>Ga0114129_10015562_pt1 | contig 10814 bp, 13 predicted proteins | sample RhiMetdeltSRZDD1_FD_80071 | JGI IMG/M metagenome (GOLD analysis project Ga0114129, IMG submission 80071) | Populus rhizosphere microbial communities from Tennessee, USA - Rhizosphere MetaG P. deltoides SRZDD1 (version 2) (version 2) | ecosystem: Host-associated > Plants > Roots > Rhizosphere >... | reverse complement strand
GTGGATGCATCCTCAGTAAGCCAGTTCATGCACGGATTGTTAACGGTTTGCGCTTCCTTCATGGACCAGAAAACTGTTTCCCCTTATGAACTTGCTCCGGCCCCTCCTGCGGATTCCCGTTTCCCGCCTGCATTCCGTGGATTACTGTTAGATCTTAATAAATTGCGATATGCATTTCAACAAATGATCGATCAGCTGATCTACCAGATGCAGACCCGCGACAAACGGATCCCTCCAGTTCATAATCACTCCTCACTAGGACATATTCTCTCCATCCAATTGCCGGAAGATCTGACTGAATCATTGACGCGGCGAGCGCGCCAAGAAGGCATGACTCTCAATAGCGTTCTTAACGCTGCGATGCTGCTGGCAGTCAATCGACATCTTTATGCGGGCCAACAGGTTCCCATGCGGACTTTTTCGTTTGCAAGTCTACGCCCGTACGTACAGCCACCCTTGAGTGATGAAGACCTGGCTTGTTATATTTCCCTGCTGCGCTATACTGTTTTGGTCAGCGGAGGTGTGGATTTCTGGACGTTGGCGCACAATTTGCATAAGAAGATTTATTCTTCGCTAAAGTCCGGCGATAAATTTGTAGCTGCTACTCTTGCAGAATCCCTGATGAATATGCTCACGCGCTCCAAATCTTTTCGCATGTCGGCGACCGCCTTGAATTACAGTGGAGTCGTTCCAGTCCAATCGGTTTATGGAAGCATCAGAGTAACGGGCTTGCATGGCTTTGTATCGGTTTATGATCTTGGCCCTGAATTTTCCGCTGAGGCACAACTCTTCAATAACCAATTATTCTGGGATTTCACGTATCTCGATGCAGATATGAGCCGCGACGAAGCGAAGGCAATTGTGGAGGAGATAAAGAGTATATTGAAATCGGCGTTGTAGAGTGGGCTTATGACCAGCCATAAAAGTCATTGTGTAAACAAACCTAATCATCGCGCACGAAAGACATAATTATGAAAACAGAAATTCAAATAAAAAGATACGGTTTTATTGCTTTATTGATAGTCTTAATTTTACTTAGTATTTCTATAGCATTTCTTACTTATCGGTATTATAGTAATGTCGTTAGAGGGATTCTGGGTCTTGTTCTCTTGTATTTATTATTTTTCGGTGGTAGGTACGCAAAAAATGATGTATCCATTCATACTATGCTATTAGATCCCAAAAAAGGTAAATACCTCATTGTGGCATTCATTGATCCCTTAATTTCCTATTGGGCGACACTGCAAATATATGAGATGATCTTATTTTTTTGGAAGAGATAAATCTATTTTGTAATTCCCAGCCACAACTGATATAACCCAAAGAAAAGCAGTGCGATCGCGGAAATTCCCAACAAAATTCGATTTATCTTTGGTCCTAACTGCCGCACTGTCCCAAATATAAGAATGATCGCTACCAGACTGAGAATCATTGTCACGTAGAAGCCTGCTATAAATGTCAATCCATAAACGGGCGTTTTGCGCCAGCCTTCCAAAAGGATTGGTCCAGTAACCATTGTCCAGAAGATGTAAGGGCTCGGATTCAATGTATTCACGAGGGCGGCTTTCAAAATACTTTGTTGAGCTCCTGATTCGACAGACGGAATATTGAGGTCAAAGTTTTTCCAGGTTTGGTAAGCACCATAAGCCAAATACAGAACGAATAATCCACCCGCGATATACAGGAATCGTTGAAGCCATGTCGGGACCTGGCTAAGCACAAGCAGACAAATTGCAATGATCGGACCATCGCTGATCAGCGGGGCGAACGCCGCGGGGAGAATGCGCCTCCAGCCTTTGATCAGGGTTTGAGAGATGATGTACGTTTGAAGTGGACCAGGCTGCACACCTGCCGCAAATCCGTAACCAATCCCCTGGAGAATGTAAAGCCACATCGTTTGCTATTTAGCTGATGCCCATTGATCTGACTTGGGATCCCAAAATGGACCCTCCAGACCAATGTCAGAAAAGATCCTGACCATTTCATCCGGCCCCGGACGGCGCGATTCGACCGTGAGACGATTGCCATACCACGTCACAGCCAGTTGCCATAATTGGTCTAATGAGACGAGAGGTCGCTTCGCTACTCCATTCACTTTGCACCATTGGTCCACATGTTCTTCCGACCGGAAGAAAAGCATGGTTTGTCAGGTATAAACGATGTCTTTCCACCATTGCGAGGCAGGAACTGCAAAATGAATCACACATTCCTGTGGCAAAGGCTTGCCATCGCGAATTTGGAATGTGAGCGTTTCGCCACAATCTGCACAAGCCGATTCAATATCCGTGTCACGTTTTAAAGCAGCGGCAATACCGAAGGCGTCCCAGGCACAATTCGCGAAATAGATCTTATCTTTAATCCTTACCCAGTGCTGGGTCTCGATCCCTGAAAATGGAGGGGCCATGCGGATATGAGCTGAACTACCCGGTTCCAACACGAGCAGTCGCTTCTCAGATAACCTTTGAAAGGCTTGTTCTACCTCAGGGACAGAACTGTCAATTGCTAAGGCTACCTCAGTTGAGGTAGGCATCCTGGTTGTGCTCGCGATAGTTTCATAGATATTCAATTTGACGGAAGTATCAAAATCCATGATCTCTCCTCCTGTTCATTAGAATCAAAAATGACTTGAAGACGCGTCTATGATTGTCCAACCACTTCGTAATGAAGGACTTTTGGCTCGAATTCAATCAGAAAATCCTTGTCTTCAGGATAATACTTTGAAACTTCCACATCTTCGCCTGCAAAAGCTTTGATCGATTCAATATCTTTCCAAAACGTGAGGGTAATGAAATGCGTGATTGCACCCTCGCTCCGCTCAAGGATATGCACACTGATATTGCCCTCCACTGATTGATAATCTGAAATAGCGCGAGCGTTCAGGAATTCGCGATAGGCGCCTGCTTTTGCCGCCGGTACCTTTCCATGCCACATTCTCACGATCATTTCATTCCTCCTCAAAAAGAAACTTGGTTGGGTCCTCGGTGAACTTTGACCATGCGATACATTGACGGGGAGTGAAGACGAATAGTCCACCTTCATCCCATGAATTGGGCCCGGGTGTGTATCCAAAATCTTTGTATTTCTTATACGCCTCAGAGAGTTTTCTTCCGAATTCGGGCGAGGGCTTTTCGGCGGGCCGAGATATGCCTTCGAGGATAATGGCTTCCATGCCACTTTCGAGATGAACGGAGACATTTGGATTTTGCTCAATATTGCGGCTGTGACGTGTCTCAGGACTGCCATCGTAATAGATCTTTCCATCCAGGTAAACACACCAGCGGGGGACAACATGCGGATGCCCATTGGGGCGGACGGAACAAAGCCAGTAATGTTTGGATACGGTCAATTGCGCGGCGACCCAATCCCAGGTCAGGAAAGAGACGGGCTTATCCACATATCCTTTAGGAAATTTCGGGCGGGTAATTTTTGTCGGTTCCATGCTCCAGAATATAAAGCAATTCCCGTCGATTAGCAATCAATTTAAAGAGGATGGAGTAAGCCTTTTGCTGGATACCTTCTGCGAAGGAAAGAATCCAGCCCACCACAGGCCAAAGTTGTAGCCACTAAATGCGACAGCATATCCACCAAGTACATCCAAAATATAATGCTGACCGGTAAACAAAGTAGAGAATGAAATTATCACCAAAATCAACCCCCATAATAGTCTGTGACGCGGATACCGGCGGATGAAGAACAGGATTAGCAGGGTTGTAACGTAGATATGACCACTTGGGAAGGCATCATATCTCCCCCAATTTTCATGAAGCGTGCGCAGAAGCACCGTAAAAATGTCATTCCCTAGTAATGAAGCTGGCTTTACATAGGTTGGAACAAAAATAAAAATGATGACACCAAAAGTAAATGTGAAAATACAAGCGGCAAGAAATGCACGGAACAAACGATCTTCTGTTTTTAGAATGATCCATATCACGCCGGCCAGCCAGAGAGCATAACATAACACATAGGGTAAGACCCAAATCGGCCAGATTGGAAAAATGTCGATTGCCAATTTGGGTTCAATTCCCCCCGAAACACGTTCACTGGTCGGGATGTAAAGTAGCTGAATACAATAGATAATAACAAACAACAGGATTCGTTTATTGATTGTCAAAGTGAATTTATTTTCCTTTACGTTTTAACCGAATGGACAGGAGAACTCAAGGTTTGCCTCCGTATTCCCCTAGAATATAATAATGTTGAGAAACCCGCTATGGGGGAATTCATTTAGAAAAACTGTAACCCTATGATTTATGAATTGGCGTCAACCTTCTTGCACGATCACCGCGCGCACATCATCAGTGTAATTTTCCAGATCATCGAGCCGCTGGTTGATCTTTTCTGCATCGAGCGGGATCCTTTGTGAGACAACGCGAGAAGTGTCCAGGAGCTTTTGTTGTACCATATCGATCAGTAAAGGCAACTCCTGCAAAAGGTGATCGTTCGAGCCAATAATTTCTGCCTCGTATCCGATCAATGTCTGATACGGATTTATTTCCAATGGAGTTTGGCTAAGTCCCACGATCACGGCGCGGCCCAGCACACTGAGTGATTCAATCGTTTGCTTCATTGTCTTTTGCAAACCGATCATTTCCAGGGCAACATTCACGCCTTTACCTCTCGTCAGTTTGCGGATTTCCTCCACCGCGTCCACGCGGCCGGCGTGGATGGGAATCGCACCATATTCCGAGGCAAGTTCAAGTTTGTCTAATTTGATGTCCACCGCATAGACTTCGACCGCGCCCAGAGCTTTTGCCAATTGGATTGCAGACATGCCGAGTCCTCCCACGCCGAAAATTGCCACTGTTTCACCGTCTTTTACTCTACCTCTACGCAAAGCGTGGAGTGCTGTGGCGGACGCGCACATCAGAGTCGCGCCTTCTTCAAAAGAGATTTCCTCCGGCAAGGGGATCGCGTTGCGCGCGGGCACCGCGATATATTCAGCATAGCCGCCGTCAATATGATGGCCGATCATCTTCACAGTGGTACAAAACTGTTCATTCCCTGTTTTACAGTGATAACAATCTTCGCAAGAGATGTTGTAGTGCACACAAACACGCTCTCCTGCTTTGACTGTGCTTACCTGTGGGCCGACCCATTCCACTTCGCCAGCCACCTCATGACCCAGCGTGATGGGCATCATCCCCATGTTAGAACGTCCCGCGCGGTAATGTGCATCCGAATGACAGATCCCTGCCGCGCGCACGCGTACAAGAACATCACCTTCGCCAGCAGAGGGGATAGGAATTTTCTGTAGCTCCAGGGGCTTGCCCGGTTCGATCATGCGGACTGCTTTCATTGGTTGGCTCCATTAAAAAGATATTCGCGCTGAGCGGAGGATCTATAGAGCCGCAGTCGAAGCGCTGGTATAAAGATAATCACAATATTAACAACACCGTGCTTCGTCTCCGTTACACTCCGCTCAGCGCGAAGTGCGCGCCCAACTGGCAATGAAGCGTATATCTTCTGGCGTTGTGCGGCAACACCCACCGATCAGATGTGCGCCCGCTTCGTACCATTCCCGCGCTTGCTCACCAAATGAATGGGAGATAGGATCGCCGTTCCAATTGTTTGTTAGAGCGTCATAGATCTCGCCTGAGTTGGGGTAAACAAGGATAGGTTTGTTTGTCGCTTTTTTCGCTTCACAGATCAGCGCCGGGATATATTTTGGTGAAGTGCAATTAATTCCAATGGCAGTGATTTGTGGATGATCTCGCAATTGCCTGACGCAATCTGCAAATACTTGACCTTCTGAAATATGTCTCTCATCGCGTGCACTAAAGCTGATCCATGCTGTGATGCTGGGAAATTCCTCGAGCAATTTTGCAATTGCCTGCGCTTCGATCAAGCATGGAATTGTTTCACAAGCTAACATATCCGCACCGGCTTCGATCAATGCCTTCATGCGCGGGCGATGAAAATCCATCAATTCTTTCTCAGTGAGACCATAATTCCCGAGATACTCAGAGCCATCTGCCAGGAACGCGCCGTACGGCCCAATAGATGCAGCCACAAATGGCTTTGACCGACCTACACGATTCGCCTGTTCCGCCCAGAATTCATCACTTGCTTCGATGGCAAGTTTGACAGATTTTTGAATTAGAGCAGTGGCTTCCCGTTCATTCAATCCGCGTTTTACAAAGCCATCAATCGTGGCCTGATAACTGGCAGTAATGGCACAGTCCGCGCCCGCCTTGAAATAATCGTAATGCACTTGTTTGATAGCATCAGGTTGCTCGAGCAGAATCCTGGCAGACCATAGATCATCTTTCAGGTCACAGCCGCGGCGTTCCAATTCAGTGGCGAGCGCACCGTCTATAACAAGCACAGGATAGAGATCCAGAATGGAAGCGATGGGATTACTCATCATAGGGCCAGCGGTCAGTTCCTTGAAGAAGCGCGCGGATGTGATTGACTTCACCCGCATGATAAAAATCGTGGGCGATCATAATACGGATAATATCGCGCGTCGGCAATTCTTCTCCCCAGTTGGTCAGGCGGTTTTTATCCAGTTCTCCATCGTTGGGAAGGGCGCGGACAGATGCAAGCCAGCGCCGATGACCTTCCGTCAGCCAGGTGAGAAGCTCATCGTGCAGACGGGAACGCGCCCCTCCATTTGGAACCAGAGGAGGGGCGTCGCCGCGCATTGATGCGGAGCCGAAGGCATAGTCTTCATACATCCATTTCGACCAGCCAACATGCTCGAGAATATCAGCAATGGAACGACCACCTCCACTTGGGGTGGCAGCCCAATCTTCTTCTCGCAATTCGCGCAGGTTGGCTAGGAGAGAATGTGACGGATCACCTTCAAAGGCTTCTTCGATGAGCCAGGCAAAAATATCGATAGAAGTATGAGAGTTCTCATGTCTCATTGATTGATTTACATTGTTCATAATCAAGTTATTCCGAAGATATATTTATCCAGAAATCTGTTATGGAATTTGCCTTGCGGATCGTAGTGTTGAAATAATTGTCGAAAGTCTGGTAACTTCTCATATAGAGAACGGACGCCAGCCCAATTGCTTGGATTCTCAGTCATCATCCAACTCTTCTTTGCGCCAACCCGATCAACCAACGCCCGACTAGAACGCCAAGAATTGCTGCGATAGCAACCAGCCAGCCAGGAATGCCTGAGTTGAGTCCGCTTACAATGATAAACCCTTCAAATAGCGAAATCAGCGTAAAGCCGATGTTCTCAATATAATTGTGTTTCCAATCATTTTGTTGAGTTCCAAGTAGGTGATTCGCGTTTCGGGCGCGGTAGAGCATATAAAATGCCAAAACCAACAAGCCTGGAAAAACGATACGCTCGATATTGGAATATTCCGTCCAATAAACCAGGATGGCGCCCATCAAAAGAATAACCATTCCCATCAGGGCCCACCAATATAAACTGAATATTCGCTGATTCGATGTATAGGCTGGGAAAAATATCAACAGGCAGCCTGCAAAAAAACTAACCGTTGCGGCAGCAGCGTGCACGATGATGATAACGTTATGAATTGACTGAATGTCCATTATCATCTCCTTCTTCTTTGGAGGGAATTTACAATTCCAACACCAAAAGATTACCAGATTAATTAAAACTATTTATAGCATGGATGCAACTGAATTGCAGTCGGCCATTTTCAGCACGGTGAGGCTTTATTGCAAGGAATCGTTTTCTGGATTTTTTCTTCCACACGCCAGCTTTTGAGTGCTTCTTCAGCCTTGCGGAGTCGTTCTGCTAATGATGGTACATCCCAAGGTGCTCTTTCATCGTCACTTCTTAATTTACCTCTCAACATTTTATGGTATTTATAACATATCCCGGTCTTCTTTATTCTTTCCAGGCGGGGATCGCTGCAAGTCTAAAACCTTTTCAAACAAAGCGTGTTAGATGTATTATCACGCATCAATTGCTCTTGAAATATTTTCTTAGGAGTGTGTTATGCCCGATTCTGCTTTTGAAAAAGCCAGAGGTTTTCTACTTTGCCGGTGACTCGTTCACGAAAATGGTAACGCGAGTTAGTGTTTGAATTCTTGTGAATTTTCCGGACCTGAAAATGTAATCGCCAAGTTTTAGCAAAGAAAATAAGATCTATTTCTCGCAATACCCAATATTGGAGGGCTGCGTGGCAAGAATAACATCACCGAAATCCCAAAGCAAGATTCCCGGACCTTCCCCCGCACCGATCCTTGGTTGGCTACCGTTTTTGCTGCAATTTGGCAGAGATCCTTTGACAACCCTTGAGAACCTGCGCAAACAGTACGGGGATTTAATCCGGCTTGGCATCAACAACTATTCTGCCATTGTTATATTTGCCCCGGAATACAATCGCCAAATCCTGCGTGATCCGGCTTCGTTCTATTCTTACGACCTTGACTTGGTACCCGTGCCGTTCCCGAAGGATAGTGCCATCCGCCACGTCGCCAACGGCTTGCCGCTAATGAACGGTTCTCGTCATGACGATCACCGCGTGGCATTGCTTCCTTACTTTCATAAGAAGTTTATTTCGCGCTATTACGATGCCTCTGTAGAAGTGACCGAGCGCAAGATTGCCTCGTGGAACATTGGCGACGAGTTGGATATGCGCGCTGAAATGGAACAGCTGGCCATTTGGCTTGGCACTGCGCCTGTGCTCGGCCTTGATCCCGAAAAGGAAGGTGAAGCCGTTGGGCGGCAACTCGAACGCACCATGAAACTCCTGCTGAATCCTGCAACGTTATTATTTCCCTACAATATTTCTGGACTACCGTTCCATGAATTATTAAAAACTGCGAAGGAAACCGAACGCCTTACCCTTGAGGTGATCGCCAGCAAAAAAAAGGCAGGTCTGACCGGCAGCGACATTCTTTCCATGATGATACAAATGCATGAGGAAGACCCGCAACAGATGGATTTGAATGAACTGGTCGGACATACCGCCATCATGTTCCGCGGCGGGTATAACCCTAATGGCATGGCGCTTTACTGGACGATCCTGCTGCTCAGCCTGCACCCTGAGTCATTAAATAGACTGACCAACGAGCTGGATAATGCGGGTGGAAATGTTCCTCCCCTCGAAGTGCTGGATAAACTTCCTTATCTTGAAGCTGTGATCAAGGAAGGGATGCGCCTCTTCCCCGCAGGCACCTGGACTGCGCGGCTTGCCATGCGTGATTTTGAACTCGACTCATATCCCTTGCCCAAAGGCACTTGGATCATGATGAGTCCCTATATCACACAACGTATACCGGAGATATTCCCTGATCCATATTGCTTCAAGCCCGAACGCTGGCTTTCTGCCCATTACTCTTCGTATGAATTCATGCCGTTCTCGGCGGGTCCCCGTTACTGCATCGGTGCATCGCTATCAATGCTTCAGTTGAAGATTGCGTTGTCGATCATTGTGCAGCGTTTTTCGTTCATGCTCAAACCGGGTACGCGAGTCGATTGCATCGGCTTGAATTCTATCCGCCCAAAAAATGGATTGCCGATGATATTGACACGCGCTGGCGCGCGGATACCTGTAATACCTTTCAAAGGCAACATTCACAAAATCGTTCGATTTTCCTGAGTTGCCTGATCTCGCACGATCATGTATTTTGTAAAATAAAAAACAAATATTTTCGATTATCAAGATCCCGAACGACCTCGTGCGGCGCGCTGGTGCCTAAGCCTGCAAGTGGATAGGATATGAAGTGCATGATTTTTGGGGTATAGGTTTTCACCAGCCAGATTCGGCGTTTGCGATCCAATTCTATTGCTTTAAACACGTTGTCCGTGATCTCCTCCTCGCAGATCAGCTTAAGCCCAGTATTCAGGATTTGCGAACGCCATTGCTCAATCTTTTCTTCATAGCGCAGGTCTGCGTAAAGAAAGTATCCATTTGGCTTCAACACACGGCGGACCTCATCAAAGAACCGCGTGATATTGGGGTAATACATGGAGGCTTCCAGATTGACAACAACGTCGAAGGAATTATCAGGGAAGGTGAGCGCCTCTGCATTACCGTATTCGAACGATAAGCCTTCTGCATGATAGCGCCTTTGAGCAAAATCAACAGCCTGCTTCGAATAGTCCACGCCCTTGTAGGACTTTGGTTTGAAGTGTCGCAACATAAAATTTGCACCGCCGCCCCGCCCTGAACTTACCTCCAGCACATCGGCATTCTCCCAGCAAATGAATTTTCCAATATGGTGATACAGCTGCGCTGAAAAGCGATGGCTTTCCTCTTCCGCCAGCAGTATGAGATTGACATCATCCTGACCCACGGGAACGTAGCCAAAATTCAGAAACAAGGCATCTTTATCGCTGAAGCGGGTGGATAGGAAATCGTAAATCAGCCGCATCAACACACTTTTCAGATTTGGGAAATGGTGGAATAACAGTTTGTTAAGCATCTCTCCTACTGCAACTAATAAATGTTGATGGATGGTATAACCCATTCATGCATAATACGCCTCGTTAGTGTGGAGTTTTTCGCAGGCATATGACACCAATATATCCTGCCCGGGTTATAAAGTTAAGAATGCCTTTTCAAACACGAGTGCTGGGAGTATTATCCTGTTTGAGTTGATCAGCTCAATTTCCGCAATTTTCGAGGAGAGTCCATGCCAAACCAACCATTGGTGGAACTGCTTGCCAGCTATGTTCCAAGACTGATTCACAAACGCGTCATTCAGAACCCGGTGCCGATATCATCGCCCATCCTTGATAGCTTTCAATCAGTGGTTTTATTTGCAGATATTTCGGGCTTTACTGCCCTGACGGAAAAGCTTGCTCAAAGGGGTCCGGCAGGAGTTGAGTCTCTGGCGCGCATCCTCAATGACTACTTCGGAAAAATGATTAACGT
>Ga0114129_10015561_pt1 | contig 10814 bp, 9 predicted proteins | sample RhiMetdeltSRZDD1_FD_80071 | JGI IMG/M metagenome (GOLD analysis project Ga0114129, IMG submission 80071) | Populus rhizosphere microbial communities from Tennessee, USA - Rhizosphere MetaG P. deltoides SRZDD1 (version 2) (version 2) | ecosystem: Host-associated > Plants > Roots > Rhizosphere >... | reverse complement strand
TGTCGCGATCGTCGTAGTGCGCGCCCGACGCGCGCAGCAGCAGGCCGCTGGTCGGATGTTCCCTGAAGTTGCGCGTGTCCACGGTGAGCTGCAGCTGCGTGGGAATGAACGTCGGCTGGCCCGAGACCGGGACGATGCGATCGAGTGCCGACTCCTTCAAGTCCGGAGAGAGCACGCCGATTTCGCCGTCGATGTCGAACCATCGCGTCGGCCGCAACGTGGCGTGCGCCACCGCGTGCGTGGCGGTGATGCCGAATTGCGTCAGCGCGTCTTTGCTCGTATCGGGACCGACGCCAAAATAGTCGATCGCACCAAAGTCGACCCAGCGGAACTGAGTGCCCAGGGCCAGGCGGCTCTTGGCAAACTTCGGCAGCACCATGCGGGCCTGGGCCGACTTGTAGCTGTTCACCGAATATGCGGCTGACGCGTCGAGCAGCATCGTGTCGCGGCCCATCCACTTGCGATAGCCGGGACCGGCGGCCAGCCAGCCGGCGCCGGGAATCATCTTGCCGAAGTCCACGTAGAAACCGTTATTGAGGTCGCCTTTACCGAGATGACGGTCGGCGAAGAGCGCGACCCGGGTGATCACGTCAGGCTCGGCGATGAATCCTCGCGGCTCAGCGATATCGGGGACCGGAGGTCTGTCCTGCGCCGCGGCGCCTAGAGGGAACGCGCAGAGGAGCATCAGGGCGAAAATTCGGTTCTTCACGGCGGTCGCTATTGCAGGTTGCGCGCCAAGTGCCGGCGCGCCGGACGAGCTTGATTTGGAGCTCGGCCGTGCCACCTCCGGGAAGGCGATTGCGACCTTTAGAGCAAACGCTTCAGCTTTTCGGCAGGCCCCTTCAGCGATCGCCGCGATCGCAGCAGGTCGGCCCAGACATCGCCGGTTTTCTTGATGCGGGCCGCCATGTTGCGGACGGTGAACGTGCCGGGATCGACGAGGCCGTCCTCGATTTCCTGCCACGTGCAGGGCGCCGACACAGGCGCACCCGGCTTGGCCCGGACCGTGTAGGCCGCGGCGAACGTCGCACTGTATCCGTTCCTGCCGGTGTCGACGTAAATGCGGCCCTTGCGATCGACCTTGTTGAATTCCTGCGTCAGGTGCTGCGGCGCGTGGCTCACGAACAGCCTGCCTACCTGGTGGGCAAACCGCTCGACTTCTCCCATGTTCGCCTTGCGATCGAGCGGCACGACGAGGTGATAGCCCTTCGATCCCGACGTCTTGATCCACGACGGCAGGCCGAGCTTCTCGAGGAGGTCACGCAATCCGATCGCGGCGACGCGTACCGGCGCGGGATCGTCCTTCGCCGGATCGAGATCGAACACGCACAGATCGGGGTAATACAGATCGGGCACGCGCGAGACCCAGACATGTTGCGTGATCGTGTTCTGGTTCACGACCCACATCAGCGATCTCGCGTCAGTGACGATCGGATGATGGACCACCCCGTCCTTTTTCGGCACATCGACGCGCTCGAGCCACGACGGAAAGCCTTTTTCGACGCTCTTCTGCCAGAAGCCTTTCTTGTCGATGCCGGCCGGGTAGCGTTCCATGGTGATCGGCCGGCCCGTCAGGTGCGGCAGCATCAACGGCGCCACCAGCTCGTGATAGGCGGCCAGGTCGCCTTTGGTGATGCCGTCATCCGGAAACAGGACCTTTTCCGGATGGGTGATGGTTACTGTTCCCGGATCACCTCCCGCGCGTTTTTGTCGAACCGCACGCCGATCAGGCGCGGGTGCCGCAGTTTTCCGTGGACGGTCCATTCGATGAAGGATACCTGCACGACGATTGTCGGCCGGACCCAGTGCGCCCGCAAGCGGGGGAGGCCGACAAATCTGGTGAAGGGTGATTTGGTGATCTCGAGAGTGTCGAGCCGCTTGCGCAGATCCAGGAGCAGCTTCGTGTCGAAGCCGGTGCCGATCTTGCCCGCGAACACGAAGTCGTCGCCCTCGTAGTACCCGACCAGCAGGGCGCCGAGGCCGACGCGCGCGCCCTGCGGGTCGGTGAAGCCGCCGACCACGAGCTCCTGCGAGCATTCCACCTTCAGCTTCAGCCACAGCTTCGAGCGCTTGTGCTCGTACGGCGAGCCGCGCCGCTTCGCGATCACGCCCTCCCAGCCTTCGCGCCGCGCCCGCTCCCACGGCTCGTCGTCTTTCAGCAGGTTGACGCGGCGCATCGGCGGCGTGAAGGGCAGCGACTTGAGCAGCGCGCGCCGCTCTTCGATCGGCAGGGCGGTGGTCGACCTGTCGTCGAGCCACAGCATGTCGAAGACGTGATACCCGCTGCTGCGATCCCACGCCACCTCGCCATCGAGGATCACGTTCGTGACCGGCAGCTTCCTGATGGCCTCTTCAATGGCGGGCAGATGTTGTCGCAGCCGATTACGGGAATACAGTTCGACGGAGTTGCCGCGTTTGTAGGACAGCAACCGGATCCCGTCGAATTTGCGTTCGTAGAGCCACCCGTCACCGAGCTCGCGCTCCTGCGTCAGCGTTGCCGCCATCGGCTCCATCCACTCCGGGATCTGCGGCATAAGTAAGGGGTCGGGACCATTCACTTCTGGCATCTGCTTTGCGATGAATCGGTTACATCGCGGAGTCAATTATGCCGAGACGTTTGAGGCGCGGCCTCCAGGGCGCGGTCTTTCACGTGATGAATCGTGCTGTCAGACGCACGATTCTTTTCGAAACCGACGCAGACTACAACGCGTTTGTCCGGGTTGTCTGCGAAGCACTACTTCGCTTCAAGGTGAAAATTATTTCGTACTCTTTGATGCCGAATCATTGGCATCTTGTGGTCATTTGCGAACGTATTGCAGAACTTTCGAGGTTTATGCACTGGCTGGAAGGCACCCATGCCAATCGGTGGAATGGTGCTCATGGAACGCGTGGCAGAGGCGCCGTTTATCAAGGGCGATTCAAGGCAGTTCCGGTCCAGAAGAACGGGTCAGTGCTTCGTGTATGCCGTTACGTGGAGCGAAACGCGCTCAGAAAGGGATTGGTGGCACGAGCCGAGGCTTGGCGCTGGTCGAGTCTGGCCGCGTATTGCAAAAGATGCGACGACATTCCGCTCGAGAGATGGCCAATTCCGCGACCGGTCAATTGGATTGAATTTGTCAATACCCCTGAGACCCAGGTGGAGCTCGACGCTCTACGTGACGCGCTGCGTCGAAATCATCCGATTGGGACCCGCGCCTGGACCGAAGCGGTCTCGCCATTTATGGGACTTACGCTCCGTCGTCGGGGCGGCCAGCCAAAATGAATGGTCCCGACCCCTTGAACCTTGACACCTTGACCTTCGTCATATGGATCGGCAAGGATATGTCGAAGGTCAAGGTATGAGCGCACGTCCCAAATCCGACCTCCCGCAGGGCACGCTCGATTTGCTGGTGCTGCAAGTGCTGGCGCTCGAGCCGCTGCACGGCTACGCGATTGCGCAACGGCTGAAGCAGATGTCGCGCGACGTGGTGCAGGTGACGCAGGGCACCTTGTATCCGGCCCTGCATCGGCTCGAGAATCGTGGCTTCCTCGCCGCGGAATGGAAGGCGTCCGACACCGGACGTGAAGCCAAGTTCTACCGGCTGACCAGGAAGGGCCGCACCTATCTCGAGGCCGAGGCCGCGAGCTGGGAACGGCTGACCGGCGCGATCGCGGCGATCCTCAACGCGGCGAAAGGAGAGGCGTCATGACCTGGCTGCAGCGCCTCGTGCATCGCAACCGTCTTGAAGATCAGCTCGACGCGGAGCTGCGCGATCATTTCGATCGGCTGGTCGACGACTACCGCCGCGCGGGCGTGAGCGACGCCGAAGCGCGCCGGCGCGCGCGGCTCGAATTCGGCGGCCTCGATCAAGTCAAGGAAGCGTGCCGCGATGAGCGCGGCACCAGGTGGGTGGAAGACGCCATCCAGGATGTTCGTTACGGCATTCGTGGATTCCGCAAGACCCCCGGCTTCACGATCGTCGCCATCATCACGCTCGCGCTGGGCATCGGCGCGAATCTCGCCATCTTCAACGTGCTCGACGCGCTGCTGCTGCGGCCGTTGCCGGTGCCAAATGCGCCGCAGCTCGTCACGCTGACCCGATGGATCGAAAACAATCCGAGCCCAAGTTTCTCCTACCCGCAGATTCAAGCGCTCGCCGCTCGAACGGATCTGTTTGCCTCGCTGTGCGGCATCGGCACCGGCACGATGTTCTCAGGGCCGCCCGACAACCTCGAACCGGTCGGTGCGGCGTTTGTCAGCGGCAAGTACTTCGAGACGCTCGGCCTCGCGCCCTTCATGGGGCGCTTGTTGAGTGCCGGCGACGATCAGCCGGGCGCCGCGCCGGTCGTAGTCCTGGCCCACAGCTATTGGGTGCGCCGTTTCGCCGGCGATCCGTCCATCGTCGGGCGCACCATGCTCCTCGAAGGTCAGCAGGTCCCCATCGTTGGCGTGACGCCGCCGGGATTCGAAGGCGCCACGATCGGCCAGCGGACCGACATCACCATGGCGATTCCCGCACAGGGCACACTGCAGCCCGAGGAGGACGGCGGCACGAGCGCCGACCAGCGATGGCTGCTCGTCGTGGCCGTGCCGGCGCCGGCGCTGAGCCGCGACCAGCTGCAGGCGCGGCTTGACGTGGCGTGGCGCCAGCTGCTCGAGGCCACCACGCCGACGCGGCTCTCCGCCGAGGCGCGGCGCCGCGCCTTGTCGATGACGTTATCGGTGGACAACGGCACAAATGGTCCCAGCCGCCTGCGCGAACCGCTGCGCATGCCGCTGGCGGTCGCGTATGCGCTGGTGACACTCGTGCTCCTGATCGCCTGCGTGAACGTGGCGAATCTGCTGCTCGCCCGCGGCGCCGCCCGGGCCCGCGAAATCGCCATGCGCCTGGCGATCGGCGCCGGGCGCGCCAGGATCATTCGTCAACTGCTCGTGGAGAGCGCCCTGCTCGCCGCGGCCGGGACCGCGGTGGGCGTGTGGATCGCCTGGGCCGGGAGTGACGCGATCGCCGATGTCATCATTGCCCGCGCGGCGGGGCCCGACGCCTCCGTGGCGGCGCTCGCCGTCGCGCCAAATGCGCGAGTGTTTGCCATCACGGTCTTGATCGCCGTCGCGACAACCTTGATCTTCGGCATCGTGCCGGCGTGGCGCTCGTCGATGACGGCGCCGGGCATGCTGGCGAATAGCGGCCGTGTCGCCGAATCGCACGGCCGCCTGGCCGCGGCGCTGATTGTCGCGCAAGTGTCGCTGTCGCTGGTGCTCGTGATCGGCGCGGGGCTGTTCACGCGCACGCTCTACAACCTTCGCACCGTCGACCGCGGCTTTACCCCCGGCAACGTGCTGCTCGCGAGCTTCGATCCGCGGCGCACCGCGACTTCATCTCCCGAACTGCAGGCCTTCAATCAGTCGGTGCTGCGCACCGTTGAAACGCTGCCCGGTGTTGGCGCGGTCGCGGTCGCCGCCGTGACGCCGTTGCAAGGCGGCGGCATGAGCACGCCGATGACGGTCAACGGTGTGTCGACCGGCCTCGCCGAGGTGTATTTCAACATCATTAGTCCGCGGTTCTTCGAGATCGTCGGGACGCGGCTGCTGGCCGGCCGCGACTTCACCGACGCCGATGATGCCGCCGCGCCGGCGGTGGCGGTGGTGAATGAAACATTCGTTCGCCTGCACATGGCGGGGGGCGAGCCGCTCGGTCAGCGCGTCCGGATCAGTCCACAGTCGCCCGAAATGCAGATCGTCGGCATCGTCCAGGATGCGGTGTATGAAACGCTGCGCGTCGCGCCACCGGCCACGGTTTATGCCTCGTACCTGCAGACGCGCGGGCGTCCGATGAACCTGGTCATCGACGCGAGCGGCCCGCTGACGGAGATGGCGGCGACGGTCCGCACCGCCATCCAACCCAAGGTGCCGGCGACGCCGATGCGCATTCGATCGTTCGCCGCGCAAATCGAAAACAGCCTGTTCCAGGCGCGGTTGATGCGGTCGTTGACCTCGGTCTTCGGAGGGCTCGCGTTGTTGCTCGCGGCCGTGGGTTTGTACGGGTTGATGTCGTACATGGTCGTCACACGCACGCGCGAGATCGGCGTCCGTCTGGCGCTCGGGGCGCGCCCGACACGCGTCCTGGGAATGGTGCTGGGCAGCGCGTTGCGGATGGTGGCGATCGGAATCATCGTCGGGTTGCCGCTGGCGTTACTCTCGTCACGGCTGATCGCCGGCATGGTGTTTGGATTGACGCCAACCGATCTGCCGACGATCGGCGCCGCCGTCGCCCTGCTGGCTCTCGTCGGCATCGCCGCGGCCGCGTTACCGGCGCGGCGAGCGGCGACACTCGATCCTGTCAGGGCGATTCACGTCGAGTAGCAACTATGTCTGTCTGAATGCCGCTATCGGATCGATCGTGGCGGCGCGGCGGGCGGGGAGCAGGCTGGCGAGCGCGGCGCTGGTGATCAGCACCGCGATCACGCCGACCACGGTCACCGGATCGAACACGTCGACACCAAACAGCTGATTGCGGATGACGCGCCCGAGCGCCAGCGCGGTGATCAATCCGACACCGACGCCGATCCCGGCGAGTGCGAGCGCGCGGCCCACCACGCCGCGCAGCACGTCGGTGGTCTTGGCGCCGAGGGCGATCCGAATACCGATCTCCTTGGATTGCTGCGCCACCGTGTAGCTCATCACCCCGAAGATCCCGGTCGCCGACAGCGCCAGCGCCACCGCCGCGAACAATGTCAGCAACGACGTGTAGAACCGCGGCCGCGCGATCGATCGCGCCACCATTTCCTGCAGCGGCACGACATCGGCGAGCGGCAGGTTCGGATCCAGCGTGCGAATCTGATCGCGAACCGCCGGCGCCAGCGCCAGCGCGTCGCCCTGGGCGCGAAGGATGAAACGAATCGTGCGGTTGGTGCGTTGCGTGTAGGGCAGGAACATCTGCGGCGCGGCCGGCTGTCCCGGGTTGCGCTGCAACACATCGCGCACGATCCCGACCACTTCGCGCGGCCCGCCCGACAACACGTTCTTGCCGATCGGATCCTCCTTGGGGAACCAGCGCCGCACCGCGGCTTCGTTGAGCAGGGCCACCGGCGGCGACTTGGCGTGATCGAGGTTGGTGAACAGGCGGCCGCGCTGCAGCGGCGTGCCGATCGCCTTGAAATAATCCGGCGTCACGCTGGCCACCGCGATTTCCGCGTTGACGTCCGGTGGCGGCGGCGGCGCGCCCTGCACCGCGAAGTCGTTCAGCGCGCCGAGCCCGCCGAGCGGCAAGATCGATCCCGTACCCACCGCGACGACACCGGGCAGGCCGCGCAGGCGATCTTCGATCTCTGCCACACGATTGCGCACCTGATCGCCGTTCTTGTAGAGCTCGCCCTGCAGCGTGACGCGGACGGCGATCGCCCCCTCCGGCTGGAATCCCGGGTTCACGCGCGTCAGCTCGATGAAGCTGCGAATCAGCAGCCCCGAGCCGGTGAGCAGGATCACCGCCAGCGCCATTTCCGCAACCACCAGAGCCGATCGCAGGCGATGCGTGCGGCGTCCGCCGGCGCCGGCGCGGCTGCTTTCCTGTAATCCGCGCAGCAGGTGCTCGTTGGTGGCCTGCAGGGCCGGCACCATGCCGAACACGAGTCCGGTGATCAGAGCGGCGCCGAGTGTGAAGAACACCACCGTGCGGTCGAGACCGATCTCGTCGAGCCGTGGCAGGTCCGCCGGCCGCGCGGCGATCAGCGCCCCGGTGCCCAGGTAGGCGAGCCCCAACCCGAGCACTCCGCCGGCCAGGCCCAGCACCATCGCCTCCGTGATCAGCTGTCGAACCAGGCGCGGCCGTCCCGCGCCAAGTGCCGAACGCACCGCCAATTCGCCCTGCCGCGCCGAGCCCCGCGCGAGCAACAGGTTGGCGACGTTCGCGCACGCCACCAGCAGCACGAAGCCGACGGCGCCAAGCAGCACGAGCAGCGGCCGCCGGACATCGCCGACGATCATGGTCTGCAGCGGCATGCTCGTGAACGTCAACGCCGCGTTGGTCTGCTGGAACCTGGTCTGCAGCTCGCTGCCGATGCGGCGCAGATCGGCGTCGATCTGTTCGGTGGACGCGCCGGCCCGCGCGCGCGCCAGCGCCGCCAGGAACTCTCCGCGCCGGCCCTGCGCCGTGTTGGCGTCGAAACTGGCGGTGAATTCGAGTGGCGCGTACAGGTCCACCGCATTCGGCAACTGCGCGCCCTCGGCGAGGACGCCGATCACGGTGTAGGGACGGCCGCTGAGGATCAGCGTCCGGCCGACCACGTTGCGATCGCCGCCGAATGTGCGCTGCCAGAACCCGTGACCGAGAACCGTCACGCCGCCAGAGCCGGGACGGTTTTCATCGGCGTTGAAGCCGCGGCCAATCGGGATTTCGAAGCCAAGCAGATCGAACAATCCGACCGTCACCTGCCCGCCTTCGATCTCCAGGGGTTCGCCGTGGCCGGTGAGCGAAAACGTCTGGATGCCGAACGCCTCGATCTGTTCGAACACCTGCGTGTCTTGCCGGAGGCTCATGAAGTCAGGCGCCGACAGCGCTGAATACCTGGTGCCGTCGGGATACAGCATCTGCAGGTGATGCAGCCGTTCGGCGTCGCGGTAGGGCAGCGACTCGAGCAGCACGCCGTGCACGACGCTGAAGATCGCGCTATTGGCGCCGATGCCCAGCGCCAGCGTCAGCAGCGCGGCCAGCGTGAAGGCGGGCGTGCGCCTCAGCATCCGGAAGGCGTAGCCGATGTCCTGTCGAAGCTCGGTGATGAATTCGGTGCGTTGCATATCTCGTTTACGCCGTTCGTTGATGGCCACGCATTCGATGCGGGCCTGTTCGTAATCGCCAAACCGCTGCAGCGCCAGCAGGCGCGCGCGCTCCGGCGTTTCACCGCATTCGATGAGCTCGCGGACCCGCATCTCGACGTGAAAGTGGAGCTCCGCGTCGACATCCGCCGCCGGTTCGAGGCCGAAGAGCCGCCTGAATCGGGTCCATCGGGGCATGCGGCGCTCCTACTTCAGCGCCGGCGCCTCGAGCGCGGCGAAGATCGCAGCCGCGTAGCGCCGCCACTCATCGGCCTCGACGCGCCGTTGCGCGCGGCCGCGCCGCGTCAGCGAGTAAAACTTCGCTTGCCGGTTGTTTTCCGAGGCGCCCCAGCTGGCGGCGACCCAGCCGCGCTCTTCGAGGCGGTGCAGCGCGGGATACAAGGTGCCCTCACCGATCGCCAGCGCGTCGCCGGTGGCGTTCTCGATCCAGCGGGCCACCGCGTAGCCGTGTGCCGGCCCCCAGCTCAGTGCCTGCAGGATCAGCAGGTCGAGCGTGCCGCGCAGAACTTCCGGAATGGTCGTGTCGCGTGCTCCCATCGGGTTTCAAGGGGAGCATATGGCCGGCTCCCCTCGAAACGCAATGGAGCCGCAAAAAATCGCAGGGACGAGCGCTGACCGGCAGCCTAAAGGCTGCCTTTATAGAGCTTTGGCCACACCCCAAACGATCAGGACGACCACGAGGATCACGCCGATGGCGCCGACCCAGACGCCGGCCTTGAAGATCCCGCCAATCAACTCGCAGCCGGCGGCGCTCACCGCCAGGAAGACGACGATCAGAATTCGCATGAGAGACGTTGCCGGCACGGCCATGATCCACTCCTCGACATGGCCGAGCGTGCAAGCACCATGCCCGCCGCCGGACGATCCGTCCCACCGATGGTCAGGCGCCCGGGCGACATCACCGCTTCCGGCGCAAATTCCCGATGTATCGTGGCATCGGCGTTGCTGAAGCACGCCTGTCGATGTCCGCCGACCTGCTTGCCGACGTTCGTTATTCGCTGCGCAGCCTCGCCCGCGCGCCGGTGTGGACCTCGGCGCTCGTCCTGACCATCGCGGTCGGCATCGGCAGCAGCGCCTCGGTGCAGGGGTTCGTTCGTGGTTTGCTGACGACGGACTTGCCGATCTTCGCGATCGAGCGGGTGGTCACGGTGTTTGCCACCGACACCTCCGGGGCGTCGGGGCCGGTGCCCTTCGACGTCTTCACGACGCTCAGGACGCGCACAGACATCTTCGAATCGTTGGGTGCGATCCGCGAGTCGCAGCAGCGCGTCTCGATCGGCACCCGGTCCACGCTGATGTCGATGGCCGAGTACACATCGGATGTCGGCAGCGTGCTGCCGCTGCCTTCGCGTCAGGGCGCCGTGCTGAGTCATCGGGTGCGATTCGCGAACTTTCCCGCCAGCGCCAATCCCGCCGGCACGCCGGTTCAGGTCGGCGGCGCCAGGATGGTCATCGCCGGCGCGATGCCGTATTGGCTCGAAGGCCTCTATCGCGGGCGCACGATCGATGTCTGGGTGCCGTTCGACGATATCGAACGCACCGGTAACCGAGGGGTGTGGCTCCTTGGCCGATTGCGTCCCGGTGTGGCGGTCGGCGCGGCGCAGGCGGCGATCGATGCGAGCGTCACGGCGGACACCGGGATTTCCGTTCTGCCGTACACCGGGCAGACTGCCGAAGCGGCGAGCGGCATGCTGCGTGTCGGCGCGCTGTTACGGCTCGCGGCTACGGCGGTCTTCCTGATCGCCTGCGCGAACGTTGCGGCATTCGTGCTCGCGCGCTCGTGGGCGCGCGCGCGTGAAACGGCGGTGCGCGTGGCGATTGGCGCCAGGCGGCGGCAACTCTTGCGGCAGCTGTTGATCGACAGCGCGGTCATCTCGATCATTGGCGGCGCGGCCGGCTTCGTCCTCCGCGACCTGCAGGCCCTGGGCGAGGCCCCGCCGGGCGGCGACGGGTAGCACGTCCCGCCAGAACGCTCCCGCCACGGCCGCCACGTCCAGCATGT
>Ga0114129_10015559_pt1 | contig 10815 bp, 8 predicted proteins | sample RhiMetdeltSRZDD1_FD_80071 | JGI IMG/M metagenome (GOLD analysis project Ga0114129, IMG submission 80071) | Populus rhizosphere microbial communities from Tennessee, USA - Rhizosphere MetaG P. deltoides SRZDD1 (version 2) (version 2) | ecosystem: Host-associated > Plants > Roots > Rhizosphere >... | reverse complement strand
CGCCGTAGGCGACGGCCACGCCCAAGGCGCCACCCAACAAAGCGAGCGTCAGGCTTTCGATCAGGAGCTGGCGCGCGACTCGCGTCCAGCGCGCGCCCAACGCCGCGCGAATCGCAAACTCCTGCCGACGTGCGGCCGCCCGCACCAGCAGCAGGTTCGCCACGTTCGCGCACGCCATGAGCAGGACGATCGCGATCGTTCCCATCAGAACCCAGAGCGTTCTTCCGACATCGCCGACGACGTCCTGCTTGAGGGGCCGAAGAGATGGCGCCCACCGCGCGCGGACCGACGGGTTCACTCCGGAGTTTTCAAACCAGATATGGAGGATGCGCGCGACATCGGCGTTGGCCTGCGCCAGCGTGACCCCGGGCTTCAGCCTGGCTACGCCGAGGAGCCGGAATGAAGGTATGAGTGCTCCGCGGTCGATTCGCAGCGGGAGAACGATCTCGAGCTCACCCTCGAAGCGGAAGTTCGCCGGCATCACGCCGACGATCTGGTGAGGACGGCCGTTGATCGTGAGCGCTCGCTCGAGGACGGCTCGGTCTCCGCCGAACGTTCGATGCCAGTAGCCGTGAGTGAGCATCACGGTGTCCGGTGCTCCGGGCGTATCGTCCGCCTTCGAGAACCACCGCCCGATTTCGGGGCGCACGCCGAGCGTCGTCAGCACTCCCTGGCTCGCCGTCAACGCGCGCACCTCTCCAGGATTTCCGCGCCCGGTGACAGTCGCGGTTTCTCCCGGGCTCCAGACGCCCAGGTCCCGAAAGGTCTGAGTATTCTCGGCGTACGTCGTGTAGATCGCGTCGTTGAAGTACGGTTGATCGATGCCGCCGATCGAGTGGACGATCCGGACCAGCGCATCCGAATCAGGATAGAGCAGCGGGTTGATCAGCACGCCGTTCACGACGCTGAAAATCGCGGTGGTGGCGCCGATGCCGAGCGCGAGCATCACGACCGCGGCGGCGGCGAAGCCGGGTTGCTTCCGCATCGTGCGCGCCGTGTAGCGCAGGTCCTGCCAGAGGTCGTCGATCAGAATTCGGGTCGGCGCTCCGGCGTCGATCGACGAGGAGATCACGTCAGCTTCAAGCGTGACAGCGGAAGCTCCCGAACGCGTCTGCCTGTCGCGGCAAAGATCGCGTTGCCCAGCGCGGCGAGCACCGGCGGCAGTCCCGGCTCCCCGACACCGGTCGGCAACGCATCGCTCTCGACGAGGTGTACGTTGACCTGTCGCGGCGCGTCGTTCATCCGCGGGACCTGGAAATCGTTGAAGTTGCTCTGCTGAATCCGGCCGCCCGCCGCGGTGATCTCTCCCGTCCGCGCCAGGCCGACCGCCATCACCGCGGAGCCCTCCATCTGCGCGCGCACACGGTCCGGGTTCACGATCACGCCCGCATCCACCACCTGCTCGATCCGCGGTATCTGGATCCCGCCGCGCACATCGACCTGGACTTCGACCACCGACGCGACGTAGGTGTTGAAACTCCGGTGCGCCGCGATGCCGAGGCCCCAGCCGCCGCCAGATTTTTTCCTGCCCCAACCCGATTTCTCGCCCGCGATCGCCAGGACGCGGCGCAGCCGCCGCGTGTCGACGGGGTGCTTCTCGATGGGCGCGCCGTAGTTCGAGTAGTCGACACCCTGCGCCTTGAGATCGATCGTCTTCCCCGGTCCGAGGAGATCGAGCAGGAACTCGAGCGGGTCGCGTCCGGCCGCCTGCGCCATCTCGTCGGCGAAGCTGTGCGCCGCGAACGCGTGGAAGTTGTTGCACACCGCGCGGAACCAGCCGATGCGCACGTGCGCGTCGGCCGGGCCGTTCTCGGCCCGGATGTTCGCCACGTCGTATGGCAGGTCGACGAGTCCGAGATCGAGCTCGAAGCCGAGAGGCTCGCGCGCCCCGGCGGCGAACGTCGAGGCAATCGGCGGGAAGGCCGATCGCTGCAGCCACGCCGTCGGCTTGCCGCGGCCATCCACCGACGCCTTGTGATAGACCGCCGCTGCCGCGTGGTAGTAGTCGTGACGAATGTCGTCCTCGCGCGTCCAGATCACCTTGACTGGCTTGCCGAGCTGTTTCGAGAGGACAGCGGCTTCAGCGCAATAGTCAGGCTTCGACTTCCTGCCGAAGCCGCCGCCGAGCAGCGTGACGTGACACGTGACATCCTTCTTGTCGACGCCCACCGCTCCCGCGACCACGTCCTGCACCGTCTGCGGATCCTGCGTCGGCGCCCACACCGTGACCTTGCCGTCGCGGAATTCGGCCACCGCCGCCGGTGGCTCCATCGACGCGTGCGCCGCGAGCGGCGTGTAGTACGTGGCTTCGAGGATCTTGCCGCCTCGCGCGAACTCCGTGTCGACGTTGCCGAGATTACGATGCACCTTGCCCGACTTCTGTACGGTCGACAGCAGTTCCTTCTTGAACGCCTCCGACTCGAAAACACCGTGCGCGCCGTCGTTCCACTCGATCTTGAGCTGACGACGACCCTTGAGCGCGGCCCATGTGCTGTCGGCGATCACGGCAACGCCGCCGAGCGGCTGAAACAGGTGCGGCGGCTTGAACGTGTCCAGCCTCACGGTGCGCTGAACGCCTTTGACGCCTTTCGTGACGGAGTCGTCGACGCTGCGGATCGTGCCGCCGAGAACCGGCGGGTGCTCGATCGACGCGTGGACCATGCCCTCGCGGAAGATGTCGAGGCCGAACCGCGCCTTCCCGTTGACGATGTCGCGCTGGTCGTAAATGGACGTGTCCTTGCCGACGAAGCGCCACGCGGCTCTCGGCTTGAACTTCAGCATCTCGCCTTTCGGCACGCCCAGCTTCGCCGCCGCCGGCACCAGCGCGCCGTACCCGACCCTGCGGCCGCTCGGCGTGTGCACCACTTCGTGGTTCTGCGCCGCGCACTCGGACTCGGGCACGCTCCAGTGCGCCGCCGCCGCGGTGACGAGCATCGCCCGCGCCGAGGCGCCGGCATGCCGGAACGCTTCGTAGAAATCGCGGATCGATCGCGAGCCATCCGTGTTCTGGTCGCCGTAGCGTGGATCGCCGATGCCCTGCTCGATGGTGACGCGGCTCCAGTCCGCCTCGAGCTCGTCGGCCGCAACCTGCGGCAAGGTCGTCCTGATGCCGGTGCCCATTTCGGAGCGGTGCGTCACGATGAACACCGAGCCGTCGGGACGGATGCCGAGATACACGCTCGGGTTGAGGGGCGACGACTCCGCCTGCGTGCGGAACGGCGCGGCCTGCGCCCACGCGGATCGCGGAACGACCTGCACGGCGAGGACGAATGCGCCCGTCGAGAAGACGCTGCCGAGGAATTCGCGCCGGCTGACGTTCTGGATGGCGCTCATGCCCGCTCCTTTGCCGCCGCCTTCACCGCGGCGCGGATGCGCTGATAGGTGCCGCACCGGCAGATGTTGCCCGCCATGGCGCGATCGATGTCCTGATCGTTCGGATTCGGCGTCCGCGCCAGGAGCGACGCGGCCTGCATGATCTGGCCGACCTGACAGTAGCCGCATTGCGCCACGTTGAAGGTGGACCACGCGCGCTGGACGGGATGATTGCCGTTGGGACTCAGGCCCTCGATCGTGACCACCTGTTTGTTCTGCAGCGTCCGCACCAGCGTTTGGCACGACCTGACCGCCAGGCCGTCGACGTGCACCGTGCACGCGCCGCACAGGCCGGCGCCGCAGCCGAACTTGGTGCCGGTCAGGCGCAGGTCGTCGCGGAGATACCAGAGCAGCGGCATGTCCGGGTCGCCGTCGAACGAGCGGTCCGTTCCGTTGACTTTGAAGTTGACCATGTGTGGAGTCCTCGGTGAACGGGCATTATCCCACCAATCCCGGCTGCGTTCCGTTGACGTGATTGATGAAAGTGCTCAGCGTAGGGCGAAGCCGGGACTCACACGCTGAGATGCGCGCGGACGAGCGCGTCGGAGAGCTCGGCGATCGGACCGCCCGCGACACACCGTCCCTTTTCGAGCAGCCGAAAGTCGCTGGCGATACGGCGCGCGAAGCGGAGTTGCTGCTCGACCAGGAGCAGCGTGACGCCCGCGTCGCGATTGAGCGTCAGCAGGATGTCACCAATCTGGTGCACGAGGTTCGGCTGGATCCCTTCGGTCGGCTCGTCCAGTATCAGCAGCGATGGCTCGAGCACGAGCGCGCGCGCGATCGCGAGCTGCTGCTGCTGACCGCCGGAGAGATCGCCCCCGCGGCGGTGCCGCATCTGTTTCAGCACGGGAAACAGATCGTAGACGTGCGGCGGAATCGAGCGCGCGCCGTTCTTTCGCAGGCCGAGTCCGACGCGCAGATTCTCTTCGACGGTCAGGTGCGAGAAAATGTCGCGGCCCTGCGGCACATAGCCGATGCCGAGCCGCGCGCGGCTCTCCGCCGGCCGCGCGATCAGATTGACGCCCGTCCACTCGATCCTGCCGGAGGTGGCGGGCAGCAGGCCCATGATGCACTTGAGGAGCGTCGTCTTGCCCATGCCGTTGCGGCCCATGAGGCACGTCCGCGATCCTCGTGAGACGACGAGATCGACATCCCACAGCGTGTGGCTGCCGCCGTAGTACTGATTGAGCTGCGAGACAGCCAGCGCGCTCATGCTCCGAGGTACACCTCGACGACGCGTGGATCGTTTTGAACCTGATCCATGTTGCCGTCCGCCAACACACGACCCTCGTGCAGCACCGTGACGCGCCTGGCGATCGATCGCACGAAGTCCATGTCGTGCTCCACCACGATCAGCGAGTGCTCCGCCGCGAGCGAGAGCAGGAGCTCCACCGTCCGCGCGGTCTCCTGCGGCGTCATCCCGGCGACCGGCTCGTCCACCAGCAGCAGCTCCGGCTCCTGCATGAGCAGCATGCCGATCTCGAGCCATTGCTTCTGACCATGCGCGAGCGCGCCGGCGAGCGCCGCGCGCTCGGAGGTGAGCCCGATGACGTCGAGGATGTCGTCGATGTGCTGCCGCTGGGCGCGCGTCAGCCGGGCGACGAGATCCTTCCAGAACGACTTGTCGCCCCAGATCGCGAGCTCCAGGTTCTCGAACACGGTCAGGCTCTCGAACACGGTGGGCTTCTGGAACTTGCGCCCGATGCCCGCCTGTGCGATCTCCGGCTCGGAGAGCGCCAGCAGGTCGACATCCTGCGCGAACCAGGCGGAGCCATGATCCGGACGCGTCTTGCCGGTCACCACATCCATCATCGTTGTCTTGCCGGCGCCGTTCGGACCGATGATGCACCGCAGCTCGCCTCGGTCCACTGAGAGCGTGAGACCGTCGAGCGCCTTGAAGCCGTCGAAGCTGACGGTCAGGTCCTCGAGCGTGAGGATCTTGTCCGGCGATGGCAAGTGCGGAGGCCGGATCATTTCAGCTTGTTCCCGAGCGACACGCCGACGTGCGACCCGAGCACCCAGATAGCGGGTACGGCGGCGCCAGCCTGGACCGCGCGCCGTCGGCGCCGGCCGAGACCGGCGAGGCCATGCGGCAGGAACAGCGTCACCAGGACGAACAGGGCACCGAGGGCGTAGAGCCACAGCTCGGGGAGCGCACCCGTGAAGTACGTCTTGGCGTAGTTGACCAGCACGGCGCCCATCGCCGCCCCGAACAGCGTGCCGCGGCCGCCGACCGCCACCCAGATGACCGCCTCGATCGAGTTGATGGGCGCGAACTCGCTCGGGTTGATGATGCCCACCTGCGGCACGTACAACGCGCCGGCAATGCCGGCGAGGACGGCCGAGACCACGAAGACCCACAGCTTGTACGACTCGACGCGGTACCCGAGAAACCGCGCGCGGCTTTCGGCGTCGCGGATCGCGCGGAACAAGCGCCCGGCGCGCGAGCTGACGATCACACGGCACGCGAGATAGCTGGCTGCGAGCGCGGCGGCGGTGACCACGACGAGCACGACGCGCGTGCGGTCCGCGTGGAGATCGAAGCCCAGGATGTCCTTGAAGTCGGTGAAGCCGTTGTTCCCGCCGAACCCCATATCGTTTCGGAAGAAAGCCAGCATGAGCGCGTAGCTGAGTGCCTGCGTCATGATCGAGAAGTAGACGCCGGTCACGCGCGAGCGAAACGCGAACCACCCGAACACCAGCGCGAGCGCGGCCGGCACCGCCGCGATCGCGACGAGCGCGAACCAGAAGTGGTTGAACCCGGTCCAGAACCACGGCAGCTTCTGCCAGTTCAGGAAGACCATGAAATCGGGAAGGATCGGATCGCCATACACGCCGCGCGGACCGATCTGGCGCATGAGATACATGCCCATCGCGTAACCGCCGAGCGCGAAGAACGCGGCATGACCGAGGCTCAGGATGCCGGCGTAGCCCCAGATCAAATCGACGGCGAGCGCCAGCATCGCGTAGCACATGTACTTGCCGATGAGCGTCAGCGAGTACGTCGACAGATGGAACGGCGATGACGCCGGAACGAGCTGGTTCAGCACGGGCGCGGCGATCGCGACCGCGGCGATGAGCGCCAGGAACACGGCGCCCGCCCGATCGTGCTCGATCATCGTCCAGCGCCGTACGCCGCTCATGTCTGGCTCTCCGCCGCGCGCCCGGTCTGGGGAAAGAGGCCGCGAGGCCAACGCTGGATGAACACAATCAGCGCGACGAGCACGAGGATCTTCGCCAGCACGGCGCCTGCGTATGGTTCGAGCAGCTGGTGGACGACGCCCATCGAGAGTCCGCCGACGAGCGTGCCCCAGAGATTCCCGACGCCGCCGAACACGACGACCATGAACGAGTCGATGATGTAGGACTGACCGAGATTCGGTCCGACGTTCGTGAACTGACTGAGCGCCACGCCGGCGATGCCCGCGATGCCGGATCCGAGACCGAACGTCATCGCATCGACCCATCCGGTCCGAATGCCCATTGCCTGCGCCATCGCGCGGTTCTGCGACACCGCGCGGATGTCGAGGCCCAGGCGCGTGCGCTTCAGCACGATCAGCAGAATCGCGAACACGACGAGCGTGAACGCGATGATGCACAAACGGTTGACGGTGATCGACAACGCGCCGTTCATCTGAAGAGTTCCGCTCATCCACGCCGGCGTTTCGACCGATCGGTTGTTCGCCGAGAAGAGCGACCGCACCAGCTGCTGGAGCACGAGGCTCACGCCGAACGTCGCCAGCAGCGTCTCGAGCGGCCGCCCGTACAGAAAGCGGATGATCGTGCGCTCGAGAATCACGCCCGTCGCGCCCGCCACGAGAAACGCCGCGGGAACGGCCAGCAGAATCGAGACACCGATGTGGTTCGGCATCGCGAGCTGCATGACGTAGGTGGTGTACGCGCCGAGCATCATCAGCTCGCCATGCGCCATGTTGATGACGCCCATCACCCCGAAGGTGATCGCCAGTCCGACCGCGACGAGCACGAGGACCGATCCGACGCTGAGCCCGAAGAACAGCGTCTCGACGACTCCGTAGAATGCACGCCACCGATCGATGGCGCGCACGGCGCGCGCGGCCGCCTGGCGCACGAGCTCGTCCGGTTCCGCGAACCCGCCGTCCGCCGTTGGTTCGACCAGGGCGGCGAGGCGGTTCCGCACCTGCGGGCTGAGCGTCCGCGTGAGCGCGGCGATCGCGGCGAGACGCGCGCGCGAGTCGCCGCTGTCGAGCGACGCCAGCCCCATCCCGATTTCAATCTCCGCTTTCACGCCGGCGTTCGGTTCGACGGCCGATCGCGACCGCAGCAGTTCAAGGCTCTCCGCGTCGAGCGATCGCAGGATCTCCTGAACCGCGGCGAGCCGCACGGCCGCGTCGGGGTTCGACAGATCGAAGCGCGCCACGAGCGCGCGCAAACGCTTTCTCAGCCGGTTGTTCGTGCCGATCCGGGTGAGATCGTCGCGCGACGCGGATCCGGCGCCGGCGAGCGACACCGGATCGATGAGCTCGAGCGAGGCGAGGCTGTCGTCGGCCGATTTGACGATGAAGACGCGCTGGTCTGACTGGCGGACGATGAGACGGTCCTCGAGCAGCGCCGAAAGGAGCGGCCGGATCGACGGATCGCCTCGCGCGCTGAGACGTTCGACGATCGCTTCCTTCTCGACGAAGCTCGCCTCACCGAGCTCGCCCAGCATCAGGCGGACGTCACCGGCCTCCGCACCTGCAGGCTGAGCGAGCGCACACGGCGCGCACAGGATGGCTGCGAGCAGCAGCGACGTTACTTGTAGCTTTGTCCCGAGCACATCTTGGTCTTCGTGTTGTAGTTGCCGCACTTGAGCGTCACCCAGTCGGCCTCGATCTCCTTGCTGCCCGGGAGATAGTCGGACCACGCATCGCCCGGCACCGTGCCGCTGGTTTTCCACACCACGTCGAACTGGCCGTCCGCCCTGACCTCGCCGATGTACACCGGCTTGGTGACGTGGTGATTGGGCAGGAGCTTCGCGATGCCTCCTGTGAGGTTCGGGACTTCGAGGCCCGGCAGCGCCGCGAGCACTTTCTCCACGTCAGTCGAGCGCGCCTTCTCGACCGCCTTCACCCACAGGTTGAACCCGATGTAGTGTGCTTCCATCGGATCGTTTGTGGTGCGCTTCGGCTTCTTGATGAACGCATGCCACTGATCGATGAACGCCTTGTTCGCCGGCGCCTTGTCGCTCATGAAGTAATTCCATGCGGCGAGATGCCCGACGAGCGGTTTGGCATCGAGCCCCGAGAGCTCCTCCTCGCCGACCGAGAACGCGACGACCGGGATGTCTTCCGCCGAAATCCGCTGGTTGCCGAGCTCCTTGTAGAACGGCACGTTGGCGTCGCCGTTGATCGTGGAGATCACCGCGGTCTTCTTGCCGGCGGAGCCGAACCTCTTGATCGCGGCGACGCGCGCCTGCCAGTCCGCATAGCCGAACGGCGTGTAGTTGATCGAGATGTCCTCGGCCTTGACGCCTTTCGCCTTGAGGTAGGCCTCGAGAATCTTGTTCGTCGTGCGCGGATAGACGTAATCGGTGCCTTCGAGCACCCACCGCTTCACGGCAACGTCCTTCATCAGGTAATCGACAGCGGGGATCGCCTGCTGGTTCGGCGCGGCGCCGGTGTAGATGACATTTTTAGACGACTCCTCGCCTTCGTACTGCACCGGATAGAAGAGCAGCCCATTGTCCTTCTCGAATACCGGCAGCACCGACTTCCGGGACACCGACGTCCAGCAGCCGAAGACGACGGCGACTTTGTCCTTCTCGAGCAGCTGGCGCGCCTTCTCGGCGAAGAGCGGCCAGTTCGACGCCGGATCGACGACCACCGCTTCGAGCTTCTTGCCGAGCAGTCCGCCCTTCTTGTTCTGCTGATCCACGAGCATCAGGACCGTGTCCTTCAGCGTCGTTTCGCTGATGGCCATCGTGCCCGACAACGAATGCAGGACGCCCACCTTGATCGTGTCCTGGGCGAGAGCGGCCCCCGGGCACGCCAGGGCAGCCGCGAGCAACCACACGGTCGGGAATCTCTGCATAGAGCTCATGACGCAACTCCTTTATTACATTTGCACCTGAAAGCCGACGCCGATCTGCTTGTCGTTCGGCTGCACCGCGGAGAAGTTCTTTTGGAGGTAGAAGAGCATCACGCGCGCGTTGAAATCCCTGATGACGTAGTTGAAGTCGACCTCGGTGGTTTTCTGGTCGTAGTCGGGGTCGAGCGAGGTGAGGCCGTCGCGAAAGACCGCCTTGGCGAACTTCCCGAGGATCTCGAGCCGGCCCGTCATGCCCGACACAGGCGGGAAGAGATAGCTCGCCAGCACGTACCCGCCCTGGTCCGTGCCGTATCGCGCGTTGTAGCCGCCGAGCCGGTCGTACTTCGCCAGCTCCGCTTCAATCGTGACGACGCCGCTGCCGGCCAGTTTCCTCTCGAGCAGGAAATCGCCGTTGTACGCCTTGTGGCCGTCCTGCACCTGTCCGGCCGCGGCGACCGCGAGGATGTTCTTCTCGCCGTAGAACGTGCCGTTCAAGTAGTAGCCGGGCTCCGGATCCCAGAAATCGATCTGGACGCGACCCGCACCGATCACCTTGCGCCTGCCGGTCGACGAAGCGCCGTCGTAGGCGCCCGCCTGCAGCTTGACGATCCCGAACTGGCCCCAATAGAGCGCGCCGTTGTCGCGGCCGGCCGAGATGAACGGGTAGCCATCCTGCACGCCGTCGGTGAAAGTCGCCCAATGGTTCGCGTAGTACGGACCGTACAGGTTCGCGCGGTCGCTCGGCGGCAGCATGCGGCCGACCCAGAAATTGACCTGGGGCGAGAGCTCGAACTGCGCCGCGGCGTCGAGCACCGTCACGTTATTGCGGGCGCCGTCGTACTCGGTGTTGAACATCAATTTGATCTTCTTGGCGGGCGATCCGTTCACGTAGAGACGCACGCTGTTGAGCAGAAACGCGTCGGTGGAGTCGGCGCCTTTCGGCAGGTCGTGGACGAAGCTGGTTTGAACGCCCGCCCCCACGCTGACGGCTGGCAACGGCGCATCCTGCGCGCAGAGCGGTGCAGCGGCCAAGAAAAGGGCACATGCCAGAGCGGCTGCTCGTACGGGATTGATCACGGACGGTCCTTTCGTCGCGCGCGACCCGCGATCGTCATGACGGCTCGAGCGTATTCGCTGTATTTCGCGTTGTGCCAGATGTGCACAATATCTGCTACAGCAATGCAGCGTGAGGCGCTTTTTTGGCAAACTGCGAGTGGGATTGTGCGGGTACCGCAGAAACTAGTCAACACAAATCAATACGAATTCGCGTCTGCAAAACGGCGCGCGCGGCTTCGACGTCGTTGCCGACAGAAATGTCTGGAGCCGAGCTCGTGCTCGACTGCGCGCGCGCGCGCTCGGCGATACGTTGAACCGTCGAGCTCGGAATAGGTTGCT
>Ga0114129_10015558_pt1 | contig 10816 bp, 8 predicted proteins | sample RhiMetdeltSRZDD1_FD_80071 | JGI IMG/M metagenome (GOLD analysis project Ga0114129, IMG submission 80071) | Populus rhizosphere microbial communities from Tennessee, USA - Rhizosphere MetaG P. deltoides SRZDD1 (version 2) (version 2) | ecosystem: Host-associated > Plants > Roots > Rhizosphere >... | reverse complement strand
TATATTAACCGGAAATATAAAGACCTGTAAGATGGGCTCGACCTTACAGGTCGATTTTCTACTCCACACACATTCTTTGAATATATCTCTCCTTTGAAGTCTTATTAATACAATTCATCATATACACCCCTTTTCGCAGTTCATTGCCGGTATTCAGTTTTGCAACAAGCGCATTATTGAAGGTATAGCGTTTCACTAATTGTCCGTTTAACGAATACACCTCAATTTCCCAGTTGCTGCGTTTTGTGTTGCTTAACAGCAGGCTGGCGGTTCCCTTAACCGGATTTGGATATAATACGGGCTGATTGTTTGCCGGTGCTGTTAGCTTTACTGCATGAACGGCCGAATACCTGGCCGTTCCATCATCTACCTGTTTGAGCCTGAAAAGAAGGGTTTTGCTGTTGTCGGCTGATTGTATTTGGTACGAATAGCTATAGGAACCGGTTTGGGTGGTACCGGTCTTTGCAACAAACTCAGCAACGCTTCTATAAGACCGGCCATCTGTACTTTTTTGTAGTTCATAATTACGATTTGGTTTTTCATTTTGAGTAATCCAATTAATATCAATAATACCGTTGTTTACTTTATTAACGGTAAAAAACGTAATATCTGATGCGAGCACCATGGTTGGACAGTAAGTATACGTAATTTTTAAATTTACCAAGTCCTGGGCTGTTCCATGATAGCTGTACTTTGTATTACCGAGCACAGTTGAATAAGTAGTTGTGTTATAATCAAAATCAACCTGGCCGGTTCCCATAAAATCGGCGGTATTGAAAACTGTATTGTTAGTGCTGTTCTGATTCATCACATACAATGGTCCCTGTGCTGTGTAATCGGTACCGGAGTAAGGTATGCCATCTGATTGGCTTAGGGAGTAATTTCCGTATGTTTTCTGATAAGAATTTGTTAAAGGTGTTTGCAAAGCGGTGCTGCTCACTTCATCGTCGCGCGAAATCCTTGACCGGTAATTGTTTATGGTAATATTATCGTCGTTCTCGAGTTGAAAGCTATAAATGAGGGTTACTTTGGAATTGAAATCAACCTGGGTTAAGGTGCCCAGCGCAGGATTAAATTTGGGAAAGCTGAACGTGTAAGTTGCATTTCCGGTGCCGTTTACGGCAGTGTCGTACGTAATGGTATTTAACTGATTTGAGCATTGGGCATTGGCGCCGTATACTGCCAAAAGCAATAAAAGTAGTGCAAGGGACGGTTTCAAGGCTTTCATGGTTTGGATATTGCCGGTAAAAACGGATCATTGCCGGCAATATGCATACCTGCAAAACGCTATTCAGCATAAATAAATAATTCTATTTAGCAGAAGTAGGGGAGTACTTAGAGATCGATTGACCATTGACCATTCACCATTGACGGTCAATCCCTTTTCGACTCGAGCGTAAACCCAATGGTTGTGCCTACATCGGGGGTGCTGCGCACGTGAATGCTTTGTCCGTGCGCTTCGATGATGTGTTTACAAATAGCAAGGCCAAGACCGGTGCCGCCTTTATCGCGGCTGCGGGCGGTGTCGGTACGGTAAAAGCGTTCAAAGATGCGGGGCAGGTGTTCTTCTTCAATACCAATTCCATCATCGCTTATTTCAACCAGTACATGCTGGTCGTCGGTATCATATATGCTGGCTACGATCTGGCCGTTTAGCTTGCCATACTTGGTAGCGTTTTCAACCAGGTTGATCAATACCTGCTTGATCTTTTCTTTATCGGCAAAAACAGTGATCGGTGCTTCGCAGCCTTTTTTAATGATGGTGCGAACATTCTTTTGCTGTGTTTTTATCGAAAGCGAATCATACACTTCGCGAATGAGGTCCTGGATAATAAAATTCTGCTTAGCCAGCAGTTGTTCCCCTCTTTCGAGTTTGGATATTTCATCCAGATCGTTCATCAGGTTCACCAGCCGGTCTACATTCTTGGCGGTATTCTCTAAAAACCTTTTTGCGATGGCTTCTTCTTCCATGGCGCCGCCCAGCAGGGTATCAACGTATCCCTGTATGGCAAAAATGGGTGTTTTAAACTCATGCGCCAGGTTTTGCAAAAACTCTTTACGGTATGCTTCGTTTTGGCGTAACAATTCTATTTCGCGATTGCGGCGTTCGCCCCATTCTTCCACATCGGCCCGCACTTCATCGATACTTTTCTGGGGAAGAATGTACTTGAAATACATTTCTTCTTTTTTGGTGGCCTTTGTTTGATAAATGAGTTTATAAATGAGCTTTATTTTGCGGTAAATAAATCTTTCCATGGTTACCGATATCAGCCAGTAACAACCTGCAAATACTACCAGCAGCGAACCAAGCCCCACGCGCCAGTTGCGGGTGAGTATAAGAATGCCAATAGCAATAGGAACTGATAATAGCCCTGCTGTAAAGGAGGCTAACTGCCGCGGTGAAAGATTTTTGGTAGAAGGCATAGCTACAATGTGCTAATTTGCTAATGTGCTGATGTGCTAATTGAAAAGCCTGATGTTCTATAATTAGCAAATTAGCTAATTATCACATTATCACATTGTGAATTTATAACCTACGCCTTTAACAGTGGTAATACAGTCGATGCCCAGTTTTTGGCGGATCTTACGAATATGAACATCAATAGTGCGGTCGCCCACAATTACATCGTTGCCCCAGATCTGGTTCAATATTTCATTGCGAAGGAATACACGCCCGGGTTTGGAGGCCAGTAAGTATAATAATTCGAACTCTTTTTTAGCAAGAACAACCGCTTTGCCATCTACCTTGGCCTCAAACTTAACGGGATCTATTTCGAGGTTATCAATTTTAATTATTTTCTCTTCGGGTTCTTTATTAATGCGGCGAAAAATGGCATGAATGCGGCTAACCAGCATTTTGGGGCTTACAGGTTTGCTGATATAATCATCGGCCCCGGTTTCGAGCCCCTTTATATGAGAGCTTTCGTCGTTGAGGGCGGTTAAAAAAACAATAACCGTATCTTTAAAAGCAGGTTGCGACCGTAATATTTCACAAACTTCAACCCCATTCTTCCGGGGCATCATTATATCGAGGATAATCAGGTCGGGCTGGCTTAGTTTGGCTTTCTGAATGGCATCGTCCCCATTGTTGGCCGTAACTACCTCGTACCCTTCTTTTGTAAGATTATACCGGATAATTTCTACAATATCAGGCTCGTCGTCTGCAATCAGGATCTTGCCTTTAGAGTTCATTAATTAAATTTTGGCAAACCTACTTGAAATGAGGCTTCCCTGTAAATGATAATATTGAGTTCACAATTTCTTAATATTTAACAAGGGCCAGAGTACCGGAAAATGGGTAAAGTTCAAAACGATTTTTGTGTTCCTGTTTTTGGTTCCTGCTTCATACTTATTGTCTTAAAACCACTTACTGACATTTTTGTTTAGCATGCTGCAATTTTATTACCTTTCGGGTTAAAATTATTGTTTTTTAATATGTCAGAAAGCCCGCCCAACTGTGCAACCAGGCAAATTGAGGTGTTTTGAGCTGTAATTGCGGGCAATTTTCAGACTAACGCCAAAATGGCGCCGAGGTAGTGTTTACACAGGCTAAAATGAAATCATCGGCTGTATACAACCCTTTGGTCATATTTTTGCTCTACTTCATACAGATGTGCAGCATATGAGGATACATATACATTATTTATTGATATGTTTACTTGCAGGGCAATTGATCCAGGCTCAAACGGCTTATTCGATTAAAGTGCCTAACGATCGTGAATTGTGGCATGGAAACATAGATAAACAGCAAAAAAAGATTGCTCAGTTTAATAGCCAGGGTAGAATTGCCTTCGATACCACCATTAGTCTTCATATAATGGACGCTCTTGTTCGTGGGATCGACGATTTACAGAACCAGATTGAGGCGGATTCAACCCTCACCGGCCAGGGAAAGATCAAATACCTGCGTAGTATTGACTTTTTATTACAGGGCTTTGTAAATAAAATGAACCGGAGAGATTATCCGGCCTCAATAGCCCCCGCACTGGTTAAAGCTTTTAGCCAGTGTATGACCCTTGATAAACAGCATAAAAGTTTTTTACCGGTAATTGAGGCCAATGACTACGGAGTGGGTAAAATTTTACTCGATTGCCTCAAATATTCCGAAGATAATCCGGGTATCGCCGGCTCACGCACCGTGCTCATGCGAAAATATTTGAAGCTGCATCCCGAAGAAATAATGAGCGAGCTGGCTAAAAATCCCAATGCTTATTTTGCCGATAGCTTAATAAAGGTGGCCGTTAGTACCGATGTAAAAAAAGTATACGATTACGCACAGGCGAATAATTCGCTTGGCGACCGCATTCGTCATCACTCCGATTCAATGGTGCAGTTGATAGCACGTATTGCCACCAGCAAAAGCGGACAATTATATTTTCCTTTTTTAGATAACCTGATGCGGGGCACCATCACTCTAAAGGCCATCGACAGTGTTAAAGATAACGACCTCGGCTATTTTCGGTTGCTGGTTAAAACAAGGATAGAATATGTAACACGCAGTCTGCCGCCGATCAGCGATACGGCCAACCAGATGCAGTCATTAATCGAAATGATGGCCCGTAAAGCCAAACAATATTTTATTCGGGAAATAAATGCCCTGCATACCGCTCCTGATAATGTGCGCTTTCGCCGGCTCGACGGTTTAACTTCACAGGAATTGTATTACCTCGCTGTATTAGGCGAAGATGAAATTTATACGTCCAGCTTTGTACGCGGTGTTTACCCACGCATATTTCAACGCATGGCTCATCCGCGGGGCGATAGCTTAATAATGACTGTGAGCGGTGATTATTTCAGGAAGTTTATTAAAATGTGTGCCGGCTATAATGAGCTGAACGGTTTTTTGGGCACTATGGATAAGCAAAATGCCGAAACCATGATGAAGGCGTTTGTGATCGGGCTCGAAAAACCTCGTAAAACAAATGACCTTGAAGATGCTGTAGACGTGGCCGATTCGTACAGCAGCATTATGGATAAGAGCCGCGACCTGGCTGCTTTTATTTTGAATGAAGTGAATGTAAGTCATACCAAAAACATACAGGATAATAATAAAAGAGGTATTGTAATTTATAACCTGTTGCGCATTTTATTTCAGTCGGCCGACACTACCAAAAAAGTCGATCTGTCGACTTTATTAGGCATACCTACTATTTATTCAAAAGACTATACCGGTTTAACCGATGACAGTGGTCGCGTTGTTCAGCAGGTATTTTTTTATGGAGATGAAGATAAAGACGGCCAAACCTCTTACCAGAATTTTATGGGTATGTTCCGCGGCAAACCCGGATGGCGTATTGATGAAAGAAGGGCCGACTTTACATCTATTATCTCTACCAAAGGCAAACCCGTATGGATATTTGCCAACAAGCCATTGTATGGCGAAGACGATCCCGATGATAAGGCACAGGATAAATTAATTGAATACCTGCACGATCGTAATTTAACGCCCACCGTTGTAATTCATCGCGGACATAGCTATCATTTATCAACCACCATTCATAAACTGCCGCCAAGCGCCCGCATTATAGTGCTGGGTTCGTGCGGCGGGTACAACAACCTGAATGAAGTTTTAACGGCTTGTCCCGATGCGCACATTATTTCGTCGAAACAGGTGGGAACAAAAACGGTGAATGAACCAATTCTTGAAGCCATCAACACGCGTTTGCTGGCCGGCCGTAATGTTGACTGGATAAGTATGTGGCGCGAGTTGAGCACTAAAAAATTCGCCAGCGGCGATGCAAAGGAAAAGTTCGACGATTATATTCCTCCATACAAAAACCTCGGCGCTATTTTCATTAAAGCTTATCGCAAAGCGATGGGGGAAGAATGAGTTTGTGGTTTGAGGTTTGTTGTTTGTAGTTGCGTTTCGGGAAGCGTTTTTAATGTTCATCACCCCGAATTTAGCATTAAGAACCTGTTAAATATACTGCAAACCGCCTGAACCGGGGCATAACCACAAACCATAAACCACAAACTACAAACAAACTATGCTTATCTTTGCAAACTCGTTATGGCAGGAAAAAGCACGGGGAAGATCATATTTGATTTAAGTTTACTGAAACGGGTATTTCAGTATGCGAAGCCCTATAAAAACAAATTTATCCTTTCGGTAGTAATGGCCATTTTGCTGGCTGTCATTTCTCCTGTACGGCCATGGCTTATTCAGATCACTATTAATGATTTTATTCATAAAGGAGTTGTTGGTACAGGCGCCGAAAAAATAAAATGGGCCGATGCGATCGTGTATATTACTATAATACAAATAGTGTTATTACTGCTCGAAACGGCCTTCCGCTTTTATTTTTCTTTTTTAACAGCCTGGCTGGGCCAAACCGTGGTGAAGGACCTGCGCGTAAATGTATATCGTAAAATACTTGGGTTAAACCTTTCACAATTCGATACCACGCCTATAGGCACCCTAACCACCCGTACTGTCAACGACATTGAAGCGATCAATGATATTTTTTCAGATGGATTGATACCTATCATTGCCGATCTGCTATCGATCATTGCCGTGCTGGTGTTTATGTTTGTGGTTGACTGGCGCCTTACTTTAATAAGCCTGGCGTCGTTCCCCATTTTGCTGGTGGCTACTTATTTATTTAAAGAAAGCGTGAATAAATCGTTCATCCGTGTTCGTAATGCCGTAGCACATTTGAATGCATTTGTTCAGGAGCACATTACCGGTATGGCCATTGTGCAGGCTTTTGCTGCTGAAGATAAAGAATTCAAAAAATTTAAAAACATAAACAAAGAACACCGCAACGCCAACATCAATGCCATTTTTGCGTATTCGGTATTTTTTCCGGTAGTGGAAATAGTGCTGGCGGTTGGTACCGGTTTAATGGTGTGGTGGGCTGCCACGCATGCCCTTGGTATTTATAAAGTGAATGAAGAAGAAGGGCGCCTTTTAATCGGAAAAATGTTTTCTTTTTTCCTTTGTTTGAACTTACTGTTCCGCCCGTTGCGGGTTATTGCCGATAAGTTCAATGTGCTGCAAATGGGCATGGTAGCCAGCGATCGCGTATTTAAAGTATTGGATAACGATGATGTAATAAAAACCGAAGGCGCATTTGCGCCCGACATGGTAAAAGGAAAAATTGCTTTTGAAAATGTTTCGTTTGCCTATGTCGACGACCGTTATGTATTAAAAAATATATCATTTGCCATACAACCCGGCGAAACAATTGCCATCGTAGGGCATACGGGCAGCGGTAAAACTTCTATCATTAGTTTGCTGAACAGGTTATACCACATTCAGCACGGCGCCATAAAGATCGATGATGTAAAAATTGAAGACTATAAGCTGGATGCATTGCGCAAAAACATCGGCGTAGTGCTGCAGGATGTGTTTCTTTTCTCGGGGTCGGTAATGGATAATATTACCCTGCGCAATGCGGCTATTTCGCGTGAGCAGGTGGTGGCAGCCGCCAAAATGATCGACATGCACGATTTTATTATGCAGCTGCCGGGCGGGTATGATTATAATGTAATGGAAAGGGGAGGGAGCCTGTCGCTGGGCCAGCGCCAGTTATTATCTTTTATCAGGGCGTTGCTGTACAACCCATCCATTTTGATTTTGGATGAAGCTACCTCATCTGTTGATACCGAAAGTGAGATCCTTATTCAACATGCCATCGATAAATTAATTGCCGGCCGCACCTCTATTGTTATTGCCCACCGCTTATCAACCATACGCAAGGCCAGCAAGATCATGGTGCTCGACAAAGGCGAGATCAGGGAAATGGGCTCACACGATGAACTGATCGCCCGCCAGGGATTTTATTACAAGCTGCACCAGATGCAGTTCGAAAAGCATATCCCCGCTTAAGGCTCAAGTCACAAAGGGCATAGGCGGTAAAAATGGTTGGGTTTTGAATAAATTCAATGAAAGTCATAGGGTTAGGGTAAATTCAGGAAGTAGTTGGCTTAGGGTTATGGTATGAATTAATGTATTATAATTAATTCAATATGACTTTTTTAACCATTCAACAATGCTTTTTTGTTGCTTTTTGCCAATTATTCATTGTATAGTGTTTATCGCCAACTATCAATTACAAACTACCCATTGCCTATTGCCTGGTGCCCATTGCCTATTGGCAATAAATACTTCTTTTTCGCGCTTGTTTTTGGCTACCGCTCCTTATCTTTGCGCAAATTTAAAAACAGGTATGCTGGTCAGAAGCGTCAAATCCTTATTGGTAGCGGTTTTCAGCCTGAATTTATTGTTTGCTCCTTTATTAGTCGTTGCAGAGGATGGCGGTGACCAACCCGCCACTGAGCAGGGAGCACATGCAGAGAAAGTAAATCCTGCCAAAATCATTCTGGAACACGTTTCAGACGGCTATGAATATCACTTCTTTACGATCGGGCACAATCATGTTACTATTCCGCTGCCCGTAATTTTATATTCTCCCGAAACAGGTGTTTCGTCATTCATGTCATCCGAGTTTCATCATGGTGAACATGTGGTAAACGGATACCGTTTGCTTAGTGAAGAGTTTATCAAAGAAAACAAGCTGGAAGAAGTAAAAAATGAAAAAGGCAAACCGGTTTTCGAAGCTGGAAAAATATATACTGTTGATGAAAGCGGTATGCCGGTGGCAGATGGAAAATTCTATGATTTTTCAATGACACGCAATGCTACCCAGATGCTGATCTCGGTTATCTTGCTGATCGTGATCATGACCAACGTTGCTAAAAAATATAAAAAAGGTCAGGGTGTTACTACTGCTCCCAAAGGATTTCAAAACGCTCTTGAGCCCGTTATCACCTTTGTACGTGATGAAGTAGGTAAAAGCAACCTGGGTCACAGCTACGAAAAGTACATGCCTTTGCTGCTGACTGTTTTCTTCTTTATACTTATTAATAACCTGATAGGTTTAATACCGGGTACGGCCAACGTTACCGGAAATGTGGCCTTCACTGCTGTACTGGGTTTGATTTCGTTCCTCGTTATCATGTTCAGCTCAAACAAACATTACTGGGGGCACATTTTTAATCCTCCGGTACCCGGCGGCGTAAAGCCCATTATGATACCGGTTGAAATACTCGGCATTTTCACCAAGCCTTTCGCCCTGATCGTGCGTCTTTTTGCCAATATGATCTCAGGCCACATCATCATTTTAAGTTTCATTTGTTTGATCTTCATTTTTGGCGCCATCAATACAGCACTGGGCTGGGGCACTTCACCATTCTTTATAATACTCGTCGTTTTCATATACCTGATTGAGGTTTTAGTGGCATTTATCCAGGCATTTATTTTTGCCAATTTAACGGCTGTGTTTATCGGACAGGCATTTGAAGGTGGGCACGATCATGCAGATGTACCGGGCCATGACGATGCAGTGGTAATTTAAAAAGAGGTCTTTTTTAATTATAAAATCAAGTATCATGAATTTGATGACTATTTTGTTAGAGGCGCAACCAGGTTTTGGTGCAATTGGTGCTGGTTTTGCCGCTATCGGCGCCGGTATCGGCGTTGGTCAGATCGGTAAAGGCGCAGTTGAAGCCATTGCCCGTCAACCGGAAGCTACCAATGACATTCGTGCAAACATGATCCTTGCTGCGGCCCTCGTTGAGGGTGTTGCCCTGTTGGCAGCTGTAGCAGGTTTATTGGCTGTATTACAGTAATCAGGCACGTAAAAAATGTACTGCATTCAAAGCAAAGGGCGGCGAATGCAGTATTTTTCTGACTAAAGCATAACACACGATAAACTTTTATATATGGGATTACTTACACCGGGTTTAGGCTTAATGGTATGGAACCTTATAGGTTTTTTGATTCTGTTATTTATTCTGGGAAAATTTGCGTGGAAGCCTATTTTGAAATCGTTGAAAGAACGCGAAACCGGTATTGCCGATTCACTGGCTACTGCCGAAAGAGTGAAAGCCGAAATGGCCCAGTTGAAAAGTGAAAACGAAGCATTGCTGGCCAAAGCCCGTGAAGAAAGAGCCCAATTGCTGAAAGAAGCCCGTGATACCAAAGACAAAATTATCAACGAAGCAAAAGAACAGGCCAAGATAGAAGCCAATAAAATCATTGTTGATGCCAGTGCGGCTATTCAACAACAGAAAATGGCTGCTTTAACCGATGTGAAAAACCAGGTAGGTGCTTTGGTTATTGAAGTAGCCGAAAAAGTGTTGCGTCGCGAATTGACCGACAAACCGCAACAGGAAAATTATATTAAGCAACTGACCGGAGAAGTAAAACTTAATTAGCTAATTAGCTAATGTGAAAATATGCTAATGAAAGCTGCCTTTTTTCATTAGCACATTAGCAAATTAGCACATTATAAAATTTACAAGATGCCCAATCCACGTTTAGCGGCGCGCTATGCAAAAAGTTTGATCGATCTGGCGAACGAAAAAAAACTGGTAGAAAACATATATAATGATATGCTGTTTTTGCAGGCGGTTTGCAAAGAAAGCCGTGAGTTTATGGCGCTGCTCCGCAGCCCGGTTGTAAAAGCCGATAAAAAAGTGGTAATTGTAGCGGCAGTAACCAAGGGTAAGATAAGTGAACTCACTAATTCGTTTAACCGGTTACTGATTACCAAAGGCCGTGAATCAGTACTGCCCGAAATTGCTTCGGCATTTATCGATCAGTATAAACAACAGAAGGGAATTCATACGATAACGCTTACTACTGCAGTGCCTGTAAATGAAGATGTGAAAAAGCAGATCATCAGCCAGGTGCAAAGCCAAACGGGTATGAATAACATCGATTTAATAGCGACTGTAAACGAAGAGATCATTGGCGGTTTTGTGCTTGAATTAGGCGATAAGCTGATCGATGCCAGCATTGTATATGATC
>Ga0114129_10015557_pt1 | contig 10816 bp, 9 predicted proteins | sample RhiMetdeltSRZDD1_FD_80071 | JGI IMG/M metagenome (GOLD analysis project Ga0114129, IMG submission 80071) | Populus rhizosphere microbial communities from Tennessee, USA - Rhizosphere MetaG P. deltoides SRZDD1 (version 2) (version 2) | ecosystem: Host-associated > Plants > Roots > Rhizosphere >... | reverse complement strand
CCTTAACTTGACTTCTTCATGCTCGTCGGTTAACTCTTTGATCGCAGTTTCAACATCCATCTCATCAAGGAGATCCCTGTAGCCAAGTGAGTGAAGATTGTTCATCTGGCGAGATTCTTCAGCAGTTAAATCTGCAATATCTTTCCGAAGCAGTGCCGACTCGCGTTCTATTAAGTTGTATTCCTTTGACATTTTGCGATCGCTCTCTGAGAGTGTTTTTATTTTGCGCTCATATTCTTGTAGTACGCTATAAGTGCTACCTGAAGAAGCAATTATCTGCTGCTCCTGGTCCCTGAGTCCTTTGAGTTCTGCTTCAAGTGATTGCGACTTCTTGTATATCTCTTGTATCTGGAGTTTGCATTCTTTTAGTTCAAGGGAAAGACGTTCATTCTCTTGGTTCATCTCGGCTAGATGCTGAATATCAAGTTCCAGTTTGGCTTCAAGCCCTCTAAGCATTGATAGTATATGGCCAAGCTCGATATTGGCTACATCTAATGACTTTACTATGTGGGTGCGGGACATGTTCTTTTCAGCAAGTTTATTTTTGCTTGTCGACTCTTCACTTATGATTCGTAGCCTTAACGAAATCCTTTCCCTGGCAGGCGAAAGAAGAGCAAGCCTCTTTGAATACTTGTCAAGCTCTGTAACATGTACGTCGACTTCTGACTGGAGGACTTGATTATCTAATATGAGCTGTGAGACAGACTTTTCTTTTGCTTCTAAAGATTCATTTTCTTTAGTAATGCTTCTTTGGACATCTCTAATAAGAAGCTCAAATTGAACTTTCTCAGATTCGCCATAAGTTATGCGCTTCGAGATATCATGAAGCTCCATATTTTTCTCCTCAATAAGATTGGACAGCTTCATTATCATTGTACGTAAATTTTCCACAGATCCACCAAAAGCTATTGCCTTTGTCATATCAGTTATCCTGCCTCCAAAGTCCACAGACATAGAACCTCCCTCTGGTTCGAAGAGCTCACCATCAATTGACACACTCCTATATCCTTTCCTTGATAACATGAATGCTGTAGAGGAATTTCTTACAAGCAGTATGTCTGAGAAAAGAAATGCTGTCAATTTCTCATAATCCGACTGCACAAAATCCGACAGTCTTCCAATAACATTGGGGTGATCACGAGGCATGTCCCGGTTCTCCTTGAATCGCCCGATAACGTCAAGCGGAATTATCCTAAGACGTGGAAGCTTTTGCTCTTTGGCATAGGCAGCTATCATTATCATAGACTTTATGTCATTAACTACAAAGGCTTTCATCCATTCGGAGCCTGCCGCAAGGATGGGCCTCTCGTAGTACCTGTCCCATCTTAATAAGTCATAAACGAGACCGCAAATACTGAACTTACCTTTTTCTTTCATCAATTCCGCAATGGCAAGATCCTCATTCATGGCGTTTTTGGCTATATTGGCGCGTTCTTCAAACTTATTCACAAGGTTCTCTGCACGCACTAGGAGGTCTGCAGAGCCGGCTACCTCCTTTTCTAGTTTCGACTTTGTCTCTGCAAGTTCAGATGCAACCTTTGCAGCATCATATAGTTTTGCTCCATCCACCTCAAGTGATCTTTCAAGTTGTGCTATGCGACTTTTTAAAGTCAAAATTTCTGCTTGGAGCGCACTGATAGCTGAACTATTTGAGTCCTTCTTGTAATTGATGGTCTTGATTTTTTCTTCGAGTCTGGCTCCCGAAAGTTCGATTTGACCCCTTAATGATGTCATCTGTGCTAGCCTCTTTTCCAACCTCGTTTGAAAAGCGCTATATTTAGCAACGTTGGCGGTTATCTTTTCAATTTCATCATCAATCGTGCCAAGCTTAACCTTGAGATCTTTCATGCCTGCCTCCTTTTGCTCAATTTCTCTCTTTAGTCTGTCAGTCTCAGAACGCGTATTCTCTATTCTTTGAAGTGAAGCTTGCTTGCTGGTCTGGAGGGAAGGAAGTCTTCTTTCAATGTCTGACATACGACGCTCAAACTCGCTCACCATCGCCTTTGTCCGCTCTGAATCATGAACAATCCCTGATATTCTCATTGCAACTTGAGCCTTAGCTCGGTTAGCGGCGTCAACCTGTTGAATGAACCTTGACTTTTCTACGTCTAACTTTTCAATCTCTATTTGCGCCCCTTCGATTAATTTTGAAAGGCGAGATGACTTTTGGTTGTTTGATTCAAGGATCTGGGTGCTTGTAGCGAGCTTGTATCTCATGCTTCGTATGGTATTTGATATTTGCACCGCCTTGAGTCTCTTGAGCTCCCTGCTAAGGGAGTCATATCTCAGCTGTTCATTCCTCTCTGTTTCAAGTTCATCTATGCGCTTTCTGACCTCGCCCATCCTTGCGAATGCAACCTCAAGCCTCCTATCAGCCTCATCTAGTTGCTTAAGAGCCTCTGCTTTCTTTTCATCAAAGTAGGAGAGGCCGACTATATCTTCTATTATCTTTCTGCGCTCTTCGGAATTTAGTTCAGAGATTCTTGTGATCATGCCTTGTTGTACAATGTTTAGTTTGTTTGGAGCTGCTAACACTACTTCAAGGAGCTCCATTATGGTGGTCTTGGTTACCTTCTTGTCATCAAGCCAATACTGACTCTCACCACTCTGACCCTCAATTCCGCGTGTCAAAGTGACAGTATCAGAGTCGATAGGTATACCTCTATCTGAGTTGTCAAATGTGAGGCTAACGCGGATAAGGCGGTGGTTGCTGTTCTGGCCGTCATGGAACAGCGATTGGAACTTGTCTACCCTTAGGCTTTTTGGACTATTCTCGCCTATTGCAAACATGATCGCATCAAGAATGTTGGATTTGCCTGAACCATTTGGACCCGTTATAGCAACTAATCCTCTCTCAAAATTCACTGCAGTGTTTTTGAAACCAAATGACTTGAAGCCATAGACTTCGAGCTTTTTAATGTGCACCAAGGGTAGCTATCTGGTTAGTTTTTCACGTGAGTTAATTATATGTTGTCGAGACTAATTCCTCTCCTTTTAGTAAAAAATTGTTAGCATGGAGTCTTTGAAAATGATTTCTCATTACAATACTTATGGCTACCTATTTTTTTGGATGAGGGGGCCTTTTTTTATTTTTTGCAGAAGCAAGCCTTGCTGTCAAAATTGCTTTTGTAGCCACCGAACAAAAAATCTGATGTTTGAGTCACGATATATCTGAAACATTTTAGGGGATGATATTGTCGAAACCGTCGAGATAAAATACTATCAATAGACCAAAGAGAAAATGGGAACGACCAAGTCTTATCGATCCCTTTTGCCTTCAACAAATTCTAAGAAGTTTGACTTGGCAACAGAATAAGGCAGTTGCACTGGTGGATGCTTAAAGCAGTAAGCTGATATACTGTCAAGTGGTCCAGAAATACCTCTGTCAAGAGCGATCTTGGTTGCCCTCACGGCGTCTATCATTACTCCAGCACTATTGTATGCGTCAACCACTTTTAGTTTTAAGTCAAGTTCAACAGGAATGTTGCCAAAATACCTGCCTTTCATAGATATATAGCATATTTTGTCGTTATCCAAGAATTGCACGAAATCTGATGGTCCAATTCTCATAGGGATTTGATAAGGTGACATTGCAGCTACTGCGCTTGTCTTGCTCACTCTCTTGTCCTCTAGCCTATCCTCATCTAGCATATTGTAAAAGTCCATGTCGCCTCCGATGTTTAGCTGATAGGTCTGATCTACCGCTACACCACGATCTACAAAGAGCTTTACTAGTGTTTTATGAACCACGGTGGCGCCAAGCTGGCTCATGACGTCGTCACCAGCACAGGGTAATTTGCGGTCTTCAAATGCTTGCTGCCATTTTGGGGTTGACGCTATAAAAACAGGAATTGCGTTAATAAAAGCGCAACCTGCGTCAAGGCAGGCTTCAGCATAGTATCTTGTTCCCTGTCTGCTTCCAACAGGTAGATAATTGAGAAGAATTTCGGCTCCTGTATCTTTTAGGACCTTGGCAACGTTTGCTGGAGATTTGTCAGAGACTTGTACTTTTTCTCGGTAGTGATTTCCCAAACCGTCTAAAACTTCTCCTTTTTCAACAATTACATTTAACTTCTCCACGTCAGCTATCTTCACAGTATTGTTTGGTTCTGCAAAAATTGCTTCAGAGAGATCTTTTCCAACCTTTGAATCAACAACATCAAATGCTGCTACAAACTCGATGTCTTTTGGTTCGTAGCCTCCCAACTCAAATGCAGTAAGTCCAATTGAATCACCTGACTTACCATTACCGCCTGTGTTATAATACTTTGTACCCTGTATCAATGCAGAAGCACAGTTTCCAACTCCTGCTATTGCAATCTTGATTTTTTTAGACATACCCTAGAGATTAAAAGGAGGATATTTGTATTTATCCGACACTATGGATCGACTAGGAAGATTACCTTATATGATCAAACTGAATATCAAATTGGTTGCTTTATACACTTTATTTTTATAATAGAATCCACTTAAAGTCAGAAGCAGAATTTTTTGGCGCATCAATTATGGTTCCATCTGTACTTTTCTATTGATAGGTCTTGATTCTTGATGCTCTAACATGGCTCTCTATGATTGTAATACTAATGCCTGTCAATTTACTCTATATCTGCTATATTTATCTTCAAAATCACGGGAGCAAGAGGAAGAAAAACAGTACTCCGCATAAAATGCAAAAGGCTGACGCCATTCCACACTCGAGTAATTCCAAGGTGATCTCAATTCATAAACATTTTGAAATTGTTGACAGCAGCAAGGGTCTTGAGAGTTTTAATGGAGCCTTAGGAAAGCTGATCAATGAGAAATATCCATTCATTTCAATATTTGTGGCAACACACAATGAGTCTCTTGTTATCAATAGAATGCTGAATTCCTTTGTTGCTCTCAGTTATCCTGATGATAGATTCGAAATAATAATAGTAGATGATTCTACTGATGACACATATATCAAAAAAATACAGACTAGGCTGCCTGATCTGCAAGACCTTAAAGTAATTCACAGACAAAGCAGGGCAGGATGGAAAGGATGAGCTTTAAATATTGCCCTAGACGCAATGGACAAGAGAACATCGAATGTATTGGTGCTTGATGCAGACAATATTTTGCTATCAGATACTGTGGAAAGATTTGTCTCGCTATTCCTAGAGAAACAACTCCTGTACAAGAAGAAAGGAATTTCCATAGTAGCGATACAGGGCTTTCTATATCAAAGAGCAATTTAGAAGCTGAGGATGAAGGGATGAGTAAGGTAGAGTCAGGTAATTGGATATCCCGGGCCATCGATTTTAGACTTTCACAAAGAAACATGTTTGAATTTGCTGTAAAAGATCTCCTAAATCTGCCAGTGCAGATAACCGGAAGAAGTCTCTTCATGATAAGAGCAGACATAATCAAATCTATCAAATTCTCCACCGATCTTTGCGAGGACTGGGTGCTAACACTAGATGTATATTGCTGCTCCTCCAACTTGCCCTTATTATTATCATCAACAACAACAACCGATCTAATGATGACTTCGAACTGTACCGCTCATTCAATTAGCAATCCTCCTTACGGGAAGAAGATCTTTTCTAACCATAATATGAAATCTGTCAAACCGCGGATAATATTTGAGCAAGGAATAGTTTCTTTCTGCGAGGCATCTACTGATCTTGTAGCTTACTTTAGACAAAGAATGAGGGTTAGCGAAGGCCATACCAGAGGCTTAAGAAGAATGTTTAGATGTATAATACAAAGCAAGAGCTCTCACATGTTGAAAAATTAGAGTTATTTTTAAACGGGCTGCAGTATGCAAAGTTCATTTTTGTGTTATGGATCGGAATAATCGACATACACTTAATTCTTATGTTCCTACTTGGGAGTTACTACAACAACTAGCAATTGATGAATCTCTTGAATTTCTTTATCCTTACAGGCAGCAAATCTGGCTTTATCTATAGCACGTATCATGTGGGCAACAAAGATTTGTCGGCCCGTAAGGAGATATAACATTAAAGATGCATTAAGCTTGCTAGCGCGTTATGTTATCACGATCCCTGCTTTTGTAATAGGCTCACTCCGAGGCTTTTTCTGCGACAAGGGAACATTTTGCAAAACACGCAGAAACACACCAAAGAGATTAAAGCTAAACACACCTTCACTTCCCTTCGAGTCTACAAAGAGCTCTCCTTCTTATACAGGCTCATAGTCTGATAGTAATATCAGAACCTTGTTTGTTACTGATCGTGGTATACTAGCTGAATCATGGAGATTTTGAATTTAAGAAAAAATATAATACCAAGTCTGGTCTCAAATTTTAGTGGCCGATATTATCATCACAGGATTTCTTGCAAGCATCATTGTACCCGTTGTGACCTTGCGGGCTTTGGATATTGTAACCTGGGTTATGTCTATTTCCTTCAATTCTAGATCGTTAAGTGTTGTAAGCGCCTGATATAGGGTCTCAATAACTATAGTATCGATAACAATCCTGCCTCCCTTTTTCAGTCTATCTACTGCAAGTTCGATTACCAGCCTTGTGTCGCCCCAAGTGCCGCCCACTATTATAGCATCGACCTCCAATAGTTTTGGCAGGATGTCCTGAGCCTTGCCTAGTATGACTTCTTCAGCCTTAACCCCAAATTTCTGTAGGTTCCTTTTGGTCAGCTCGACTGCTTTTTTGTCAAAATCTATGGCATATACTTTGCCTTTAGTCTGCAGACATAATTCCACAGTAATGCTTCCGCTACCGCAGCCAACATCTATTGCTGAATACCCTTCTTTGAGACGCAGTTTGCTAATCGCTATGGCACGAATATCTTCCTTTGATATTGGCACTTCCTCTGTCCTCTCGAAAAGCTCATCAGGGATGCCAGGGGTGCGGTAGTCCCATACTAACAATTTTGTTGTAACTGATAAACGCTGGCGATATTTAACTTACAATGGATGACTGGTGGAGCGCAGTATAGACTATTATCATGAATGTCAGCAGTAGAAAGATGAAAGGCATAATCCCCTCTGTTGCCACTTTTTTACGCTTATCTTTTGGTACATTCTTGGCTATTCGTCCGCCAATTACAAGTGAGGCAAAATAGAACACTATTCCGACGAGTATGGCAGTGCTTATTGATGTGTATTGGTCAAACTCCCCTGGTGCGACAATGCCGGCAACGATGCCTGCAGCCACACCTATCAGAGCACGCATGTAGTAGAGCCTCTCAAATATGTCCAATATTGCATTTTGTGGTTAAATTAGAGCTAGTAAAAGCCTTGCGGCTATGCAATTGTGAAACTGTATCAAAATTTTATGCTCTTGGTAGAGTATAGCGATAAACATTCTTAGTGCTAAAGAGTCTGCTTGAATTTCTCATATAGTTTCCGTTCTTTAATATTGTGGCATGTAATTACTATTTTTGGCATGGAGCTTTCCAGCATCGAGTTACGATACTTAGTCAATGAGATTAGAAACAGAGTAATTGACTCCTCATCGGGATATTATGTAAGCAGCGTCAATGCTATAACAAAGAACTCTCTCTTTCTCAGACTTCACCACCCACTGCAAGAAGATGTCATGCTCGTTCTATCAACAAGAGGCATTTGGATCACGAGGCTAAAGTTCAAACCTGTAGAAGACAACAGCCTTGAGAATATCGGTCAGAAAGAGCTTGAGCGCGCAAAGCTAGAATCAATAGAGCAGGTGGGAAGTGAGCGCATTATCTCATTAAAATTTAGACATCCTGATGGGAAAATAAGAATCGTCATAGGTGAGTTCTTTGGCGATGGCAACCTCATAATTTGCAACGAAAGTATGCAGATTATTGGAATACTCCATCCAATACGGGTCCGACATAGAACTCTCAGTGTCGGCCTGCGCTACGCAAACCCGCCTGCAAGAGGTGTTGATGTTTTTAATATTACACTTGAACAGATGCTCTCTCTGAGAGAAGGAGCAAGGAACCTTGATGTGCTGAGATGGATAGGCCGCAACATCTCTATGCCAAAGAAATTTGTCGAAGAAGTTATCAATCGCGCAGGCATTAGAGTTGACAAAAACGCTGGCGAATTATCTGACGACGAAGTAACCAAGATCCACAGTACTGTCAAGGAGATTGTAAATGATGTGAGTATGAGCGGAAGCAAACATGAGCCAATTGTAGTAGTGATAAATGACAAGCCTCAAGAAGCATTGCCAATAATAACACAAGAGACAGCAGCAGCAGCTGCTGCAGCGCCTAAGATGACGAATAATAACAAGATCAAAAAAGTTGCATCGTATATGGATGCAGTTGATGAAGTACTTAGCAGCGAAATAATGGACATAGGACGCAACAGCAGGACAGTTGAACTAGATAGACAGATCGCAGCGCTTGAGCATGACCTAGAAGAGCAGAACAAAGCTAAAGAAACTGTACTCCAAAAAGCGGCTGCTATACGTAAGCTTGCTGGCGAATTAATGAGGCTTTCATATCATGGGAGTGAAGACATAGCTGACGTGCTTGCAGCAAACTCTGCATCATTTGTCACTGAAAAGGGAATCATATACATTGAAGTAGCAGGCGAGCAAGTTAAGATGCAGCAAAGCCTTGCCAAAGCAGGCTCAATGCTTTTCGCAAGAGCAAAAGATATGGAGCGAGGCAATGCATCAATAGAAGAGGCACGTACTAAGATTCTTACACAGATTGAAAAATTAAGAAGCGAGACTGCGGCTATACACAAAAGAGTCATTGTAAAAGAGCAGGCATCCAAGGAGTGGTACGAGCGCTACCGATGGTTCATCACTACTGATGGCCTCCTGGTAATTGGCGGCCGTGATGCCTCATCCAACTCTGCATTAATACGTAAACATTTGACAGAACACGACATTGTGTTTCATGCTGAAGTTCATGGCTCACCCTTTTTCATTATAAAGAATGCTGCTGCTTTTGCAACAACTAAGGAGGAATCAATTGATTCCTCCTTACATCAGGTTGCACAGGCTACTATCTCATTTAGCCGGGCATGGAAGGATGGGCTCTCTAGTGCTGACGCATACTGGGTTCTGCCACAACAGGTGAAAAGGGGAGCGCCAACAGGTCAGTTCTTGCCAAAGGGCTCGTTTGTCATAGAGGGCAAACGCAATTACCTCAAAGGGGTAGAATTAAGGCTTGCAATAGGTATCATGTATTTGAACAACAGAGAAACGCTTGTATGTGGACCAGAAGAAGCGATAAAAAAATACTCGGCGTTTTATGGCGTGCTCCTGCAGGGTGGTATGGATCCGATGAATGCTGCAAAGAAGGTCAAGTCAGAATTTGTAAAAATATCCAACGAGAATACTAAAATCGCTGAATCCGTCAAACACATGAGCCTTGACGAATTTGTAAGAGCATTGCCAACAGGTCAGTCCAGGTTATCTTTCACTGCAAGGGGTCAACAGCAGGTACTGCAAGAGTCTGTACCAACACCCGCCGTTGCTATAGAATCGGCTGATAAACAATAGGTTTATGAGAATATGAACGAGAAGCAATCTGCTGCAGGCTAAGAAGATCCCGCGTATGATGAGGCGTAGAAGATGTCAAATATGCAAAATTTTCTATGAATCTGCGCAGTAGCTAGCATATAAGAGAAGAGCGAAGAGAGAAGGGGGTGTCCTGTAATAAAATATGATAAAAATTATACCCCTATTTATATAACTCCCAGTTTTTTCAAATGAGATTCAGATAAGTAATTAAAGGCAGAAATTCGAATATTTTTTGTGGTAAGAAAGCCGGTCAGAGAACATACTGATGCACATATGACTACAAGAGTGCTAGTCCGGGATATAATGAATAGCCCGGTTGTTTCTGCATCTCCCGACGACACGATCTATGAAATTGCAAAGAAGATGAAGGATGGAAATATTGGAAGCATAATCATTATAGTGAATGAGAAACCCGTTGGCATCGTTACAGATTGGGACATTGTTTCTAAGGCCATAGTCAATGATACCAAGCCAAGCCAAATAAAGGCAAAGGAAGTAATGAAAGAGCTCTATACGATAGAAAGTGAGGAGAGCATTACGGAAGCTGCTCGCCTACTCCGGAAACATAACATCAAGCGTCTTGGCGTTGTCTATAAGAACAGACTTGTTGGTATTATTTCTTCTTCTGATGTCATCGCTGTAACTCCTGATCTTGTAGAAATAGTATCTGAAAAAGCTACCATCATCAGAGGTGAGCTTGGCATAGCTCGCTCTGCTAGCAATATATCCGGCTTTTGTGATCAATGTGGGGAGTGGTCAGACCTATTACAGTATGTTGAGGATACATTTATCTGCGAAGTGTGTAGGGGCGAATCGTCTGGTTCTGAGGGAGCGTAGTAGTATATCTTTCCTTGCCGATGCGATGCTGGGAAACATCGCCCGCAAGCTCCGCATTTTTGGCTTTGATACAATATATCTTGCACACGCTCGTGACGACGAAATCTTAAAGACAGGAATTGAGCAGGACAGAGTGATCTTGACTGCAGACAGGGAGTTGTTCAAGCGAGTAGTCAAGGTTGGCGCGCGGGGTGTGCTGGTAAGTGGTGGCGCAAGCGAGCTTGAGGACTTGATACACATACTGACTAAGAATGGAATAACATCCGTCGGTACTAGTGGCATTTGCTCTCGCTGCTCCATATGTAACGGGCCACTGGAGGAAAGGACATCAGATCAGGTCAAAAATGATCATGGTAGCAATGATCATGTTGTTATTGATGTACCTGACAAGGTTATATCATGCCATAAACAATTTTTCGAATGTACAGAATGCGGCAAGATATACTGGGAAGGAGGTCATCTCAAGGGCATCAGATCTCTTGCCCAAACCCTAGACGCCAAGCT
>Ga0114129_10015556_pt1 | contig 10816 bp, 10 predicted proteins | sample RhiMetdeltSRZDD1_FD_80071 | JGI IMG/M metagenome (GOLD analysis project Ga0114129, IMG submission 80071) | Populus rhizosphere microbial communities from Tennessee, USA - Rhizosphere MetaG P. deltoides SRZDD1 (version 2) (version 2) | ecosystem: Host-associated > Plants > Roots > Rhizosphere >... | reverse complement strand
TCGAACACACCTCGTAGAACCGAGAACGAACAATCCAATAGCTCAAAACTAGAGCAATCGAGCACCACTGGTGGAATCGCACACCACTGGTGGAATCGCGCACCACTGGTGGAATCGCACACAACTGGGAATCGCACACAACTGGTGGAATCGCGCACAACTGGAACCGCACAACGGCAGCGTCACAGCTGATAGCCATTTCCCGAGTTCCAAAGTTCCAAAGTTCCAGTTCTAAGTTCTGAGTTCTAAGTTCTAAGTTCCGCGATCAGCGGAGCGTCTGCCACAAGTACCACGACGCGACCGAGCGATAGGGTTTCCACGCTTCGCCCATCTTCATGATCCGCTTCGGATCCGGACGCTTGCGCAAGCCGTACAACCGCTGAATCGCGTTCACGATGCCGAGGTCGCCGGCGGGCAGCACGTCGGGCCGATGAAGCCGGAACATCAGGAACATCTCGGCGGTCCAGCGGCCTAAGCCCTTCACCGCCGTCAACCGTTCGATCACCTGTTCGTCGGCCAGCGCGTCGAGCTCGTCGAGATTCAGACGGCCGTCGGCAATCCGCGCGCACAGATCGCGCAGGTATCCAATCTTCTGTCCGCTCAATCCGACGCCGCGCAGCGTCGCGTCGTCGAACGCGCCGATTGCCGCCGCGTTGGTGATGTGACTGTCGGGAAACAACGCCGCGAAGCGGCCGAAGATCGTCGCGGCCGCCTTGGTCGAGAGCTGCTGGCTGACGATCGCGCCGATTAACGCGGTGAGGTGATCCTTCCGCTGACGCTCCGCCATGAGACACGGGCCGATCCGCTTGATGGCGAGGGCGAGGATCGGATCGCGGCGCATCAGAAGACGTCGGGCGCGCTGGTAGCCCTCCGCGGTCAGGGCCGAGGGCTCAGGGCTGAGGGCCGCCGAAGTCATCGCATCGACGCGGTCAGCGTCACACGGGCATGGATTTCGATGACTCCCGGCTCGATCGGCGTCTGCGCTGCGCTCTCGGCGCCACGCGCCATCGTCATCAGCGGCCGCGGCGGGGCGATGACGCCGTCGCGCGAATCCTCGATTCGCATCACCCGATCGATGGCGCGCCCCGCGCCGGATGCGGCCGCTTCGGCCCTCGCGCGCGCGTCGGCGACGGCGAGCCGCAGCGCTTCGCGTTCGGCGCCGTCGCGATCCTGAAGGTCGAACCGGATGCCGCTGACCGTGGTGGCGCCGGACTGCACGGCGGCGTCGAGGATCTCGCCGGTCCGCGCGATGTCATCGAGCCGTATCTCGATCCCGTTTCGGGCGACGAACTCGCCCGGCACGCGCCGCGACTGCACGAAGTCGAACTCCTGATGCATCTCGTACCCGGTCGTGCGAATCGCCTCTTTCGAGAGGCGGAATTGTGCGAGCCGCTGCTGGACGGCAGTCATCGCCTCGGCGTTCGAGCGCTGCGCCTCGCGCGGACTCTTCGATCGCGTCTCGACGCTCACGGTCACGAATACGCGATCGGGTGCGCGACGGACGATCGCGTCGCCGATCGTCACGATGACCGGAATCTGCGGCTGCGCCGGCTCCTGTGCGGCGATCGACGTGGCGAGCGCCGTCACGAGAAGAATCACGGACCGCATACAATCCTGAACCCGATGCTGTGCGCGTACGTATCGGGCGGCACTTTGTGCCGGTACGCGCATCGCAGCATCGACGCGTCGTCATTCACCCACGAGCCGCCGCGAAGGATGCGCATGTTGCCGGTCGCCGGTCCCGGCGGATCGCGCATCTCACCGAGCCCATAGTAATCAGGGCTGTACCAGTCCGACACCCATTCCCAGACGTTGCCCGCCACGTCGTACAGCCCGTACGCGTTCGGCGGATAGGTACCCGCGGGACGCGTGCCACGCTGTTTCTTCGTGGATGGATCGACCAGGTAGTTGCCGCGTGACGGATCGATGTCGTCGCCCCACGGATAGCGCTGGCCCTCGAGTCCGCCTCGTGCCGCCTTTTCCCATTCCGCCTCGGTCGGGAGACGCACGACGCGGCCGATCGTGTCGGACAACCAACGACAGTACGCCAGCGCATCGTCATACCGGACGAGCACGACGGGATGAGCGCCGTGACTCGCCGGCGGCGACTTGTCTTCCCATTCGTACGGCGCGGCGAGCTCGCGAAACATCGAATCGCGCCCGCCGAGCGTCACGAGCGGCAGGCCGCGGACCGACGGCGGCGGATAGCCGCTCGCCCGAACGAAGCGCGCGTATTCGTCCTGCGTCACCTCGAAGCGCCCGATGAAGAATTCGCTGACGAACACACGATGGACGGGCCGCTCGTCGCGCCCGAAATCCGACGCGCCCATCAGAAAATCACCCGCTGGAATTCGCGCGAGGTCGGGCGCACTCGCGAACGTCATCATGCCTTCGGGGGTCGGCCGTGGTGATCGCTCGTCTGGGTGCACTTGTGTTCAAAGGATCGAGTATATAGTCTGCGCTCATGAAACTCGAACAGTTTGCGATGGAGCGCATGCAGTCCACCTACGAAAATGTCGTGGACTTCAATTTGTCGGAGAGCGGCGTCCAGCCGCTGCGCCTCGCCGAGCTGGTCGACGACGAAGCGGCGCGCGACGCGCTGATGACTGAAGCGCTGCGTTACACGCAATCGAACGGCACAGTGCCCTTGAGAAAAGATATCGCCTCGCTCTATCCGGGTGCGACTTCGGATCACGTGCAAGTGACGAACGGCGGATCCGAAGCCAACTACATCACGACCTGGCATCTCGTCGAGCCCGGCGACGAGGTCGTGCTCATGGTGCCGAACTACATGCAGACATGGGGCCTGGCGCGCGCGTTCGGTGCGTCGGTGAAACAGTGGCCGCTCGCCGAGCGCGGCGGCCGCTGGCGCGTCGACGTCGACGCGCTGGCGCGGGACGTGTCTCCACGCACGAAGCTGATCGTCATCTGCAATCCCAACAACCCGACCGGCGCGCGGATCGACGAGGCGGAGCTCGACGGCATTGCAGCGATCGCCTCACGCGCGGGCGCGTGGATTCTGTCGGATGAGATCTATCGTGGCGCGGAGCTCGACGGTCGCGAAACGGCATCGATGTGGGGCCGCACGGAACGCGTCATCGTGACGAGCGGGCTGTCGAAGGCATACGGACTGCCGGGACTGCGGATTGGGTGGATCGTCGGACCGCCTGCGACAATCGCGGCGCTCTGGTCTTATCACGACTACACGACGATCTCGCCGGGCGCGCTCAGCGACTTTCTCGCGCGGCGCGCGCTCGCGCCGTCGCAGCGCGCGCGGATTCTCGCCCGAACGCGCGCGATCCTGAACGAGAACTTTCCAATCGTCGCCGGCTGGCTCGATGCGCGTGGCGGCCTCTTCAGTTATGTGCGTCCGGAGGCCGGCGCCATCGTGTACGTGCGGTATCACCACGCGATCAATTCCACGGATCTCGTCAATCGCCTGCGCGAGCGAAAGAGCGTCCTGATCGTGCCCGGCGATCACTTCGGCATGGACGGCTACCTGCGGATCGGCTTCGGCGACGATGTCGAACACTTGCGCAACGGGTTGAATCGGCTGGACGACTTCATTGCGGAACGCGGATTGCGGAATGCGGATTTATCGCCAATTGAAACGCCAATCAATCCGCAATCCGCATTCCGCATTCCGCAATGACGCGGTTCGACCTGGTCCTGGTTGGATTCGGGAACGTCGCGCGGCGGTTCGTCACGCTTCTCGACGAGCAGCGTGCGGTCCTCGCGCGTGAGCATGGCATCACCACGCGCATCGTCGGCATCGTCACCCGGCACCACGGCCAGCAATTCTCCTCGCGCGGCGTCGATCTGGCGGCCTTCGCGGCCTCGCCAATCCGCAATCCGCAATCCGCAGTCCGCAATGCGACCGTCGACTTCGTCCGCGAAGCGCTGCGGCGCGGCGCAACGGCGGCAAACAAGGGCCGTCTGGCAGTCGTGGAAACGACGACGCTCGACATCGAGCACGGTCAGCCGGCGATCGATCACGTTCGTACGGCGCTGGCCGGTGGTGCGCACGCGATCACGGCAAACAAGGGTCCGGCGGCGTTCGCCTACCGGGAGTTGATTCGTGTCGCAGAGCGCGCGGACCGGCGGTTTCTGTTCGAAGGCGCCGTGATGGACGGCGTTCCGATTTTCAATCTGGTGCGCGAGACGCTGCCCGCCGTGAAAATTCTCGGCTTCCGCGGCGTGGTGAACAGCACGACGAACTTCATGCTCACCGCCATGGAACAAGGCCAGCCGTTCGAGCAGGCGCTCAAAGAGATGCAGAGCGCCGGCATCGCGGAAGCGGATCCGTCGCACGACGTCGACGGCTGGGACGCGGCGGCGAAAACCGCGGCGCTGGCGAACGTGCTGCTCGGCGCCGACATCACGCCGCGGACCGTCGAACGCCAGGGCATCACACCCGACACACGCCGGCGGGCGGTCGCCGCGCGCGCGATCCAGCGTCGGGTCAAGCTGATCGCGCGAGCCGGCTGGGAGGGCTCGCGCATCACAGCGCGTGTCGGTCCCGAGGAGCTGCCCGAGGACGATCTGCTCGCCACGCTCGAAGGGCAGCAGAACGCGATCATCTTCCACACCGATCTGCTCGGAGAGATCGCGATCGTTCAACGCGGCGGCGGGTTGACGCAGACGGCGTACGCGCTGCTGTCTGATCTGCTCACGATTTCGCGCGCCACTCGGCAATCGCGCTCATCAGCGCCGGCTCGTCGAAGCCCCTTATCGCGCGGTCGTCGAAGAGCGTGACCGGAATCGTGCGAAAGCCACGCGCGATGAGCGCGTCGTACGCCCGATCGTCCTCGTCGACGTTGTAGGCGGTGAAGGTCACGCCTTCTCGTGAAAGCAACGCTTTCACCTGTTCGCAGCTGCGTCAGCCGGTGCCGGCGTAGACGATAATCATTTCTTTCACCTCGGCCTCGGGAGACATGCAACCGCTAGACGATATTACCGTGCTCGACCTCACGCGCGTGCTGTCGGGGCCGTACTGCACGATGCTGCTCGCCGACATGGGCGCGCGCGTCATCAAGATCGAGCACCCCGGCAAGGGTGACGACACGCGCGCGTGGGGTCCACCGTTCATCGAAGGCGAGAGCGCGTACTTCCTCAGCATCAACCGGAACAAGGAAAGTGTGACGCTCGACTTCAAGCATCCGGAGGGCCGCGCGATTCTCGATCGCCTCATCGCCGCCAGCGATGTCGTGGTCGAGAACTTTCGTCCTGGTACGCTTCGGAAGATGGGACTCGACTACGCATCGCTCGCTCCGACGCACCCGCGGCTCGTGTACGCGTCGGTCTCGGGCTTTGGACAGACGGGTCCGCGCTCGAAGGAGCCGGGCTACGACGCGGTGATTCAGGCCGAAGGCGGGCTGATGAGCATCACCGGCGCCCCCGACGGGCCGCCGTATCGACTCGGCGTCGCGATCGCCGACATCGTCTCGGGCATGTTCGCAGCGTATGGGGTCGTCACGGCACTCTTCGCGCGGGAGCGCACCGGCCGGGGACAGATGGTCGACGTCGCAATGCTCGACGCGGTCGCCGCCTTGTTGACGTATCAGGCCGGAAATTATTTCGCGAGCGGCCAGGCGCCCGCGCGGCTCGGCAATCGGCATCCGAGCATCGTGCCGTATGAAACGTTTGCCGCCGCCGACGGCGAGTTCGTGCTGGCGGTCGGCAATGAAGATCTGTGGCGCCGCTTCTGTCAAGTTGCCGAGCTCGATCTCGGTCAGCGGTTCGCAACCAACCGGCAGCGCGTGACGCAGTACGGCGAGCTGCGGCCGCTCATCGCCGGAGCGCTGGCGCGTCGTCCGCGGCAGCATTGGATCGATCGTCTGACGGCTGCCGGCGTCCCGTGTGGATCGGTTCGAGATCTGCAGGAAGTGTTCGACGATCCGCAGCTCGCCGCGCGGGAAATGGTTGTCGAGCTGGAGCACGCGACCGCCGGTCCGCTGAAACTGGTCGGCGTGCCGGTGAAGCTGTCGGACACGCCGGGAACGATCCGCACCCCGCCGCCGAGACTCGGTCAGCACACGGACGCCGTCCTGCTGCGCGATCTGGGCTTCGACGCGGACGCGGTCGCCCGCCTGCGCGCGAACGAGGTCGTGTGATGGAAACAGGCGACGTCCGCCGGCGGCTGCAACAGACGATCGAGCGCGCCCGCCGCCGCGCGGCGGAGCGTCGCGCGCGAAACGACGAGACGACGCGCGCGTTCGACGACTTTCTCGATCGCGTGGCGGTGCCGCTCTTCAAACAGATCGCGAACGTCCTGAAGATCGAAGGCTACCCGTTCACGGTGTTCACGCCGTCGGGAAGCGTCCGACTGATGTCGGACAAGAGCGCCGACGACTTCATCGAGCTCGCGCTCGATACGAGCGACCGCGATCCGCGCATCATGGCGCACGTCAGCCGCAGCCGCGGCCGCCGCGTCGTGGACGAGGAGCAGATCGTCGGCAGCGGCGGGCCCGAGGCGCTCAGCGAAGAAGATCTGCTGACGTTTCTACTGAAGGCGCTCGAACCGTTCGTCGAGCGGTGATCGCTCGGCTAAAGCCTCGCGCTCCATCTTCGGACGTCATATTCGCGCGACATCTGGCGCGCGAGGCTCCAGCCGAGCGTCGGAAGACAGAATGGCACGCGAGGTTTTAGTCGAGCGTCGGAAAGACAGAATGGCGCGCGAGGTTTTAGTCGAGCGTCGGAAAGACAGAATGGCGCGCGAGGCTCCAGCCGGGCGTCGGAAGACAGAATGGCGCGCGAGGCTTTAGCCGAGCGTCAGGCGAGACGCTCGACGAAGGAGGTGTCGAGACCCTGACGTTTGAGGAGCGCGAGAAGTCCGGGGCGGTCGTTCGAGTAGCGATAGGCTTCGCGACTGTCGACGAGGCCGTTCTGGACGACCGCGACGAGCGAGTCGTTGAGCGGCATCATGCCGTGCCGCCGGCCGCCTTCGATCGCCATCGGCAATTGCGACGTCTTGCCCTCGGCCAGCAGACTCGCGACGGCCGGCGTGTTGAGCAGCACTTCGCGCGCGGCCACGCGGCCTCCGCCTGTCTTGTGCAGCAGCACCTGCACGATCACGCCGCGGAGATTGTCCGCGAGCGCGAGCTGCACCTGCCGGCGATACTCCGGCGCGTAGAGGTCGATGATGCGATCGATCGTCGCGGCCGAGGTGTGCGCCGAGAAGCCGCCGATGACGAGGCGGCCCGACGCCGACGCTTCCAGCGCCACGTTCATCAATGCGCCCGTGCGCAGATCCTCGATCACCAGAACGTCGGGGTCCTCGCGCAGCGCCGCGCGCGCCGCCGCGAGCACATCGTCGTCGTCTCCGCGCACCTCGCGCTGGCTGATGAACGAGCTGCCGCGCTCGTGGACGATGTTGATCTCGCGCTCGATCATGATCACGTGGTCGCGCCGCGACCGATTGATCAGATCCACGTACGCGGCGAGCAGCGTCCGCTTGCCGCTCGAGCGTGGACCGGCCACGAGCACCAGCCCTTCGGGCTCGATGGCCAGCGCCTGAATCGAGCGCGGCAGGCCGAGCTGATCGGCCGACACCGAGCGCATCGGCATGAGCCGGAACACGCCGCCGGGTCCGCGATGATCGCGGAAGCTCATACAGCGCACGCGCCCGACGTCTTCGATGTCGACGATCCACTCCGTGGTCGCGCCCGTGCGCAGCGCCTCGTGACTGCGCTCCGGCATCAGCGTCAGCAGCAATGACTCGACGTCGCGCGCCGTCAGCTCCGCTTCGCCGTCGAGGGTCTGCAGTTCGCCGTCGACGCGAACCGACGGTTGCGCGTCGGACGACAGATACAACGTCGACGCGCCGCGCGCGGCGGACACCCGCAGCAGACGATCGAGTCCGAAGTCAGTCGGCTCGACGAGGGGCGGCGGCGCGTCGGCGCGAATCGGATTCCGCGAGATCGGCAGCACCACGGCCGATTGCGGCGCTTCGGGTCGCGGACGCTCGCTCCGGACAGGCGCGGGTGGCGGCGCAACGACGCGCGGCGGCCCTTCGACTCGCTGATGCTCGCTCAGGGCAGGCGGCGACGGTGCCGTCACCTCAACGCGCGGCGGTGGCGTCACCTCAACGCGCGGCGGTGGCGTCACCTCAACACGCGGCGGTGGCGTCTCCTCAACGCGCGGCGGTGAGGGCGCCGCGTTGACCGGTGGCGGTGGCGCGACCGGCGGTGGTGGTGGCGGCGGTGGTGGTGCGACGTGAACAGGCGGTGGCCCTTCGACTCGCTCACGCTCGCTCAGGGCAGGCGGCCCTGCGCGGTTGACCGGCGGTGGTGGTGGCGGCGGTGGTTCGTACACAGCCTCGGCCGATTCGGTGAGCTCGTATGTCTCCAGTGTGTTCAGGTCGAGATCGACAGGCACTTCTTCTTCAGACGTCGGCTCGAGCGTCGGCTCCGACTCGGCGGGCCAGAGCTGAGACGCCTCGGGCAACAACAAGTCTTCAGGGTGAATCTGGTCTTCGTCTGCAAACGTTCCGACCGACGCCATCTCCACCGGCGTCTGTTCTCCAATCATCTCGAGCGGCACGGCATCGTCATCGTCCGGCGAGATCGCAGCGACGGGAACCGGGACAGGCGGTGGAGGCGGCGGCGCAACCTCCTCGATCGGCTCCGGCTCCATCCGCGGCTCCTCTAGCGGCGCGTCCGGAGGCTGCGCAAACATTTCCTCGGGCACGTGGTCGTCCGCCATGCGCCGCCGGCGCACTTCCACCCAGACGTCGTCTCCGCCGCGCGCGGCGACGACGGTGAAGTGCTCACCCGGAAACTCGGGCCGCGGCGGCAGCTCGTACTGCACGGCACCGAACTCGTCGAGCGCGCGTTGAAGATCGGCGGGCAGCAGCTGATTGACGATGCCGTTGACGGCGTCGAGCGCGAGACCGCGACTGGCGAGATCCGTCTGGCCCGTGGGCGCCACCACGTACGGCTTGTCGCCGGCGTGCATCACCAGCGCGTCACCATCGACGTGAATGACCGCTTGGAGAAGGGAAGGAACGATCGACATTCTCTGCGCTCGCGGGGCTACCGCTGCCGCTTCCTATCTCTTTCGGTGTGAGAACACCTGAGCATTAGCGCCGCGGCGTGCCAACCTCATATATACGCACCAGCTCGACCAGCTTGTATCCGCGCGTTTGATACGGCGGCACGATACGCTCCGTGCGCAAGTACTGGAGCATCCCTTCGTCAGCATAGTCCGGGCCGCCGATGTCGGCCATCGCGGTGAGCGCCTGCTCGAGACCCGCGACGTCGAGCATCTTCTCCGTGACCGTGCGCGTCGCCGGCAGGAATCCGAACCGCGTCGAGCGCTCCTGCCGTTCGGTCGTCGCGAACTCGACGAAGACTTCGTTGCTGATGAAGTTGTAGTCGGCGTCCGAGCGCGTGGACGGCGCGTCTTCGACGCGGACGAACACGATCGCATCGAGCTCGCGCAGTCGATCGATCAGGAACTGCGTGAACGTGCCCTCGCCCGACCACTTCGACGTATCAAGCTCTGACGGCATGATGGATGGCCATGAGACCGCCGAGCACCGGAACGTACCGTGACCGCGAGAAGCCGTGCGCCGCGAGCATCTCGACGACAGCGGCGGCGCCGGGATACTGCCGGATCGATGCGGGAATGTAGCGATACGTGTCCGGATCGCGATGCAGCACCCAGCCGAGCGCGGCGCCGACCGCCGTCAGATACGTCAAGTACGCGGCGCGTACGATGACGTTCGACGGTCGATTGAAATCGAGCGAGAGCATCCGTCCGCCTGGCTTCAACACGCGCCCGATTTCCCGGATGGCGAGCTCGAGGTTCGGGACGTTCCGCAATCCATATCCCGTCGTGACGAGATCGAACGACGCGTCGGCAAACGGCAACGCGAGCATGTCGCCGACGAGGAACTCCACCGCGCCGCCTTCGCGCCGAAGGCGCTTCGGCGAGCCTCGCCGAAGCGCGCCGACTTCGCTGGCGAGCGGAGGCAGGAGCCCGCGATCGCGTTTGGCGCGCGCAAGCTCGATCATCCTCGCCGTGATGTCGAGGCCGATCGTCTCCGCGCCGCGCGCCGCGAGCGCGAAGGCGATGTCGCCCGTTCCCGTGGCGAGATCGAGCGCGCGCGAGCCCGGCAGAGGTGCCGCCATGTCGACGAGCCGTCGCTTCCACCGACGATCCTGACCGTACGACAGAAAGATCGTGATGAAATCGTAACGGTCCGCGATCGTCGCGAACAGCGCGCGCACGTAGCGCCGCTTGCCTTCAGGCGTGGCGATCCGATCCTGCAGAGACATTCTTTGCCGCGCCGCGCTCGGGCCGCCGGCGCTGTCCCGCGATAATATCGTCTGCATGCTCCCGTCGAGCACCGTCGAGAACTACCTCAAGGCGATCTATCAAGGTCAGTCGGCGCTGCCGCGCGACGAGCGGCTCGTGCCGATGGGGCAGGTCGCCACCGCGCTCGGCGTCACGCCCGGCACGGCGACGACGATGGTGAAGGCGCTCGCCGAGTCGGGACTCGCCGAATACGAGCCGTACAGCGGTGTGCGGCTCACGTCCGCGGGCGAAAAGCTGGCCGGCCTCGTGCTTCGACGGCATCGGCTCGTCGAGTTGTTTCTCGTCAACGTGATGGGGATGAGCTGGGCCGAAGTGCACGAAGAAGCGGAACAGCTCGAGCACGTCGTGTCGGAGCGGCTGATCGAACGGATCGACGAGATGCTCGGCCGGCCGACGCACGATCCGCACGGCGATCCGATTCCGAATCCCGACGGTGCTATCGCCGCGAAAGATCACGACAGCCTGCTGACCTGCCCGCTGGGGACGCCACTGCGAG
>Ga0114129_10015555_pt1 | contig 10817 bp, 8 predicted proteins | sample RhiMetdeltSRZDD1_FD_80071 | JGI IMG/M metagenome (GOLD analysis project Ga0114129, IMG submission 80071) | Populus rhizosphere microbial communities from Tennessee, USA - Rhizosphere MetaG P. deltoides SRZDD1 (version 2) (version 2) | ecosystem: Host-associated > Plants > Roots > Rhizosphere >... | reverse complement strand
GATCCCGAGAGCCACTGCAGTCGTATACGCGTCGTTGTCCGGTCCATGATCTCCGTAGTCATTGCCGTGCATCCACAGGATATTGTCGAAACTGGCGTAGCGCTTGCCCAGAAACTGTCCATATGCTCGACACTTGTCTACTCCGTTGCTTTGCATCACGCTGCCCCAGCTGCCGGTTTCAGCGGGGTCGAGGATCACTAGGAAGCCATATTTTGCCGCAAGTTGCAAAATCCGGTCGGCGCGAGCAAAGTACGCCTCATTGGGTGTCGTCAGGTCGTAGTAAGGTGCCGAGGAGCCGCTTAAAAGGGCCGTAAAAGGAGCGATGTCATCGAAGGTCTTTCCATCGGCGCGACACGCGGTATAAGTAGCGCACAGCAAGTTGATCCATACAGTGTTAAAGCCGTGGGAGCGCCGATTTTGGAAAAACAACTCGGCGTCGGCTTCGCTCAGATTCCCGATCATTGCCTGCGGAGACTCCCCGGCGATCAGGAACGGGACCCCATTTTGATCGACGAGATATCGGCCAGTGGGGCCTTTTTTCACTGGATAAGCGGGCGCTGCGCTAGCAGTACCCGAGCTATCGTTCAATGCGTAGGCCGCCAACGATGGCCACAACAGGAGCGTGAAAGCCGCCAGTACGAGCGCAACTAAACTGCGTGATGGGTACGACATCTCACCTTCCTCAGGTTGGATAGGAATGATTAGAATCCAGGGAATTTATTCGAGTTTAGGCAAAATCAGGAATAATCTTGTAAATTTTTAATCGAGGCTCATCGTGCACAAGCTGGAACGCCCCCGGATAAGCACGGACAAGCGTTTCGAAACTCGCCTGCTCCCGGGGCAACCAATAGCTATCCTTCCTCAAACTGACAATCACGAACTCGACCTTGTACTTGTGAATCCCCTCCATTAAAAGGTGCGCATCGCTGACGGGGGGAAACCAAATTACCCTTCGTCCACTATAGTGGTAGACGACGTCAAGCTGCCGCGCCATTACTACGGCTGTGCTGGCCGTATTGGCCCGAATCCATTTCGCTCCCCGTACGTCAGGGTAAAAGGGTGTTTTCGTGAGGTCGAACTTGAGGTTTTCTTGCCCAATGCTAATTTCCTGGACCGTGCCTAGCACTAGCAAAACGGCAACAATCAGAACCCCGCTAAGCTGTTTCACAGTCAGCGGCTTGCTTAGGAATGACAGACGTTTTCCCCACCACGCCAGCAACGGAGCGAGTGCGTCGGGATATCTATACGATCCTGTCCATGCCACCCAAGCAGACACCATAGCCCATACTACCCAAAACATCGCGGCAAGTTCGAGCTGCACTGTCCTGGATCTCCAGGCGAAGGTAACTGCGTACACAGCAATCGTGATCGAGAGAAAAAAACTCCAGGCACCCGCTGCCCGAGGTTTCAGTTGGGAAGCCCATCTGAACAAGGCTTTTCCTCCGCGCCAAAGATAGAGACAAGCCAGGGGAGCGATCGGCAAAAAGAACCGGATCTCAAAATTCCAAGGCCACAACAGGTACATCCCCTCGTGGATAGTGAAGTACCATTCCGGCAAACCTCCACCACTAGGCCAAATTGAGCAAGCCACCCCTAGTACTATGAGACCAATAGGAAGCAACACTAACGGGGAAACCCAAGCAGGATTGATATAGTCCTTTCGCGTCAGCACTTGCGTCAGTGCGGCTGCCCTCTCAGCCAGTTGTTTTCAACTCGTGTCGGGATGTCGCTCGGGGACGCTTTCCCCAACTCAGGCTCATTGCCGTTCTTCATTTCGAGTTGCTTGATGTAGGACTGCGGATAACCGCCCACCATCGGCCATTGAAGGACCTCATGCTGTCCCACCCATATCATCCACAGAATCTCTACGAATAACCCTATGAGCAAAACAGGAACAAACGTTCTAAGCCGCCGCAGGCGTACTTCCCCTCCGGCGAATCGAGACACCGCAAGCCACGCGAAAAGCCCAGCGAGTAGCGCGATACCCGAGGACCGGATCAGAAGCGAGCTGGCTATACAGACACCGCACAGTAGCGACAAGACGCCGCGCGAGTGCGGATTTTTCGCAGCATCCAATTGCATCACCAACAGAAGGGCAGCATGCTCGTAAAGAAGTATGGCAAGTCGGAAAACACCAGGCGTGTCGAGAACGCAAAGACTATTGGAGATGAAGCCAGCAAGAGACAAAAGACAGCCGCAACTGTGCGCCCTTCCTCACGTCGGAGAAACTCGTAGCTCGCGATAAATCCTAAAGTCGCGAAGACCGCCATCGAGCGGATGAGGACCGTATAGGTACACCCCACGGTGACGCATAAGGATGCCAAAATCATAGGAAGGCCGGGAGGAAGCAGGGTTTCCGGCTTAAAATCGAATCCATAGAAACCCGTTTCAAAGAGCGAACGGGCGAGCTCGAAGTACGTGGTATCACCTCTGAAGAAATCATCCGCTCTTTGGCACATGTAAGACTGGATTGCGCCCAATCCCAGGAGGAATGCATATACAACAAAGTCCATAGCCGTAAACAGCTTACGCGAGGTGCCACCTTGTTGATCGAACGCGGACTCACTGGTCATGATAAATAATGATAAATCTAACGTTATGATAGCGGCTGTTTAGAGGCGCGAGACGCCAAAATCCAGCCCCCACCGAATCCGAGAGCCATCCCTCCCCCCACACACATGAATAGCGATAAAACCAAAGCACGATAGCCATCAGAGATCTTGTCCAAATATGGCCTTGCCACTGCCCGTACACGAATCATCCACGGTGCGTAGTGCATACTTGCTTGTCGTATCGACTGGGCTCGGTCCTGTATTTCTGCAAGTAAAGGCCCGGTTGACAAAGCAGCACGAAGGTAGAGAACTTCACCGCGCCGTGAAGGAGCCTGGAACAGCACTGTCGAGCCGCCATTTATCGTGCCACCGTCGCTGACTTGGCCCGTCAAAGTGTCGAACCACTCGAGACGGATCTGGCCCGGCATTCTCGTCAAGTCGATATTGAACCTCGCTTCATCGGGAGCCAAGACCAGAATCCCTTCGGTTCCTTGGAGAGCGTAACCCGTGGTGGCAAGACCAGGCACAGGTACCATGGCACCCATGTTAAATAGGCTAGCAATTAGCCGCACCTGACCCATGGCGGCACGTATTTCGGGTGCAAAACGATCCTGTTCCTTGTTTAGGGCATCCGGGCCAGCGTACCGATCCATGTACAGCGTATTTAATCCTTGGAAAAAATTCTTATAGACCCATATCGGGTCGCCCAGAGAGGATCCCGCGAGATGGTCAGAATCGGAAATTATGATCTTCAGACCGGTAGCCATCTCAGGACGCAACAGATAGTTGCCGGACTCGCCACCTGGAGCGATCCAGTCAGCCTCACTATCAAAAAGGGCCGAGTTGGTTCCGCCCAGGTATTGATATGTCATTCCTACGGGATGCTGGCTCGGCTTAGTCAATTCGTAGCATTTCACGAAGCGCAGCATTGTATGTTGCCAGTCTGTAGAATAGGAACCGGCTTCATTTGCGATTTCAAACAAAACGTTATCCAGATCGTTCACAGTATCTAAGACTGCGTGAACATACCTTTTCTGTAATTGGGTAATCTGTGGATAGCGGAGCGCGTGAATATCGCGCACGTCCTTTAAGTAGTCAGTCCCGTTGATGTTGTTGGTGCCGTAAAATGGATGCGACAGTTTTCCTGGTGAGAACTGGACCGACCAGCCTTCGAACAGCATGACGATCACGTACAAACCACGATCACGCGCGGCTTCAACGCGAGTACGTAAGCGCTGAAAATAAGAAGGGTCAAATTTGGTCAAATCGAATTTTGGCAGACCGGTAAGATCGAGCCCTGGTCCGGTCCGACGCCAGGGCTGAGGGGCTGCAATCTTTCTTTGTGGCGTGTCACGTTCATCGTTCGGTCCGGTTACCTCCCATGCCCAAAGCCGGATCAGGTTATGATTGTGTGCCTTTAGAAAATCGAGATACGCGTCGAAGTTGAAAGGGTGCGGTGGAAATTGCGAGTCCATATCGACCAGGTTGTTCCATGTATGCGCGCCTGTAAGGTACACGATACGACCGGACGGATCGGAAAAGTACCTTGGGTTAACGGGGCTGACCGCCAGGGGTCCCATTCGGCTTCCGGATTCCGGCCTCCGGGCTTCTCTTCGCTCTATCTTTGGGGTTCCATAGCTAACCAGCTCTGAAGGTCCGAGGTCACGTAGCGACTCCGCGCACCCGAGCGACGCTGCGACGCCGGCGTCCGCGTGTGAATATGCCGCTAGCATAAGCAAGCATGCTATGGCACGCATAGCATTCATTGAGCTAGGCTGTGCATAAAATTTACTGCGCGCACGCCCACAGGAGTTCTGACTGCTCAGAGATCGAAACTCAGCGTATGTCTGTCAACAACGTTTACGATTTCTGAGGAGCGATTGTATTGTTCCATCCGCCATGACCTCGACTCGCAGGCGCCCAACCCGGTGTTGTTGGCACCGACAGGATGGACTACCAGGGTGAGGCTGACGAGAGGCGTCCACGGCATTTTATGGTGATATGGGACAACAACAGGCTGTTTCCCTAATACTTTAACGTGATGTTCTGGATCCCAGTCGATCCCAATAGAACATAAACCCCGCTCTTAGTTCCTGAAAAAGACGCGTATGGCCCCGGCACATAGACCGCACGAGCGAACCCAGCAAAGAGAGTTTGTACCGGAGGCCCAATTCGGACTTTGTTATAGTGATTAGATAGTCAATATTAAGATTCCACAATGGCAAGCACATACGCTCAGCATCTTCCATACGGAATTCCATCGCCCAACTGACCTTGGTCGTATTCTGGCTCAGAGCTCCGGGATGAATTCTTCGACAAAACGAATAATCTGGAATTTCAATAAATTTTCCTATTAAACTGAGCTCTGCCAACAGGCGAAAATCGCCTCCTGGGTAACTCGGTATCAACCGTGTTTTCGACAACGCAGCGACTCGGATCAACCCGTAATGACAATTTACCCAATGTCCAGCATAGATGACGTAGCGCAACCGCTCACACGTTGCTTCAGATCTTAGATCCCAGCCCGGATCATTTATGTCAAGTACGTTGCCATCTTTGTCGATAAAAACTGTTTTTGGATACGCGAGTACTACAGTGTCATCGGTATCCAATACCCGTACACAGCGGGCCAAATGTTCAGTTTTGCATACATCGTCGGCGGAAGCCCACTTGAAATAGTCTCCACTTGACATCTCAAACACGCGATTAAAGTTCCCGCCCACCCCAATATTCGTTGGGTTACGATAGTAATGAACGCGCGGATCCTTTGCCGCATAAACCCGACAAATTTCTTCTGTTCTGTCTGTCGATGCATTGTCAGAGATAATCAACTCGAAATCAGTGTAGGTTTGGGCCAACAATGAATCTAACGTTTCTCTAAGAAAACGTTCACCGTTGTATACTGGAAGGCCAATGCTCACGCGCGGCTTCCGGCTTTTCATGGCGATTTCTCGGTTAACTCTATTAGCTACTGGTATCTCATCCTTACAATGGGAAAGCTTGCTAGAGCTCTTCGCGTTTCATCTGAAGCAGGCTAAGTATCACCGACTAAAACCTGAGACGCTCCTGAACCATAACTGACATTTAGCGGATTGGACAAAGCCAACAAACCGGCTTTCGGCCCCAACCGGTCGCGCCGCCATGATCCAGAGCGCATAGAGGCAGCCTAAATAAGCAACTCCTCCACTCGCAATCACCGCCACGAGATGTATCAGACCCGCCAACTTGTCATACGGTTCCAGCGACAACTGTGGTACGACTCGAACGATCGCGAACATAAGTGCGGATGAGAGAACCGGTCGCCACAGCGTACCGAGAATCTCACGCACAGTAACATCAAGTACTTTATACAGAACCGCGAAATTGATGAGAACAGAGACAGCATCGGTCCCCAAGAAGGCGTAGGCCGCGCCGATGGTCCCATATTCTCTGCACAAGACGGCGAGAGCCGGGAGAAGGAGCAATATCAGTCCAATCGCGAGGTACGTAGCGATATATGGTTTTCCTTCGGCGAGGTAAACGTAGTTGGCGTTCGATCTCATCACCGCGAAGACACCATAAATCGCGAGAATTTCGACCACAGGGATCGCCTCTGTCCACTGTGGACCCAAGAGCAGGGGTATGAGAATACCGGCTGTGGCAGCAATGCCGACACCCATAGGCACCCCGAAAGCAACCATGATACTGAAAACGTCTAGATAAGCGTCTTTCAGGGGAGTCCCCTCTGCCGCCTTGCGCGCATAGCCCGGGTAGACGGCTCGATTGATGGGTGCGGTGAGCTCGCTCGTGGGGAGGTTCGACAATTCGTAGGAGACACTGAAGACGCCGAGAGCATGGGCTCCGACGATCTTGCCGACGAAAAACTGTGCGGCACGGCTATAGAAAACCACAGCGATATTCGAAATCACCATCCACTTGGAAAAATGAAATAACTCCTGCCGGGCCCCGAGGGACAACCTCGGCCGGTACTCCTGCACGAAGTAACTGAGGCAAACACCCGCGAGTCTGCCCCCGATAATGCCGGCGACAAGAGCCCAGTAGCTTCGCAACATGAACGCGAGAGGCACGGTGATCAGAAATCCGGCGATCTTCTTACCAAAGACAAATTGGAACTCCTTATCGAATCGCAGTGTCTTACGAAACGCAATTATCCCGATGTTTTCGAAGCCGGAGATGAGCGATGCCGCAGCGAGAGCCAGTAAGATTGGGACCAGTCTGGGCTCACCATAGAACCGTGCCGCGGGATCGGCGAGGAGCACCAGCGCCACGGCCGTGATAGTTGCTAGAATTATGGTGAACGTCCAGGCCGTGTCATAGTGAAGCCGGTTGGCGCGGGGATTCTGGATAAGTGCAACGTCCAGGCCGACTTGGCCCAAAAGCTCACAAAGCGCAATGACCGTCCCCGCCATGGCAACTAGGCCAAAGTCAGCGGGCGCGAGAAGCCTAACCAATATGAGCGTGCTGACAAAGCCGAGACTGCGATCTCCCATTCTCCCGAGGATCATCCATAGGGATCCTTTGACGATCGCCCGATTGATGTTCTCTGTCGCGTACACTTGGTCACTAGCCCCGCCGGCAGCGGGGGTTGGATTATATTCACGCCTCGGGGATGGATTCATCGCCTCTTCCTAAAAAGCTGTTTCTTTAGACATCGCCCGGCTTCCGTGACGAACATCGAGTAGCCTTTCGCTGCCAACTGGGATATCTCTACGGCAAGCGATCCTTCGGAAGAAAAAAAGTGCTTATAGCGATTGAGTTCATAACGAGGCAGCGGCGAAACGAGACTTCAGAAACTCTCCTCATCAGGCCCTCAGCTCAGGCGTAACATTTCCAGTCCGGCTGCTTTTCTCGTCGATTCGCTTAAGCCAAATTTCTCGCCAAAATGAATAAATGTTTCTTGGACAGAATAATCGGCTCCTACTAAGGCACCCGCCACAACCTACATCGTTAAGAATGATGCAGTCATTGGGCATGTGCATCATTACTCCTGATTTTTCGTTGATAATCCGCTCCACTCGACGCAGGACACGATACGTCTTGCCACAAAAAGGCAACATCTCGACATCAAAATAGAGCCCACGGTTGCGCTGGTCTTCGTTGAGAGTTTTCATGATTTCTTTTTTGGAACGAACCCGTACGAGCTCGCCAGGTTGCAGATTCAAGATCTCTGTCGGAGTCTTGCCCCTTGCAAGCCCCCGAACATTTGGATACGGTTGGCCACGCCAGTTCATGCGCATTACAACATTGAATGCGGCAATCAACACGTAGTAGAAAAATTCGCGGATACGTACGTTGCGAGAAACAATATCCTTAATATAATGTCTTGGATCCCACCACTTGAGGGGTGTCGTCGCGCGAAACAATTCCGTTGCCTGGCAACGGTATATCTCGATCTCGGAACCTTCATCCTTCGCCGTTACCCGTGTCGCTCGCATCAGACGTTTCTGGTCGCAGCGTCGGTTTGCATCGCTATTCGAACGGCGCGTTTCGGCGGATGATACAGCGACATCTCTGTTCGGCTCCGGACCGGCAACGGGCTTCAGCCATGCTTCTTTCATAAAAAGCAAGCAGCCAGCTTGACAACCGCCATGCGCCTCGCCATCGCACCTAATTCCCTCCAGATGGACCGCATTTTCCATTCGCCTCAAGCCAGTCTTGTGAATTGTATCGCATGTCTTGTGTGCAGACTTAAGGACCCGAAAGCGTTGCCCACAATACTTGAGCATCTCAGGCATGAACGGAAGCCTCTCCAGGCAACCTTGTTCGTCCAGGGATGCAAGAATCTTGTCGGGGCTTTCTACCTCCACCCAGTCCCCCACCCGGAGGTGTCGCTTATTTGTGCAAAATTGAAGATCACTCATCGGACGTTTGTCCCATCATAATAAATAGACTCAATCGTCTCCCAGTTAGATGCTATACCGACATCGCACCGGGCGAGTCTGGGGTGGCCGTCACAACGTCGCGCACCCTGGCCCCTCTAACCAAGAAAGTAGCCGCAGAGAGCCATCGATCATAAGCCTGACTTGTAACGTAGCGATGCATCAAATTATCCGTCCTTTAGCAGCGTAACCTACGGCTGGCCACGAAGACCCTGATCCCCAACTGCTAATGGAGTTCGTCCGATCCAACGAAGATTCGGGTCAAGGCGCGAAACCCCTAGCAAAGATTTCAAGTGTTTGAGTCGTATGTAACGCGTGCCGGTGAACTCCTCGACTGTCAGCGCATGTTGTTTATAAGCCGTGTAAAGCTGTTCGATCCCGCGGCGGATCGTCCATTGCGGCTTATACTCCGATAGAGTCCGTGCAACCTTGTCGCAATTGACCCGATAGCATCGGAGATCCGGACCTCCACCTTCCGCATACTTGATGCAACTGCCGGGCACAATCTCTTCCACCATAGAGGCTACCTCACGGATCTGATAGTTTTCCTCCGTTCGGCCGACATTGAAGGCTTGATTGTGGACCAAATCGCGCGGCGCGCAAAGAACGGCGAGGAAAGCGCGGCAGATGTCCTCCACATGTACAAGTGGCCGCCATGGCGTACCATCGCTCGCAATCAAGACCTCGCCGGTCGTGTAGGCGAACCCGACAAGATTGTTTACGACCAAATCGGCCCGCAGCCGCGGCGAAACCCCGTAGGCCGTTGAATTGCGCAGGAAAGTGGGAGTAAAGTTGTCATCAGCGAGACAAGAAACATCCCGTTCTACCAGAACCTTGGATTCCCCGTATGGCGTCACCGGATTAAATGCCGCGCATTCAGTGAGAAAATCCGCTCCCGCAGCGAGTCCATACAAGCTACAAGAAGACGAAAAAAGGAACCGGGGCACCCCGGCTGTCTTGGCGAGCTGAGCCAATCGAACAGACGCACGGTGGTTGATTTCGTATGTACACTCCGGATTGAGGTCACTAAGCGGATCGTTAGACAGAGCTGCAAGATGAATCACCGCATCGCAGCCCTTCAAATCTGCCACCGTGACGTCGCGGAGATCTTTACGTACCGCCGGAACATTGGTCAGACCACCGTTGAAGTCGCAACCGGCAAAAAAATCGGTATCCAGACCTGTGACCTCGTGCTTTGCCTCTAACAGCATTGGAACGAGCACGGCGCCGATGTATCCGGTGTGACCGGTGACTAAAACTTTCATCAAACCTCCGTTGCTAGCACGGCCTTGCGGCAGTAAAACCCTTCGGCGTAACCGGTGCAGGCATTCGCCTCCATTCCTCGTAGTCTCAAAACTGCGGAGAACAAATCCCGTGAAAACCAGTGTTTGTCACTCTGGCTTTGAAAAGCGGCGAGGATGATGTCGATCTTTCGACGGGAGATGGATTCGTCCAGGGGGACAAAGAAGTTAGGAGACCCAAAATCGCCGTCATATTTCGGAATCTCATATTCGAGAATCAAATGGTTTCGAAATGTATTCCAGGTCAGCTCCGATACTAAGCGGTGGTCCTGATGCAGATCGTGGCGGTAATGGGTTAAAATCAAATCAGGCGATAAATCCGATTTTAGTTCCTCGAAGCGTTCCTTGAGCTCAGCTCCAACATAGGGGAAGAACCCATCACGTAGTCCGTGAATGGTCACTTTCTTGGTAACAATACCGCAAAGAAACCCTTCAGCACTCTTTAACGCTTCTCGCTTTCGTTGCTCGTCCGAGCTGAACACCAACCAATGTACCTCCATCTCACGTCCGCCGGCGGCGAGCTTGAGAATGGTTCCGCCGCAGCCGATCTCGATGTCGTCGCAATGAGCGCCGAGACAGAGAAGACGAAGCGATTCTCGCTTGCTTAAACTTAAATCGATCACCGGTTTTTATCGCCTTGAGGCTTGGGTGTGGCCAACCGCGGAGGCGCTGAGGACGCGTCCTTCGACTAAGCTCAGGATGCGCGGCAATGAAGAATTCCGCTCGTGGTGAGCTTGTCGAACCATAAGAACTCTGGTGAATAGGAATTTCGGATAGCTCACCGCGGAGGCGCGGAGGGCGCCGAGTAAATCTATTTAGCGTCTCACTGCAAGGTGACTGGTCACCATTCGAGCGCTCGGTTTCTTTACCCGAGGTGTAGGTCTTGGTTCAGAGGAATGATTCCAAACTTGCCACGGCGCCTGCCCCCGCTCGTAGATGTCGTCGAGCATCTGTTTGTCTTTGAAGGTATCCATGGCCGCCCAGAAGCCGTCGTACTTGTAGGCCAAAAGCTGCTCTTGTTCTACCAATCTCTGAAATGGCTCGTGAAGTAACTCTTCACCGTCCTTCATATACTTAAAAATATC
>Ga0114129_10015553_pt1 | contig 10818 bp, 7 predicted proteins | sample RhiMetdeltSRZDD1_FD_80071 | JGI IMG/M metagenome (GOLD analysis project Ga0114129, IMG submission 80071) | Populus rhizosphere microbial communities from Tennessee, USA - Rhizosphere MetaG P. deltoides SRZDD1 (version 2) (version 2) | ecosystem: Host-associated > Plants > Roots > Rhizosphere >... | reverse complement strand
GTCTTCTCGACGCTGCACACGCTCGACGCGACGGAGACGATCAACCGCATCATCGCCGTCTTCCCGCCGCACCAGCAGAAGCAGGTCCGGCTGCAGCTCGCCAGCGTCCTCAAAGCCGTGATCTCGCAGCGCCTGATGCCGAAGGCCGATGCGCACGGACGCGTGCCGGCGGTCGAGGTCATGATCAGCACCGCCTTCATCCGCGACTGCATCGTCGACAAGGAGAAGACGCACCTGATTCCCGGCGCGATTGCGTCGGGCACGTCGCAGTACGGCATGCAGACGTTCGATCAGTCGATCTTCGGCCTGTTCCAGCAGGGCCTCGTCGGCTACGAAGAGGCGCTGCGCTGGGCCAGCAACGTCGACGAGTTCAAGCTGAAGGTGCAGGGCATCGCCACCACCGCCGACATGAGCCGCGACCGGATGGCGCAGACCATCGTCGGCGGCGGCACGCCGGAGATCACGCGGTTCGGGAACTGAAATCACCGCTAGCCAATCCGTGACCGCTGACGCCATCCGCGCCGCCTACGTGGACGGGCTGAAGATGCTCGCCGTGCGCGAGCTGTCGGAGGCGCAGGTCCGGCAGCGGCTCGCCCAGCGCGGCCACGCGCCCGACGACATCGACGCGGCAGTCGCCCGCCTGCGCGAGGAGCGCGCGATCGACGACGCGCGCGCGGCCGAGGCCATCGCGCGAGTCGAGTCGGCACTCAAGCACCGCGGCAAATTGCGCATCCGCCTCCAGATCGAGCGCGCCGGCATCGCCGGCCCGATCGCCCGCCGCGCGGTCGACGAGGTGTTCAGGGCGATCGACTCCGACGAGCAGCTCGAGGCGTCGCTCGCGCGCCGGCTGCACGGACGCGAGACGATCGCCGACGAGCGCGAGTTTCAGCGGCTGTATCGCTACCTGATCGGGCAGGGCTTCGAGCCGGACCGGGTGCTGACGGTCCTCAAGAAGCGGGCGAGTTCATGGTTCAATAAGGACAGATGACGTCCAACGAGATCCGCGCGAGCTTCCTGAAGTATTTCGAGGGCCACGGCCACCGGATCGTGTCGAGCTCGCCGCTCGTCCCCGGCGACGACCCGACGCTGCTCTTCACCAACGCCGGGATGAACCAGTTCAAGGACACCTTCCTCGGCCGCGAACGGCGGGAGTACGCGCGCGCCGCGACGTCGCAGAAGTGCATGCGCGTCAGCGGGAAACACAACGACCTCGACAACGTCGGGCCGTCGCTGCGGCACCACACGTTCTTCGAGATGCTCGGCAACTTCTCGTTCGGCGACTACTTCAAGCAGGACGCGATTCGCTTCGCGTGGGAGCTGCTGACCGAGGTCTGGAAGCTGCCCCAGGATCGGCTCGTCGTGTCCATCTTCAAGGGCGAAGCGGGCATTCCACGCGACGCCGAAGCGCACGACATCTGGCGCAAGTACGTGCCCGCGGATCGCATCCTCGAGCTGGGGCTCGACGACAATTTCTGGGCGATGGGCGACACGGGCCCGTGCGGCCGCTGCTCGGAGATCTACTTCGTGCGCGGCACCGGCACCGATCCGGAAATCGAGATCTGGAACAACGTGTTCATGGAGTTCGAGCGCAACGCGGCCGGCACGCTGGCGCCGCTGCCGGCGCCGTCGATCGACACCGGCATGGGCCTCGAGCGCATCACGTCGGTGCTGCAGCAGAAGGTGTCGAATTACGACACCGACGTCTTTCAGCCGCTGCTGCGGCGCGTCGGCGAGCTGGCGGGCACGACCTACGGTGCGTCGCCGGACTCCGACGTCTCGATGCGCGTCGTCGCCGATCACATCCGCGCGACGACGTTCCTCATCGGCGACGGGGTGATTCCGTCGAACGAGTGGCGCGGGTACGTGCTGCGCAAGATCATGCGGCGCGCGATGCGGCACGGCAAGCACCTCGGCCTGACCGAGCCGTTCCTGCACCGGCTCGTCGGCGTGCTCGTGCGCGGGATGGGCGGCGCCTACCCCGAGCTGACGCGCAACCGCGACATGATCGAGAAGACGATCCTGGCCGAGGAGCACCGGTTCGAGGCGGTGCTCACCGAGGGGCTGCCGCGGCTCGAGGCGGAGATCGCCAAGGTCGTCGGCACGAAGTCGAAAGTGCTGGCCGGCGAGACGGCGTTCCGCCTGTACGACACGTTCGGCGTCCCGTTCGATTTCATCGAGGACACGGCGGCGACGCAGGGCGTGACGGTCGATCGCGACGCCTTCGATCGCGCGATGGAAGGTCAGCGCGACAAGGCGCGCGCGCAGAGCGCGTTCGCGGGCGAGAAGAAGGGCGAGGAGTTCGCGATCGCCGACGAGGCGCTCCTCAAGGGAGCCGGCGATCAGTTCGAGGGCTACGCGGGCACGCGTGTCGCCGGCGTGCCGATCGTCGCGCTGTTCGACGATCGGCGTCAGCCGGTCGAATCGCTCAAGACAGGATCCAGCGGATACGTCGCGCTCGCGCGGACGCCCTTCTACGTCGAAGCCGGCGGACAGGTGTCGGACACCGGCCGGATCTTCAGCGAGGCGGCGGCCGCGTCCGCTGACGTCGACGGCATCGCACGCGTGCGGCCCGGCCTGCCGCGGGCGCACCACGTCCACATGACGTCAGGCACCCTGCGCGTCCGCGACATCGTCACGGCGGAGGTCGATGCGGCAGTCCGCGACGCGACGCGCCGCAACCACACGGCGACGCACCTGCTCCATGCGGCGCTGCGTCAGGTGCTCGGGTCGCACGTCAAGCAGGCGGGCTCGCTCGTCGCGCCCGATCGGCTGCGCTTCGACTTCGTGCACTTCCAGCCGGTCACGCGCGACGAGCTCGATCGCATCGAGCGCATCGTCAACGAGCAGATCTACCGGAACACGCCGGTGCAGACCGACGTCCGCTCGACCGAGGAGGCGATCGCGGCCGGCGCGATGGCGCTTTTCGGCGAAAAGTACGGCGACCAGGTGCGCGTCGTGACCGTGCCCGGCTTCAGCATGGAGCTGTGCGGCGGCACGCACGTGCGCGCGACCGGCGACATCGGGTTCTTCGCGATCGTCGCCGAAGGCGGCGTCGCGGCGGGCGTGCGCCGCATCGAGGCACTCACGGGCACGGGCGCGGTCGAGTGGGTGCAGCGGCAACGCAGAATCTTTGGCGAGCTCCTGCAAGTGCTCCACACGGCAGAAGACCGAGCGGTTGAAACGGCGGAACGTCTCCAATCGGCAGTCAAGCGTTTGGAGCGTGACCTGACGAAAGCACGGGTGGACGCGTTACGGGGACTTCAAGATGCTCTTGATGATGTCGACGTGCATGGCGTCAGACTCGTACGCCGCAAGTTCACGGGTATCGAGACCCCTGCTTTGCGCGGTTTGGTTGACGCCGAGAAGGCAAGAATAAAGACGAGCGGCGTTGTTGTAGCCGCTAATTCAACGCAAGGAGCGGCGACTGTCGTCGTTTCTATCACTCCGGATCTCAAAGGTAGATTGTCGGCGGGGTCGATTGTGAAGGAGCTTGCACCGATTGTGGGCGGGCGTGGCGGCGGCCGGCCCGATTTCGCCGAAGCCGGCGGCAAGCAGCCGGAGAAGATCGACGAGATGCTGGCGGCCAGCCAGGCCGTCGTCGCGAAGCTGCTCGACACCTGAGCCAATCGGGGGACGGTCCCGGGACAGACCTGGGGCTGTCCCCAGTCCCCCCTACATTCCCCAACCGGTCGCGCCGATAAGATTCTCGGCGATTTGTCTCCGCATACGGCTGGGGTGTAAACTGTTGACCTTGCGTAAGTTCCTGATTCTGCTCGCTCTTCTGAGCCTTCCCGTGCCTGCCGCAGCGCAGATCTACTCCTGGCGCGACGCGAACGGGACGCTGGTCCTGTCGAACAAACGGCCGGGCTCGCCGGCGCCGACCTATTCGGTTCCGCAGGCCCCGGCGGTGCGGACGACGCGGCCCGCCGCCGCGGCTCGCAGCAGCGAGTACGACGATCTCATCGTCGAGCACGCGGAGCGCCACGGTGTGCGGACGGATCTGGTACGAGCGGTCATGCAGGTCGAATCCGGCTTCAACCCGCACGCGCGATCGTCGAAGGGCGCGCTGGGGCTGATGCAGCTGATGCCGACGACCATCCAGCAGTTCGGAGTCATGAACCCCTTCAACCCGATCGAGAACGTGCGCGCCGGCGTCGCGTATCTGCGGCAGCTGCTCGATCGCTATGGCAACAACGAGCAGCTCGCGCTCGCCGCCTACAATGCCGGACCGACCGCCGTGGATCGGCACGGCCAGGCCGTGCCGCCCTACCGCGAAACGAAAGCCTACGTTGCCCGGATCAACCAGATGACGAAGGGACGGCTCGTCGAAGCGCGCGCCGGCACGCGGATCTACCGCGTCACCGAGACCGTCGACGGCCGGACCGTGACGCGTTACACGGATCAACGTCCCGCCGGCGGCAGCTACGAAGTCCTCGGCACACGCTGACGCCGCGACCGGCCGCTCGCCGTTTCCCGAATAGGTCGCCGCTGCTGTCAGACGGAAACCTGCCGCGTGTACATCTCAGCGGCCCACACCCGCTCGAATCGAATGCCGGCGGATCGAAATGACGAGCGCACCGCTTCGGCGTCCGGCGCCGTGAACTCGCACACCATGCGACGGCGGTCGCTGGACAGAAAGCTGCGCTCCCAGCGGGCGCCGTGCATTTCGAGGCACTTGTCCAGCAGTTGTCCAAGCCGCCCGTGTTCCTCGTCGGTCAACGGCGGATCGAAGATCTGTTCGACGATCAGGTGGGCCATGGTGTCCTCCGACGCTCAGAACGATAGCAGTCTGGCCACTCCCCAGGCCACCAGCACGACGCCGACGGGCGTGCTCAGCCGGCGGCCGGCCCGCGTGTTCTTTTCAATCGCCATGACGATGGCGAGCGCGAGCATCCACGCGAGATTCGCCATTCCGGCGACGAACATGAGCAGCATCAACGCCCAACAGCACCCAACGCAGAAGAGCCCGTGATCGATCCCGAGGCGAAGGGCCTGTCGCCGTTCGGCTCGCCCCTGCCAATGCTCGATGACGAAACTGAGCGGCGATCGACACTTGTCCAGACACCTGTGCTTGAGCGGCGTGAACTGATAGATCCCCGCCAACAGCAGGATCGCGGCGCCGCCGAGCGCAAGCCCCCGGGTTGCGAGCTGACCGAGATACACGAGGCCGCCGAACGCGATCCACGTCGCGAGATACCCGGCGACGACGAGCACGAGAAGCAGGCCGCGATCCGCGCGATCGCGCGCCACCGCGCTGAAGGTCGTCAGCAGCGGCAGCACCGTGGGCAGCATCATCGCGATCGTCATGATCGTCCAGCTCGCCACGAACAACGCGAACGCGCCGAACGGCGCGGCCGCCTGCCCGGCCGCGCCGTGATCGTGATGGTGCATCGTCGCATGCGCCGAGTGGCCGGCGTTCCACATGGCCAGCCACGCCGCGGCGGCGAGCGCGGCAACCGACGCCGAGAGCAGGATTCGGTGGCGCATGATCACGCCTCGAAGCGGAACGAGCCCGACACTGCGTTGTGATCGCGCAGATCGATGTCGAAGGTCGGCGCGGTCGCCACGTACCTCGAGGCCTTGCCGACGTACGCCGGGGAGCCAGGGATGGTCGTGAAGATCGTGTCGTGCAGCGCCGTCGGCTTCCCGGTCGCGCCCGTGAAGGGTGTGAGATCGGCGGTGATCGCCTTGCCGACGCGAAGACTGCCGTTCATCCCTTTGACCTCGAAGCTGATGGGGACCTGTTCGACCGCCATGACCTCGCCGACCAGTTTCGCCAGATCGGCCACGGGTCCGCCGAGCTTGCCGGTCCACACGCTGAGCAGCGCGTCGCGCTGCGCCGGCGTCGCGCCGTCGTCCACGTAGACGCGGACCTTCCAGTTGCCCTTCAGGATGTTGCCGGGAATGTGCGTCAGAATCACCAGCGTGCGGCCGGAGACGTCGACGCCGTTCGCCGCTCCCTTGTCGACGTGCCACGCGAGCACGCCGTCGCACCGTCCGCCGTCAGGATCCTCCCCGACCCAGCAGGGACAGAGCGTGTTGCACGTGCAGACTTCCAAGAGCCGGCCTTCGAGTTGATACGCCATCACATGCCTCCTTTTACGGTTTCCTGGCCTGCCTCCATCTCGATTAGACGAACATGGTAAGGGCCCGGAGTTGGCGCGAGCGTTTGAGCCGGCGTTGGAACTTCAAAGGCGGGGCAGTGCGTCGAGCGCCCGTCGGGCATGGGCGGCGATGGCGTCGCGATCCTGGAGGTCCCCGGCGGCCGCGCTGATGAACCGACGGGCCGCCGCGGCGTCGTGGCGGGCCAGCGCCGCGCGCGCTTTCACCGCGAGGATCAGCGCGATTTCACTGCGCCGGCCGACGGTTTCGGCAGCCTGGAGCGCTTCATCGGCGCGCGCTTCCGCGCGCGCGACGTCCCCGCGATCGAGATCGATCACGGCCCGCACCGCGAGGCTGCGCGCGAGCATGACCTTGGCGTCGATCGTCCGGAGTGTGGCGATCGCGCGCTCGACCGCCTCGTCGGCGCCTGGCTCTCCGAGCCTGCTGTTCGCCAGAGCTTCGAGCGTGGCCGCAAACGGCGCCTCGCTGCCCTCGCCCATTCTCGCGGCCACCCGCGCCATGTCTCGCGCGCGATCGCGCGCGGCGCTCGACGCGCCTCGTTCCAGCTCGATGAGAGCCAGCCGCTGAAGACACTCGCACTCGGCCCAGTGATCCTGCTCCGCGTGCGCGAGCGTCGCGGCTGATTCGAGGTGCCGGACGGCCTGCTCGTAATCGCCGTAGAACGCGTACACGAGGCCCAGGCCCCACGGAATATCCTTCGGCTCGACACCGGCGCCGGCCGCGATCGTACGAGCTTCGCGCAGGAGCGCTTCGGCCCTTGGGATGTCGCGCTCGATGAGTGCGAGGCAACGGGCCGCGTTCCCGAGCGCCCGCGCGGTCGTCAGCGCGTCCGCGCCGCGGCTGGCTTCGGCCGATCGCAGCGTCTCCTCGTGCGCCGCCGCGTAATCGCCTTTCCGGTGGTGACGCAGCGACAGCAGATGGAAGCCCGTGGAGACCTCGGCGGCCAGGCCCGCCTCCTCGGCCTCGGCAGTCAGCCGCATCACCTCCGCTTCGAGATTGCGCTCCCGGGGCGCGCCAACGCTCGCGTGCACGGCGATCCGCAGCAGCGCCATGTGCAGCGGGATGCGCGTCTCACGCGGGAGCGAGTCGAGCTGCTGCATCCCGCGTTCGGCCAATGCCCACGCTTCCGTGTACGCGAACATGCGCAGCGATCGATCGCCGGCGACCGCCGAGGCGCGCGCGGCCAGCTCCGGATCGCCGCCGATCGCCGCGTGGCGTGCGACGTCGCCGGCGAATGCGCCTTGCGGGTCCGGCAGCGCGCTGAACGCGCGCGCGAGCTGCAGGTGGACGATGCGCCGCCGCGGCTCGGACAGCTGGCCGTACGCGGCCTCGCGAATCAGATCGTGCGTGAAGTCGTACAAGGCGCCCGACGGTCGAATCACCCCGCGGCGCTCGAGCTCCGCCATCGCGCCGACGAGCTCGCCCGGTGCGGCGCCGGACACGACGCGGAGGATCTCGGGGCTGAAGCTGCGGCCCGCCGCGGCCGCCCACGGCAGCAGGACGCGCGCCCGCTCGTCGACCTGGGCGAGCCGATCGGCGATCAACTCTTCGATCGTGTCGGAGACGGCGGCGTCGCCCCGCGCCAGGGCGCGCGCGATTTCAATCGCGAACAGCGCGTTGCCTTCGCTCTCCGCGAACACGCGATCGACGTCGACCTTCGCGCTGATGCCGGCGACGAGCTCGCGAATCGCCGCCGCATCGAGCCGGTCGAGCGGCATCTCATGGATCCGACCGTCTCGACGAAGCGCGCGCAGGAGACCGGCAACCGCGGCGTTGTCGTCCGTGTCGGCCGAGCGCGCGCCACAGACGATCGCGACGCGAGACGCCGCCAGCGCGCGCGCAACGAAATGAAGAAGGCCCGCCGACGCCTCGTCGAACCATTGCGCATCGTCGAGCGTCAGGGCGACCGGACGTTCGGTCGACAGGCTGTGGAGCAGCGCTGTTACCGCGTCGAACAGCCGGTGGCGATCCACCGCCGACCGCTCCTCGGAAAGTTCCGGCACGAGCGGCGCGAGATCCCGCCGCACCGCCGCGTCGGCAATCGTGAACGCCGTCGATCGCAGCGCGTCGATCCACGGCCCGTACGGCCGGACCATTTCCGCTTCGTAGCCGCGGCCGGCGAGCACGAGGCCGCCGACCGCACGCATCTGGGCTCCGGCTTCCTCGAGCAGGCGCGTCTTGCCGATGCCCGGCTCGCCGCTGATCCAGAGCACCTCGCGACTGGCGTTCGCCTTCGCCGCGCCGATCGCGCCGGCAATCCGGCTGCGCTCGGCCTCACGGCCGACGAGCGAGGGTGGCGGCGACGCCGGTTCCCGCGAGCGGCTCGGAGGATCGGCCGCCGTGCGGGCCGATCCAAGCGCCATCCGTGCGCGCTCCAGCGCCGCAGACGGACGGGCGCCCAACTGTCCGTCGAGCATGCGCCGGCAGCCTTCGTACTGCTGCAGCGCTTCGCGCGTGCGGCTGCACGCGCCGAGCAGCTCGATGACGCTGAGGTGCGCCGCTTCCGAGAACGGATCGACGAGCACTCGTGCGCGCGCGTACTTCAGCGCCGCGTCCGGTGTGTCGCGCAGTCGATCGACGAGTGTGGCGAGCACGGTCACGCGCAGCGTGCGCAGGGCTTCCCGCTCGCCGGCCCACCACTCGTGATACCGGTAACAGTCCGGCAAGTCGAGGTCTTCGAGAAACTCGCCGCGGAATCGATCGACCGCGCGGGCCAGCGCGCTCGTGGGCAGCGACGCGGGACTCGGGCCGACATCCTCGCGCAGCGTGGCCACGTCGACGGACGCCTCGGTCGGCTCGAACGACACGCGGTCGTGGTCCGTGACCAGCCGCCTGACCGCGGCGTCATCGAGAAGAGGGCGGATCTTCGTGAGGCTCCAGCGGAGCGCCGCCCGCGGGTCGTCGGGGCCGTCCCAGAGCAGCTCACACAGGTGACCGCGTGTCACCGGGCCAGGCGTGGCTGCGAGGTACGCGAGCAGCGCCCGCGTCTTCTTCGAGGGCAGGAGCGGAACCGGTTTGCCGTCCCGCAGGACCTCGAGATGCCCGAGCAGCCGGATCTCCAGCATGTCTTAATGCCCGCGCGCCACTCCAAGGCCCTGTGCGCTATGCACGTTGCACTACTCCGACCGCTCCACCGCCGACAGATCGAGCTGCTCGTACACCGGCCCGAGCGCCTCGGTCGTGGCCAGGATCTCGACGAGGACGATGGCGGTGCAGACGACAGCGGCCGGCAGAAACGCCGACATGCCGATCCACCCTCGAAACGCAAACCAGACGATGAAGCCGGCGATGGCGCCGGGCGCCATCATCACGACGAGCCCGAGGATGATGCCCGCGAACAGCAGCAGCCGCTGCCCCATCGCATCGATCCCTTTCGGCCGGCCGGTGCCGAGCGGCACCCACGCCGGAAATACGACGGCGGCGGCGTTGTGGATCGTGAACTGCGCGTACACGAGCGCGGGCGCGAGGACGGCGGCGGCCGCGGCGACGGCGAGCCGATCGGCCAGCGTCGCCTCCAGGAACACGGGCGTCCACAGGACCGTCGCGCACGCGATGGCCATCCACGCGACGGAGGTGACGACGAGCCCGGGCCAGATCATCTCGCCGCGGATGACCGCAGCCGCCCGCAGAGGCCAGGTTTTCAAGAGCTCGAGGTGCAGCAGGTCCTGGCGCAGATCCGTCCGCGCCATCTGCGGGCCGAGCAGGACGGCCATCGCCGCAATCATCGCGGCCACCGCTCCGATCGCGACGGCCGCACCGCGCATGTGCGTGCGGCTCATGTAGACGGACGTCAGGGCCACGGTCATGCCAATCATCGGTGCACCGTACCGCAGCAGCGACGCGGTGCTGCTCTCGCGCAGCATCTGCATCGCATTCTTCCACACGAACAGCGTCTCGGCCGGGCCGGTCAGCGGCAGCGTCCACGACGTCGCCCGCACGCGCGCGACCGGCCGCTCGCGCGCCTCCCTGGCCGCGCGCCGCTCGTCGGCGCGCGCGGTGGCATCCTGCAGCGCGGCGTCGCTCGTCAGCACCCACCAGACGTTCACGGCCAGCACGATCGCGGCGCCGGCGAGCGCCGCGAGGAACGGCCCCGGCCACGCCGCGAACAGCGGCTTCGCCAGCGCCGCAAACGGCCAGAGGAAAAACGCCGGCAGCCCCGCCGACGTCACCGCGGCGATCCGGTCGAAGAATTCCTCGAGCTCGAAGACCGGATTGCCGCGGAACGAGACGGCGAGCGCGCGACCCACGACAGCCACGGCCGCGACGATGACGGCGAGCGGCCACCACTGCAGGCGGGACACGCCGCCGCCTCGCACGGCGAGACTCGATCGCATCAGCGTGACGCCCGTGAAGTGCACGCGCAGCGTCGTCAGAATCATCCACAGCGCGACGCCGAGCCGCAGGCGCGGGCCCACGCCGCCGCTCGGGAAGACGAGCGCCGGCACCAGCGCGGCGAACAGCACGCCGAGCTGCGACCGCAGCAGCCGGTGCACGATCAGCGCGCGCCGCGAGACGGGCGCGGTGAAGAGAAACTGCGTTTCGGCATCCGTGAACGCGAGCGTGCCGCTGTCGCCGGGAAACAGCCACGTGAGCGCCGTCACGGCCAGCAGCACGATGCCGCCGACGGCGGGTCCGCTGCCGGCGAACGCGGTGAGCGCCACCTGCGTTTCCGGCCTCCCCCTCCTGCGCTCGGCC
>Ga0114129_10015552_pt1 | contig 10818 bp, 9 predicted proteins | sample RhiMetdeltSRZDD1_FD_80071 | JGI IMG/M metagenome (GOLD analysis project Ga0114129, IMG submission 80071) | Populus rhizosphere microbial communities from Tennessee, USA - Rhizosphere MetaG P. deltoides SRZDD1 (version 2) (version 2) | ecosystem: Host-associated > Plants > Roots > Rhizosphere >... | reverse complement strand
TCGCGGCGCAGGGCTCTCGAGCGTCGCAGGCGTCCGCTGCAAACGCCTGCTCAGTCGAGACGGCGGCAAAAACGGCGATCGCGACAGATATCGTCCACCAGCGGGGCGTCATCCGGCCATTATAGGGGACAGACCACGTTTTCCGGGCGGCGGCGCACGCGGTGCTAGGGGACTTTTATTCGTTTATTCAATGCTGAGTGCGATTCCGGCGCACGAAACGTGGGTCTGTCTCCGTATCTGGCGCCGTTGCTTGAGGCGAACGTTTTGCCGACCACAAGAAACGTCATCTCTTCCTGTTCACGACATCGCCTACCGCCTTTCGGTCGAAGCGCACCACTCGTCGCTCTGACGTTGACGGCGAGAGGCTTGTTAACAACTATAGTGACAAGTCGCGGCACAAAGCGACGCAAAGAGTCGTTGGGCAAAACTGTCGTAAGGCAGTGACGCAAAGCCTCCGGCGCGTGCAAAGCGGGTAGCGGGGTTGCCGGCGGAAGACCTCCGCTGTAGATGGGAACGGCACTTATCCTTCCCTCCAGTCATTGCCTCCGACGTGACGTGACGCGAGGCGAGGCATGGACTGGCATCGGTTTTCCCGGCGTACGGATCAATGCCGTGAGGCATCCCGGCCTATGCGTAATCGACGCGCATCGGCGTCGGCGCCGCATCGCGGTTTCACCCTGATCGAGGTCATGATCGTCGTCGTCGTGCTGGCGGTATTGGCGGCGATCGCATTGCCATCGTACAGCGCGCACCTGCGCAAGTCGGCGCGGGCCGAGGCCCAGACGTTCCTGACGAGCGCAGCCAATAGCCAACAGCAGTTTCTGATCGACCGCCGGAGCTACGCGGCCAGCCTCGCCGCGCTCAAGGCAACTCCCTCGTCGGATCTCACCGGCAAGTACAGCTTCGCGCTCGCGACCACGGCCGGGCCGCCGCCGACGTTCACGCTCACCGCCACCGCGACGGGAGATCAGGCGAAGGATATCTGTCCCACGCTCACGCTCGACAGCAGTGGCACGAAGTCGCCGGATATCTGCTGGTAAACCACCACTGAAACGAGGAACGCCATGACGCATGAATGCACAGCTTTACGGTTTCGCAGCCGGGGGTTCACGGCGGTGGAGATGATGACCGTCGTGATGATCGTCGCTCTGCTTTCGATCCTCGCGTTGCCCAACCTGGGTACCGTCGTCCAGAACAATCGCTTGCGCACGGCAGGCACCGATCTCATGTCGTCGGTGCTGCTCGCGCGCAGCGAAGCGATCAAGCGCAACGGCCAGGTGCAGATCCTGCCGTCGAGCGGAAGCGACTGGACGAGCGGCTGGCGGGTCCAGGTCGTCGGGACAGGCGCGCAGCTCGACAAGAAGAACAACATCGGCTCGCAGGTGCGAGTCACCGGCGCGCCCGCGGCGATCGTCTACGACCACAGCGGCCGGCTGACGACCCCGGGCACGAGTCAGGTGCAGTTCCAGGACCCCGAAAATCGGACCTATGCCCAGTCGCGTTGCCTTGCCATCGACTCCAGCGGCCTGCCCAGGCTCTCGGTCGGGAGCTGCTGATGTTCCCTTCGCGTCGCGCGCATCGCGGCTATACGCTCATCGAAGTGCTGATTGCGATAATCGTGATGGCGTTCGGACTGTTATCGCTCGCCCGGGCGATGGCGCGCGCTTCGCACGCGGACATGGAAGCGTTCCAGCGCAGCGAAGCGATGACGCTCGTGCAGGACATGGTCGATCGCATCAATCTGAACCGCAAGAACGCGGCGCTCTATGTCGGTGACTACGTTCCGGCCGGCGCGGCGGAAGACTGCACGGTCGCGGTCACGCAGGTCGATCGCGACGCGTGCGATTGGCGCAACATGCTGCGCGGCGTATCGACGCTGGACGGCCAGAGCAACATCGGCGCACCGCTCGCGGCGCGGGGATGCATCACCGCGACTCCCGATCCGAATGTGTATGTCGTCGCCGTGGCCTGGCAAGGCGTCGTTCCCACCGATCATCCGTTGAGCACCTGCGGCCAGACCGCGTTCGACCAGGAAGCGAACCGCCGCGTCTCATCGACCGTCATCCAGATCGCCACGCTCGGAACATGAGCGGCATCGCGTCCTCGCAACGCGACGCGCATTCACCAAGCGCGGCACGCGGCCGCTGCCGCGCGGACCGGGGGCTGACGCTGATCGAGTTGATGGTGGCAATGGTGCTCACGATGCTCGTCATGGGCGCGATCGCCGGGCTCTTCGCGAGCTCCAGTCGCAACCGGGACGATATCGAGCGCACCGGACGATTGACCCAGAACGCCGCGTATGCGACGGAGATGCTCACCGACGAGGTTCGCTTGGCCGGGTATTACGCCGAGATGGTCTGGACCGGAGTGAGCTGGAACACGCCGGATCCATGCGCGACCGCACTCGCCGGACTCGGCTGGTCGTCAGTACCTTTTACCGCACCTACTGCAATGGTCGGTTATCAGGGCGGCGACGCGACGCCCGTGTGCATCCCGGACCGCAAGCCCGGCACCGCGATGCTCGTGCTCCGGCGCGTCAGTCCCACCACGACTCCACTCGCGCAGGCCACCGGCGCGCCTTTCCTGCAGGTCTCCAAATGCAACACGGATGCAAAGGCGTGGGTGTTCTCGGACAACAAGGCGGATTTCACCCTGCACAATCTCGATTGCGCGACGCTCGCCGACATCCGCCAGGCCGTGGTGCGAACCTACTACATCGGCTGCGACAACGCGTGCGCCGCAGGTTCGATCCCGGTGCTCAAGCGCGCGGAGTTGAGCGGCGGACAGATCGTGATCACGCCGCTCGTCGACGGCATCGAAGACCTTCAGCTCGAGTACGGCTTCGACACCGACAACGACGGCAATGTCGATGTCTATCGCGTGGGATTGAGCGGCAACGCGGGCGCGCCCGACAACGACTGGTCCAACGTGATGTCGGCGCGCCTTTACGTGCGCGCGCGCACGACCGACTCGCCCCCGGGACAGAACGACAGCGGCAAGAGCTATCTCAGCCCCGCGGGGTACGTCGCGCCTGCCGGGGCGGATACCGCGTACAAGCGGGTGAACCTGGTCAGCTTGGTCCGTCTCAACAATCCTGCGGGCTGGAGAGAAACCCCGTGAACGCCGCGCGCGTCTCGAATCAGCGCGGCGCGGCGCTTCTGGTCGTGCTGGTCATGCTCCTGCTGGTCGGGTGGTTCGCGATTTCGTCATTCGTGGTGACCGGCCAGCATCTGCAGATCGTCGGCAACAGCCAGGTAAGGCAGCAGACGACGGCCACGGCTCAGCGTGCGATCGAGCAGACCATCAGCTCGAATCTCTTCACCCAGGATCCCGCAGCGGTGGCAGCCGCACCGATCGCGACCGACATCGACGGGGACGGCGTCGACGACTTCACGGCGAGACTCACGCCGCAGCCGGCGTGCATCCGGATCCGGCCGATCAAGACCGCCGAGCTCAACATCGCCGACGCCAGGGATCGCGTCTGTCTGCAATCGAGCGGCACCCCCGGCACGATGGTCATCGATCGCCCCGGGGCCGCTGTCGCAGCAGGCGATTCGATGTGCTCGAACAGCGAATGGAACGTAGCGGCCGCCGTGACCGATGCGGCCTCCGGTTCCTCGGTGACCGTGAATCAGGGCGTGGCCATTCGCGTGGCCGCGATCGATGGCGAGAACTTCTGCAAGTAAATCTGGAGAAGAAGATCACGACCATGACGACACTTCTGAAGAGACTTGCCGGAGTCGCGGCCGTCGCTGCGCTTTGGGGAGGCGCGTCGCTAAATGCGTGCGCCGAGGACATCGATCTTTTTTCCCGGCTGCCGACGAGCAACGACCTGCCGAACGCCCTTCTCATCTGGGACAACTCCGCGAACTGGAGCTCGAATATTCCGGTGCCGAATTGTTACTACAACGAAAACAAGGTGCCGACCACCAACGGACCGAAGGCGACCAGCCCCAACAAAGAGCAGGGCACGAAGATGGCGATCGAAAAATGTGCCATCTACAACGCCATCGACGCGCTGCCGACGAACGCGGATGGCAGCGCGCGCTTCAACGTCGGGCTCATGTTCTTCAACGAATCGCCGGCGCAGAACAGCGGCGGTTACCCGCGCATCCAATTCCTGCCGATGACCGCGGCGAACAAGGCGATTTTCAAGAGCGCCATCGCCAACATCACCATTCTCGGCGACAAGGGCAACAACTCGGCGTTCTCCAAGGCGCTCTACGAAGCGTATCTCGTTTTCTCGAAGGCGGTGCCGTATCGAGGCACGGCGGGGACCAAATGGGATTCGACCGCGGTCAGCGCCGGCCGCTACGTCGGCGCCCCCGGGTCGGGCTGCGGCAAGAACAACATCGTCTTCCTCGCCAACGGCGGCCCGGGTGAAGTGACCGACAACCAGGCGAAGGCCCTGCTGGCAGCTGCCGGCGGCGACACGAAGCCGCTCGTCTATCCCACGTCCTTCATCACCAACAGCGACCAGGGAAACTGGGCGGACGAGTTCGCGCGCTTCCTGCGCAACGCCGATGTGAGCCCGCGAGACGGCGTGCAGAACATCGTCACGCACGGCATCGCCGTCGTCGGTGCGCCGAGCGATGGCTTGTATCCGAACTTCATCCATGCCATGGCGAAACAAGGCGGGGGACAGTACTTCGCGACTAACAACGTCGCCGACCTCACCCAGTATCTGCTCAACATTTTCAACGCGATCGACACGGCCAACAGCGTGTTCGCGTCCGCCAGCCTGCCGATCGCCGTCAACGCCCAGGGCACCTACAAGAACCAGGTGTTCGTCGGCGTGTTCCGCCCCGACGACCAGGCGCGCCCGCGCTGGGTAGGCAACCTCAAGCAGTATCAGATCGTTTACGACCGAACCACGGATTCGCTGGCACTGGGTGATGCACGCCGCAACCCTGCGCTGAATTCCGCTACCGGCTTCTTTTTGCCGAACGCAATAAGCTACTGGACCACGGCGAGCTCGTTCTGGGTGAACGACGCGAGCGGCACGCCGCCCAGCACGTCGGACTCGCCCGACGGCGAGGTGGTGCAGAAGGGCGGCACCGCGGAGGGGCTGCGCACCACTTACGCCACCGACCAGTCCGGGCGCAAGGTCTACACCTGCCTCGGCTGCGCTACAGGCACGACGCTGTCGTCGGGAGCGGGCGAGCGCTTCGTGGACAGCAACGCCGCCATCACCCAGTCGATGCTCGGCGCATCGACGACGGCCGAGCGCTCGTCGATCATCAACTGGGTGCGCGGCACCGACAATACGAGCGACGAGCTCGGACCGGGAGGCACGACGACAGTGCGTCCGAGCATTCACGGCGACGTCCTGCATTCGCGTCCCGCGGTCGTCGACTACGGCGGCAGCATCGGCACAATGGTCTTCTACGGCGGCAACGACGGCATGCTGCACGCGATCGACGGCAACCAGACCGGCGCGACGGCTGGCCAGGAGGTATGGGCGTTCATACCGAGCGAAGTCTTCTCGCGCTTCAAGCGGCTGCGCGACGACGCGCCGGAGGTCCTGTACCCGATCACTCCAGCCGGCACGAACGCGCTGCCTAGGGATTATTTCGTCGACGGCCCACTGACGGTGTATCAGAAGCTCGATACCGCCGGCAACGTCGCGGAAGTCCTGCTGTACGTCGGCATGCGCCGCGGCGGTCGCTTCATCTACGCCTTCGACGTGACGAACCCCGCCACGCCGAAGTACCTGTGGCGCAAATCCTCGCTCGACATCGCCAAGCTGGCCCAGACCTGGTCCGAGCCGCGCATCGCCAAGGTCAAAGGTTATGCGAAACCGGTATTGATCATGGGTGGCGGCTACGATGCGACCGCCGAGGATCAAAGTCCGCCGGGCGCCACGACCATGGGCAACGTCGTGCTCGTCCTCGATGCAACGGACGGTTCGCTCGTGAAATCGCTGGCCACCGACCGCAGCGTGGCGGCGTCGGTGGCTCTGACCGATTCGGACTACGATGGCTATGTCGACCGCGCCTACGCCGTCGACATAGGCGGGAATGTCTACAGGATCGACTTCGAGACTGCGGCTGGTGCGAGCGCGGTTTCCGGCTGGGCGATCACCAAGCTGGCCGCGCTGCAGGACGCCGGAAATACGCGCAAGTTCTTCTACGAGCCCGATATCTTGCAGACCAATGTCTTCACGGCGCTCATGTTCGGCAGCGGCAATCGCGAGCGACCGCTGCTCGCGTCGACCCACGACCGCTTCTACACGCTTTTCGACTACACGCTGGGCAAGGGCGCGCCTAGTACGAGCGTCGTCACCGACGCGAACCTGGTGCCGTATCAGAGCTTCACGCTCGGCGCTTCCCAGGCTGGTTGCTACGTCTCGATGGCGACGAGTGGCGAGAAGGTGGTGACGGCGTCGGTTTCGACGGGCGGCAACAGCTATTTCAGCACCAATCAACCCGATACCGGCGGCCCCAATAGCTGCAGCACGGGGTTAGGCGTCGCAAAGACGTATCGGCTGCCGCTGTTCTGCGGCACCCCGACTTCGATCGAGCTTGCCGGTGGCGGGCTCCCGCCGAGCCCGGTCACCGGCACGGTGGAAGTCCAAGTGCCTCCGGTCGCCGGCGACCCGAATCAGACGACGACCACCAAGAAGGTGCCCTTCATCATCGGCGGCATCAACCCCGCGCTGTCGAGCCTCGCGGTGTCCAGGGTGCCGATCAACGTCGATCCGACGCGGCGCCGCATTTACTGGTACAGCAGTAACGTGCACTGAAGCTGGTTCGCGTCAGGGAACCAGGAACACGTTCTAACAACCACAGGGAAGGGCGCAATGAGAATCCGCACGCTGATCTTGGAGCAGCTCTATTTCGGTCTCGATACTTCCGTCTTCCACCGTGGCGCGCAACGCGTCCTTGCGCGCATCGCCGGGGCTCCGCCCGATCACGCGCGGGTCAAGGCCCAGAACGTGCGCGAGGATTTCCAGCTCGACGCAGCGGCAGGCGAGGCGTTGTTGCGCGCTCTGGTCTCGAACAAGTTGCTGCAACCCGATCCCGGCCCGCTGGGCGGTTATCGCGTCACCCAGCGGTTTCGCGAATTCGCGCTTGCGCGGGTGGTTGCGCCGCTGACGCGTCCGCGCGCCAGGTTCCTTCTGGCGAGGGCGTGCTCTCTCGCCGCGCAGATCAACGACGATTCGACGTCGAACCCGCTGGCAATCGACATGATTGCGGTGTCGGGAGGCTTCATGAGCCGCAGCGACAAGCTCGCGGAGCTCACGCTCGGCGTTCTGGTGCATCACCGCGCTCGAGTGCGCGTTCGGCGTTTTGGAAGACCCTTGACTCGCGACGAAGGCGCGTCGGAAATCGCCGCCGCATTCCGCGCATTGAGCTCGTTCGTCGTCGTGCACGTGGTGAGCGACGCGGCGTCGCTGCAGCGGCCGTTCTGCGTGCCGTTTCGCGCTCGCGACGATGCCCCGACAACGGTGTCGCTACCGCGATTCCGGGGCTGGGCTTCCTCGATCCGACTCCCGCGTCTCATTCGCTCCAGCTGATTCCGGAAAAACCGGGGACAGTCACGTTCCTTTCATTGCCCGGAAACCGCCTCGACAATCAGCGGCGGACCAGGTAGCTGCCGCTCGGCTCAGACGATCGTCCTCGGCGGCCCTTGCATTTTGTCCTACGCTGTTTTCAGAGGTCTGCCTATAGTCCAACGACCGGGTCGGAGCTATGGTAAGAGCCATCGATCCGGAGCATGACGATGACTCGGTGTTGGCTGTGGCTTGCTGGGGCGCTCGCGTTTCCGACCGTCGCGCAGGCAGAGGAGATTCACAAATGCACCGGGCCCGACGGCATCGCCTACCAGAATCTTCCCTGCGCCGCGGGACAACAGGAACAAAGGCTGGCGTCCTCGATTGCGATAAACGATCAACGGCGCGATCCCGATGTGGAAAGTCGACCGCGTACAGCGCAGCAAGAACTACAGACTCGATCTGTTCCCAATCGCCGCGATACGAGCGCCGGCGCTCGCTCGCAACAGGCGAACCGCTACACCGGTACGCCTTTTGCCGCGACGACATTGTTCATCGGCATGACGGACACGCAGGTGCTGAACCTCCCAAGCTGGGGCCGCCCTATGCGGATCTCGCGTAGCAGGGGAAGCGAGGGTTGGCGCGAGCAATGGGCATACAGGAACTCGAGCGACGAGATGAGCCTCCTGTATTTCCAGAACGGCCGACTGGTCGAACGCGAAGACGCGCCCGCGCCGACGCTGCAAGCCAGCGCTTCGACTCAAAATTAGCATCGACGTATTGGGCGGTCCAGGTTGTCGATCGCGCGCGATTCGTTGACTCGCCCGTGGCGCCCATGCGGAGGGCTCAAAGCTTCAACGCTTTCCCATAACCGGTGAGCTCGAGATAACCGCGTCCGACTTCGCGTCCCGCTCGACTGGCACGCACGGCGCCTTCCCAGTACACCGTGCCGATCCCGCTCCGCGCATCGAGCTCCTGGTCGTCCATGAGCGGCTCCAGCACGTACTCGCCATCGCCCGCTCGCACCGCCATCGCAACGGGATAGTCGACCCTCGTACGCGGCGAGCGCCATTTCCGCTGCGGAGCGAATTGGATTTCCTTCGGCGCGAAACTGCGCACGCTGCCGTCGCGAGCCCGATAATTGCCGGCGGCCCACAGCGCGCCCCCCGACCGATCGCGCATCCGAAACGCCATGAGCGCGCCGCCGTCGGCGAGGTTGATCCCGGTCCAGTCCCAGCCCGTTGCTTCCGGCGCCATGTACTCGCTCGACCATTCGTGATCGAGCCAGGCGATTCCGGTCACGGCAAAATCGCCGCCGCCGGCGGCAACGTTTCCGGTCACCGCCAGCTGCGGCTGGCTGTAGTAATAGCTCGCCTGTTTGATCAGCGGGCCCTTGCGCGAGAAGCCGTTTTCGCCCTCGAGCAGCACTGGCTGCGTGGGAGCAAACTGCAGGTCGAGCCGGAAATCGCGCGCCGCGATCTGCGCCTTGTAACCGCCGTCGCCGAGCTTGAGCGACCAGTCTCCGATCCATACCGCGGTCGTGCCTTCGAGCGCGGCGGCAAGCTCGAACCCGCTGCGCGCGGCCCGCTCGTCATGGCGCAGTCGCCCGTGGCGCGGATCGGCGAGCGCGGCGTGGGCGAAAAGGAACTGGCGCGGCGCAAAGCGGCTCGGATTGTCTTCCGCCACACCGGGTCGAGTGCGAAAGAACGTGACCTGGAAGCCGAAGGCATCGCCGCCGGGACCGTGGATCCAGCCGGTGATGTACCACCACTCGTTGCGAAACGCCGGATGACTGCCGTAATCCTGCGGGAACTGCAGCGCGCGCCCGGCGCTCACCTCCGGATACTCCGCCGCGCCCCGCGCCGACGCGGCGAGAAGCAGCAAGGGACTCGCGAGAAAAGCGCGGCGTCTCATCGCGATGGGCTCGCGGTCCGGCGCACGCTCACCAGTCGTCTTTCACCACGCGCACGACGTCGACGCTCATCGCCTTGCGTCCGCTTGACAGCGCCGTGAGCGTCGAAAGGACGAGGACCAGAAACGCGGCCGCAGCGAGCGTCGTCCACGGCACCGAGACCGCCATGCCCCAGTGAAACGACTGGCGGTTGACGACGTGGATCAGAATGAGGCTGATGATGGAGCCGAGTGCCAGGCCGACGACGAGCCCGATGCCGGTGACGGTGAATCCCTCGATCGCGAGCATCGCGCCGACTTGTCGCCGCGTCATGCCGATGTGCCGCAATACGCCGAACTCGCGGCGTCGTGCCAATACCAGCGCGCCGAAAGACGAGGACAGTGCGAGGAGCCCGATCGCCACCGCGGCAAGCTCGAGCGCATACGTCACGGCGAACGTGCGATCGAAGATCCTGAGCGAATAGTCGCGTACTTCTCCGGGCGTGGCGAGCTCCAGCTTGTCGCCTCCGGGAATGTCGCGCGCGATCGCGCGAGCGAGCGCCTCCGGATCGGTTCCGCTTTCAAGCCAGAGGGCAGCATTCGTCGCGGTGCGATCGCCGGTAAGCGCGACGTAACGCTCGCGCTCGATGACGACCGCGCCTTGCGGCCGAGCGTAGTCGCGCCATACGCCCGCGACGATGAATGGCGTCGATCTGCCCGCGATCGGCAGGTTCACGACCTTCCCGGCCGTGAAACCGTAGAGATCGACCATCGCCTCGTTGACCCACACCGGCGGAGGCGCGCCGGCGGGCGGAACGAGCGCCGCGCCGACCAGAGCCAGCCGTCGTCCGGCATCCCCGGGCTCGATGGTCCGAGCGAGGAGCACGATGCGCGGTCGCGCAGGGTCGAGCAGGAGCTGCTGATCGCGGAAGAACTCGGCGCGGCGCACGCCGGGCAGCGCGGCGATCCGCGCCTGGTCCGCTTCGCTCATGTATGAAGTGTCGCCCGCCGCGCTCGCGCGCACGTAGGCGTCGGCCGGAAGCACGCGCTCGAGCCAGAGGTCGAGCGCTTCGCGGAACGACGCGACCATGATCGCCATCGATACCATGAGGCTCAGGCTCGCGACGATGGCCGCGAGACTGACCGCGACCTGCCCTGGAGCACCTCGCAGCTGCAGCAGCGCGAGGCGCGACGCCGCGTCGCGCGGGGACGGAATGACCGCGAGCAGCAGCGCAGCGAACCTCGGCATGAGCATCAGCGTACCGACGAGCAACAGCGCGATCGCGACATAGCCGAACAACGAGATTTCGCCCACCGGAGGCAGAAATGTCGCGAGCGCACCGATCGCGATGGCGAGGGCGCCGGGCCACGCCGGACGCAAGCGCGCGAACGCCCGCACCTCATCGCCCGGCTTGAGCGCCTGGGCGGGAAGG
>Ga0114129_10015550_pt1 | contig 10819 bp, 9 predicted proteins | sample RhiMetdeltSRZDD1_FD_80071 | JGI IMG/M metagenome (GOLD analysis project Ga0114129, IMG submission 80071) | Populus rhizosphere microbial communities from Tennessee, USA - Rhizosphere MetaG P. deltoides SRZDD1 (version 2) (version 2) | ecosystem: Host-associated > Plants > Roots > Rhizosphere >... | reverse complement strand
CTTGTTACCAAGACCGGCGAGGAATTTGTGAACGACACGTCCGAATATATCTTTACTGCTGAGCATACGCGCATGAGCGTCGAGCGCAGTCTGAAGCGTCTAAAAACGGATGTCCTGGATTGCGTGCTGCTTCACAGCAACCGCGACGACGTGAATGTGATTGCGAACACGCCCGTGCTTGAAACGCTGTCACGCCTGAAAGATCAGGGTAAGATCGGCAGTTTCGGCGTTTCCACGCACACGGTGGAAGGCGGCCGGCTGGCGGTCGATCTCTCGGACTGCGTGATGGTGTCCTACAACAAGAGCTACACCGGCGAACGCGCCGTCATCGACCACGCTCATGCGAAGGGCAAGGCCGTTCTCGTCAAGAAAGGCTTCGCCTCCGGTCACATCGACAGCCTCGGCGATCTCACCGAGCATATCCGCTTCGTCATTCGCACGCCCGGTGTCACGAGCCTCGTTTTCGGCAGCATCAGCCCCGACAATATCCGCGCCAATGCCCGGGCCGTGACCGTGTCGGTGGTGCTCGAGCAACGATAGCGCGATGTTCAACTTCGAAGACGTGCTCAAGCTCATCCCGGAGCAGACCGTGATCTGCATCGGCGACCTGATGCTCGACGACTTCGTCTACGGCGAGGTGTCGCGGATCTCGCCGGAGGCGCCGGCGCCGGTGATCGCGGTCAGCCGCAGCGAACTCACCGTCGGCGGCGCCGGCAACGTAGCGCGCAACATCGCAGCGCTCGGCGCCCGCTGCATCTTCGTCGGCGTGGTGGGCGAGGACGAGGCCGGGCGCGCGCTCGCGACCGCGCTGCGCTCCGAGCCGCTGATCGAATCCCATCTGGTGGTCGATCGTACGCGGATGACCACTCGCAAGGTCCGGTTCGTCTCCGAGCATCATTCGACCCACCTCTTGCGCGCCGATTGGGAGCAGGCGCAGCCGCTCGACCCGCCGACCGAGAAGATGGTGATCGAACACGCGCTGGCGGCGCTGCCGCGGGCGGCCGCGGTCGTGCTCTCGGATTACGCCAAGGGCACACTCACCCCGCACGTGGTCCGCACCGTGATCGCGGCGGCGAAAAAGCTCCGCAAGCCGGTGATCGTCGATCCCAAGGGGAAGGATTTTTCCCGCTATCGCGACGCCACGCTGATCACGCCCAACCTGCACGAGCTCGCCGAGGTGACCCGCCATTCGGTCGCCAACGAGGCCGACATCGCCGCCGCCGCCGCCGAGCTCAACCGCGCGGTCGGCAGCGACGCCGTGCTGGTGACGCGCAGCGAGGAGGGCATGTCGCTGGTGCCGGCGGAGGGCGAGCCCATCCATATCGGCGCCTATCCGGTCAAGGTGCGAGACGTGTCCGGGGCGGGCGACACCGTGGTCGCGGCGCTCGCCGCGATGCTGGCCGCGCAGGCCGGCTTCGAGCACGCCATGCGCGCCGCCAACGCGGCGGCCGCGGTCGTGGTCGGCAAGCGCGGCACCGCCACGGTCTCGGCGGCGGAGCTGCGCTCGCGCATCCTGCCCGCTGCTTCGCTCGCGCCCGAGGAGAAGATCGTCTTCGACTGGTCGGTGCTCGACGAGCGGCTCGCCGAATGGCGCCGGGCGGGACTCCGCATCGGCTTCACCAATGGCTGCTTCGATCTTCTGCATCCCGGCCATATCAAGCTTTTGACCGGCGCGCGCGTCGCCTGTGACCGGCTGGTGGTCGGCCTCAACGACGACGCCTCGGTGCGGCGCCTGAAGGGTGAGGGGCGGCCGATGCAGCAGGTCCACGCGCGCGCCGAGGTGCTGGCGGCGCTGGAGGCGGTCGATCTCGTCGTCATCTTCGGTGAGGACACGCCGCTCGATCTGATCCGGCGCGTGCGCCCCAAGGTGCTCGTCAAGGGCGGCGACTACCGGCGCGAGCAGGTGGTGGGTCACGAGATCGTCGAATGCGACGGCGGCGAGGTCATCCTGGTCGATCTCGTGCCCGGCTTCAGCACGACGCGGATCGTGCGCCGATCGCGCGAGCCGCAGTCGACCTGAGTGGAAGGCCCAGCATGCGAATTTTGACGTTCTACCCGGGCTGCCATGATTCATCGGCGGCTGCGTTTGACGATTATCAATTGTTGGCTGCGGTCGAGGAGGAGCGGCTCACGCGCCGGAAAGGCTCCGGCGACGGGGTGCCCTGGCTCGCCATCGATGAAGTGCTGCGCATCGCCGGCTGGTCACGCTCCGACGTCGACGCGATCGTTGCGCTCCGCTCGTTCTTTCCATGGCAGTATTTTCACCATGGGCTCTACAGAAGATACGACTATGCCGTTCAACGGCGGCTCGGCCTTGACCGAAAGCTGCGCGATCTCGTGGTCCATTGCCAGCTTCGCGGCACTGCCGACGCGAAGGCGGTGTTCCGCACCGACGCGTTCCTCCGCGATCATGGATTCAGGCTGGACACCATCCTCGAATTCGCCAACCATCACGAGGCCCATGCGCTCGCGTCCCTGTTCTACACCGACTGGAACGACGCCCTGCTCTACACGGCGGACGGGGTCGGCGACAACGTCAGCTACAGCATCCGCACGTTGAAGGACGGCCGCCTGCATTGTCACTTCGGTGACGATCGCTGGCTGTTGCAACGCGGCCCGCCGCGCAGCAGCCTGGCGTGGGCCTATGGATTTGCGACCAAGGCCTGCGGCTTCACGATGTTTCGGCATGAGGGCAAGCTGACCGGTCTGGCCGCCTATGGCGAGCCGACGCTCGCGGCCGAGATCGCCAGCCATTTTTGGATCGACGATGACGGCATGGTCGCCGGGAAATTCGGCGATGACAAGTCGATCGAAAGGATGATCTTCAAGATCTGCCAAGGCCATTCACGCGAAACGATAGCCGCATCGATTCAGAAGGTGGTTGAGGACTTCGTGCTACGCTCGATCCAACATTGGCTGGTCAGGGCGCAGACCCGGCGCCTTGGGCTCGGCGGCGGCCTGTTTGCCAATGTCCGGCTCAATCGCGAGCTTGCGGAAAAGTGTCCAATCGACGAGATCTTCATTTTTCCAGCCATGGGCGACGGTGGGCTGTCGGTCGGAATCGGGCTGTGCTTCCTGCTGGCGCGCGATGGCATCCAAACCTGGCTTGCGCGGCGCCACCGGCTCGACCACGTCTACCTCGGCTTCGACTACAACGGCGGCATCGACGAGCACCTTGCGCAAGCGGGGGTTCGGCCGCTTCCCGGCGCGCCGGCGCAAGTGACGAAAGACATGTTGGTGGCCGGCAAAGTGGGAGCTGCCTATATCGGACGCATGGAGTTCGGTCCGCGGGCGCTCGGTGCGCGCAGCATTCTCGCGAGTCCCGCCGACGCGAAGATCAACGACGAGCTCAACCGGCGGCTTGCACGCTCCGAATTCATGCCGTTTGCTCCGTATGTCCTCGAGGAGGACAGCGCCAAGGTATTCGAGCTCACGCCCGTCAACCGCTATGCGGCGCGGTTCATGACCATCACGTGTGCGGTGCGCCCGGAATGGCGCAACCGTATCCCGGCCGTGATCCACGTCGACGGAACCGCTCGACCGCAAGTCATCCGCGATCGGGAAAATCCGCTCTATGCCGATATTCTACGACGGTTCCGTGCGGAGACAGGCTTGCCGGTTTTGGTCAATACCAGCTTCAACGTGCACGAAGAGCCGATCGTCAACCAGCCGTCCGAATGCCTAAAGGCGTTGCGCGACGGCCGCGTCGATTTCGTGGTGACCGAGCGGGCCGTTTACACGACCTAGCCCAGCCCTTGGCAAGGACGAGCGGAGTCGTGCAGTGCACGGCGACATAGAGCCGCATGCGCTGCTGGCAGGGAACGAGCGACAACCGCGAGACATTGGTCGCGCGCGCCTGCCGCAGCGTGGCGAGGTCGGAGAAGGCGGCCGACGTCCTGGTCAGGACGCTCTCGCGCAATCTGCGCCGGCGGGCGCGGCTGGATGATCGAGGTCGAAGGCTTAGGAGGGAAGTGGGCTTGCGGACTGGCATGGACCGTGCGCGCGACAGCACACAATACGCAAGCTCCGCGCATACGGGGGGCAGTAAACCCGCCAGCCGCAAGCCCGTCTGCTCGTACGGTGAGGGTAAAAAGCGGCTAAAAATGGTTGGCTGGCGAAATAAGCCCGAGGCCCCGACGGTACGAACTCGCCGGGGCCTCTTCATGCCGCGTTGTCGGGGGGAGGGGAAAACGCGACACTAACCGATATGTAGGTGCGCCTCGCCACCGCGCAATGGGCTTTCCCCTGCGCTAGGGCCGCCGTAACGGCTCGCTCGGCGGCGGCGTCCAGCCCTGCATTTCCTCGTAGCGCTTGGCGTAGCGGTAATAGGTTCCTTCGAAATTCCCCAGCGCAATGACGAAGCCGGCCCAGCCGTCGCGGTAGCCGCGCTTGAACAGGTAGTGCTTGAGGAACGCCCAGATCCCGTGCCCGAGCGCGCCGCCCATCGACACCCGCTTGCCGGCGAGCTTGCGCACGCCGAGCGAGGAGTAGCGGTTCATCTTGCCGATGACCTCCTCGAGGTTGCGGAACGGAAATTGCCAGATCGCGCTCTGCAATCGGCCGAGCGGCCGCTCGGTCAGGAGCTCGTAGCCTTCGTGCACGGGATCGGCGGCGTAGCGCATCGCGCCCTTGCGGAACAGCTGCGGCTGGCGAAAGTTCGGATACCAGCCTGAGCCCTTGATCCAGCGTCCCATCATGTAGTTGCGGCGCGGCACCAGGTAGGCGTCGTGGCGCGGGCCGGCCGCCAGGATCGACAGGATCTCGTCGCGGACCTCTGCCGTGCAGCGTTCGTCGGAATCGAGACTGAAGATCCAGTCGTGGCGGCATTCCGCGATCGCGCGATTGCGCAGGTCGCCGAAGCCTTGGAACGGAATCTGCACCACCCGGGCGCCGAGGCCTTGCACGATCTCGGCGGTGCGATCGGTGCTGCCGGAATCGGCCACCACGATCTCGTCCGCCCACAGCACGCTGGCGACCGCGTCGGCGATCTTCTCGGCTTCGTTATAGGCGAGGATGTAGGCCGATATCGTCTGCATTGCCCGATCGATGGATAGGAGCTAGGCCCGGTCTGCGACCTTGGCAAGCTTTGTCGCTCACGCTAGGTCATCGCATCCGCATAGGCTAGAGCCTTAACCGAGGCGAAGACGTGCCCGAACTCATCTCCGTCATCGTCACCACCTACAATCGCGAGGATGCGCTCGAGGCGGTGCTCTCCGCGCTGTCGCGCCAGTCCGACCGGGAGTTCGAGGTGGTGGTCGCCGACGACGGCTCGCGCCCGGCCACCGCGGCGCTGATCGAGCGCTGGAAGGGGCGCCTCGGCGTTCCGCTCAGCCATGTCTGGCAGGCGGATCGGGGCTTCCGGGCGGCGGAGATCCGCAATCGGGCGCTGCTTGCCGCCCGCGGCGACTACTGCGTCTTCCTCGACGGCGACTGCATCGCCCGCACCGACTTCGTCGCTACCCACCGCCGGCTCGCGGAACGCGGATGGTTCGTCACCGGCAATCGGGTGCTGCTGTCGCGCGAGCTCACCGCTGCGGTGTTGCGCGAAGCGGTACTGCCGCAGACCTGGAACCTCGCCCAATGGATCAACCGGCGGGCACAGGGCGGCGTCAATCGGCTCGCCGCCGTGTTGCGGCTGCCGCTCGGTCCGCTGCGCAAGCTGCGGCCGGGGCAATGGCAGGGCGCGCGCTCCTGCAATCTTGCGGTCTGGCGCTCCGATCTCGAGCGTGTCGACGGCTTCGACGCGAGCTTTCGCGGCTGGGGCCGTGAGGATTCCGATCTTCTGATCCGCCTGCTGCATTCGGGCGTGCGCCGCAAGGATGGTCGCTTTGCGACCGGCGTCATCCATCTTTGGCATGATGAGGAGGACCGGTCGCAATTGGACGCCAATGATGCGCGTCTCGACGCCGTGCAGCGCAGCGACCGCGTGCGCGCGCAGGCCGGCATGTCAGCCCTTGCCGGGGGCGCGCCAGATGACCAGGCTCGTCCCGCGGACATGTCGAAGGCCTAGCTTGCGCTCGACGTCCAGCTCTTCCAGTGCCAGCGTGACGCCTTCCCAAACGCCGTAGTCGTGCCAGATCACGACGCCGCCTTCGGTCACCAGGCGAAACGCGGTGTCGGAGTCCTTGCGCGCGTAGTCCTTAGCGTGCGATCCGTCGACGAAGACGAGGCCGGCCTTGCCGAAATGTTGCGACCAGTCGAACGTGGCGGAATCCCCCAGCAGCTGCACGATGCCGGCGGCTTTCGCCGGCCATGGACGGCGGCCATTTCGAAAGCGCTCGCCCGGAACCATTTTCTCGACGAACATCCGTTCTCCCGCCGCCAGGTGGAATTGCGTCGGATGGTCGGGCGGCAGGTCGAGGGTGAATACGGCGCTGCCTTCGGGCGCATTCATTGCGAGGTTTAGTGTCGTGCGCCCGTCGAAAGTGCCGATCTCGATGATCTCGCTGCCGGGGCTACTGGCTGCGGCAGCCTGCGCCAATACGCCGAGCTCGCTCAGCCGTACATTGCCGTTGCGCTTTTGCGTCTCGACAAGATAAATCGGGCTGTTGGGGAGGGCCTCGAACCATTCGATCTGCGCCAATCGTGTCTGCTGCATATGGCGGTTGGCGATGGCGCGCCGCGCCCGCCGGCGGAGCCTTCGCCTGTCGTCGATCGCCGAAAGCGGCAGGAAGACGTTCAAGGCATAGAGCCCGGCCAGGCGAGCACCAAGCTTTCGGGCGTTTTCAACAATGGCAAAGTCCGGCATTGCGCTAACATGGTATGCGCCCTGTTCGCCGGGCGTAAGTAGGCAGGCCATGCGGCCGAGTTGGATACCCCGAGCATGAATTGGGCCCAAGTCATATCGTCGAGGCCGCTGCTCGCCCGCCTGCTCAGTCGCCAGCGTCTGGAGCGAAACGCGGACTGGGTTGTCGTCGCCCTCGTGGTGTCGCTGCCGTGGTCGACCTCGGCCACGGTCGTTCTCGGTTTCCTCTGGCTGATCGCGGTAGGTCCGACCGTAGGATTTGCATCGGTCCGGCGTGAAGTGATGACGCGGGTGGGCGGCTTGCCGGTTCTGCTGTGGGCGCTCGCGGCGCTCGGGATGCTGTGGGCCGATGTGAGTTGGAGCGAGCGGATCCGCGGCCTCGACGCGTTTCACAAGTTGCTGGCGATCCCGCTGCTGCTAGCTCAGTTTCGTCGTTCCGATCGGGCGCGATGGGTGGTTTTCGGTTTTTTGGGCTCGGCCATGCTGTTGCTGGTCGTGTCCTGGTGGCTCGCGCTCGCTCCCGGCCTGACGTGGCGGGGCGACGTCACGCCGGGAGTGCCGACCAAGGACTACATGTCGCAGGCCGGAATTTTTGTGCTCTGCGCGCTGGGCTTGCTCGCGCAGGCGGCCGAGTTGTGGCGAGCGGGCCGGGGGGCGCTGGCGTTTGCTCTGGCTGTCCTTGCCATCGCGTTCCTCGCCAATATCGTCTACGTGGCGACCGGGCGAACCACCATCGTGGTGATGGCGGTCCTCCTTCTGATGCTTGGATTCCGGCTGTTCGGCTGGAGGGGCGTGCTCGCCGCCGGGCTCGTAGTCACCGTGCTCGCGGGCCTGGTCTGGATGTCTTCGCCGTATCTGCGATACCGCATCGGCAGCATGGTCACGGACATCCAGGACTATCACAGCAACGTCAACACGCCGGTCGGCTTGCGGCTCGAATTCTGGCGAAAGTCGATGGATTTCGTTGCCGAGGCGCCGGTGATCGGCCACGGAACCGGGACCATTCACACACTGTTTCGCGCCAGGGCGACCGCTGAGACCCTCCCGCAGGCGATCACGACCAACCCGCACAGCCAGATTTTCGCGGTGGCCATTCAGCTCGGCCTGATCGGCACCGTCTTGCTGTACGCGATGTGGATCGCCCATCTCGCCTTGTTCCGCGGCGGCACGCTGATCGGGTGGTTCGGGCTGACAATCGTCGTCCAGAACGTCGTGTCGTCGTTGTTCAACTCGCACCTGTCCGATTTCGCGCAGGGCTGGCTCTACGTCCTCGGCGTCGGCGTGCTCGGCGGCGCGGTGCTTGGTGCGGCGCGGGCCAACGGCGAGCCAGAGGCCAAGCCATGAACGGGCGGGCGCTGGTGCCGCAGGTCCCGCACGATCGGAATCTCGCGATGGGCTCTGCAGCGCGGCCTTGTCGGCGCCATCGCGCTTATTGCAATGTGGATCGTCGACGCCGCCTTGCGGGTCCGCCCGTCCCGGCGGAACTCATGATGTGGTTATGAACGTCACGCCGCCGCTATTTCATTGGCCCCTTCGTGACGAGACTGCGCGTTCGATCCGCGTCCTCGGCGTCGGTGCGCCGCGCGAAGCGGTGCCACGGCGCCCCTCGGTGCCCCAAAACCGGGAGGGCGAGCCATGAGCGCCACCCATGACATCCTGGTGCCGATATCGGTCGGCGAATTGCTGGACAAGATCACGATCCTCGAAATCAAATCCGAGCGCATCAAGAATCCCGGCCAGATCGAGAATATCGCGCGTGAGCTGGGCGCGCTGCGTGCCGTCGGCCTCGGTGAAGACATCGACCGGGCGATGCTGGAGCAGCTCCGCGCCGAGCTCAAGCGCGTCAACGCGACGCTCTGGGATGTCGAGGACGCGATCCGCGAATGCGACGCGCACGGCGATTTCGGCGAAAAGTTCATCGAGCTTGCGCGCGCCGTCTACCGGCTCAACGACGAACGCGCCCGCCTCAAGAAGGCGATCAATCTTGCGTCGGGCTCGCGTCTGGTCGAGGAGAAGTCCTATAAGTCGTTTGACCCTGAGGGATCCGGGCAAACCCGGTGAGCGGATGTTCCGCTCGACCCGCGTCGGACCATGCGATGAGCATCACTCGCCTACCTGAGCGACCGCGCATCCTAGTCATCACGCTGCGCCGGCTCGGCGACGTGCTGCTGACCACGCCCCTCATCCGCACCCTTCGGCGCGGATTCCCGCCGGCAACGCTCGATGTCCTGGTGTTTCGCGGCAGCGCGCCCATCCTCGATGGCAATCCCGACATCGACAACGTCCGCACGATGCCGGAGCGGCCCTCGGCCGGCGAGACGCTCGCCTTGGTACGCGAGCTGTGGCGCCGCTACGATCTCGTGCTTTCGACGCAGGCGGGCGACCGTCCGACCTTCTTCGCCTGGGTGGCGGCGCGCCGCCGGATCGGTGTGGTGCCGCCGCCCGGCGCGCCCGGCGCCTGGTGGAAACGGCACGTCCATGACGCGCCGATCGCGCCGGCGCCCGACAGCCACCGCGTCACCCAGTTGCTGCAGTTCGCGACCGCCCTTGGCCTCGAACCCGTGGCGGAGATCGTATGTCCGCAACGCACCTCGGTCGCGGAGTTTGCGCCGCGCCAGCCCTATGCGGTCGTGCACGCGAGCCCATTTTATCGCTACAAGCGATGGACCGACGTCGGCTGGCGGGCGCTCGCCCGCGGTCTCCTCGATCGCGGCCTCGCGGTGGTGGCAAGCGAAAGTCCCGATCCAGCCGAGCGGACCTACATGGACGGCCTGTGGGGCGCCGCCGACGTGCCGGTGGCCCGCACCTACGGGCGCCCCGATTGGGCGAGCTTGGCGAGGCTGCTTGCGGGCGCTCACGTCTATGTCGGGCCGGACACCTCGGTCACTCATCTGGCGGCGGCAACCGGCTGCCCGACCGTCGCCATCTACGGCCCGGTCAATCCGCGCTTGATGGGGCCGTGGCCGTTCGGCGGCCTCTCGGAACCGTGGAATCCGGCCGGCACGATCCAGCACCGCGGCAACGTTTGGGTGGTGCAGAATCCGCTGCCCTGTCTGCCGTGCGAGAAGCTTGGCTGCGCCGGCCACCTAGACAGCCATAGCCAATGCCTGGATGAGCTTTCCGCTCGGCAGGTGCTGGCGGCGGTCGACCTGGCGCTGCGGAGCCGGCCGATGGCAGCGGACGACAGCGGACGGATGGAGCGGCCGGCCGGCCCATAGCGACGGCCGAGTAGCACGGCGCGCGACAATCGGCCGTTCGTCCGCCGGTTTCAGGTCTCCGATTTTTTCGACGGCAAGGAAATCTCGAACGGCGTGTACGCCGCCTTGTGGCATTGATCGAGCAGGATGCCGACGCGGGAATCGATGATCTTGTTGCCCTGGATGAAGATGGCGTAGTGCTGCGGATGTCCCTGGGCATCGAGTTTGAGGCAGGTGAGCCAGGCGGGTCCCTTGAGATGGTCGACCGGCCGCACTCCGGAAATCTCCAGCGCGCCGAACTCCGTGTCCTTCGGGAAAATCGTCTTGATATTCTCGGCGACGATGCGGCGGTAGTTGGGCTCGGACAAGTCCGGCACTGGACCGGGCGTCCAGTTCTGTACGATCTCGCTGGCCGAGCAGCCCGCGAGAATCGCAGCTATCGTCACGGTTGCCGCTACGACAAACGCGCGCACAGGAAATCCCAACCCTGTTGCCGACCGCGGGGCTGTTTTTCGCCTTCTTGGCGGTCGCCCCTGCGCCTAAGGATACAAGGATACCGCCGGGCCGAGGCGCGCGAAAGGCGTTTCATTTCCGCAACGCCGGCCGGGGTATCGCATGAATCATGGCGAAATGTGGTGGTTGATTGACCGAATCGGCTCGGGTAGCGCGGCAGCGCAAAGGCCGTTATGGATGGCGTCCGGCGCCGCGCCTCGGCGGCGGTGATGGGGATATGATCCGGCTTTCGACATTCACACCGCGCGTGTGGCTGATCCTGGCGCATGACCTGCTGGTCACGGCGGCGGCGGTCCTCGCCAGCTTTTTCATTCGCTTCGAGGCGGCCGGGCTGGCCGAGCGCTGGCGCCCCCTGGCGATCCTG
>Ga0114129_10015547_pt1 | contig 10820 bp, 7 predicted proteins | sample RhiMetdeltSRZDD1_FD_80071 | JGI IMG/M metagenome (GOLD analysis project Ga0114129, IMG submission 80071) | Populus rhizosphere microbial communities from Tennessee, USA - Rhizosphere MetaG P. deltoides SRZDD1 (version 2) (version 2) | ecosystem: Host-associated > Plants > Roots > Rhizosphere >... | reverse complement strand
TTCAACTGCGGCGCAGTTAAAATCCCCGTGGATAAGTAATTGAATCGTAAGCGCAATTTTTTGTTCGCATATCCCATTGCGTTTCGACTGCGGAATCCAGGATGATCTCGGATGTACGAAGCAATTTATCTCGACTTCGTAATCGGATTCACGGGGACAGCGAATGCTTTGGCAACGCTCCAGAGGATCAGGAAAGCCGAAAAGCAATCATCGCTCGGTTTGAGAAGGTCGATAAAAATTATTCAGGGATGCCAACTTTTAGATAAGTCTTAATCAATATTCGTGATACTCCATCAGATTGCTGCCGAGACATTCACCCGGCTGTCTCTCTACCTTTTCATGTCGGCTAAGACTTCCTTCAATAGCCCGTAGTCCAAGACCTGCCCGAGGGCCACCGGCCCCTTGAGCTTGGCTTGTTCGCGCATGATTTCGATGTCGGTTCGTACGGCATCATCCGTTGTCATGCCGTCTTTGGAGTAGCTTTTGATAATCTCACGCAGCGATGCTTCCGCGGTTTTGCGCTCGATCTGAAAGTCCTCCATGATTAACGGGATGATCTTCTCTTGATTCGCCGGATCTCTCGCAAAGTCCATCCCGCGAAGCGTTGCACGGATCGCGCGTTTAACTTGCGCGGGATTCGATTTGATCCGGACATCAGAGGTGCCTAAGCCGGCCAAAACTGTGTGCAGGTAGTCTGCAACGTTGCCAAGACTGCGATATCCCAACGCTTCCGCTTTGAAATTAAACGGAATCGAAAGTAGCGCCGCCACGGCCGAACCCCCGTGAAGAGCCGCTAAGGCATTCGCCGTGCTACCGGAAGCAATGAAAACGAGATCTTGATCGGGATTCAGTCCCGCCGCCTTGGCCATTACGCGCGCGCCGACCGCATCCGTCGCAGCTACGCCGGTGACGGCAACGGCCTTACCTTTGAGATCTTGGATGCGTTTGATCTCGGGGCGCGCCATCACGTGAAATATAGGTTTGTCGAGCGTGAACATGAGAGCCTTGACGGGAAGTCCGGTGGCGGCGCCGCGCAATACGGTGCCGCCCGCCGCGATGTACTCCATTTCGCCGCTGACGACCGAGGCCAATTGAACGTCCGCTTTGCCGACTGGAAAACTAACTTCAAGCCCTTCGTTTTTGAACAAACCGAATTTGTCGGCTAAATAGAAATTTAAAAACGTCATGCTCTTCGACGGCATGGCGATGCGGATCGGTTCGGCTGAAGCGGTCGACATGAGTCCAAAAGCAAGCGCGATTGCGGCGCCGAAAACTTTTTCGATTCTCATAAACTCCTCCAGCCGGTCGGTGATCGATAACACAGAGGTTTACATGCGTAAAGCTGCGCATGGCAGTGTTTGTTGCTCCAGTTTTTCCCATCCTGGCTCGTGCTGGTAATACGAGCGCGATCACGATTCAGGGGCCAGCGTGGCGATTTGGCTCTTTCCTTTCATCAGGTATCGTGCTCTCTGATTAGTCCCTCACATTTTTGCCGCGATTCACGATTTTGTTCAAAACATCGCTACTGTAAACGCAGTAGCATCATAAAAACTTCTTATCTTGTCATGGCTTAGCCCGTAACAGTTCGAATAGTCCATTGGCATAGCTTTGGCGTAACAAGCACCATACCGGTTCGCGAGTAACATGCCGGCACTGCTCGCACTTCACGGAGCGGCAGCGGCAGAAAGATCGGATACCTGCTCAGAACTCAAAGAATTCTTGGAAGTAGAAAAAGGTCGGGTTCGCTTAGGAGAGCTTTATGGAAAACCTGTATTCTTGGCTGATCATTTTTTCTGGTGCGACCATCACCCTTTTAGGCTCGTTTCTTTTCAGCTCAGAACGGGAACTTAGGAACAAACGACGTGAGCTCGATGAATTCAAACGCAAGCTAACCGCGAAGTCTATTGCCCCATCCACCGAGAGTGAGCACCAGGAAACGCGCTTGTCCACGGAACTGATCACTAAAAACGAGGGGCTCACGAAAGAAATAGCCGCGCTTTCAAGCAAGCTAGAAGCAAGTCACGAAACGTTGGAAGAGTATCAGAACGAGCAACGGCGTTTGCTGACTGTGCAAGCCGAGAACCAGCAACTGTACGCGCAATTACAAACCAGTTTTGCCGAATCCATGCGGCAAATAGATGAACTGATGGCGAACAACAAGGCCCTGCTGGAGGAATCCGAAGTACTGTCAAGCAACCTTGCGGCAGGCGAAAAGCGCATTGAAGAGCTCTGCACCGCTCGACATGATTCACAGTTGAAGAATCAGCAGTTGGTGGCGGAAAATCAGCAGCTTCAACGGGAAATCACGGACTTTCACGAACAGCTCGAGACGGCTCAGTCGCAACTCGGTGAATCGGTGAAGCGCTACCAGGAGGCGACCGTTTGCAACGAGAAATTGCAAAACGAAACCGGCGAATTGAAACAGCAGTTAGAACATAGTGCGGCAGCGATCAAAGAGCTTCAGAACGCGGAACGGCGCTCCTCGGAAATTCACTTTGAGAATCAAAAGCTGCGCCTTGAAAACCAAGCCTTGCAACGAGAACTTGAAACCCACCGAGTTCAGTTAAATGGGAGCGAAGCCCGATTGCAGGAATTGGCCCATCGAAATCAGGAAATTTCTTATCGTTGCGCGGGTCTGGAAGCCGAGGTTGCCGATTTCAAACGGCAGCTCGAAGAAAGCCAAACGAAGGCTCGGGAAATAGAAATCACACCACAACAGCTAGCCAATATTGAATCTCGCGAGTTGATTTATAAGGAGCAGCAACAGAAGTTGGAAGCACTAATCGTCGACTTGGAACGCGAACTCTCCGAAGGCAAAAACCAGGTGCAAGCGCTCGAGGATACTCACGAGCGTTTACGGGAAACGGATCGTGTCTGTCAGGGGTTGGCCGACGAAAATCGCCGGCTTGGGGAGGAGATCTCCCGTTGGCAGGAGCGCCTTGCCGCCGGCGAGGAAAACCAAAGACAGGTGAGTGTCCTCCGGCAGCAGCTCGACGAACTACAAATGGAGCATGCGCGCCTCATCGCTGTAAAACTCCTAGGGTCAGAGGAACTTGCCGCCAACGACGAAGCTATCCCGGCTTCGTCGTGCCTCGCGTCGGATTGCGACGGTGCAAAGGTTCTTCAAGACGCGCCAAGTGCTGCCGTCGAATTATCCTCGAACCCGGGTAACTCTTCAGCGGTCAATATCGGCGAACTAGCACCATCCGAGATCGCAATTTCGGAAACAAAATTACTGAACGACGGCTCAAGTGCGACCAGCGGCACGCCAACGGATCATGTTTCATCCGACCCAGCGGCGGAAATCCATGCGGCAGAGGAAGAAGAAACGAGTCGGATTGATCGGACTTCGATCAAGCGAAAATGGCGTTTCGGAGCGATTCCCGCTATTGTTATTGTGGTCGCGAGCATAGTTGCCATGGGAATCCTCGGAAGTAGATTTCTAATGTCGGAAGGGTCAGCAGTCCCACCTGAAACAAGTGCCGATGAATACACAGCCGATCCTATCTCAATACCCCAGACAAAATCAGCGCCGCGCCTCCGGGGGACATTTGAAACTGTCCGCCCGACCCGCGTTTATGGCGGGCCGAGCGAAAACTCACCCCTGATTGCCAACATCGGCCCGGGAATGAAGCTCAATGTTGTGGACTCCAGCAACGGGTGGTTAGAGGTTCGCTCGAAGCACGGCCGGCCGCCGGGTTTCATACGCCAAGAGGCGGCTGTACGAATTGGCCAGAACTGACCGGTGAGCATTATCAACCGAGCAAATGGGAATGCAGCCGCCTTTTTTAGATCTGTTCAAAAACGGATCACGGACATCTTTGAGTTCACGGACCAGCACAGATGCGTAAGCCGGCGCACCCCTCGACACTCCGACCCCATTACGACCCGTCATTGATTTAAATGCAACACTCCGTTCGTCCTGCGGCTCTCCAAAGGGCGAATGGCGTGGTCTTCGGCAATCTGTGAGAAATATTGCAGCTGACCTGTGCGAACCGATTTCCGTATAATTCAAGGATAAACTCCTCTTGTTTTCTTTGCTCGTTGTGCTTTGCCGCACGTCGCAGCATTGCTGAAGGATGACGCTACTGTATGTTATAAGATCCAGTAGGTAATGAGTGAAATTGCCAAGCCAAAGCGTATGCTTGGCCGAAATCCTCTTTGTATTTCTACGGACTTATGAGTGAAGCGAACTTCTATCAGGTTCTCGGCGTTGGGCGCGCCGCGAGCGCCGATGAAATTAAATCGGCTTATCGAGAGTGCGTCAAGCGATATCATCCAGACCTCTTTTCCACGGCTGGCGAGAAAGCAAAAGCTACGGAAAAACTACGGCAAATCAATGAAGCCTATGAAGTTCTCGGCAACGCCGAGCGTCGCCACCGCTACGATCAAGAGTTTATTCAAAAATCCCAAACGCGCACTCATACCACCGCGGCGACCAAGCCCCGTAGGACTTCACGACCCCGTCATGCGAACCCGCGGAGCAAGACGGCCGAAATCCTGAAGGGGCGGCAGTATTTTCCCAAGAAGTGGGCGGGATATACTCTAGCGGCGGCTGTGATGCTCCTCGTCCTAATTTATGCCGGCCAAAGCGAACCGCAATTGATCACCGTATGGACATTGGTGGAAAAGCTTGACGTTTCACCGGCGAAGAGTCTTTCTCCGCGCGAGGGCCCTGGCCAGGGCTGGGTGCGTTTGGGGCAGTACGCTTCTGTCTCGGAGTGCGTCGGGATACTTAAGCAGAGAGTCCGGGAAGATGAACGAGAGGGCAGCAAGGCTGTTTTTGATGAGCAAAACGGTAAGATGGCCATCACGGTGTACTTAAAAAAAGCAACCGTGCAGGCTGGAGACGATGCCAAATCCAAGGCGACGGCGGAAGGTTCTACTGCGGTCGAAGATACTTCAAAAAGCGAGCAGCGACTGATAGAGCAACCGGCGACGGAAAAGGGCACGAAATCATTTCCAAAGAACGACATGATTAAACGGGTGAGAAGTCTCGAATGTCGTGAGACGCAGCGGTTGGAAAGGGAGTCCCGGCTTCGGCGCACATTGAGAAGAATGGCGTCGTTTCTTTAAAGGATTGGGAAGGTGCTTGGTGGGACGTCTCCAGAGGAAGTACTCAGGTTGAAGGATTGAACGAGGTTATCGGAACCTAACAAGCTGCTTAAGTTGATTCCGGATCACGTTGGTGCGCACTTTAGAGTCGTCTCTTTTTAGCTGGTATACGCTGAAGTAATTGGCTCCCGCATTCGTAACGACAAGATGGTTAGTTTCGGGTGTAAATGCTAGCGAGTGTGGATGGCGTAATCCTGAATCTTCGATTATCGTCACCGGTCGAGGTCCATATCTGAATTTTCCTCTTAAGAGAATCTTACGCCGACGTTCAAATATACATACAGTGTGATTGCCATGATTGGCGGCAGCAAGCCATCTTCCGTATTGAATTCGGAAGTGACGAAATTGATCGATTTTTCAAGTCCGCGAGTATAGAATAACAGTAACCCTGGGAGCTTAATTTCTGCGGAGGTGGCCAGATGCGTAACGGGAAAATCCGTATCGGCATTATGGGCTTGGGCCAGATTGGTCGGCACCTGTATCACCTTGCACTGGAAAAAGACGATATCGAAATCGTCGCGGTGGCTGATATCGGCAAACCGGAAATCATTCAGTATCTGCTCCAGAGTGACGCAGTGAACGAACCGTCCTGCGAGCTCCGAGACAATTATCTGATCAATGAGAAATTCCGCACGAGAATGCTCCAGCTGGCACGACCGGAAGAGGTTCCATGGGATGTTCTAAACGTGGACTGTGTCGTCGATGCCACGGGGCGATATCGGCGGCGCCGGGACATGGAAGCCCATTTGCGAGCCGGCGCGCGCCGGGTCATTCTGGCCTCGCTGCCGGCAGAGCCGATCGATAGGATCGCGATTCCGGGAATCAATGAAAGTAGCGCGGTCAGCGAAGACAAAATGATTTCGGCCGGATCTGCGACGACTAATGCGCTTGCGCTCTTATTGCAATCTCTGGATCAGGCCTTGGGAGTCGACTGCGCATCGATGACCACGGTCCACGCCTATAGCAGCGATCAGTCGCTTCAGGATTATGCCCACGAGGACTTTCGTCGCAGCCGGTCAGCAGCGGAGAATATTATTCCCAACAATAACGAGTCCGCGCGCTGGGTGGAGATGGTTCTGCCAAAGTTTTCGGGGAAGTTGAGCGGTTACGCCCTTAACGTGCCGGTCCAGCAGGGATCGTTACTGGATCTTAATTGCGTCATGCTGGACGGCAATGTCACGGCCAAACAAGTGAACGAGGCCATGCGCGCTGCCGCTGCTGATCACCCGACATTAATCGGCATGACCGATGATCCAATCGTTTCTTCTGACGTCATCGGTTGCAGGCAATCCTTGCTCTTTGATTCGCGCGCAACTCTTAAAGCGGGAAAGAGAATGGTCAAAGTGCTGGCCTGGTACGAGAGTCTGGGCCACGCGTGCCGCGTACTCGATGTGGTCCGACACTATAGCAGCTTTGATGGCATCGGAGGTGAGAAATGAAGGTCGCCATTAACGGATTCGGCAGAATCGGCCGTTCTGTGTTTCGCATTCTGGATAAGCGCGCGGACGCCCAACTGGTTGCGATCAACGACGTGTTCGACCACGACGCTCTACGATACTTGCTCAATTACGACACGGTGATGGGGCGGTTTGAGGGTACCTTGCAGCTCGAAGGGGACGATCTGGTGACGTCGCATGGTCGAACCCGCATGCTTCGTGAAAAGGATCCGCTCAAGCTGCCGTGGCGCGAGCTCGGCATTGACGTTGTCATAGAATCGACAGGAATTTTCACCAGCAGGGAACAACTCAGCAAACATCTGGATGCTGGCGCCAGGCGCGTTGTGCTGACTGTTCCGGCAAAGGACGAGATTGATTATACCGTCGTGCTAGGGGTCAACGATGACGGGCTCAAGCCGGAACACCGGATGATTTCAAACGCGAGCTGCACCACCAATTGTCTGGCGCCGTTGGCAAAGGTGCTGCATGACTCGTTCGGCATCGTCGAAGGCGTTATCAATACCGTGCACGCCTATACCAACGATCAGCGCCTTGCCGACGTGCCGCACTCGGATTGGCGGCGCAGCCGTGCCGCGGCAGAGAATATCATTCCGACATCCACGGGTGCGGCGAAAGCCGTGGGCGAGGTCTTGCCAGAACTGAAGGGGCGGCTGGACGGTATTGCCGCACGTGTTCCGGTACCCGACGGTTCTGTGGTCGATCTGTTCGTCGAGCTGGAGAAACGCGTCAGCCCGGATGACGTTCACGCAACTATCAAGTCTGCAGCGGAGTCGGAACGGATGAAGGGCATTATACAACTCATGAAAACGCCAGTTGTGTCATCCGACGTGATCGGCAACTCACATTCTTCTATATTCGATCCGGCATTTACGAGCGTTACCGGTGGCAAATATCTAAAGTGCCTCAGTTGGTACGACAACGAGTGGGGATATTCCAATCGCGTCTGTGATTTGCTGGGTTTGATCGCTCGGTGGGGATAACGCGTCTGGTAGCCGTCAGGGGTAGAGCGTGAGGAGTTAGGGTTCGGGGTTCGGAAAATACCCCTTACTCCTTACCCTTCACGCCTCACGGTCTTCTCAGTTACTTTTTCCACACCGCGTCAATGAAGCCGCTCTTGTCCAGCTCTAGAATGAAGCTTGAATCGACGACGCTCGCCGGATCGAAAGTCTTGGCGCGCGGGTCGCGCAGCTCCAATGTCTTGAGTATGAACTCGATGCCCTTCATGTTGACGTACGGAATGCGGTCCTGGAAGCGGGTGACAACTTCGTAAGTGGGTCGCAGGACTTCGGGGTCGCGGTTCTGGGCAAAGTCGGCCGTGACCTTTAAAACGAATTCCCGATTGTCTTTGTAATAACGTAGCCCTTCGACGAAGGTCTTCATCACCCGCATTACGGTGTCGCGATGAGATTTGACGTAGCTCTTGGTGCTGGCAAAGCAACTACCGGGGTTGTAAAGGCCAAGTTTACTCATGTCGATAAGCTCATGAAGGCCGAGCTTCTCCGCGGCGATGTCTTGTGGCGGAATGAAAGTGGAGGCGTGGATGACACCTTTGCTCAAGGCGGCCAAACGCGTCGGCGCGCCGCCCACCGCAACCATAGCGAAGTCACGATCGGGATTGAGACCGCGCTCTTTGAGTATAAAGCGGATGACGCTGTCCTCCTGCGAACCGATAGTCGTCACGCCGATTTTCTTGCCTTTGAGATCGGCGACACTTTTGATGTCCGGCGTCGAAAAGACGCGCCAGTAAAGCGTATTGATACCGCAAGCGAGATAAACCGTGTCGGCGCCGCCGACGGCCGACGCCACGATCGCCGCGCCGCCGATGAAGCTCAATGGCACCTGGCCCGAAACCATCGCGGTAGTTAGAATCGGGCTTCCTTGGATATAAACGAGATCGACGTCAAGCCCGTTCTTTTTGAACAGACCGCCCTTGCGCATGACGTCGACAATGCCGAGGGATGCGACCGGGGCAGGGTAGCCGATGACGAGCCTTTCGAGTTTCGGCGTATCCGCGGAGTGCACGCCACACGTCAACGTGAGCACAGGAATTGCTGCGGCAATCATTCTGAAGAGAGTCAAAGTCTCATTCCTTCGTTGGCTCGTGGGCGCGGTTTCGGATTTGTCAGAGAATGGCTAGGAGTATTCACCACAGACCCAGTGCGGAGTAGCCGCTACCAAAAGGGGAAAAACAGGATTCACCGCAGAGGCAAGAGCCCGCAGAGATTTTTTATTTCAAAACTCTCCCCTCAGCGTCCTCAGCGCCTCCGCGGTGAACCATCCGAGTTCTTCGCGTTCTGCTCTGCCGCGTAGGCTCTCATTGGCGAAAGATTTCGCGGAATTCTTTCTGGTATTGGTTATAATTTTCCCCGAGCTCAGGAGGTATAGGGAAGAGCTTGAGATTTTTTGCCTGCATCTTGGTATCGATGCCGGGCCGGGAGGGTGTCCTGCCGATCGCCAAGACGAGCTGCTGACCTTCTTTTGAGAGCACAAAGTCGATGAACAGTTTTGCTGCATTGGGGTGAGGGGCTTTGGCCGCAACCCCGATCGGGTGCAGCGACACCGTTACCGGGTCGAGCGTGGTGACCCATTCCACAGGAGCTCCTTGTTCCTTCATTTTTTCAATTCGATGGGCCAATGCCATTCCCATGTGAAACTCACCCGCCGCCATCAGCTGCGCGATCAAAGTCTGGCCGCTGCGAAGTTGAATATCCTGTTTGGCCAGTGCCCTCATGTAGCGTTGCGCTCTTTCTCGGCCCCAAGCCACGGAGATGGCTGCGTACCACGAGTACATTTCCTCCTCCATGCCGATTTTACTTTTCCACTTAGGGTCGAGTAAGTCTTCCCAGCTCTTCGGTGCCTGGTCCTTCGGCACGAGTTTTGTGTTGTATGCGATGATATTGTAAGCGTCGAAATAGTCTATCCAATACCCCTTGGCATCCTTGAATCCTTGCGGGTAGGCGCCGCTCTCTGGCGACAAATAGGGCTGAAGAAAACCTGCTTTCACTAATTGATGTGTTTCCACGCCCCGAACCGCCACGAGGTCGAAAAAAACTTTACCCGCGCGGCTCTCGTTGAGGATACGGTTAAAGAGTCTGGCCGAACCCGCATTGAAAAATTCGGTCTTAATGAACGGATATTTTTTGTTGAAGGCATCGAAGAGCCTCTTGATGTCTTCGATGCTGGTCGAAGTATACCAAACGAGCGAGCCTTCTTTTTTTGCGCCCTCGATGAGTTTGGCGGTGTGACTATCCTGGCCGTTAGAGTTTATTGGAAACCAAGCTTGAAAGATCAGAATCAAAATCAGTATACGCCGCATCGAACCACCTCCATTGTGGCTCCTCGATTCCATTGGCATCGGGATATCCGATTGAGAGGGGTGTTGCAAGGTTGAACAAGACTGGGAAGGAGCGAAGCGCACGGCGCGTGGATGTGAAGCTGCAGTTGACCGGGGCATTAGCCGGTGTTATTCGCCTACCAAAGCGGAGTTGAGGTATTTTGTGTGTCGGGTTTTAAGCCTCGAGTTGAACCTGGGATCCAAGACGCAACGCCCGAGTCCTCGTCAATGGTCAGATAAAAGAAGGGAATCATTTCATGATCAAAGAAGGGAAATTCACTATCCTCGAAACACGCGGCGCGGTGGCGAAAATTACGATCAACCGGCCGGAGAAAAGAAACGCTCTGAGCCGCGACGCGATCCGAGAAATTTTGGCGGTCTTCGAAGAGTTGCGCAAAGACGACTCCATCGCCGTAGTATTGACGACGGGCGCGGGCGAGGTGGCCTACTGCGCCGGACGGGATTTATCAGAGTTCCCCACTGAGGGCGGCAAGAACCGCGGCACCGATCGACGATCGGAGCCGCGCGCCTATCATGTCGCCGAAGTGATCCGAACCTTTCCCAAGGTGACGATCGCCGTAGTGAACGGGTTTTGCCTAGGCGGCGGCATCACACTCTTGCTGCCGCACGATCTCGCCATTGCATCGGATAAAGCGCAGTTCGGGTTGCCGGAAATCAAGCGTGGCTTCTTGCCCTATCCGATTATCGCGACGATGTTCAAGACGCTCATTCCCACCAAACTTGCCTTTGAGTTGATTCTTACCGGCGAGAACTGGGACGCAAAGAAATCGATGGAAGCCGGACTGATCAACCGTGTCGTGCCACACGAACAGTTGCAAGACGAAGCGTGGAAGTGGGGCGAAGAAATCGGCAAATTTGACAGAGTTACGCTCAAATATTGCAAGATGGCGGCG
>Ga0114129_10015546_pt1 | contig 10821 bp, 5 predicted proteins | sample RhiMetdeltSRZDD1_FD_80071 | JGI IMG/M metagenome (GOLD analysis project Ga0114129, IMG submission 80071) | Populus rhizosphere microbial communities from Tennessee, USA - Rhizosphere MetaG P. deltoides SRZDD1 (version 2) (version 2) | ecosystem: Host-associated > Plants > Roots > Rhizosphere >... | reverse complement strand
TTCACGAATCAGGCTGTCGACGAAGAGCTCGGTCTCCCGCACCATCGCTCTCGACAGCGTGGTGTCCCAATACGAATAGAAATGATGATCGGGGCGCACTTTCTCGACGTCCTGCAGCCGCAGCCACTGCGACGCGAAGCGCGTGGCCAGGGCCTCGGATCGCGAGTCGGCGATCATGCGCTTCAACTGCTTCTCGAACACCGCCGGCGTGCGCAACGTTCCCGTCGATGCCGCCTTCAGCAGTTCGGAGTCGGGCATCGATCCCCACAGGAAGAACGACAGCCGCGAGGCCAGATCGTGATCGGCGATGCGATACGTCTGCCCGGCCTTCAGCGCCGAGGGCGTCTGTTCGACACGGAACAGGAATCGCGGGCTGGCCAGCACGGCTTGCAGCGCGAGGCGAATGCCGTGCTCGAAGTCCTCCTGCTTCCGGCCGCGCTCGTAAAACGACAGCAGATCCCTGAAGTCTTCCGCCGGCACGCTGCCGCGATACGCCTGGCCGGCGAGCTTGCGAATGATGTCGGCCGCGCAGGTGGTTTCTTCGGGCGCGGTGGTCGGGCGGCAGATGAAGATCTTGCGCCGGCTCTCGGTTTCCGACACGCCGGTGACCGCGAGCGGACCGGCGACGGTGAAATCGCGCACGTGCGCGAGCGCGGTGGTGCCGAACACTTCGCCGATGTTGGTGTCGGCGAGGGTGTGCTCGATCGGCATGATCAGGTCGTCGGCCGGCCCCTCGAAGCGCTGCAGGAACGCCGCCGACACGCGATGCTGACCCGCCTTGATGTTCACCTTCGGCGACTGCATCGTCAGGCCGTTCGGATCCTGCTCGTTCATGCGCGGGTTGATGTCCATCAACGCCACGCGGACGCCGTCGATCGAGACTTCGATCTTTTCGCCGGCATAGGGGCCGCCGAACAGGTCGCCGGTCGGGCCCATGTGCAGCATGATCTTGAACAGGTACTCGCCGTCGGCCGGGAACGTGTGCAGCACCGACAGGCCGCCGCGCGTGCCCAGCGGCGCGCCTTCGACGTGACGCATCTGCGACGCGGTGCGCGGCACCTTCCAGGTGGTCGACGTCGCCGAGGCGTTGCGGTCGCCCACCGCCAGCCGGCTGATCTGGCTGGCCGCGCGCAGGTAGCCTTCCATCAACGTCGACGAAATGGTCTGCGTGTCGGCGATGTTGTCGAAGCCGTCGCTAATCGTGTCGGCGGGCAGGAACTGGTTGACGTCGACGTCGATGGCGAGCAGGTCTTTCACCGCGCGCTCGTATTCGGCGCGATTGAGCCGCTGCGACGGACGCCAGCCGGGATTGGGATTCAGTGCCGCGGCGCGATCGATCTTGGTCTCGAACGCGGTGACGAAATCCGCCAGCGTCTCGGCGTCCGGCCGCCGCGCCCCCACCGGCGGCATCATGCCGGCGCGGAGCTTGCGGATCATCTTTTCGGCGAGCTCGGGATGCTCCAGCACGTTCGCCGCATCGAACGCCTGCAGCGACATCGTCCCAGCCTTGCTCCGATCGTTATGACACGTGACGCAGTACTGCTTGATCAGTGCGTTTTGCTCTGCCGCGAGCATCGTCGTTGCCGCGGCCTCATGCGAGGCCACGGGCTTTAGCTGCGGCGACAAACCTTTAGGTTTGTCGATCGCGGCTTGCTGAGCCGCGATCGTCACCGGGACGACAACGAAGAGAGCAAACGCGATTCGCTTCATCGCATCAACACGACACGCACTTGTGATTGTTCTTCGAGCCGAGTTTCTCGAGCAGCTTCAGCGTCTCGGGCCATGGCTGCACGCGCTGCACGGGACCATTGGCCATGTCGGCCACGGTCTGGCCTTCACGATTGACCTTGGTCACGTCCGCGCCCTTCGACACCAGGTAGAGGATGCTGTCGTTGTCGCCGCGAGCGGCGGCGTGATGCAGCGCGGTGTTGCCGTCGTGATCGGAGGCGTTGACATCGGCGCCGGCCACTTCGACGAGGAACTTGATGCCGGGCAGGAAGCCGGCCGGCGAATGGATGTGCGAGTTGGCGGCAAAGCCTTCGCCGAATCCCACTCCGGCCGCGGCCTGCAGCGGCGGCACGCCGGGACCACCGATCGGGATCGGCGGCAGATTCGAAATGTCGCGCGCATCGCGAGCCGCACCGGTGTCGCCGAGCGCCCGGCGGCCGGCCGGACGCATCGTCGGAATGTTCGGATCGGCGCCCGCGTCGTACAGCAACTGCATCGCCGCGACGTCGCCGGCAAACGCGGCGCGCCAGAACGGGGTGGCGCCAATCTCGTCGACGCCGGCGAGATCGAAGTTGTATTCCGAGTACCACACCTTCTTGGTGAGCCGGACGTTCGGATCGGCGCCCTTGGCGAGCAGCGCCTTCATGAAGTCGAGATACGTGATGGTCTGCTGGTTGAAGGCGCGCGGCTGCGGATACAGCGCGCGCGGCGCATACTGCACGTTCAGCGAGGCATACAGCGGCGTGACGCCGTTGCTCGCGGCCGCATTGGGATCGGCGCCCTGTTCGAGGAGCCACTTGGCCAGATCGAAGTGGCCGTTGATGGCGGCGATCAGCAGCGCGCTGGTCTTGTCGCCCGCGCTGATCTGATTCACGTCCGCGCCCGCGGCGACGAGCGTCCTGGCGGCGTCGAGGTAGCCGCTGCGCGACGCCAGGATCAGCGCGGTGTGGCCACCCTGCGTATCGATCAGCTCGTTGTAGAAGAACGGCCGATCGATGCCGGCCTTGCCGCCCTGGAACCGGCCGAAGCCGCCGCCGCCTCCTCCGCCCCCGGCACCTTGCGCACCCTGGGCACCCGGTGCACCTGCACCTTGTGCACCAGGTGCACTCGCATCTGGCGCACCCGGAGTGACAACCTGGCCGTTCCTGCCCTGACCGTTCCCGCCGGCCTGATTGCCGCTGCCTGACGCCTGCGCCAGGAATTCCTGTTCCCGGCTGCTCAGGTTGCCGACGTTGTTCACCTTCGAGGTCGCCTTCAAATCGGCGCCGGCCTTGATCAGCGCCGCGATCGCGTCGACGCGATTGTTCGAGACGGCAAACATCAGCGGTGTCTGGCCGAAGGTCTTTTCCCTGGCTTCGATCTCGGCGCCGTTCTCGACGAGGATGGTGACCGCCTGCGGATTCCCCGACGCGGCGGCGAGCATCAGCGGCGTGGTGCCCAGCGCATTCGCGGCTTTCACATCCGCGCCGCCGGCCACCAGCGCCGCAATCACATTGGCGTAGCCCTGGTCGGCCGCCATCAGCAACGGCGTGTAGCCGCCGAGACGCGTCGTCGCTTTCACGTTCGCGCCGGCGTAGAGCAGCATCTGCGTCAGCTCGAGGTCGCCGTTGCGCGCCGCCCAGTGCAGCGCCGTCATGCCGTCGCCCTGCGCGGCGTTGACGTCGTCGCCGTTCTTGAGGAGTGAGCGCACTGCTTCCTTGTCGCGCTTCATCGCGGCGTCGGCCACCGGCGAGGGGCCGGCGGCGTTGAGCCACGCGCTCAACGCGAACGCGATGACGACAACCGTTCCGAATGTTTTGCGCATGACTTACTCCGCTGCGGTCGTCGCGGACGGAACCGTTTTGAGGTCGAACCGTCCGGTGCTGTCACCAAAGGTCTTCATGTTGTCGAGACCGATGTCCTGCAGCAACGACAGGAACACGTTCGCCATCGGCGTGCCGTCGGCGGCCTTGAGGTGCAGGTTGCCGCGCAGCGCGCCGCCCGCCTTGCCGGCGAGGAACAGCGGGCACCGCTTGTGGTTGTGCACGTTCGAGTTGCCCATCGGCGATCCGTAGATCACCAGCGTGTTGTCGAGCAATGTGTGCTCGCCGTCCGGCGTCTCCTTCAGTTTCTTGAGGAAGTACGGCACCGTGCTCACGTGGTAGCGGTTGATCTTCATGAAGTCGGTGACGCGGTCTTCGCGCTCGCCGTGATGCGACGCCGGGTGGAACGCGGAGCGGACGCCGCTGTCGGGATAGACGCGGGCCGAGCCGTCGCGCCCCATCTTGAACGAGAACACCCGCGTGGTGTCGGACTGGAACGCCAGCACCTGGAGGTCGAACATCAGCTTGACGTGCTCGTCGAACGCGTCCGGCACGCCAATCGGCGCGGCCGGCAGTTCACGCACTTCACCGCTGGAGTTGTGCGCTTCGATGCGCTGGATGCGGCGCTCCACCTCGCGCACTTCGCTGAGGTACTGATCGAGGCGCGCGCGATCGGCGGCGCCGAGCCCGCTGCGCAGCCGCGCCGCCTCGCTGGTCACCCAGTCGAGGATGCTCCTGTCTTTCTGGCGTTGCGCGGCGCGCTCGGCCGGCGTGGCGCCGACGCCGAACAGCGAATCGAACGCGGCGCGCGGGTCGCGGATCATCGGCAGCGGCGTGTTCGGGCTCGCCCAGCTGATGCTGTCGGTGTAGGCGCAGCTGTAGCCGTAGGCGCAGCCGCCGGCCTGGTCGACGGTTTCGATGCTCAACTGCATCGAGGGAATCGCGGTGTCCTGCCCGAACCGCTGCGCGTACAGCTGATCGAGCGAGGTGCCGGCCAGCACGTCGGAGCCCTGCGTCTTCTTCGGATGCGACTGCGTCAGGAACACCGCGCTCGAGCGGAAGTGATCAGCGCCGATCTCCGGCAGCGAGAACGCTTCGGCGTTGCGCACGTCGGTGTTGCTGACGATGGTCAGGTAGTCGCGGAAGGGTTCCAGCGACGACAGCGAGCCGGGGCTGAGGTCGAAGGCGGTGCCCACCTTCTCCGGCGCCCACATGTGCTTGCTGAGGCCGAACACGGTGGAGCCGGCCGAGCCATGCACCATCTCAATCGCCGACAGGCGAATCTTGCGGCGCGCGGCCTGCGCGAACGCGGCTGGCGTCATCGCATCCAGCAGCGGCAGCGTCATGGTGACGCCGAGGCCTCGCAACATCGTGCGCCGTGAGATGTGCTTCTTGGTCAAGAACTCCATGTCATAGGCTCCCGGCAACCTGAAGGTTGCCTCTATCTGTCAGTCGTCTGCACCGATTCCGCTCTGCTCATCTGGAAGGCGCGGCTGTTGACCACGCCCATCACGAACGCCGAGAAGCGGTTGTTCTCTTTCGCCGCGTCGCGAATGATCTTGCGAATCGCCGGCATGTCGAAGGGCTCCACGCGCCGGCCGAGGCTGTAGGTCGTCAGCCGCTCGGTGAAGCTCAGGATGAACATGTCCTGGTGTTTCAGCAGCGCCGCCCGCAGTCCGGCCGGGCCGTTCATCTTGGTGCCGTCGTAGAGATCGCCCACCGAATCCACCGGCGCGCCGTTGTCGCGGATGCGCCAGCGTCCCGTCACGTCGAAGTTCTCGAGCGTCAGGCCGAGCGGATCGATCACGCGATGGCACGACGCGCACTGCGGATTGGCGCGGTGCTGCTCCATGCGCTCGCGCGTCGTCAGCAGCTTGTCGCCGGATTCCGCCTTGGTCTCGTCGAGCGACGGCACGTTCGGCAGCGGCGGGGGCGGCGGCGATGCCAGCAACACTTCCATGATCCACTTGCCGCGCAGCACCGGCGACGTGCGATCGGCCACCGAGGTGAGCGCCAGGATGCTGCCCTGTCCGAGCAGGCCGCGGCGGTTCTCGTCGGTCAGCGTCACGCGGCGGAACTCCGGACCGTTGACGTTCTGGATGCCGTAATGCCGCGCGATGCGCTCGTTGATGAACGTGTAATCGGCGGTGATCAGGTCGAGGATGCTGCGATCTTCGCGGACGATGCTGTCGAAGAAGAGCTCGGTCTCCTTCTTCAGCGCCTCGCCGAGCGAGTGGTCGTAGTACGGGAAGAACAGCGCGTCGGGATTGAGCCGGTCGAGGTCCTGCAGCCGGAGCCATTGCGACCCGAAGCGGGTGGCGAGCGCTTCCGACTTCGGATCCTTCAGCATGCGCGTGACCTGCGCGGCCAGCACCCCGGGCGCGCGCAGCGTGCCGCGCTGCGCGATCTTCAGCAGCTCGTCGTCGGGTCCCAGTTCCCACAGGAAGAACGACAGCCGCTCGGCCAGATCGAGATCGCTGATGCGGTAGTTCTGTCCCGCGCGCAGCGTGGCCGGCGCCTGCTCGAGGCGGAAGAGGAACTTCGGGCTGGCGAGGATCGCCTGCAGCGCCATGCGGATGCCCGATTCAAAGTCGCCGCCCTCTTTGCGGCCCTGCTGATAGAACTTGTTCAGCCCGTCAAGATCGGCCGCCGACACCGGACCGCGATACGCCTGCGCGGCGAGGCGGCGAATGATCTCGGCGGCGCACGCCGGCTCGTCGGTCGCCGACGTCGGGCGGCAGGTGAAGATCTTGCGGCGGCTCGGCGTGTCGGACACGCCGGTGACCCTGAACGGGCCGGTCACCGCGAACTCGCGCAGGTGCGGCAGCGTGGTGATGCCGAAGCCGGAGCCGATCTGCGAGTCGGCGAGCGTGTGATCGATCGGCGGCATCAGGTCGTCGGGCACCGCGTCGAAGCGCGCGACGAACGCCGCCGCCAGCAGGTGCGTGCCCGCCTTGACGTGGATGCGCGCGCTGGTGATGTTCATGCCGTTGGCATCCGCTTCGCTCATGCGCGGATTGATCTCGTGCACCGCGGCGCGCTCGCCGTCGATCGACACTTCGAGGAGCTCACCGCGCACGGTGCTGCCAAACAGCTGGCCCGTCGGAATCGAGTGCAGCTGCATGCGGAACGCGTACTCGCCGTCGGCGGGGAACGTGTGCAGCGCCGAGATGCCGCCGCGCGTGCCGAAGGGCGTGCCCTCGACGTGGCGCATCTGCGATCCGGTGCGCGGCACTTTGTAGGTCGTGGCCGACGGTTCCGCTTTCGGGTCGCCCACGGCGAGGGCGCTGATGCGGTTGGCCGCGCGCAGATACCCTTCCATCAACGTCGCCGAGAAGCCCTGCGAGTCGGCCACGTTGTCGAAGCCGGCGCTGATCTGATCCGGCGGCAGGAACGCGCTGACGTCGACGTCGAGCGCGAGCAGCGCGTGGATGGCGCGCGCATACTCGGCGCGATTCAGCCGCTGAAACGGACGCGAGCCGGGATTGGGATTGAGGGCCGCGGCCTGATCGAGCCGCGTTTCCATGGACGAGGCGAACGCGTTGATCACCGGCGCTTCGGGGCGGCGCGAGCCCGGCGGCGGCATCATGCCCGACCGGAGCTTCCTGATCATCTTCTCGGCGATGTCGGCCACCTGCGGATCCTGGCCAACCCTGGCCGCGTCGAACGCCTGCAGCGAGAGGCCCGCCGCGTTGTTCTTGTTGCGATCGTTGTGACACGTCGCGCAGTACTGCTTGACGAGCGCGGTTTGTGATTCGGTGACAGCGGTGTTCGGGTGTGAAACCGCGAGAGCCTGTCTCGCCGAAGTCGGCGAAGCTTGCTCGCCGACGAAGGCGGATTCAGCGAAGACGCTGATGCCCAGTGCCACGACGAATGCGGACACAACGACTGTCGAAACTTTTTGCATCTGGCGTAGACCCCCGCCGCAGGGCATTTTCTGCCACTGCGGTTGTAGCACGTAACCTTCAGAATTTTCAATGACTTAGCGGGATTTTGTGTCAGCGTTTGTCACTGTTTTGCCCAATGGTAGAGGTAAACCGCTAAGTCGATCGCCCTAGGTCGAAAATGTGGCCGAAATTGCGCTGATCTATACCGTGTTACGCTCTGCACGGTCCTAAAGGAGGGCGCATGGATCGTCCGAAATCCATCTCTCGGCGGCGGGTATTAGCGGCGGGAACCGCGGGAATCGTGGGAGCCGCATTGCCGGCCACCGGTCAGGTTCCCGATCCCACCAAAGTGCAGGGCCCGCTCGCCACGGACGTCGGCAACCGGTCGCCGTTCGAGCGGCCGAAGCGCCTCTCGTTCAGCGATCGCCGCACCTCGAGCCTCAGCCCGCTGCAGGATCTCGACGGCATCATCACGCCCGCCGACCTGCATTTCGAGCGCCATCACGGCGGCGTGCCCGCGATCGATCCCAGGCAGTACTCGCTGCTGATTCACGGCATGGTCGATCGGCCGATGGTCTTCACGCTCGACGACCTGCGCCGCTTTCCCGGCAAGTCGATGATTCGCATGATCGAATGTTCCGGCAACGGCGGCCGCGTCTACCGGGGCGAGGGCAGCGCCACCGACCTCACGCCGCAGCAGATTGACGGTCTCACCAGTACGAGTGAATGGACCGGCGTGCCGCTCGCCACGCTGTTGCGCGAAGTGGGTGCGTCGCCGAAGGCGGCGTGGTTCCTCGCCGAAGGCATGGACGCCGCGGTCATGACGCGCAGCATCCCGATCGCGAAAGCGTGGGACGACGCGTTGATTGCCTACGGACAGAATGGCGAACCGTTGCGTCCCGAGCAGGGATATCCCGTGCGCCTGTTCCTTCCCGGCGTTGAGGGCAACGCGAGCGTGAAGTGGCTGCGCCGAATCGAGGTCGCCGATCAGCCGTTCATGACGCGCGAGGAAACCGCGAAGTACACCGATCCACTGCCCGACGGCACCGCGCGCATCTTCAGCCTCGACATGGATGCGAAGTCGCTGATCACCGAGCCGGCGTTTCCCGACAAGTTGGCCGGTCCCGGCTGGTGGGAGATCCGCGGCATCGCGTGGACCGGCCGCGGCAAGATCGCGCGCGTCGATATCACTACCGACGGCGGCAAGACGTGGCAGCCGGCGAAGCTCGACGATCCGGTGCTGCCGAAGTGCCACACCCGCTTCCGCTTCCCGTTCGAATGGAAAGGCGGCGACACCGTCATCGCCAGCCGCGCCACCGACGAGACCGGTTATTCGCAGCCGACCTACGACGTGCTGCTCGCGGCGCGCGGGCCGTCAACCGCGTATCACTTCAACAACATCCGCAGCTGGAAGATTCACGCGGACGGCACCGTGAAATTCGGCGGAGGCCTCTAATGACAAGGGTTCATGCGGGGGTTCTCGCGATGGTTCTGACGGCGGTTCTCACGACGGGTCCCGTGGTTCTCGCTCAGAAACCGTTGGGCATTGGTCGCGCCGCGACGGCTGATGAAATCAAGAAACTCGACATCGACGTGATGCCCGATGGCCGCGGCCTGCCGCCGGGGCAAGGGACGGTCGCCGCAGGCGCCACGATCTACGCGGCGAAGTGCGCGTCGTGCCACGGCAAGACCGGCGAAGGCGCGTCGGCCGAACGCCTGGTCGCGACCGACAGCGGCAAGAATTTCGACTTCGCGATGAATGCGAAGCTGGTGAAGGCCGTCGGCAACTATTGGCCGTACGCGACGACGCTCTACGACTACACCTCTCGCGCGATGCCGTTCATGCAGCCGGGGACGCTGACACCGGATGAAACGTATGCGCTCGTCGCCTACATCCTCGCGTTGAACAAAGTCATTCCCGAGAACGCGGTGATGGACGCGAAGACGCTGCCGGCGGTCAAGATGCCGGCGCGCGATCGGTTCGTGATGGACAACCGCAAAGGCGGCAAAGTGGTGAAGTGATCCGACGGGAAGCACTTCCTTGTCGGGAAGTGCTTCTCGTCGGGAACTGTTTCTTGTCGGGTTAGTGCTTCTGCTGCTGTGGCGTCGTCACGGGCTTCAACACCGTGAGGTCCTGCGAGTCGACTGAGTACTCGGTGAAGGGCTGGTACATCTCGTCCCAGCTCTGCTCCGACCAGTACACCTCGAGATGCGGACCCGGGTTCCACTTGTTCCGCACCGAGTTGTCGTAGATACCGAGCCCGAGGATCTTGCTGCCCGCCGGGATCTTCAGCGGCTCCTTCAACTCGTAGTTGAACTGCCAGTTGAAGTCGAACTTCGGCACGTTGAGGATGGTCTGCTCGCGGCCGTCGGGATAGACGATGACCCAGCGCAGGCTCTTGCCGCGCAGGTGCATGTGCGGCGACATCGCATACAGCGTGATGTCTTCCGTCACCGGCGTGATGCCGGTGAGGCGCCAGTTCTCCGCGTAGGGCGGAATGTTCGGCGTGGCGCGGTTGCGGCGCGTGCTGCCCGGGTCGGCCTTGTACTCGACCTCGCGGCCTTCGGCGCGATAGATCGACAACCCGCCCTTGGTGGTCGCCAGCGGATCGCCGGCCTGGCGGATCAGCACTTCATGCGTGACCGGCACCTTGTTGAACCAGATCCCGAGCTTGGTGCGATCTTTTTCGGGCTTGCCGGTCGGGTTGTAGTGCAACTGCCAGTTGATGTACTTGCCGGCCGGAATGCGCTTGCCGACGTTCGGCCGGTGATGATCGAGGCCGCGGCCCGGCACCCACGACAACAACTTGCTCGATCCCGGCAGGCCGCTGTCGGTCGACGGCAATCCGCGTGATCCGCGATCGCCAATCACCTTGCCGTCTTTGTCGACAATGCGTCCGTCCTTGAGCGATGCGCCTTCCGGGATGTCGACGAAGAAGATGCCGGCGTGATGCAGCACCGCGCGATTGCTCGGCTTGAGCTCGACGATCTCGGCGAAGCGATCCTCGGTCCACGGCACCTTGGAATAGAACATCTGCACGCCGAGCTCGCCCTCGGCCGGGATGTCGAACTCGACCGGCATCTCGAGCACCACGTCGGGTTCAGTGCCGGCGGTCCAACCGGTCGCGAAGTTCGGCGGTTTCGGCATGTCGGCGGCGTTGCCGCGGACCGCGCCGCCATCGACCCACGCCGCGATGGTGTCGATCTCTTTCTGCGACAGGCTGATGTCGTTGCGCATCGGCAAGGTCTGCGTCATGTCGGCGCCCCACGGAGGCATCTCGCGCGCCATAACTTTGCCTTTGATAGCCTTGGCCCACGGCCGCGCATCCTCGTACGAGAGCAGCGACATCGGCGCCACTTCGCCGGGCCGATGGCAGTTGGCGCACTTGCTGAACATGATGGGC
>Ga0114129_10015544_pt1 | contig 10821 bp, 8 predicted proteins | sample RhiMetdeltSRZDD1_FD_80071 | JGI IMG/M metagenome (GOLD analysis project Ga0114129, IMG submission 80071) | Populus rhizosphere microbial communities from Tennessee, USA - Rhizosphere MetaG P. deltoides SRZDD1 (version 2) (version 2) | ecosystem: Host-associated > Plants > Roots > Rhizosphere >... | reverse complement strand
TCCAGTTAGGTGTGGTCCGAGTATTTGATGAGGATCAGGATGCCGCAACGAAAGCAACGATCGCAATTGTGAGCTACTAATGCCTGGTGACGTAGACGTAGTACCTGCGGCTCTCTTAGTTTTACTACGAACAGGCTTTCGAGTGACCCTCTTCATCAGACAACGGTCGTCGGCTCCCGGATCGCGGCGTGGTCCTGGGACGCTTCAAGACGTCGAAAAATGTCCGCCCCACTTCCCTTTTCTGCAACGTTGCTGTGAGCCTGCGATAGCATCTGAAGAAACCTCGTTCGCGGCACATCGAATCCCAACTGGGTTTGTAGTTCAATAACTCGTGCCGCATACCGCAACACCTGGACGGTTTCGATCCCGCCAAGATCCGAAAAGAACCAACCGCAGCTCGTGAACATTAGAAGCGAGTTGTTCTGAATCTCGAGTAGCGTTAGCGCTCGGACCTTATCTTCATTATGTAGCGCCCCGTGGCACTGCTCGTTTAGAAAATCATTCGCAGAGGCAGCATCAAGAATAACGTTGATATAGTCGTTACGAGCTTGCCACGGATTAATGAATAACTCCTGGCCATGTTTTTCGAAACGGTCGTCTGCATCGCTCCGAAGAAACCCCAATGCCTCGCGCAACGGTTGTCGCCAACTCTGATTCCAACCTGTCTCGCCACCTGTTTGACACCCACAATCGTGTGACCACCTACCGACGCCATGATTACAACTCCAGGAAGTACCTTGATCCATCGGACCGTTGTCGATTTGCACCTCATACGAGGGCTCATGATGATCGAGATACTCGCCATAGTTCGTAATCTGAAAACCTGATTGTAGAGCTTCGACCTCCAGTGCGTGTGCAAGACAGAGATCGCCGAACTTAAAGTGGTGACCATAAGTCTCACCGTCGGTAGCGGCAGTCACTAACGGTCCGGTTTGAGCGACAGCGATAAATCTTTCCATCAGCTCGCTGCTTGAGGCCAACGCTCGTTCAAAGGCAATCGAGCGCGCCAGAGGCCCGTGGTAAAAGAAGACGACAAGCGAGCGTCGCGAGCCATCGCGATGAAAGAATCTGTATGGTTGTGTTGCGTCGACCTTGCCCGATGAAACGTCGATCCAATTCGAGTCATCAAATCGACGAATGCGTCGCGCTTGTTGTGGGGACAAGATCACATAGCGCATACCCTGCTCAATCAGGAGCTCCAGTACCTCGTCGTTACATGCTGTTTCTGGTAACCAGATTGCTTCTGCCCGACGGCCAAATCGGTAACGAAAATCTGCGAGTCCCCAAACGATGTGCGTGAGCCGATCGCGACTATTAAGGAGCGGCAGAATCGCGTGTCCGTAGGCTTGGGCAATCGCATTTCCGTGTCCTCCACGGCTACGAATGCTCTCTGCGTCTGCATCAAGGATTCGCTGGTATGTTCGCGGCGTATGTCTCTCAAGCCAGTACATTAGAGTTGGGCCGAAGTTGAAGCTAATATTGGAGTAGTTGTTGACGACACGTTCCGGCGTATCACCGCCAATCCGTGCAAATGCGTTTGGACCATAACACTCCGCGTGAATGCGCTCGTTCCAATCATGATACGGAGCAGCACTCAGCTGACGTTCGATCTCACCTGTTCGCGGATTTTCCCTGGGCGGTTGATAGAAATGACCGTGAATTATAAGAGCGGGCATTGGTTAAAGGATGGACTGAATGAGGCCAAAGTGCAAAGGGCTAAGAGCGAACGACAAAGAGTGAAGCGATAAGCACTGGGGCACTTCGCTCTTAATTCTTCGCTCTTCGCTCTTTGCCCTTCGCTCTTTGCTCTTAGCGCTTGGCCCTTGTCTCTTCGCTATCAAATGCCAACTTTGCAGCGCCTAATAAGCCGGCATTGTCTCCACATTCGGCGGGTACAATCTTGACTTTACCCCGTTGCGCTTTGAATGCTCTGGCTGCTACTTGTTCGCGCATCGGTTTTTCAAACAAAGACCAGCCGTTTGCTACGCCGCCGCCGATCACAATAATTTCCGGATTGAGCACGTTGATCAGCGTCGTCAGGGCAACGCCAAGATATTTTCCAACGTGCTCAAACACTGACAGCGCGAGCTCATCACCTTCGAGCCCGGCCTCGTAAACCTTTTGAGCGGTCATATCTCGCCCGTTCAAGATCGACTGCGGAAACTGCGGCAGACCCTCATTTGCCATACGCACGATTGCTGTTGCCGAAGCAAACATCTCCAGGCAGCCTTCGTTGCCGCACTTACAGTGCAACCCGCTGAACGGATCGACCGGTGCATGACCGATCTCGCCCGCAGAGCCATCTGATCCGCGCCACAGTTTCCCATCCAGGATGACGCCGCCACCAACGCCCGTTCCCAACGTTACGCAAATCACATTTCGAAATCCTCGAGCAGCGCCAAGCCACATTTCACCCACTGCTGCAGCATTCGCGTCGTTCTCTAGAACCACAGGCCATCCGAACTTCTCTTCGAGCGCCCGTTTCAAATCGAAGTTGTCGAGGCATGGAAGATTCGGCGCTTGCACGACAATGTCATTCGCCTTATCCACGGTCGCCGGCACCATTACCGACGCCGCAACCAAGCGTTCATCAGCAAGGCGCAACTCACGCTCAGTTTCTAATATGGCGTTTACTACGCAAGCCGGCGAGTCACTCTTAGGCGTTTCCCTTTTAATCTGCTTACGGATTCTTCCAGCGTTATCTACCAACGCCGCGCGTAAGTGCGTACCCCCGAGATCAATGGCCAACACTACGCCTTTTGCCGATTCAGTCGGTTGAAGAGTACTGGAATTCATTTGCAAGCCAACGAGGCGTGATATCTCAATCGGTGCCTTCGACTAAAGCTCCGCGGATTCGATTACCACTCTTTCCGAATTCCCGGCCAGTTCTGTTGAGATTCCCTCCGGATTAAACGGATTTCAGAACAAACCGTTTGGAAGGTTGTGTGCAGTGTATCTTAACCTAAGCGTTCTGCGTAATCCGGGGAACAGAAGCGGCTTCGTCCTGTTTGCCGCTGTGCAAAAAAACAATTCAACGGTACCATCCCGATACTCAGCAGCCATAGAATGATGAAGACTATCGGGTTAATCGCCGGATTACTACTCATCGCGATAATTCTTTGGGATACGTTCGAGACTGTAATCCTGCCCCGCCGGGTTACGCGCCGCCTCCGACTAACGAATCTCTTCTACACTCTCGCTTGGATTCCCTGGTCCGGAATAGCCGATCGGGTCACGAACGGCAAACGCCGCGAGACGTTTCTCGGTGTTTTCGGCCCACTTTCGTTGCTTGTGCTGCTCGGACTGTGGGCAACCGGCTTGATATTCGGTTTCGCAATGCTCCTTTGGGCTACTGATGCCCCTCTGCTTCACAGTGGTGGCCCTATATCGTTTTCCACTTATTTGTATCTGAGTGGCGTAACGTTCTTTACACTTGGCTACGGCGACGTTGCGCCTACAGAAGGCTTCGGTCGACTCATGGGTGTGGTTGAGACGGCGAACGGTTTCGGGCTTTTGGCGGTTTGTATCAGCTATCTTCCCGTACTCTATCAGGCCTTTTCCAGACGTGAAGCGAGTATATCTTTACTCGATGCGCGCGCCGGTTCACCATCGAGCGCCGTGGAACTCCTGCGAAGGCATCGAGCTGAAGACTCATTCGACGACTTGAACCGGCTGCTTACCGAGTGGGAACACTGGTCAGCGGAATTGCTCGAAAGCCACCTTTCTTATCCCGTACTTTGTTACTTCCGTTCGCAGCATGACAATCAATCTTGGGTCCGAGCGCTGACAACGGTGCTGGATACCTGCGCGCTGGTCATGGTTGGCGTCGAAGGTGCCCCCATATGGCAGGCGCGAATGACATTCGCAATGGCTCGACACGCAGTCGTTGATATCGCACAAGTCATGCGAACATCACCAGAGCACGTAAGGATAGGTCGCGACTTACCGACCTCAGAGTTTCGTCGAATGAGCGAAAGACTTAAAGAGAACCGTATCTTATTAACCGCTGACGAGGCGACCGAGAAACGACTGATTGAATTGCGAAAAATGTACGAGCCATACGTCTACGCGCTTTCAGACTGGTTGTTTATGCCGCTGCCGCCCTGGATTCTGCCACCCGAATCCGTCGATAACTGGAAGACGAGCGCGTGGGGCCGAATACAATAGAGACATCATCAGGGACGCTGGAAAGAAGTCGAACTTGCATTCTTATGGAGTCAGTATCCCGACTCGTCGGGATAGCGGGTGAGTGCGAAGCCATTATTCAAGTCGCGGAAGATTTCAGGTCGGGAAGGTGGCTTGCCCCCGCTCGAGGTGCATTTTATTCAACGTCGACTCAACTTTGACCTCGAGCGGGGGCAAGCCACAGCTTCCCGACCTGAAATTTCCCGCAACTTGAATTGTGGGACTGAAGCTTCAGTGTGATGAAACTTGAACGCCGTGAAGCAGAGTCGACTTGTCACATCACATTAAGTCTTGCGTTGAAAGAGAGCTTGAGTAATGCGAAGCTTCCTACTGATATTGATTGCTATTCTTGCGCCTGGTCTACTTGCGGCCATCAATCCAGGACCTCAAATGAATCAACAGCAACCACCAACACGACCCCGTGCTCGTGACATCGGCCTGAAGATTGGGATTCTTCCGACCGGGCCGCTTAACGCTTTGACCGACGTGAGCGGCGTTCTCGTCGGGCATACAACAATTGTTCGCGGAAACGAAATTCGCACCGGTGTCACGGCAGTACTACCACACAATGGAAATCTATTTCGGGAAAAGGTTCCCGGAGCCGTATTCGTTGGTAATGGTTTTGGAAAGCTTGCCGGATCAACGCAAGTTAATGAACTCGGCGAGATTGAGACTCCCATCCTGTTAACCTCTACCTTAAGCGTTCCTCGAGTTGCGGATGCCGTACTCGATTTCATCCTGTCGTTAAAGGGAAATGAGGACGTTCAGTCGGTTAATCCGCTGGTCGCCGAAACCAATGATGGATTCTTGAACGATATTCGCGGACGCCATATCACTCGCGACGATGTTCTCAATGCAATTACGACCGCAAGGCCTGGCGCTGTAGAAGAAGGCTGCGTCGGGGCCGGCACGGGGACCGTTGCGTTTGGCTTCAAGGGCGGAATCGGAACTTCTTCCAGAAAACTGCCGCAATCCTTAGGTGGTTACACCATTGGGGTTCTCGTTCAGACAAACTTCGGGGGCGTTTTGACAATAAATGGGGCGCCGGTAGGTCAGACTCTACGGCGCTACTATCTGAAAGAAGAACTTGAGAAGGCGGCCGCATTAATCGACTCGAGAAATACGGCTGACGGGTCGATCATCATCGTCGTTGGAACCGATGCCCCGGTCGATGCAAGAAACCTCCGAAGAATGGCAGCCCGGACAATGCTGGGGCTCGCAAGAACGGGAGCATCCGCAACAAACGGCAGCGGCGACTACGCTATCGCTTTTTCCTCAGCGCCCGAAGTCCGGATTAGCTCCCTTCCCGCCTCGGAAAGGACCAAGCCACGGACCATAAAGTCGCTTCCCAACGACGCCATGTCACCGATCTTTGAGGCGGTTATAGAAGCTACGGAAGAGTCGATTTACAACTCCCTGTTCCGCGCGACAACAACCACGGGCCATGGTCACACTGTCGATGCTTTGCCCTTGGACCAAACGGTTGAGATCTTGAGAAAGCATGGCCTTATAAGCTCCCGTCCATAGCTCTCTATCACGACAACTTCACGGTGGTCTAACCTTTTCCTCCGCCACGAACAAGTCGTTGACACGCAATTAGTCGCTGCATAGAATCGCGCCATTCCCCCAGCAGAATAGATTCAAGGAGTGACGAACGTGACGAAACTAAATGTTCGTGTCAATCGAAAGCGTCCAGAATCGATGACAAGACAGATCAGAGAACAGCTGAATGATCTGATCGAAGCCGGTTCACTGGCTGCAGGAACCTTCCTTCCGAGCGAACGAGAACTGGCCAACTCGCTAAAGGTCGCTCGAAACGTTGTCCGCGGTGCGTATGAACAATTGATGGATGCAGGAAAACTGCGCAGCGAAGGACGAAAGGGTAGGAGCGTCAGAGGTGGCACAAAAAAGAGAGGCGGCTCATCCAGGAGCAGCAAAACTTCTAAGGCGCGCAAAAGATAGTTCCCGCTCTTTGCGCCTTTTTCTAGTTTCTTAGTTCTTCCACCCGCTAAAAACCTCAGGCTCCGACAAATCACTCGGCCGCCACGAGGCTCTCTTTACCGAGCGAAAGGATTTCATTTCTGATCGCTTTGCGCTCAGCTAATAAGCGTACAAAGTATCTTCGTCTCACGAGAAAGAAGGCGAGCGCTCGTAAGCTGCCGAGTGATTGGTCGAGCTCCTCGAAGAATAAGATTGCTACGTAGCCACAAAGCGGCAATACCAACAGTGAGACCAGCGCTGTCCACCACCCGAACAGTGAATAACTCACTACTGCCGCGGCCAGCCAAGTCACCGGAAACAGCAACATGGCAGAGATAATCTTTATGGTCGAAATTACATCATCGGAATCTCGCGACAATTTAGTAGCAAGGTAACCACCAAGTTTATAAGCCGGGTAATGTATCGCGGTGCCCGCCAAAGCTGGTCCGAGCATCAACAGAAAAAGCGCAGAACGTTTTAATACCTGGCCGAAGACGGCGACCGTCGAGGTGGGGGGCGACAACTCGTCTGGATCAACGCCAGCCTGTCGCAATTCCTCTTCAAACCGCGTCATCCGTACCTCAAGACGACGCAGCCGTTCGGGCGCATGCTCCTGGAGAACGTTGTAGGCTTTTACGAACCGCTGCTGGAGCTCAAGCTCGTCGGCCAAACTTTCTTCGTCTGAATCGGTCTCAGCAGAGAAGATTCTTTCAGCTCGAGCAATTGTATGAAGCGCCTCTTCGTGCTGTGCATCAAGAATCACTTCCCGCAGCTTCTTCTCAATTTGATTCGACAACTCGCGAACCGCTTCGCGTGGAGGGCTTCCGTCAGGTTCCAAAAGAACGGGATTCACAGCGATCGACTGACCGAAGTAAAGCAAAGCCGAACTTCTAAAATGGATCTTTGAGGTGTAGTAAAGTCCGGCTGGAACAATCTGCAGATTCGAAACCTCTCCGGTCGATACAGCGGCAAGCGCAATTCTAGCGGCACCTGTTTTGATGGGCCGCAGCCCTGGCGAGTTGTGCGAAACACCCTCCGGACAAATCCCGATTGTTCCACCGTGGGCCAGGAGGTAACGTGCGGCAATAAATGTTTCCTCGTTTCTTGAGACGTCTTCGCCCTCGTCCTGGCGACGATAGACAGGCAAAGAATCCATGGCCCGAACCAGGTAACCCAGAATGGGCATGCGAAAGAGTGGCGCTTTGGCGAGGAACGAAACTCGGCGCGGCGCCAGACATAGTAGGAACACTGGATCGACGAGCGCATTTGGATGATTGAGTACAAAGATCACGGGTGCATTTGGCGGCACGTGTTCACTGCCGGCAACCTCGATTCGCTTGAAGTAGATTCTGAGTGCGAGTCGAAGAAGTGTGACGATGAGGGTGCGAATCATGTAAGGAATGATAACACTGACTCGACGGCTCTCTGCGCAGCCTAAAGATCCTCGGTCCCCCGCGCCCTCTGCGTCTATGCCGAGGTACTGCATCATCTCGCCGCAACTCAACTAAAGAACGGGAGCGAAGCGACCGATTCCAACTGACGTGACGGCCCAGTGCGTAAACATCAGGCGAGTGGCTACATCCTTCGAACAGGTTGAGTACGGCTCTTCGCAGGAACTTGAAACCCAACACCTGAAACCGGATAATCGAAGCGCTTTCCCACAATCATCAATTCCAATGTTCCGAGGAAATCTATGAAGCGCTTCCTTATTCTGTTTTGTCTTGTTCTGTTCGCATTCTCTTCTACCGCATTCGCGCAAAATCGCTCCTACACAATCGAAGACGTTCTGAAGGTCCGACGTGTTAGCGATCCACAAATTTCGCCGGATGGACGCTTCGTGGCGTTCACCATCGGTGATGTTAACTTCGACGCGAACCGGATTGTGACGCATATCTACGTGGTTCCTGTCGCCGGCGGCGACACAAAACAACTCACTGTCGGTGATCGTTCAGCGACTTCGCCTCGCTGGTCACCGGACGGAAAGAAAATCGCCTTCACCACCTCCGGCCAGGTTTGGCTGATGGATGCAAATGGCGACCACAAGGAACAAGTCACCAAGATCTCAACGGAGGCGGCCTCGCCTGTTTGGTCGCCTGATGGCAATTGGATCGCGTTCACATCCGATGTCCACCCTGACTGTACGAATGATGATTGCAATAAGAAGAAAGACGAAGAGGCCGAAAAGAGTAAAGTAAAAGCGCACATCACCAGTCGACTTCTCTTTCGGCACTGGAATGAATGGAGGGATGTAAAGCGGACGCACGTGTTTGTCGTCCCGTCGAAAGGTGGCACCGCCAAAGACCTGACTCCGGGTGATTTCGATTCTCCTCCCTACGCAGCCGCCACAGGTGTTGACTTCGCGTTCTCACCTGATTCGCAAGAGATTGCTTATCTCCGAAATCCGGATAAGGTTGAAGCTACGTCCACCAACAGTGACATCTATCTTGTCCCAGTATCCGGTGGCCCAGGAAAAAACATCACGGTCCAGAACAGAGGTTACGACGCGAGTCCGGTTTATACCGGCGATGGCAAGTACATCCTTTATCGTTCACAAGCTACCGCCGGGTTCGAAGCCGATCGCTGGCGCTTGATGATGTACAACCGTGCGTCAGGTGTCAGCACAGAGCTCGTGCGTGGATTCGACCTGCAGGTTGAAGAAGCTGTCGTTTCTCCCGACACCAATCAAATCTATTTCACTGCCGGCGAAAGAGGATATGCCCCAATCTTTCGTGTTCCTATCGGCGGAGGTAACGCCCAAAAGGTAGTTGGCGACGTTTTTGCGACCAATCTCCACATCACACCCGATGGAAAAAGTCTGATATTCGCAAGCAGCTCATTCACGGCGCCAGCTGAGATCTACCTGGTGAACACTGATGGTAGTGGACTTCGCGCGTTAACTTCTGCCAATCGCCAGCTGATGGATCAGGCAAACCTCACAAAGGCGGAAGAGGTTGAATGGACAGGTGCACTCGGAGGAAAGATTCACGGATTTATCGTTAAACCCAGAAACTTCGATGCCACCAGGAAATATCCCTTGGTAGTTTTGATTCATGGTGGGCCACAAAGTGCCTGGAACAACGCCTGGAGTTATCGCTGGAATCCAGAGGTCTTCGCTAACGCGGGTTACGTTGTGTTCGCTCCGAACCCACGCGGATCGACTGGATACGGCCAGCAGTTTGTCAACGAGATCAGTGGTGATTGGGGTGGGAAAGCGTATGTGGACATCATGAACGGGGTGGCTGATGTGCTGCGGCGAAATTCGTTCATTGATCGAGATCGTGTCGGAGCAGCGGGCGCAAGCTACGGTGGCTACATGATTAACTGGATCGAAGGACATAACAATGATCCACGATTCCGCTTTAAGGTTCTTGTGTCACACGATGGTGTTTACAACCTCACGAGCATGTATGGCGCGACCGAGGAACTCTGGTTTACGGACTGGGAGTTCAAAGGAACCCCCTGGACCAATCCAACGATGTATGACCGCTGGTCGCCACATAATTTCGTAAAGAACTTCGATACCCCCATCCTGATCATCCACAGTGAACTGGACTATCGAGTGCCAATCGGCGAGGGGCTGCAACTGTTTACTGCTGTGCAGCGCAAAGGTATTGATTCAAAGATTCTGATATTTCCAGACGAGGGACACTGGGTGCTAAAACCGCAAAATTCTCAACTCTGGTACCACACAGTTCTTGACTGGTTAGACAAATATTTGAAGTGATTGGCTGCTAGATCTAAGAAGAGTGTCGCCACTAACCGATCTCGAACGCTTAGCCATTCGTCGCCGGCCTGAAGGTCAGCCGTTGATGCATCAGACGTGGGGCAAGCTCCTCTTCATGCACTGGCGCATTGATGAGAAGTTACTTCGGCCGTTGATTCCCGATGAACTAGAGATCGATACCTTCGACGGTACCCCGTGGATTGCCATCACACCGTTCACGATGTGGGACATTCGAGGCTTTCCTCCGTTCCTACCGCCAGTGCCGGGTTTCAGCTCGTTAGATGAACTCAATGTTCGCACCTACGTCCACTATGATCGAGTTCCGGGCGTTTGGTTCTTCTCACTCGATTGCAACAGCGCGGCCGCCGTGTTGGCCGCGCGTAATCTTTTTCTGTTGCCTTACTACAACGCCGACATCGAGCTTGAACAGGAAGGAAAAACGATTGACTACGAGCTGGACCGGGAAGAGGAGCCGGAAGCTAGTTTTCGAGCGTCCTGGAAGATCGGAGAAACGATTCCCTTCTCACATCCTGGTTCACTCGAATTCTTTCTGACAGAACGATACTGTCTTTACACGGAAGACGAAGGTCAGATCTATCAAGCGCGGATTTATCACGAACCGTGGCCACTACAGAAAGCGACACTCAAGGCTTTTTCTTCAACGATGATCGAATCTCAAGATCTCCCAACTCCGAAAGGAGAACCAATCCTGCATTATTGTGACGAGCTGAGTGTGGAGATTTGGCCGTTGAAGAATTTTTAGCAATTCGGCTGCTTTCTTACATCTCTGCGTCCCTGCGTTCTCAGCGTTTCAAAAGCCTTTCATTCGGCAACACTCAACATAGTGGCAAACAGTCAGTACCGAAACGCGGTAGCGTCGGGTCCGTTTTGATCGTGACCTGCTAAACAACTTCTTTCAGAAATCGGTCAAC
>Ga0114129_10015543_pt1 | contig 10822 bp, 13 predicted proteins | sample RhiMetdeltSRZDD1_FD_80071 | JGI IMG/M metagenome (GOLD analysis project Ga0114129, IMG submission 80071) | Populus rhizosphere microbial communities from Tennessee, USA - Rhizosphere MetaG P. deltoides SRZDD1 (version 2) (version 2) | ecosystem: Host-associated > Plants > Roots > Rhizosphere >... | reverse complement strand
AGACGATCGCCGCCGTCGCCGAGGCGCCGCTCGTCGCGGTCGGCAAGGCGCCGGATCACGGGCCCTGGCTCGTCAGCGCGGACGTGCTGGTGCCGGACTCCCGAGTGGGTGCGCGCCTCGCGCTCGCGGGGCGCGAGCCGCGGGGCTGGCTGGGCAAAGCCGTCGAGCAGCTCGCGGATCTGTGCGTGCACGTCTGATCGACCCCTCCGGCCAGGCGCTCGTGCTAGCGCTCGGCCTTGTGGCCGCGCTGCTTACGGGCGGGCTCGTGCTCGTAGCTCTCGGCGAGGCGGTCGGCGCGAAGAGCCGGGAGCAGCGCGCCGCGGACCTGGCCGCGGTGTCGGCGGCGGTGGCGATGAGGCGCGTCTACCCGCGCCTGTTCGAGCCGGCGTTCCTGCCGCCGGCCCGGCCTGGGCTGTCCCCGGTCCCCAACCCGCGCCACCTCACGCGCGAGCGCTACCTCGCGATCGCGCGGGACGCCGCCGTGCGCGGGGGCGCGCTAAACGGCGCGCGTGTGCGGAGCGGCGACGTCACATTTCCGGGCGGAGGCTTCGCGCCCACGCGTGTGCGTGTGCGCGTGCGGGAGTTGCATCGCGTCCGCGGCCCGGTCGTCCGCGAAGGCCGCGTCGAGGTTGCGGCCACGGCGGTCGCCGAGCTTGCGCCGGACGCGGGGGATGCGCTCGCGACGGGTGGCGGCTATAGCGGGCCGCTTGCCCACCGCCAGGGCAAGCCGATGCGCCCCGACGTCGCGGAGGCATTCGACCGCATGGCGGCGGCTGCGGCCGCGGACGGCATCGGCCTGATCGTTACGAGCGCGTTCCGCAGCGACGCGGAGCAGGCGCGCCTGTGGGCGGCGAACCCGGACCCGAAGTGGGTGGCCCCGCCGGGGACGTCACTGCACCGCCTCGGTACTGAGCTCGACCTCGGCCCTCCCGGGGCGTACGCCTGGCTCGCGCAGAACGCGGAGCGATTCGGGTTCGTCCAGCGCTACAGCTGGGAGCCGTGGCACTACGGCTACACGCGCAACGCCGGCAGCCGCTCGGTCGGATACGGGCCGGAGGAGGGGGAGCCGGCGATTCCCACGTTCGTGCCCGCCAAGTTCGCCCCGGCGATCGCGCGCGCGGCGCAGCGCTGGAACGTCTCGGCAGCGTTGATCTCGGCACAGATCTACGCGGAGTCGAACTTCAACCCGTTCGCGCAGTCGCCCGCGGGCGCGCAGGGGATCGCGCAGTTCATGCCGGGCACGGCGCGGTCGTACGGGCTCTCGAACCCGTTCGACGCCGAGTCCGCGATCGACGCGCAGGCACGCCTCATGCGCGACCTGCTGAGCCGATTCGCGACGGTCCCGCTGGCCTTGGCCGCGTACAACGCCGGCCCGGCCGCGGTCGCGGCGTGCGGGTGCGTGCCGCCCTACCCGGAGACGCGCGCGTACGTGACGAAGATCCTTGGCCTGCTCGGCGGGGCGGGAGAGGCGGCGAGCGGAGGGCTCGAGGTCCGGCTCGTCGCGTGAACCCGTTTTACCGAACTTTTACGCTAAGTCCATTAAATCAGTGCACAATGCGTTGGCCCTGTTCCCCCCGCCAAAGGAGACCGCAGTGCCGACCATCATCGTGAGACCCGACTCCGGTAACGACGACGCCTTCACGCTCTCCGAGAGCGTGATCCCGAGCCGCCTGCACGACGACCACTACATCGACCAGCTCGTCCAGCGCCTCGGCTGGGCGCTCGTCGATGCCGAGGACATCGAGGCGCGGAAGCCCGCCTGACGGCCCCCTTGCGCCCGGCGCCCCGATGCACTAGACCACGCAGGGGGCGCCGGGAAGGAGGCCCGATGTACTGCAGTGTCCGCCGGTACCGGATGGACCCCACGCGCATCGACGAGCTGATGCACCGCGTGGACGAGGGCTTCGCCGAGCTGATTGCGGAGGAGCCGGGATTCGTCGCCTACCAGTGCCTCGACTGCGGCGACGGCAGCGTCGTGACCGTCACGAACTTCCGCGATCGCGAGGGTGCCGAGAACTCGGTATCGAGGGCCGCGGCGTGGATTCGCGACGAGCTGAGCGACGTCGAGATCGAGCGCGTGGACGCGTTCGTCGGTGAGGCGAAGGTCAGCCGCGCGGGCTCGGAGATGCTCGAGCCGGCGCACGCCTAAGCCACATCCGCCCTGCGGTGGCGCCGGCGCTTGTGCATCGGCGCCACTAGGGGTAGCTTGGTGTTGAAACGCTCTCTCTGGAGGTCCGCATGACGGCACGCACGCTCGGCTCGCTCTCCGCTCTCGCTCTCGTCGCCGCGCTACCCGCCGCGGCGCAGGCCGACGGCCAGGTCGCCTCGGCGACCGGTGTGAAGCAGGTGAACGGGCAGACCGTCTACGTGGACATCGTGGTGGCCGTGCCGAGGAGCCAGACCGCCCGCCAGGCGACCGACCAGGCGCTCGCGCAGCAGGGGGCGCTCCGCCAGAAGCCGCCGTGGGCCGGCGGTGGTGGCGGCGGCGGTGGTGGCGGCGGCGACCAGTTCTTCTACACCGGGCTGAAGTGGAACTCGACCGTCACGCAGCACTACAACCCGACGGGCCAGCGCCTCGGCACCGCGAAGACGGCGCTTACCAACACTTACTCGGACTGGAGCAACATCTCGGGCTCGACCTACAACATCACCGGCGGCGCCGACACGAGCCGATGCCCGTCGCTCGTCCAGCAGTGCACCGGCCCGCAGGTCACCGACGGCAACAACGACGTCGGGTGGGCTTCGATCGGCGGCAGCACGCTCGGCGTTACCTGGTTCGTCACCAGTGGCGACCCCGAGGCGGACATGGCGCTGAACACGCGCTTCACGTGGAAGCAGACGTGCGACTCGTCGGGCGGTAGCGGCATCGACCTGGAGACCGTCTTCCTGCACGAGAACGGCCACGTCGCCGGGCTCGATCACGCCAACAGGACCGACTCCGTGATGTATCCGAGCTACCAGGCGCCGCGCTGCTCGCTCTACTCCTACGACCAGGCGGCGATGGCGAACCTGTACTAGCGATCCGGCTAGCCTGCAGGCCATGGCCACGATCACGCAGGTACATGGCGTAGAGGGACTTCGCGAGCTGATCGGCAAGCCGATCGGCCCGAGCGACTGGCGCGAGGTGACCCAGGAGATGATCGACGCGTTCGCGGAGATCTCGGGCGACGACCAGTGGATTCACGTCGACGCCGAGCGCGCGAAGACCGAGAGCCCGTTCGGGACGACAATCGCCCACGGCAACCTGACGCTGTCGATGATCGACGGCTTCCGCAAGTCGCTGATGGAGTCGACCGGCTTCAAGCTCGGCGTCAACTACGGCTGGAACAAGGTGCGCTTCCCGGCACCCGTCCCGACCGGGTCGAAGCTGCGCGCGACCGCCGAGATCATGAGCGTCGACGACGTCGGCGGCGGCTGGGTCCAGGTCGTGACGAAGTTCACCGTCGAGGCCGAGGGTGGAGAGAAGCCCGTCTGCGTCGGCGAGTCGGTAGGCCGGGCTCTCCCCGAGTAGTCGCCCGCCGGGCCTAGAGCCCGAGCTCGTCCTTCAGCACCTCGAAGCCGTTCTGATGGTGGCGGCAGTCCGACGGCGGGTCGTCCCATGGCGCGACGAACGACCAGCTGTCCACGCGCTTGCCGTTCTCCAGGCACTTCGACCTGTAGACGAGGAACAGCGGCGAGACGACGAGCGCCGCGATCACGACGAGAAACAGAATCATCCGCCATCCGGCGCCTAGCGCGGTCGACATCCCGTTATCCGCCTCTGTCGGCGGTCGCGAGCGCTTCCGCTTGGTCGCCGTAGTACTCCATCCGCTGGATCAGCCCATCGCGCACCGTCCAAACGTGTCCAACATGCGCCTCCACCAAGGCGCCGCTCGTACGCCCACGACCCCGGGCGTGGACGAGCGCGATCACCCGATTAGCCTCCTCGACCAAACGCTCGATCTCAACCCCACTCTCGACAAACGAGTCGAAGAGATCTGACGTGGCGCGCAACGCGGCGCTGCGCCCCTCCGCAACAAGCGCGTGGAGCTGGCGACGGCTCCAGTCGAAGACGACGTCCGGCCCGTAGAGCTCGCCCACGGCCGTCAGGTCCCTGCTCTGCCAGGCCTCGTAGACCTTCCGGACGACATCTGAGGGCGAGGCTGGCACGCCCCCGACCCTATCCTCGCCTGCGTGTCGACGACGACCCTGACCGACCGCGACGAGCGCATCAAGGAGCAGCGCCGGAGCCTGCCTGACAGCCCCGGCGTCTACCTGTTCCGCGACAACCGCAAGCGCGTCATCTACGTCGGCAAGGCGAAGTCGATCAAGAAACGCGTCGCCGGGCACTTCAGCAAGGCATCGACCTCGCGGACCGACATGGTGGCTCAGGTAGCGAACATCGAGTTCGTCGCCACCCAGACCGAGGCCGAGGCACTGCTCGCGGAGCAGAACTTCATCAAGCAGTACCGGCCGATCTTCAACGTCCGCCTGCGCGACGACAAGTCGTACCCCTACATCGCGATCTCGCTCGACGAGAAGTTTCCGCGCGTGTATTTCACGCGTGAGAAGCACAGGCGTGACCGCGCGTACTTCGGGCCGTACTCGAACGCGAAGAAGGTGCGCGAGACGCTCGACCTGCTCGGCAAGGTCTTCCAGCACCGCAGCTGCGACGGCGCGGAACCGGGCCGCGCCTCCGGCAGCCCGTGTCTCGACTACTACATCAAGCGCTGCGGGGCGCCCTGCGTCGGCTACGTGTCGGAGGACGAGTACCGCGAGGGGATCGAGAAGGTCGTCGACTTCCTCTCCGGCCGCTACCGCCAGATCGAGCGCGACCTCGAGGGTGAGATGAAGCGCTCGTCGGCGGCACAGGAGTTCGAGACCGCGGCGGCGATTCGGAACAAGCTGAAGGCCGTCCACAGCCTGCTCGAGCGGCAGCGGATCTCGAACGAGTCTGTCGGCTCGCTCGACGCGATCGCCGTTGCGACCGAGGAGACCGACGCCAACGCGCAGGTGTTCCAGGTCCGCGACGGCGTGCTGGCCGACCGCCAGAGCTTCTACCTCGACAACCAGGCGCAGCGCGAGGAGGCCGAGGTTGCCGAGGAGTTCGTGCTCCAGTACTACGCGACCTCGCCGGCCATCCCGCCGCGCGTGGTCGTGCAGCGCTCGGTGCAGGACACCCGAGTGCTGGCGGAGGCGCTCGCGGACCGGCGCGGCGGGCCGGTCGAGGTCCGGCACGCGGAGCGGGGAGACAAACGCCGGATCCTCGAACTCGCCGAGCGCAACGCGCGGCTCGCGCTCGACCAGGACCGGCTGCGGTCCGAGCACCGGCGGATCCAGCGCATCGACGCGCTGGAGGGGCTCCAGCGTGAGCTCGGCATGCCGCAGATCCCGATGCGGATCGAGTGCTTCGACATCTCGAATCTCGGCGAGACGCACACGGTCGCGTCGATGGTCGTGTTCGAGGGTGGTGCGCCGAAGAAGTCCGACTACCGCCGCTTCGGCATCCGTGAGTCGGTGCAGGACGACTTCGCCGCGATGAACGAGGTGCTGGGACGCCGGATGGCGCAGTACGTCGCGCAGCGCGAGCGCTCGCCGCATGAGGCCTCGTTCGACGCGAGCTTCGCGGCGATTCCCGGCGTGATCGTGATCGACGGCGGCAAGGGCCAGCTGTCGGCCGGGCTGAAGGCGCTGCAGCCGTTCCGCGACCTCGGAGTGACGGTGGTCAGCCTCGCGAAGCGGATCGAGGAGGTCTTCATCCCCGGCCGCTCGGCGCCGCTCGTGATGCCGCCGAACAGCCCGGCGCTGCAGCTGCTCCAGCGCGTCCGCGACGAGGCGCACCGGTTCGCGATCGAGTTCCACCGCGGCCGTCGCGACAAGGCGATGACGCGATCGGTGCTCGACGAGCTGCCGGGCATCGGCCCGGCCCGCAAGCGCCTGATCCTCAAGCACTTCGGCTCGCCGGAGCGCTTCCTCGCCGCCAGCCGCGAGGAGCTGCAGGCGGTGCCGGGCCTACCCGGCAAGGTCGCGCGCGAGATCCACGCGCACGTCCACAAGGCCGGCTGACGACATCTCCGAAACTTTGCGCGCCGACCCGCTCGCTAACGTGGATGTGGGACTAAATGGCCATGTCCACCCGGCCGGATAGGGCCCGAAGGGGCCAGCGAGGACTGTCTCGCCTCAGGCGAGGCCGTTCCACTGATGGCCAGTCAGCCGCCCGGTCTATTGACGACTTCGTGATCATCACCGGCTTCTCCGGGGCCGGCAAATCGCAGGCGATGGCGTGCTTCGAGGACGCCGGCTACTTCTGCGTCGACAACCTGCCGCCCGAGATGATCGGACAGCTCGCCGATCTCTTCGGCCACGAGGGCAGCAAGGTCGAGCACGCCGCGGTCGTATGCGACCCGCGCGGCGGCGAGTACTTCGCGCCGATGCTCGAAGTGCTCGACGGGCTCGAGGAGCGCGGGGTCAAGCATCGCCTCCTCTTCCTGGAGGCGTCCGAGCCGGTGCTGATCGACCGCTACAAGGAGACCCGCCGCCGGCATCCGCTCGCGGCCGGCGGCCAGGTGAGCGCCGGGATCGGCGATGAGCGCGAACTACTCGCCCCGGTGCGCGAGCGCGCCGACATCACGATCGACACGAGCGACCTGTCGGCCTCGCGGCTGCGGAAGGTCGTCGCCGACAAGATGCTGCCGCGCGCGACCGTCGGGAAGCTCGCGGTGACCGTCATGAGCTACGGCTTCAAGCACGGGACGCCGCGCGACGCCGACCTGAACTTCGACGTCCGCTTCCTGCCGAATCCGCACTACGAGTCGGAGCTGCGAGCGCTGACCGGACAGGACGAGGCGGTCCGCGAGTACGTAGAGAACTCGGACGGCCTGAGCGACTTCTACGACAGGCTCTTCCCCTTGCTCGACTACCTGCTGCCGCAGTACGAGAACGAGGGGAAGGCTCACCTCACGATCGGGATCGGGTGCACGGGCGGGCGCCACCGCTCGGTCGTGATCGGCGAGCACATCGCGGGCGTGTATCGCGAGCGCGGCGAGTACCTCGTCGACGTTGTGCACCGCGACATCGACAAGCCGCCCCGCAAAGCGTGATCCACCACGTTGGCGTCGAGGTGCGGGTGCTCGAGCACAGCGCGCAGTTCTACGACGCCGTCTTCCACGCGCTCGGCGGCCGACGGCTCTACGAGAGCGGCGAGGCGATCGGCTGGGGAGTCGACACGCCGGTCTTCTGGATCACCGCGCGCGACATGCCGAAGCCGGGCTACGGGCACATCGCCCTGCACGCGAGCGGGCGGCCGGCGGTCAAGGCCGCGTACCAGGGAGGGCTCGCAAACGGCGGTCATGACGACGGTCCGCCGGCCGACCGCCCTGAGTACGGGCCCACCTATTACGCCGCATATCTCCGCGACCCGGACGGCCTGAAGGTCGAGGTCGTCGCCGGAGCGTGACCGATAGCCTGCGGCGCCCCACGCTTACAGAAAGAAAGGACGTTTCTACATGGCGGTAAAGGCCGGAATCAACGGGTTCGGTCGCATCGGCCGGAACCTGTTCCGCGCTGCCAAGGAGCGCGGCGCCGACATCGACTGGGTCGCCGTGAACGACATCACGGACACGAAGACTCTCGCGCACCTGCTCAAGTACGACTCGATTCTCGGTCCGTATCCGGGGACCGTCGAGGCGACCGGCGACAGCCTCGTCGTCGACGGCGACGAGCTCAAGGTATTCGCCGAGCGCGACCCCGCGGCGCTGCCATGGGGCGACCTCGGCGCCGACGTGGTCATCGAATCGACGGGACTCTTCACCGATCGCGAGAACGCCGCGAAGCATCTCGATGCCGGCGCGAAGAAGGTCATCATCTCGGCGCCGGCGAAGGGCCCCGACGTCACGATCGCGCTCGGCGTCAACGACGACGCCTACGACAAGGACGCGCACCACGTCATCTCGAACGCTTCGTGCACGACCAATTGCCTGGCGCCCGTCGCGAAGGTCCTGCACGACACCGTCGGCATCGAGCACGGCCTGATGACGACGATTCATGCCTACACGGCCGACCAGCGCCTGCAGGATCTTCCCCACAAGGACCTGCGCCGCGCGCGTGCCGCCGCGATCAACCTGATTCCCACCTCGACCGGCGCTGCGAAGGCGATCGGCCTCGTCATTCCCGAGCTCGACGGGAAGCTGAACGGTGTGGCGATCCGTGCACCCGTGCCGACCGGTTCGGTGGTCGACCTCACGATTCGCGCCCAGAAGGGCACTTCCGTCGAAGAGATCAACGGCGCGATGAAGGCGGCCGCGGAGGGCCCCCTCGAGGGGATCCTTCAGTACACCGAGGAGCCGATCGTCTCGACCGACATCGAGAAGTCGCCCTACTCGTCGATCTTCGACGCCGAGCTGACCGCAGTCCTCGAGGGCAACTTCGTGAAGGTGTTCGCCTGGTACGACAACGAGTGGGGCTACTCGAACCGCCTGATCGACCTCGTGGGCCGGGTCCTGTAGGACTACGCAGTTGGCCGAGTTCCGCAAGCGGTCGGTCCGCGACCTGCCGCTGGACGAGGGCGCCCGCGTGCTGGTGCGGGTGGACTTCAACGTGCCGCTGGCCGACGGCGGCGTGGCTGACGACGCGCGCATTCGCGCGGCACTGCCGACGATCGAGCTGCTGCGCGAGCGGGGGACGCGGCTGGTCCTCTGCTCGCACCTCGGCCGGCCGAAGGGCCATGACCCGAAGCTGTCGCTTGCGCCCGTGTCCCATCACCTCGGGGAACTGCTCGGCCAGCGCGTGCACCAGGCGCCGGAGGTCGTCGGCCCGGAGGTGCGCAGCGGCGTCGAGCGGCTGGACCCGGGGGAGATCATCGTGCTCGAGAACAGCCGCTGGGAGAGCGGCGAGACGGCCAACGACCCCGCGCTCGCCGACGAGCTGGCGGCGCTCGCCGACGCTTACGTGAATGACGCCTTTGGCGCCGCGCACCGCGCGCACGCCTCCACCGTTGGTGTCGCGGAGCGGCTGCCATCGGCCGCGGGCCTGCTGCTCGAGAAGGAGGTGACGACGCTCGAAGCCCTCGTCGACGACCCGCAGCGGCCGCTCGTCGTGGTTCTCGGCGGCGCGAAGGTGAGCGACAAGATCGGCCTGATCGACCGCTTCATGGACATCGCCGACGCGATCCTGATCGGCGGCGCGATGTGTTTCAGCTTCTTCCGCGCGCAGGGCAGGCCAACCGGCGACTCGCTGGTCGAGGAGAAGGGCATCGAGCTCGCTAGGCGTGCACTCGACCGCGCCGCGGGAGACACGCGCTGCCGGCTCCTCCTGCCGCTCGACCTCGTGCTCGGCGACCGCTTCGACGCGGACGCGGACAAGCGGGCGCTCGAAGGCGTCGACGTGCCGGACGGCTGGATGGGGCTCGACGTCGGGCCCGCGACCGTCGAGGCCTACGCGCGCGAGATCGAGGCGGCCGGCACGGTCTTCTGGAATGGCCCGATGGGGGCGTTCGAGATGGAGCCGTTTGCGGCCGGCACGCGCGGCGTGGCGGAAGCGGTGGCAAGATCCGGGGGGACGACGGTCGTCGGCGGAGGGGACTCGGCGGCGGCTCTCGCACAGTTCGGACTGGCCCACCAGGTGACCCACCTTTCAACAGGCGGCGGTGCATCGCTCGAATTGCTCGAGGGCAAGCAGCTGCCCGGCGTGGAGGCGCTCGACGATGCCTGAGCGCCGCCGCCCCTACATCGCCGGCAACTGGAAGATGCACAAGACCGTCGCCGAGTCCTGGGACTTCGTGCGCGAGCTCATGCCCGCGATCGAGGGCGCGGGGAGCGTCGACGTCGGGCTGTGCGTGCCCTTCACCGCCCTGACCGCCGTTGTCGCGGCGACCGACGGCAGCGACGTGATCGTGTCCGCTCAGAACATGCACCAGGAGCAGTCGGGCGCCTACACCGGCGAGGTATCGGCGGCGATGCTCACCGACCTCCATGTGCGCGGAGTCGTGCTCGGCCACTCGGAGCGGCGCCAGTACTTCAACGAGACCGACCGGGCGCTTGCCGAGAAGGTTCCGGCCGCGCTCGACGCCGGGCTGTTGCCGATCCTCTGCGTCGGCGAGACCGAGGAGGAGCGTGAGCGCGACGAGACGCAGCGCAAGCTTCGCCACCAGGTACAGGAGGCGCTCGAGCGCGTCCCGGACGACCGGCTCGCGGACGTGGTGATCGCATACGAGCCGATCTGGGCGATCGGCACGGGGTTGGTGGCGACGCCCGAGCAGGCGCAGGAGGCGATCGCCTTCATCCGCGCGCTCGTAGGCGACCGCTCGAAGGATGCGGCCGAGCGCGTGCGCATCCAGTACGGCGGCAGCGTGAAGCCGGACAACGCGGCGGAGATCCTGTCCCAGCCTGACGTCGACGGCGCGCTGGTGGGCGGCGCGAGCCTCGACTCGAATGACCTCGCCCGCATCGTGACCGCCGCGGCGCGGTGAACGTCTGCCTCGTCATCCTCGACGGCTGGGGGCTCGCGCCGCCCGGGCCGGGCAACGCGGTGGAGTTGGCGAACACGCCGGTCTTCGATCGCCTCTGGGCTGAACACCCGCACACCGAGCTGACCACCTGCGGCCGGGCCGTCGGGTTGCCGGACGGCCAGATGGGCAACTCCGAGGTCGGGCACCTGAACCTTGGCGCCGGCGCCGTCGTGCGCCAGGACCTCACCCGGATCGACGACGCGATCGTCGATGGCAGCTTCGCGCGGAACGAGGCACTGCTGCGGGCGTGCGGCGTCGCTCGCGACCGCGGCCGGCTGCACCTGATGGGCCTCGTCTCGGCGGGCGGCGTGCACGCGAGCATGGACCACCTGCGTGCGT
>Ga0114129_10015542_pt1 | contig 10822 bp, 5 predicted proteins | sample RhiMetdeltSRZDD1_FD_80071 | JGI IMG/M metagenome (GOLD analysis project Ga0114129, IMG submission 80071) | Populus rhizosphere microbial communities from Tennessee, USA - Rhizosphere MetaG P. deltoides SRZDD1 (version 2) (version 2) | ecosystem: Host-associated > Plants > Roots > Rhizosphere >... | reverse complement strand
GCTGCTTACCGACATCAACCAGGCCGGCCTCGGGCGAGGCCTCCAGTTCGAGCTGTTCAGGCCTGCAACGCAGGAGCGGCTGGCGGAGTTTTACGCCGAGCTTCCGATCACCGTCAAAGTCACCGGGACTTATCACGACATGGGAGCCTTCGCGAGCGACGTCGCGCAGCTGCCGCGGATCGTCACGCTCAACGACCTCGTGATCGCGAACGACAAGGGAACGCTGACGATGGACGCCGTCGCCAAGACGTTCCGCTATCTTGATGAGGACGAGGTGGCGCGACAGCGTCGGTCGGTGAAAGACGCGAAGGCGAAGAAATGAACGCGCGCATCGCCTTTTGCGCGGGAATCGCGCTGCTCGTCGCCGGGTGCGGAGGCGAGAGCCACCAGGATCTGCGTGCCTGGATGCAGGAGCAGGGAAAAGGCGCCAAAGGCAAGCTCGACCCGCTGCCCCAGGTGAAACCCTATGAACCGTTCACCTACAACGCCTTCGATCTTCCCGACCCGTTCAAGCCGAGAAAGATCGAGCCCGTAAAAAGCGGCGGCAGCCTTGCGCCCGATCTAACCCGGCGCAAGGAGCCGTTGGAAGCTTATCCGCTCGAATCGCTGCAGATGGTCGGCACGATGCAGCGTGGCAAATCGACCTATGCGCTCGTGCGGACGACCGAGAAGGACATCTACCAAGTCAGAGTCGGCAATTACATCGGCCAGAACTTTGGCGTGATCGTAGGCATCACCGACAACGAAATTCGCCTCAAGGAACTGGTTCAGGACGGCACGGGGGATTGGACGGAACGATCCAGCACCCTACAACTCGCGGACGCGAGCGATCAAAGACAGGAGCGACGACGATGAGCCGCTTGCCCACTGCATCTACCGGTTGCCGCTCCCGAGCCTGGGCGGTTCTTGTCGCATTCGCCGCGGCGCTCGCCGCGCTTGGCGCTTCCGCGCAGACGTCGAACAGCATCGACGCGGTGAGCGTGTCCAAGGCGAGCTCGGGGCGGACCGTGGTCAAGTTCACGCTCAAGGCGCCGTTGGCCAATCCGCCGGCGGGTTTCGCGATCAGCAATCCCCCGCGCATCGCGCTCGACTTTCCGGATACCGGGAATGGACTCGGGCGCTCCGCGCAGGATATCGGCGACCCCGCGCTGCGCAGCCTCAACGTCGTGCAGGCGGGAAACCGCACGCGCGTGGTGTTCAATCTGAACAAGCCGCAGTCGTTCGAGACGCAGATGGAAGGCAACACGATTCTCGTGACGCTGACCGATCAGCCCACGGGCACTGCGACCGCGGAAACCCAGATCGTCTCCCGGTTCGCCGAAGCGCGTCCCGGAGAAGTCGCTCACGCGTTGCGCGACATCGACTTCAGGCGCGGGCGCAACGGCGAGGGCCGCATCATCGTCGATCTGTCCGACAGCTCGACCGGGATCGACATCCGCCAGCAGGGACGCACGCTCATCGTCGACTTTCTCAGGACGACGCTGCCGCGCAATCTCGAGCGCAGGCTCGACGTCGGCGATTTCGCGACGCCGGTTGCGACCATCGACACCTTCACGCAGGGCGCGAATGCGCGCATGGTCATCGAGCCGCGCGGGCTGTGGGAACATTCCGCCTATCAGACCGACAACCGCTTCATCCTTGAGATCAAGCCGATCCAGGAGGACCCGAACCGCCTGACCCAGGGGACGCGTCAGGGCTACAAGGGCGAGAAACTCTCGCTCAACTTCCAGAACGTCGAAGTCCGTGCGGTATTGCAGGTCATCGCGGATTTCACCGGCCTCAACATCATCACGAGCGATACGGTGACCGGCAGCCTGACGTTGCGGCTCAAGGACATCCCGTGGGACCAGGCGCTCGACATCATCATGCAGACCAAAGGTCTGGACATGCGCAAGAACGGCAATGTCGTTCTGATCGCGCCGCGCGAGGAGCTGGCAGTCAAGGAGAGGCAGCAGCTCGAATCGCGGCAACAGATCAGCGACCTTGAGCCGCTGCAGACCGAGCTCTTCCAGCTCAACTATGCGCGAGCCGCGGACATACTGGCCATCGTCAACGTTCGAACCGGTCAGGCCGGCGGCGCAGCCGGCGGGGAGCGTTTCCTGTCCAAGCGGGGCACCGCCTTTGTCGATCCGCGCACGAACATTCTTTTCGTCACGGACATTCCGAGCAAGCTCGAGGAAGTGCGCAGGGTCATCCGTCAGATCGATACGAGCGTGCGCCAGGTCCTGATCGAAAGCCGGATCGTCATCGCAAGCGACAAGTTCAGCCGTCAGCTTGGCGTGCGTCTCGGCGTGCAAACGGGGTTCACCCTGCAGCGCCGCTACGCGGGCGGCTTCGGCGGGACGCTTTCGACGCAGCCGGTCGTGACCTGCACGGGCAACGTGTGCACGAGGGAAACGCGCACGCAAACGCCCTACGAGCTCGCTTCGGGGATCGCCACGGCGGGCTATTCGGATTCGCCGCAGCTCAACGTGAATCTGCCCGTCCCGAATCCCGCCGGACAGCTCGCGCTCACGCTGATCAACTTGGGCAGCGGCAACCTGATCAATCTCGAATTGTCGGCGCTGGAAGCCGACACGCTCGGCAAGGTGATCTCCAGCCCGCGCGTCGTCACCGCCGATAATCAGAAGGCGCACATCGAACAGGGTACCGAGATTCCTTACGTGACTCCGGGCTCGGCGAATTCTCCGGCGACGGTGCAGTTCAAGAAGGCGGTCCTTGCGCTCGACGTGACGCCGCAGATCACGCCCGATGGCCGGATCATCATGTCGGTGGAAATCAGGAAGGACGCCGTCGGTCAGTTCGTTCCCGTGCAAGGCGGCGGGTCGGTGCCGTCGATCGACACCAAGAACGTCACCACGCAGATCGCCGTGAACAACGGCGACACCGCCGTCATCGGCGGCATCTACGAGGAAACGATCACCAACAACGTGACCAAGGTTCCGCTGCTCGGCGACGTGCCGGTGCTCGGTTACCTCTTCAAGCAGACCGGCAAGGAGCTCGACAAGACCGAGCTTCTGATCTTCCTTACGCCGCGGATCATCAAGGAATCGATCACCGCGGTGCGCTGACCATGTGAGCGCGTCACGCTCGCGCCCCGCGCTTCGTTAAACTACAATGCCCCGATGCACCTGCATCGGGGCAATCTTTTTCTGGTGGGCATGCCGGGCTGCGGCAAATCGACGCTGGGCCGCCTGCTCGCGAAGCGGCTGGGCAAATCGTTCTACGACGCCGACGTGGAGCTCGAGCGGCGGCTCGGCGTCACGATTCCCGTGATCTTCGAACTCGAGGGCGAGCCCGGCTTCCGCGACCGCGAGGAGGCGATCCTGTCCGAACTCGTGGCTCAAAGCAACATCGTACTCTCGACCGGAGGCGGCGTGATATTGCGTCCCGCGAACCGCGAGCGGCTCACGCAGAGTGGAACCGTGCTCTATCTTCACGCGGTGCCGGCGACGCTATGGGAGCGCACGCGCCACAGCAAGCATCGCCCGCTGCTGCAGGCTCCGGATCCTTTCGTACGGGTGCAGGAGCTGTACGCCGCGCGCGATGCGCTGTATCGCGAAGTTGCCGACGCAGTCGTCGAATCGGATCGCGAACAGGTGAGCCGGCTCGCGCATCGCCTCGAGCAGCAGCTTCGCGCCGCTGCGCGGGCTTGACGATCGGTGCGCACGCTCACCGTCGCGCTCGGCGAGCGAAGTTATCCGATCCATATCGGCGATGGCATCCTCGACCACTGTGGCGAATTGCTGCCTATGTCGGCGTCACGCCGCGCCGTCGTCGTCACCAACTCGGTCGTCGCCGGGTTTCATCTGGCGACGCTGCAGCAAGCGCTGTCCTCGGCCGCGATTCGCCATGAAGCCATCGTCGTGCCCGATGGCGAGACACACAAGGACTGGGCGACGCTGTATGACGTCCACACGCGGTTGCTCGAGATCGGCGCGGAACGCTCCACGGTCTTGATCGCACTGGGCGGAGGCGTCATCGGCGACCTCGCCGGTTTCGCGGCAGCGACATACCAGCGGGGGATGCCGCTGATCCAGATTCCGACGACGTTGCTCGCGCAAGTCGACTCGTCGATCGGTGGCAAGACCGCAGTCAACCATCCGCTGGGCAAGAACATGATCGGTGCGTTCTATCAGCCGCGAGCGGTCATCAGCGATGCGCGCACGCTATCCACGCTGCCGGATCGCGAATACATCGCCGGCCTCGCCGAGGTGATCAAATGCGGAGTCATTCGCGACGTCGCCTTGTTCGAATGGCTGGAAGCGAACATCGATCGGCTGAGGACTCGCGAGCCGGCAGCCATCGAGCACGCGGTGCTGGAGAGCTGTCGCATCAAGGCGAAGATCGTCGCAGCCGACGAGCGCGAAAGCGGCGAACGCGCCTTGCTCAACTTCGGACACACTTTCGGACACGCGATCGAGGTCGCGACGGGATACGACGCCTGGCTGCACGGCGAGGCGGTTGCGGCCGGCATGGTGCTCGCCTCGAAGCTGTCGGTTCACGCGGCGGGGTTGCCAGCGTCGGCTGCTGAAAGGATTGCGGCGCTGGTTCATCGGGCGGGACTTCCGACCGAGCCGCCTCGGTTGGAAATTGCGACCTGGCTGCAAACGATGGCTCACGACAAGAAAGTCGCGAGCGGTGCGCTGCGATTCGTGTTGCTGGAAGCGCTTGGTCGAGGCACGATCCGCGGCGATGTGACGACGGGGCAATTGACGGCGGCGCTCGGAGCCTGATCGCGCACGCATCGCGTTGAAAAGACAACGGCGCCCAGAGGCGCCGTTGTTTTGTTGTGCGTTCGCTGATCTAACTACAAGTGATCGTGAACGTAGTCGTCTGTTGCGGGGCGCCGGAGTCGGACACGAGGAAGTTATACGGGCCGAACGCACCGGCGCCCGTTGCCATCCCGCTGATGTTAATGAAGCCCGGCGCGGGCACCGGAAGCGGCGACCCGTCCGAATTCGTCACCATCGGAGTCACACTATTCACTGTCGAGGCCGACACGTTGTACGGCGGGGTGCCACCCGTAATTTGCACACTCACAGTCTTGCCAGTGCACGACGCGACGGTCTGGCTGCCCGGCGACGCGTTGAGCGCCGGAGGCGGCGCGGTCGGAGGTGCCCCGGTGCCGACGGTGTTGGTCAAGGTTGCGGTTGTCTGCAGGCCTACCGCGTCGCGGATCGAGAACGTCAGCGGAGCGACGCAGGTACCGTTGGTGATCACCGAGAACGGCAGACCGGGAGCGAGCACCGTCGAATTGATCAACGTCACCGCATTGGGGAACGGAGAGACCACGGTATAGGGCGGCGTTCCACCGTAAATGAAGTAGTCGACCCGGAAGCCGGCGGAGCAGGTCTGGGTGTCGGGCCCGGTGATCGTCACCGTCGACGGCACAATCGACAACACGGCAGCGCCGTTGATCGTCTGCACAATCGTGAACTGAGCCGTTTGCTGGTTGCCCGTCACCAATTCGGTCGCGCGTAACAACGCGGGCTGCGTGGGCGCATTCGCGCTCGCTTGGATGATCACCCGCGCCACGCCGAACTGATCCGATACGACGGTGAGCGTCGATACGAGCGGGTTGGCGGGGTCGTTCGTCTGGATGGCAAAGGCGCCGCTGACGACGTCAAATTTGACCTGCCGATTGGGAATGCCGCCGCCGCCGGGACCCGTGACGGTCACCGAGGCCGTTGCGGTCTGGCCGGAGCACACGGTGTTGACACCGCATGCCGCCGACGCGGGCGTTATCGTCAATGTATTGAAGATCGGCGCCGGTTTGACGGTGACCGTCGCGGTCGTCTTGACGCCGGCCGAGTCCTGAACGGTGATGAGCACGGCGGTGTCGGCGAGAACGTTGCCGGGCAGCAGCACGACGGTACCGTTGGAGAGCGATGCACCGATCGGAAGGACTGCGGTGTTGCTCGACACGACGAAATAGGGGGGCACCCCGCCGGTTATGGTCAGCGTGGCAGGGATATTCGAAAAAACGGTCGCAACCGAAGGCAGGATGGACAGCGGGCCGGGCGTAGTCGGCGGGGGCTTGAAAGGATTGTTCGGCGCTCCGCTTCCACCACCGCAGCCACCCAGGAAGGCAAGTGTCGCAAGCGAGAGCGCGGCGGTCAGGCAGCGCAGCCAGCGAGCATTTATACCGTTTGGCGCCATGAACGGCTCCCTGATGATGATGTCCTAAAGATTCGACCCCAGCCGCCGGTTTTGAACGCTGCGACAAGCATATAGGTCATTTTGTTGAGATTAAAGCGCAAGTCTTGAGCGGGCGCAAGTGCTTTCAGCGGTCGAGGTCCACCGTTCGGGAGATTTGCCCTCCTTTCGGTTGCCGCGATGCAACAATGTCGCTAGTATGGGCAAGGCTGTCGCGAATACGGGCGCAAAGCCGATTAATGCGCGAAAAGGGCGGACGCGGTACAAGTGCGATGAGGACCACGTGAGCCCAAACGGGACCGACTCCGCGCGCCCGCCAACCCGGCAGGGCCTGTACGACCCAAGCAACGAGCACGACGCTTGCGGCCTCGGCTTCATCGCGCATATCAAAGGTCGAAAAAATCACGCGATCATCGCTCAGGCGCTGCAGATTCTGAAGAATCTCAGCCATCGCGGCGCGACGGGAGCAGATCCGCTGCAAGGCGACGGTGCCGGCATTCTCATCCAATTGCCCGATGCGTTCCTGCGTCGCGTCTGTGGTCGACAGGGTCTCACGTTGCCGTCGATCGGCCATTACGGCGTCGGCATGGTGTTCCTGCCGAAGGAACCCGCGTCGCGCATGGCCTGCGCGCAGGAAATCGAGCGCGCCATCAGCAGTGAAGGACAGATCCTGCTCGGCTGGCGCGACGTCCCGACCGACAACGCGGGTCTTTCCGAAAGAACCAAGGAAGTCGAGCCCGTCATTCGGCAGGTGTTCGTTGCTCGCGGCGCGAACGACATGGATCAGAACGCGCTGGAGCGAAAGCTCTACATCGTTCGCAAGAAGTCGGGGCACGCGATCCAGGCGCTGAAACTCCGGCACGGGAAGGAGTTTTACGTGCCGTCGATGTCGACGCGCACGATCGTGTATAAGGGCATGCTCCTCGCGCACCAGGTCGGAGAGTATTACCGCGACTTGAAAGATCCAAGCATGGTCTCAGCGCTGGCGATGGTGCACCAGCGCTTCTCGACGAATACGTTCCCAACGTGGGATCTCGCGCACCCGTTCCGGTTGATCTGTCATAACGGCGAGATCAACACGCTGCGCGGCAACGTCAACTGGATCCGCGCGCGTCAGCAGGCGATTGCGAGCTCGGTGCTCGGCGCCGATCTCGACAAGATCTGGCCGCTCATCTACGACGGACAGTCTGATTCCGCTTCATTCGACAACGCGCTGGAGCTCTTGCTCATGGGCGGTTATCCGCTCGCCCACGCGATGATGCTGATGATTCCGGAAGCGTGGGCCGGCAATCCGCTGATGGACGAGGATCGCCGCGCGTTCTATGAATACCACGCGGCGCTGATGGAGCCGTGGGACGGGCCGGCGGCGATGGCGTTCACCGATGGGAAACAGATCGGCGCGACGCTCGATCGCAACGGCTTGAGGCCCGCGCGCTACATCGTCACCGACGACGATTACGTGATCATGGCCTCGGAAGTCGGCGTCGCCGACATACCCGAGCGCAAGGTGATCAGGAAATGGCGCCTGCAGCCAGGCAAGATGCTGCTCGTCGACACTGAGCAGGGCCGGATCATCGACGACGCCGAGCTCAAGCGCACGCTGGCGACGGCCAAGCCGTATCGCGCCTGGATCGACCGGTCGCGCGTCGCGCTCGACTCGCTCCCCGATCCGGCGCCACCGCAGCCGTCGTCGGTGCCCCTGCTCGATCGCCAGCAGGCATTCGGTTACACGCAGGAGGATCTCAGGATCATCCTCGCGCCGATGGCGCGCGGGGCCGAGGAAGCGGTCGGCTCGATGGGCAACGACGCCACGCTTCCCGTGCTCTCGAATCGGCCGAAGATCCTCTACAACTACTTCAAGCAGCTGTTCGCGCAGGTGACGAATCCTCCGATCGACCCGATTCGCGAGGAGCTCGTCATGTCGCTCGTCACCTTCATCGGACCCCGTCCAAACCTTCTCGCCGTCGATATCGACGCGGATTCGACCGATCTTCCGATGCGCCTCGAAGCGGAAAAGCCGATCCTCACGGCCGACGAGATGGAGAAGATCCGCCACATCGAGCTGTTCACCGGCGGAACATTCCGGTCGCTCGAGCTCGACATCTGCTATCCCGCGGCGTGGACCGCCGCCGGGATGGAAGCCGCGCTCGCGAGCCTCTGTGCGCATGCCGAGGATGCGATCAAGCTCGGCTACAACATCCTGATCATCTCCGATCGCCGGGTTTCCGCGGAATTGATGGCGATCCCGGCGTTGCTCGCGACCGCGGCGGTCCATCAGCATCTCGTGCGCAAGGGCTTGCGCACGAGCACGGGCCTGGTCGTGGAGACGGGATCGGCGCGCGAGGTCCATCAATTCGCGCTGCTGGCGGGATATGGGGCAGAGGCGATTCATCCGTTCCTCGCGCTCGAGTCCGTCGGGCAGCTTCACGAGCACATACACGAAGTACCGGCCGACGAGGCTCAAAAGCGTTACATCAAGGCGATCTGCAAAGGCCTGTACAAGGTCATGTCCAAGATGGGCATATCGACCTATCAATCCTATTGCGGCGCGCAGATTTTCGAAGCGGTCGGATTGAATTCTGCGTTCGTCGACAAGTATTTCACCGGGACCGCGAGCAACATCGAAGGCATCGGGCTTTTCGAAGTCGCGGAAGAAGCGTTCCGGCTGCACCAACTCGCGTTCGGCGACAACCCGCTGCTGCGCGATGCGCTCGACGCGGGCGGCGAATATCAGTATCGGGAGCGCGGCGAAGAGCATATGTGGACGCCGGATTCGATCGCGAAGCTGCAGCACGCGACGCGTTCAGGGAGCTACGCCACGTACCGCGACTACGCGCGACTCGTCAACGAGCAGGGCAAGCGCCTGATGACGCTGCGCGGCTTGTTCGAGCTCAAGTTCGCGCCCGAGCCGCTGCCGCTGGAGGAGATCGAGCCCGCAGCGGAGATCGTCAAGCGCTTCGCCACGGGCGCGATGAGCCTCGGATCGATCTCGACCGAAGCGCACACGACTCTCGCGGTGGCGATGAACCGCATCGGCGGCAAGTCGAATACCGGCGAAGGCGGCGAGGACGCGCGGCGCTATGCGCTCATTCGAAAGGGCGAGAGCCTGAAATCGCGGATCGACAGCGTCGTCGTCGACGTGCCGGTCAAGGAAGGCGACTCGCTGCGCTCGCGCATCAAGCAGGTCGCGTCCGCGCGCTTCGGCGTGACCGCGGAGTACCTGGTCAACGCCGATCAGCTCCAGATCAAGATGGCGCAGGGCGCGAAACCGGGAGAGGGCGGGCAGCTTCCGGGCCACAAGGTGTCCGAATACATCGCGCGACTGCGTTTTTCGGTTCCGGGCGTCGGGCTGATCTCTCCGCCGCCGCATCACGACATCTATTCGATCGAGGATCTCGCGCAACTGATCCACGATCTGAAAAACGCGAATCCGCTGGCGTCGATCAGCGTGAAGCTGGTCTCGGAAGTCGGCGTGGGCACGGTCGCCGCCGGCGTGGCCAAGGCCAAGTCGGATCACGTGACGATCGCGGGTCACGACGGCGGAACGGGCGCATCGCCCGAATCGTCGATCAAGCATGCGGGAACGCCGTGGGAGCTCGGCCTCGCGGAGACGCAGCAGACGCTGGTGCTGAACCGCCTGCGCGGGCGCATCGCGGTACAGGTCGACGGCCAGATGAAGACCGGGCGCGACGTGGTCATCGGGGCGATGCTCGGCGCCGACGAGTTCGGGTTCGCGACGGCGCCGCTCGTCGTCGAGGGCTGCATCATGATGCGCAAGTGTCACCTCAACACCTGCCCGGTCGGAATCGCGACGCAGGACCCGGTGCTGCGCAAAAAGTTCACCGGAACTCCCGAGCACGTCGTCAACTACTTCTTCTTCGTCGCCGAAGAAGTACGAGAGCTCATGGCGAAGGTCGGCATCCGCCGCTTCAACGAGCTGATCGGCCGCTCGGATCTGCTCGACATGCGCGCCAGCATCGATCACTGGAAGGCGCGCGGACTCGATTTTTCGCGCGTGTTCTATCAGCCTAGAGTTCCGGCAACCGTAGCGCGCCATCATTGCGAGCTCCAGGATCACCGGCTGGAGCGCGCTCTCGACCATCGCCTGATCGCCGACGCGGCGAGCGCGATCGAAGAGAAAAAGCCGGTTCGCCTCGAGTACTTGATTCGCAATGCGCACCGGTCGGTCGGGGCGATGCTTTCAGGCACGATCGCACGCCGTTACGGGCATGAGGGCCTGCCCGACGATACGCTGCACGTCGCGTTCACCGGCAACGCCGGCCAGAGCTTCGCGGCATTCCTCGCCCGCGGCGTGACTTTCGAGCTGCAGGGGGCAACCAACGACTACGTGGGCAAAGGCCTCTCGGGCGGACGCGTCGTCGTCTACCCGGATCCCGAGTCACCGGCGCTGCCCGAAGAGAACATCGTTATCGGCAACACCGTCATGTACGGAGCGATCGACGGCGAGGCGTATTTCCGCGGCGTCGCGGGCGAGCGCTTCTGCGTCCGCAATTCGGGCGCCATCGCGGTCGTCGAAGGCACCGGCGACCACGGTTGCGAATACATGACCGGCGGGACCGTCGTGGTGCTGGGCCGTACCGGGCGCAACTTCGCCGCCGGTATGAGCGGCGGCATCGCCTACGTCTATGACGAGGACGGAAAG
>Ga0114129_10015541_pt1 | contig 10822 bp, 9 predicted proteins | sample RhiMetdeltSRZDD1_FD_80071 | JGI IMG/M metagenome (GOLD analysis project Ga0114129, IMG submission 80071) | Populus rhizosphere microbial communities from Tennessee, USA - Rhizosphere MetaG P. deltoides SRZDD1 (version 2) (version 2) | ecosystem: Host-associated > Plants > Roots > Rhizosphere >... | reverse complement strand
GTCCGTTACGACACTGCGACTCCGCGAAGCGCACGAACGCATGTGCGACCTCGCAGCACAGCTCCTTCCGCACCAGCCTCGTGAGGGATGACCATGCAGATGCTGAGCGAGGACGATGCGAACATCCGTGAAATGACAGACGAAGAGCTCACGATGGCGTGGGATCTGTGGTTCGACCTGGCTCAGACGACCAACGATAGCGATCCTGCGTACACGCACGGCGTGTTCGTTCGTGTCGGCCTACTGCCGACGGGCGCGAGCGGTCAAGGCGATCGAGACTAATACCCCTTTGCTTTTCTTTTCTTGATACTCGCGGGCCCACCGCTCCACCCCAGCGCGCACAAAACACGCGCCGGGGACCCCGGCCCGCTCGCGGCGGCGGGACCGCGTTCGCGGCCCGCCGCAGCCGCAGGCGCTTTCCCTTTACACCAACCCCCTGTCCTTCGCCCACACCGTCAGCGCCACGCGGCCTTCGACGTCGATCTTCTCGTAGATGTTGTGCAGGTGAATCTTGACGGTACCCTCGGTGATGTTGAGGCGATCGGCGATCTCCTTGTTGCGGAGTCCCGATGCGACGTGTCGCACGAGCTCGAGCTCGCGCTGCGTCAACAGCTGCGCGGCTTCGCGCTCGCCGGACTCGCGCCGGAGCAGCGTCCGCATCGCGCGCGCAGCGACCTTCTGCTCGAGCCACTCTCCGCCGGCGTGCACTTTGCGCACGCACTGGACGATGAGGCGCGGCGCCATGTCCTTCAACAGCACACCGCGGATCCCTAATCGAATCGCTTCGAGGAGCTCTTCTTCGCGGACAGATGCCGTCAGAAGGATCGTGGCAGGATATTCGGGTTTGCCGTGCAGCTCGCGCAGGACGCTCAGACCGTCGCCGCCAGCCATGAGCAGGTCGAGAATCAGTACATCGGGCCGAAGCCGCCGCACGGCACCTGGAACTTCCGCACCGGTCGTACAGCGCGCGACAACCTGGATATCGCCCTCGAGCCGAAAGAGCTGCTCGAGAGCGTCGAGCACCAGCGGATGATCGTCGGCGAGCACCACGCGAATCATTCTTTACCGGGGGACTGCGTCCCCCGGACCCCCTCACGCCTTCGCTCGCGGGGACCCCACGATCCCCGCTCCGCTCCGGCGGCTCGCTCGCACCGCTCGCTCGCAAGTCGACTCGACTGCGTCCCCCGGACCCCCTTACCCACCCCACCGCACACAATACGTGCGGTGGGGGCCCCGGCACGCGTTCGCTCGCGGGGACCGGGGTCCCCGGCGCGCGTTTTGTGCGCGCTGGGGTGGTGGCGACCCCACGATCCCCGCTCCGCTCTCGCGGCTCGCTCGCGATGCTCGCTCGCTCGCAGCTGCATACAGATCAACTAACTCGGCCTTGGAAGATTGTCCACACCCTGCGGCACGAGCACTTCGAGCCGCGCGCCGTGTCCTGGCCGCGAATCGATCACGATGCTGCCGCCAATGGCTTTGACCCGGTCGCGAATCACGATCGGACCCCGGCGTTGCGCGTCCAGCTCCTCCAGCGTCAGGCGGCCCTCGAAATCGAATCCCTGACCGTCGTCGTCGACAACGATCCGCCAGAACCCCTCGTGTGCCTCGAACCAGAGCACGACGTTGGAGGCGTCGCTGTGCTTCCGGACGTTGACGAGCGCCTCCTGGACGATTCGGAGCATCTCCTTGCACAAACGCGTCGGCAGTTGAAGATCCTTGAGCTCGCAGATCACGCGCGTGCTGATGCCCGTGTCGCGCGTGAATCGATCGATACGCTCGGTGATGAGCTCGACGATGCGCCCGGAGCTCACGTCCGGCGGCTGCAGGCGATACGTGAGATCACGCAGGTTCAACATCTCCTGGCGGAGCTGCTCCTGCAAATGATCGACCGTCTCGGAAATCCAGGGCTGACCTTCCGACTGCGAGCGCCGCCGGACTGTTTCGAGCTGGAGCTGCAGCGAGAACAACGACTGGATGACGCCATCGTGCAGCTCGCGCGCGACGCGCGCGCGCTCGACGGCGCCGATGCGCGCACGCAGCCGCCGCATGAGATACACGCTGTAGAGCGCCGGACTGGCATGCCTCACGAGCGCCTGCAAGAACCTGAGGTCGCTGTCCTGCAGCCGACGAGCCGAGGCATCGATCAACATGAGGTGTCCGGCCCACTCGTCTCCCGCGGTCACTCGAGCGCAGAGCAGGGTGCCCCACGCGTGCTGGTTCGAGAACGCGTCGGGAATCGCCGCGTGAAAGTTCGTGACAGACTCGCCGCCGCTGTCGAGCGCTGCTGACCTGCTCGGCCCGGCCTTCGCTCCACCGGATCGGACTGCAACCCAGACGTCCGCCTGATCCGGCACGTCGAAGAGGTACGCGTTTCGCGCGTCGCGGGCGAGCTCGATCACATCGGCGCTGTGCTGATCGGGGCTCGATGCGAGACCGACACGCCAGAGATACACACGTCCTGTTTCGATTTCTCTCAGGACCACGAGCGCCGACCTCGCGTCGAACGCGGCGAGCACTTCGCGCGCGACCGCGCCAAGCGCCGACGCAAGACGGCCTCGTTGCAGCTGCGCCGCCGCGAATACGCGTGCGAGGATCGACGACTGCTCTCGCTGTCGCAGCTCGCGCTCGGCAAGGACCCCCACGAAGACTGCGACGAGAATGAGGTAGCTGCATCGAATCAAGAGCCGGTTGGCTTCGAGCGCCATCCCGAGCGCCGGGGAGCGCGCGAAGACGGTCGCCTCGATGAACAGCAGTCCGATCGTCATGAGCGCCGTGGCCAGAGTCGCGTTCAGACCCCAACGATACGCGGCGCTGACGACGACGAACGTGAAGAGGACGAAGAATGGGCTGCTCGGCCCCGTCGTGAAGATGGTCAGCGCCGTCGCCAGGACGATGTCGAACACGTGGAGCCACACGACGAGGAACTGCGCGATTTGAGGCCGAACGTGCAGCAGACCGAAGACGAGCGCGGCGATGATCGTGTACGCGACGAGCAGCGAATAGCAGATACCGCTGAATCGCGTCGGCTCGGTGGGATCGATGTAGACGCCCACGAGCGAGGCGAACGCCAGGACCATGCGTCCGACGCTCAGAAGCCGCTCGGTCCGTTGAATATCGGACGCGTCCGCGCGGCGACGCCATAGCGGACGCGTCATGGTCGGCATGTCCTTCAATTTCAGGGGATAGGAGATTATGACGTCTAAGCCCGGCCGTATTCAATACATTTTGCCGGATAGACCGCCAGGCCGGTGCTACCGACTCCGAACACTCAGATAATGCGCCTCGTACATCGGGACGACGCGTTCGGCGCAAAAGAGGCGGGTCACGCGTTCCCGGGCCGCATCAGTAATCTGCTGGCGCAGCGGCGCATCTGTCAGCACGTTGATCGCGCTCTCCACCATCTGGTCGACATCGTCAGGCGCGTGCAGGAAACCTGTAATCCCGTGCTCGATCACTTCGGGAAGGCCACCCACGTTCGACGCGACGACTGGCACATGACAGGCCATGGCCTCGAGCGCCGCCAGGCCGAAGCTTTCCTGTGCTGATGGCAGAAGGAACACGTCGCCGATCGAGAGCAGCGGAATGACGGCTTCCTGCTCGCCAAGTGAGTCCACCATCGACGAGATGCCGAGCTCGCGACCCAGCCGGTAGGCCTTGCCCAGCTCGGGCCCATCGCCAACGAGCAGGAGACGCGCGGGCACTCGGCGGGCAATGCCTTGGAAGACGCGCATCACCGCGTCAATCCGCTTGACTGGCCTGAAATTCGACACGTGAAGGACGACCTTCGCCGTCTCGTCACGTGAAAAGCGCCGGCGGAGATCGGGGACAGCAATTCTCCGATAGAGTCCGCAATCGAGGAAGTTCGGGATGACGGCAATCTCGCGCCGGATGCCCAGCTCCGTATGCGTCGACTTCCTGAGGCTCTCCGACACGGCGGTAATCCCGTCCGACTGCTCGATCGAGTAAGCCACGATCTCCGAGTACGAGGGATCGCTGCCCACGAGGGTGATGTCGGTGCCGTGCAATGTGGTCACGACACGCGGAACCTGGTCGCTCGCGCTCGATGCGAGCACCTGGCGCGAAAGCAACGCGGCTGTTGCGTGCGGAATGGCGTAGTGGGCATGAATGACGTCGAGGCGGAACTCGCGCGCAACCTGGACCACCTTGTTGGCCAGCGACAGCACGTACTGCGGCTCGCGAAAAAGCGGATAGCTGGGTGTCTGCACCTGATGGAAGGACAGCCCGGCGTAAAAGTCGCCGAGCCGGAATGGCGCTTCGGTGCTGACCAGATGCACCTCGTGATTGCGGTCGGCCAGCGCCTTGCCGAGTTGGGTCGCGACGATACCGCTGCCGCCGACCGATGCGTAGCAGATGATCCCGATGTTCACGACGTATTAGACCGGGGGGCTTCGCCCCGCCGGACCCCCCATCCCACCCCACCGCGCATAGAACGCGCGGCGGGGGCCCCGGTATCGCCGTCGCTCGCGGGGACCGCTTTGCCCCGCTCCGCTCCGGCGGGGCGCGCCTGCGGCGCGCCTAGCCCCTTGCGGCACGGCCGAAACGAGTACAGCATTCTTGTTTCGAGCTGGATAACGGCGTCCTGCGGGTCAGAACTGGCATCGCCACGCGCTCAGCCGTGCACATGCGTCATCCCAAGACCTGACCCCGCTCGTCTTTGAAAAGGAGCGGTCGGACAATCGGTTCTCTCACGATTACTCCCTCCGCAAATGCCGTCCCGACGAGAGCACCGAACTGAGCGTCGCGGCTCTCGACGAGCTGCTGGAAGCGTGGTGACGTCAATCGCGTCTGCACGGCGCCGCCGTCAGCCGGGCTGAACTGAGTGACGTGGCAGGCGAGCGCGCGCCGCTTCGCATCATAGTGGTCGGCCACGTCGATCACGAACGACGGCGCTGCGGAATCATTGATGAAGTAGTAGCAGACCCATTCCGGTCGCCACGGCTCGGATCCGGTATCGTACCGGCGTAGCCCGCTGTTGAAGACTGCCTCCGTAAGTATTGCGCTGGCCGCGACGTGATCCGGGTGTCGATCGGACCAGTACGGCGCCGCCACCGCTCGCGGGCGCGCGGTTCGAATCAGGTCCGTCGCCGCGCGGACGTGATCCCCCTCGCGGCCGATCGCCCGATCGGGCCAGTGCAGGTTGATACGCCAGAGCGCGCGCAGGACGACGCGCGACTGCTCCGCTTCGGCGAGGCGCTCGTCCACGGTGCCGTTCGACCCCATTTCCCCTGCCGTCAGATCGCACAAACCAACGCGGAACCCGAGCGCCGTGTGCTTCGCGATCGTGGCGCCGAGGCCAATCTCGAGATCGTCGGGGTGTGGGCCGAAGACGAGTAAGTCGACTTGGTCCATTGGGGTTCATCGCTCACGAAGGAGACGGAGGTCGCGGAAGAAGCTGAAGAAGCTGTTCACCACAGAGACACGGAGGATCGACTTCATCATTTGCGGTAAGCCCTCAACAGACCATCTCCAACGCCGAGATACGCCGAGGGCGGAGATACGCGGAGTGCGTCGCGCCGTCGATGCGGAGGCGGCGGCCGGCCTTCGGCCGGTCATGTATCGCGAGACGGACGGGATCTCAAGCACGTGAACATGCCAGGGCGCGTGTGATCCCGTCCGTCTCGCGATTCATGCCGAGTGTAGCGCGCCGCCGCCCCCTCGGGATATCGCGAAAGCGGATCTGGGCGTTCCGCTGCTCTCAGCGGCCTCTGCGTTGAGTGCTGCTCGAATAGAACGTACGTCGGTTATCGATCGTGAGAAATATCCTCCGTGTGCTCCGTGCCTCCGCGGTGAAGAGAGCTTCTCCGCGATTTTTCGTCCACACCGCGATCTCATGCCGGTGCGATCGCGATCACCCGCAACGGACTGCCGCTGCCGCCGAGAATTTTCAGAGGCGCCGCAATTACGACGGCGCCGGTCGGCGGAAGCTGATCGAGATTGCACAGGCTCGCGAGGCCGAAGCAGCCGGCGGCGTGCATGATCGCGTGATTGGGGAATGGCGGATCGAACGTGCCTGCCTGGCCGGCATCCGTGCCGATGGTCTCGACTCCAACGCCGAGAACGTGACGATCGCGGGCGAGCAGAGCCGAAGCCGCCGGATCGAACCCGGGTGAGTGCGGTCCATCGGGTCCGACATTCAGAAACATCGCGGGATCGGTCCGCCGGCTCCAGCCGGTTCGCAGCAGCACCCATGCGTCCGCGGGGATTCGTCCGTGATCGTTTTCCCACACGACGATGCGAGATGCGGTCAGCAGAAAATCAGGATTCCGTTCGACGTCCTGCGTGACGTCGATGACGCATGCCGGCCCTACGAAGCGCCGCGCCGGAATCGTGTCGCACGCGTTCTCAGGCAGGTCCTTGCCGGTGATCCAGTGAATCGGCGCGTCGAAATGCGTCCCGGTGTGCTCACCGAAGCGCAATGTGTTCCAGTACCAGCCCGGTCCCTTCTCGTCGTAGCGCGAGATCACGTCGATCGCCACGCCGGGCGAAGGGGCGAACGTGGGCGGCAGGCCGATGACCGGCGTCGTCGGCCCGAGCGGCTGCGTAAGATCGACGATCTTCAAGCGCCCCTCGGCGAGATCGGAGACGAATTGTGTCAGCGTCGTTGATGGCATGGCTCGCGGCTCAAGGCTCGCGGCTCTGGGCTTGTCTGCTGAAACCTGGCTCTGGGCTCAAGGCTTTGGCTCCGGGCCTCTGCGACCTGGCTCTTGGCTCGGGGCTTTCGGCTTTTGGCCTCGGATGAATCCCAGAGTTCAGATGTGTTGGTGTTGCAAACACAGCTCCTCACACTTCAATTCATATCAGGCCCAAAGCCGAAAGCCGTGAGCCCAAAGCCCAGCATCACCCAAAGCCCTGAGCCGAGAGCCTATTCCCTCAAGTACCGCTGGAACGCGAAGCGGTTCTCGAGCAACGACAGATCCGTCACATACGCCGACGGCCCGACCGCTTCGACCTTGGCAACGATTGTCGTGAGATCCTGCGCGCCCAGCGCGCGATCGAATGCGTCCGTAAACTCGTCGAGCGTTCGAACGGTTGCGGTCCGCGGCACGCCCGCCGCCGACGCAATCCCGGCGAGGTCGCTGCCGGTCGACGTCGCCGTCGGAAACCCGCCGACCGACAGCAGACTCTCGTTGTCGAACACGATGTGAACCAGATTGCGCGGACGGTACCGGGCGAGTGTCGTGAGGCCTCCGAGATTCATCAGGATCGATCCATCGCCATCGAACACGACCACGCGACGGTCCGGCCGACAGAGCGCGATGCCGAGCCCGATCGACGACGCGAGCCCCATCGCATGCTGCAGGTAGAAGAAGTTCGGTCGATGCCCGAGCGACTGCAATTCAACGGCGACCGCACCCATGATGGTCACCACCACCAGGTGCTCCAGTCGCGGGTACACCGCTTCGAGCGCTTCCAGCCGTCGCATGACGTTCTCAGTCGATAGGCGAGCGTCGGACAGTTTGCAGCTGAAGAACCTTCAGCACCCTTAGCACCTTCAGCACTTCAGCACCTTTAGCACCCTTAGCACCTATCCGCCGTCCTCCCACATGAGATCGCGGCAGAGCAGAAGCGCGACCGGCTTGTTGGAGGAGTACGCGAGCGTCTGCGCCTTGTTGATCCGCTTTGCCACGTGATCGACGTGCTCGAGATACGAGAACGGAATGCGCAAGGCGCGCAAGAGATCTTCCGTGACGCCGCCGCCCTCCGTTTGCCACGGATCGCGCTCGCCGAATTCCCCACGGTAGCTGACGAGCATCAGCAGCGGGATCCGATAGAGCTGCGCGCACGAGACAATGCCGTTGATCGACGCGAGAAAGCCGTGGTTCTGCATCAGCATCGCAGAACGAACGCCGGCGAAATGCGCGCCAGCCGAAATGCCGACGCCCTCCTCTTCCTTCGCGAGGCGCACCAGGATCATCTCGGGATCGTCTTCGGCCATGCGAATCAGGTGCACGAGCCAGGTCTCGGGCAGCGCCGAGATCAGGCGGATGCCGCACGCTTTGAGGCCTTCGTAGATGACGCGCGAGTTGGAGGTGGATACAGGCACGACCCGCAGCTGACGATCCGAGCCAACGTTAGCACAGCTTTGCGGGAAACATCGTAGACTACACGCGCCTGTTATCGCTTGCACTGATCAGGCCGCGCAGGAGGCCCCATCCGAACCCGTCGTTGGCAGATTGCTGCGATCATCACGGCCGCCATCGCGATCAGTTATCTCGATCGGCAGTCACTCTCGGTCGCCGTCACCGCGATCCAGCGCGACATCCCGCTCAGCAACACGCAGTTCTCGCAGCTGCAGGCGGCGTTCCTCCTCGCGTACGCGTTGATGTACGCCGGCGGCGGCGCGCTGATCGACCGCCTTGGGACGCGCATCGGATTCTGCGTAATCATGATCGCCTGGTCGCTCGCCTGCGCGAGCCACGCCTTCGCGACCGGCTTTCGATCGCTCAGCGTCAGCCGGTTCATGCTCGGTGTCGGCGAGGGAGGCGGCTTCCCCGCGGCGACCAAGGCGCTCGCCGAATGGTTTCCGATTCGCGAGCGGTCCACGGCGATGGGACTCGTCAACGCAGGCACCGCGCTGGGAACGGTCATTGCGGCGCCGGCCATCGCACTTATCCTGAGCGTCGCCAACTGGCGATGGGTCTTCATCTTCTGTGGCGCCGCCGGACTCGCGTGGGCGATTTGGTGGATGCGCGAGTACCAACCTGCCGCAAAGGACGAGCGCCTCTCCGCAGCCGAGCGTGCCGAAATACGTGAAGTGCTGTTTACTCCGGCGCGCCCCGGCGAGGGTACGCAAACGGAAGAATCGGAACGACGTGCAGGCCCGATCGATACGTCTCCCACCCTAGAAACGCCGCGCTGGCTGACGCTGCTGGCGCGCCGTCAGGTCTGGGGACTGGTTGCCGCGAAGTTCCTGAGCGACGCGGCGTGGTACTTCTACTTGTTCTGGTTGCCGAAGTATCTCTACGACGTGCGCGGGTTCGATGTGAAGCGAGTGGGATACTACGGCTGGATCCCGTACGCGGCCGCCGGCGTTGGCTGTCTGCTCGGAGGATGGTTCTCGAGCCGGCTGCTTCAAAGCGGCTGGTCATTGAACGCGGCCCGCAAGACGGCCCTTGGCGCGAGCGCCGCGGTAATGCCGCTCATCATGTTCGTCACGCGTGTGCCAACCGAGCTCGCGATCGTGCTCTTCAGCATCGCCTTCTTCGGTCAGCAATCGTGGTCGACGCTCGTGATGATCGTCCCTGCCGACATCTTTTCCCGACGAGTCGTCGCCTCGGTGGCGGGACTGGTGGGTTTCGGCGGTGCGATGGGTGGTGTCGTGTTCAATCTCGTTGCCGGCCGGATTCTCGACAGCGGGCTCGGCTACGGCGTCGTCTTCGGCATTGTCGGCACGTTCCACGTGATCGCGTTTCTGGTAATCCTTGCGGCAATCCCCTCGATCACACCGCTCGAGACGGCTGTCGTTCCACAGCAGCAACCGGATCACAAAAGATCAGAAGGTCAGGAGTTTTCGGTTTGACGCGACCCGATTCCAGCTACCGGTCTCGGCGTCCGCAGTTCGGTCAATATGTGAATCATTCACAAGTATCAGGAGATCGGTTGATTTCAAAGGCCCACTAAAAATCTCCTGACCTCCTGATCTCCTGTAAAACAACCGCAGCTGAATTGAAGGCGCATCCACGATGAAGATCACTGAAGTCCGCACGCGCGTGGTCGAATGGCGCGGTGCCACCGTTCCGCCGCAGCCGCACTTCTGTACGAACCCGATCGACATCTTGTCGCTTCCCGCCGATTCGATGGCCGGGTTCAGGTTTCACGGCTGGCTCATCGTCGAGATCTTCACCGACGCCGGCCACGTCGGCATTGGAAACGCCGCGCTCGCTCCGCGCGTGACGAAGGCAACGATCGACACGTATCTCCGCCCTTTGCTCGTTGGCGCTGATCCGTGGGACCTCGAGTTCCTCTGGCAGCACATGTATCGGCGGACGATGGCGTTCGGGCGGAAGGGTGCGGGGATGGTGGCCATCAGCGCCGTCGACATTGCGCTGTGGGACATCCTCGGCAAGGCAACAGGCCAGCCCGTGTTTCGCCTGCTCGGCGGGCGTACCAAGCCGCGGATTCCGGTGTATGCGAGTCGCCTTTACAGTCAGCCGCTCGACGCGCTCGCGGCCGAGGCGGACAAGTACAAGAAGGAAGGCTACCGCGCGATGAAGCTGCGGTTCGGATGGGGACCAACCGACGGCGCCGACGGCATGCACCGCAACGTCGATCTCGTGCGCACGGTTCGCGAGGTCGTGGGAGACGGGATCGACATCATGGCCGACGCCTACATGGGATGGACCCTCGATTACGCGCAGCGCATGATCCCTCTGCTCGAACCCTTCCGGCTGCGATGGCTCGAGGAACCGGTGATTCCCGACGATCTGCACGGCTATCGATCGCTCAAAGCCATGCAGCGGATTCCGATTGCCGGCGGCGAACACGGATTCACCATCTACGAGTTTCGCGATCTGCTCGAAGCACACGCGCTCGATTACATTCAGTTCGACACGAACCGCGTCGGCGGGATCACGCAGGCGAGAAAGATTGCTGCGATGGCGGAGGCGTTTGCCGTACCCGTGGTGCCTCACGCCGGCCAGATGCACAATTTCCACGTCGTCATGGCCAGCCTCAATTCGCCGATGGCCGAGTTCTTCCCACCGGTGGACGTCGAGATTGGCAACGAATTGTTCTGGTACATCTTCGACGGAGAGCCAAGGGCGGTGGATGGCTACATCGATCTGCGCGACGACGTGCCGGG
>Ga0114129_10015539_pt1 | contig 10823 bp, 6 predicted proteins | sample RhiMetdeltSRZDD1_FD_80071 | JGI IMG/M metagenome (GOLD analysis project Ga0114129, IMG submission 80071) | Populus rhizosphere microbial communities from Tennessee, USA - Rhizosphere MetaG P. deltoides SRZDD1 (version 2) (version 2) | ecosystem: Host-associated > Plants > Roots > Rhizosphere >... | reverse complement strand
CGCTGGGGACTGCTGGGCGCGGCCAGAATAAACCGGTCGCTGATCCCCGCGATCCGGTCTTCGCCGCGGAGCGAGCTGGCGGCGGTGGCCAGCCGGGATCCCGCCCGCGCCGCGACCTACGCTCACGAGTGGGGGATCCCGCGCAGCTTCGGCCGCTACGAGGACATGCTCGCCGACGACGGCATCGACGTCGTCTACAACCCGCTGCCCAACGGCCTGCACGCGGAATGGACGATCCAGGCCGCGCGGGCGGGCAAGCACGTCCTGTGCGAGAAGCCGCTCGCGGTGTCGGTGGACGAGGTGGACGGCATCGCCGAGGCCGCCCGCGAGGCGAAGGTGGTGGTGGCCGAGGGCCTGATGTACCGCCACCACGCGCTGACCCGCAAGGTGAAGGCGCTCGTCGAGCGGGGGACGCTCGGCGAGCTGCGCGTCGTGCGCGGCTGCTTCACGTTCCCGCTCACGCGCGAGGCCGACGTGCGGCTCGATCCCGGCCTCGGCGGCGGGTGCCTGTGGGACCTCGGCGTCTACCCGATCGGCTACGCGCGGCTGATGGTCGGGGCCGAGCCGGTCGAGGCCTTCGGCTGGCAGACGCTCGGCCCCACCGGCGTCGACGTGGCGTTCGCCGCCCAGCTCCGCTTCCCGGCAGGTGTCGTGATGCAGTGCGACACCGGCTTCCGCGCCGCGTTCCGCCGCGACGTGGAGATCGTGGGCAGCGAGGCGAGCCTTTTCATCCCGAACCCGTTCAAGCCGGGCCCGAGCGAGCCCGTCCATCTCGTCCGCGGCGACGACCGGCAGACGATCCAGGTCGCCGGCTCGGACGCGCACCTCTACCTGGGCGAGGTCGAGGACCTGGCCGACGCCGTCCTCCGGGGGCGGAAGCCGGAGGTGAGCCTGGCCGACAGCCGCGGCACGGTCGGCGCGATCGTGGCCCTGCTGGCCTCGGCACGCGAGGGCCGGCCGGTCAAGGTCGGCTGAGTCCGCACGCTACACCAGCCGGGCCAGCACCTCCGCCGGCACGTGCGTCCTCAGGGCGGGGAACGCCTCCAGCAGCCGGGCGATGTCGGCCAGGTCCTTCAACCGTTTGCTTCCGCGCCGCTTCGGGTCCAGCGCCGCCCAGACCTTTCCCCGCAATACGTCTTCAACGGCCGCGACCGGAAGCTTCAGACCGAGCACGTCACGCGGCTGCGCCCGCGCCACGAAACTGGCATATCGAGGATCGGTCCGAAGCTGCACGCGAAGATCGGAACCCGGCAGGGACAGGTTGATGCTGTGGGCGAACGTTTCGAGCTTGAAGGAGCCTCCCAGGTGTTCCAGAAGCCGCGCCATGTCTTCCTGGCTCACGACGAGGTCGAGATCCAGGCTCACGACCGGCTCGACATAGGCGTTGACCGCCTGGCCACCGACGATGCAGTAGCGGGCGCCGGCCTCCGCCAGGCTCCGGGTCAGTTGCCCGAGCACGTCGGCGCGATCGCGCGTCACTGCCTGCCAGAACTCGAGGGCCTGCATGACACGTGGCAGTGTAGCAGATGTCCGATATAGGAACCGTGCGGCTTCGCCCTCAGGCAGCAGGGGCGCTACCGAGCAAGCCGCACCGCGGTCCGACCGGGAGGCAACCGGCGGGACGTGCCTCGCCACACGACCTCACCCTCGATCCCTTCCGGCAAGCGTACGTCGGCCTCCAGCGCCTCGCCGTCGCGCTTCAGGCTCACCACCACCTCGCCCTGCGGGTGCGGCACCGAGCCGGAGACGCGCGTGAGCCGGCCCAGGAACGGGCGGATGTGCACCCGCCGGAAGCCCGGCGCGGCCGAGTCCACGCCGAGCACGGTGCGCAGCAGCTCGAAGTTCGGGCTCGCGCCCCAGGCGTGGCACTCCGAGCGCGAGGGGTCCTCCTTCTCCGCCCACGTGGTGAGGCCCAGGGCCAGCATCCGGCGCCAGGGGCCGAGCTGATCGAGGAGGCGGTCGCCCTCGCCGGTCAGGTTGAGGGCGGAGTGCACGTAGTGCCGGAAGTAGATCGAGCACGGTACCAGGCCGGGCTCGCCCAGGACGCGGGCCATCAGCGCGCGGGCCGGCTCGCCCTCGACGATGCCGGCGAGGACGGCCAGGACGTTGGCGTGCTGCGAGAAGCTCTTCTTCGCGGGCGTGTCGGCGTAGAGCTGACGGCTCGCGTCCCAGTAGAGCCGCGGGATCTCCGCGCGCAGCCCCTCCGCGGCCTGGCGGTGCTCGGCGGCGAGCGTCTTCGAGCCGAGGTCCTCTTCCAGGTCGGCGGCCTCGTCGTACGCGATGAGCAACTGCAGGTCGATCGGGGCGGAGGCGCCGGACGGGTCGCGAGGGTCTATGCGGCCCGACGAGGGCGAGGCCCAGTTGCGCACGAAGTTCCACCCCGGCGGCGAGCCGGACGGCCACCCCTCCACCCAGTCCAGGAAGTTCCACCAGGGCATCGGGCCGAGCGATCCGCCCGGCCGCTGGCGCGCCGCGAAGAAGGACAGCACCGTGCGCATGCCGGGCAGCCGGGCGCGGACGAAGGCCGGATCGTCGCGGTACCGCCAGTAGTCGTGGACCATGCCGATCCACCACAGCGAGAAGGGCGGGATGTACTGCTGGAGCCGGGTGGGGAAGCGGCTCATCGTGAGTCCCTCGGGAGTGCGCGAGTCGTCGATCTGCTCGATCGCGTTGCGGGCGAGCCGGTCGTCGCCGCTCGCGTAGTAGGAGACGAGGGCCTGGATCCTCGTGTCGCCCACGTACTGGAGCTGCTCGTAGTACGGGCAGTCCATGTACGTCTCGTGCGCGCACAGGCGGGCCGTGCGCCAGCCCACGTCGAGGATGCGGTCCAGCTCGGCCTCGCCGGCGTCGAAGCGCTGCCTGCGCGTGAAGGGATAGGCCGTGAAGACGCCGCGCAGGTCGTCGATGGTGAGCGCCTGCTCCGCGGTGTCGATGCTCAGCTCGACGTAACGGTACGTCCGCCACCACAGCGGCCGGAACAGACGGCGTTCGCCGCCGTCGGCCACGAAGAGGTCGCGCAGGCCGCGCATCTCCTTGCCCTCGATCTCGTCGCGGTGGCCCTTGTCGCCGGTCCCCGGCACCCAGAGGTTCTCCGCGTAGCGCAGGCCGACGGCGGCGTCCTTCCCGCCGCTCACCACCAGCTCGGGATAGGCGGTCGTGAGGTGTCCCTGGTCGAGGAGGAGCCGGGCGCCGGTCCGCGGAGGAACCGTGAACGGCGCGGTCGTGCGCGGGAAGCCCGCGGGCACGCTCACGCCGGCCGCGCGCCGCACGCGGTCGAGCCGCTCCGGGTGCTCGTCCATCGCCGGGATCGAGCGGGGCACGAGCATCCACCGGCTCGGCGCGTCGAAGCCGTCGCGGGAGCTGCCCGGCGGCCCCACGACGGGCGCCTTCCACGCCGCGTCGTCGAACTCCGCCGTCTCCCAGCCCCACGGGTAGCGCGCGGCGGTGAGCTTGTCGCCCGGTCCGGCGACGTAATACTGGTTGCGGATCTCCGCGCGATTCAGCGGCAGCGACTCGTAGGCCTCGTTGCGGACGCACTTCCAGGCCGCGCCGGTGTCCACGTCCTTTTCCGCCGCCCCGTCGCCCTGGAGCAGGAAGCCGGTCCGGTTGGTGACCTGCGCCTCCGGCGTCTCGTCGCCGACGTTCCACACGACCGCGGCCAGCACGTTCTCGCCCGTGCGCAGGAAGGGGGCCAGGTCCACCGTCTCGTAGCGCCAGTGGAAGAGGTCGCCCCGGGCCGGCCCGGAGGCCACGCGGGCGCCGTTGGCGAAGAGCTGGTACCGGTTGTCCGCCGTCACGTGGGCCACGAACGCCGCCGGCACCGTATCGAGACGGAAGCGGCGCCGGAAGTGGTACACGCCGTACCCGGCGGCGGGCGTGTCCGGCACCCAGATCCACCGCGCGGTCCAGGGACGCACCGCGGGAAGCACCGGCTCCGGGGCGGAGGAGAGCGTGGGCGCGAAGCCGGCCAGGGCCAGCAGGACGCCGAACGCCGCGAGGCGGCGAATCACCGCACTCTTTCCGCCAGGTAGGAGACGACCCGCGCCCACGCGCGCTGGATCACGCCCGGCCACGAGCGGCCGGGCAGGAGCGGCGGGAAGCCAGAGCCACCGGCGCAGCGACATGATGAGTCTCCGGATGCGAGAACGGCCTCAGAGCTTACACGCGGCTCCGCGCTCACCGCAACGCCGGCGCCGCGTGTTACGCTGACGCCTTCCGGACAAGCTCATTCGCAGCGGAGGAGAGACATGAGAACGAGCCGGACGACGCTCATCGCGGTCGCGGTGGCGTTCCTGGTCGCGAGCGCGGGCATGGCCGCGGCGCCCCCGAAGGGCCTGGACATCTTCTGGATCGACGTCGAGGGCGGCGCGGCCACGCTCATCGTCACGCCGGCGGGAGAGTCGGTGCTGGTGGACAGCGGCTGGCCGCTGCCGAGAGACGCGGACCGGATCCAGCAGGCCGTGCGCGAGGCGGGCGTGTCGCGCATCGACCACCTGGTCACCACGCACTGGCACGGCGACCACGTCGGCGGCGTCGCCATGCTGGCGCAGCGCCTGCCCATCGGCCGCTTCTACGACCACGGGTTTCCTCCCGGCAATCTCTCCGACGTGGACGCGATCCTCAAGGGCGCCTACCAGACGGTGACCCACGGGGGCTCGACCATCGTCCATGCGGGCGACGAGATCCGCCTGCGGCAGGCGCCGGGCGCGCCGCCGGTCGGCCTGCGCGTGGTCACCGCCGACGGGATCGTCCCCGGCGAGGCTCCCGGCTCCGCGCAGACGCGGCCTTGCCCGGCCGGCTCCGCCCACCCGGCGATCCCCGAGGACAAGTCGGACAACTTCCGCAGCGTCGGCCTGCGCCTGAGCTTCGGCGGCTTCGACTTCCTCGACCTGGGCGACCTCACGTGGAACGTCGAGCACAAGCTCGCGTGCCCGAAGAACGTGGTGGGCGCGATCGACGTCTATCAGGTGACCCATCACGGCAACGACGACAGCAACAACCCGGTCCTCGTCGCCGCGCTGGCGCCCACGGTGGCCGTCATCGACAACGGGCCCCGCAAGGGCGGCAACGCCGCCGTGTACAAGATGCTGCGCCGGACGCCCTCGGTGCAGGACGTCTTCCAGCTCCACCGCAACGTGGCCACCTCCGCCGCCGACAACGCGCCGCCCGAGCTGGTCGCCAACGATGACGAAGCATGCCGGGGCGAGTGGATCCGCCTCCACGTCGAGCCCGAAGCCAAGAGCTACACGGTCGAGGTGCACGGCAAGGGCACCCGGCGGACCTACGCGGTGAGGTGAGGTCCGACGGCATGACCGCGCGGGTGGCGCTGATCCCGGGGGGCGCGAAGGGCATCGGCCGCCGCATCGCCGTCGACCTGGCCCGGCGGGGCTGGTCGGTGGCGATCGCGTACCGTACCAGCCGCCCGGCCGCCGACGAGACGCTGGAGGAGATCGAGGCCGCGGGCGGAAAGGGGCGGGCCCTGGCCGCGGACGTGTCGCTGCCCGCGGAGTGCGAGCGGCTCGTCAAGGACGCGGCCGGATGGCAGGGCCGCGTGGACGCGCTCGTCAACTGCGCGGGGCCGTTCCACCGCGTCGACCTCTTCTCGGAGACGCCCGAGGGCTGGCGCGAGATGTTCGCCAACAACCTCGACTGCCTCTTCTACCTGGCGCGCCTCGTCGTCCCCGGCATGATCGAGCGGCAGTGGGGCCGCATCATCGCGTTCTCGATGTCCAACGCCGACCGCCTGGTCGCCCAGCCGCAGCTCACCGCCCACTACCTGGCCAAGGTGGGCGTGCTCGGCCTCGTGCGCACGCTCTCCAAGAGCCTCGCCCGACACCACATCACCGTGAACGCGATCTCGCCGGGCTTCATCGACTCGGGCTCGATGGGCGAGGAGGAGCTGAAGGCCGTCTCCCGCAACATCCCCGCCGGCTACGTGGGCTCGACCGCCGACGCCTCGAGCGTCGCGCTCTACCTGCTCTCGGAGGAGGCCTCCTACGTCACCGGCGCCAACGTCCCCGTGAGCGGAGGCTGGGGCTGGTAGCGCGCTCGGCGCTCTTTCGACCCGCCGTTCTTGACACCTCGAAGGCCGGCGTGTACAAGAAAGCAAAACAGTTCCCAATCTCGTTCGGCAGGCTCCAGTCTGCATGCCCGGCGGGTCGGAGCTCGACCGCGGAGGAGGAGAGCTCCATGAAGTCGAGAACAGGAGTCACGCTGGCCGCGCTCGTGCTCGCTTGCGCGGCGGCGGTGACGGCCCAGGAATCCCGGGGCGCGATCGTGGGGCAGGTGAGGGACAGCTCCGGCGCCGCGGTGGCGAACGCGAGCGTGATCGCGACCCACGTCGCCACCAACGTGGCGTCGCATGCCGTCACCAACCCGCACGGGCAGTACGCGCTGCTCTACCTGGCGCCCGGGCGCTACGCGGTCTCGGCGGAGCTGCCCGGCTTCAAGAAGGCGCTGCGCGAGGTCGACGTCCGCGTCGCCGACCGCCTGACCGTCGACCTCACCGTGGAGCCGGGCGGCCAGCACGAGACGGTGGAGGTGCGCGCCGGCACGCCGCTCCTCGAGGTCGCGACCGGCTCGGCCGGACAGGTCATCGACGCCCAGCGCATCAACCTCCTGCCTCTCTCGGACGGCAACCCGTTCGTGCTCTCCCGCCTCGCGGCCGGCACCGCCTACACCGGCGACCTGAAGTTCTCCCGGCCCTTCGACAACGCCGGGACGTCGGCCATCGTGGCCGACGGCGCCCCGGGAACGAACGGCGGGAACGAGTTCACGCTCGACGGCTCGCCCAACATGGCCCACGGGCGGCGGGTCGCCTACGTCCCGCCGTCCGACGCGGTGGAGGAGTTCAAGGTCGAGACCGCGACCTACGACGCCCAGCAGGGCCACACCGCCGGGGCGACGATCAACGTCGTGCTCAAGAGCGGCACCAACGACTGGCACGGCACCGCCTACGAGTTCTACCGGTCCGACTCCATCTCCGCCAACGACTTCTTCCTGAACCGCGCCGGCCAGCCGCGGGCGCCGCTGAGCTACAACCGCTACGGCGGATCGCTGGGCGGTCCGGTCCTGCTGCCCAGCTACCGCGGCCGGGACCGCACGTTCTTCATGGTCACCTACGAGGGGCTCAAGGACGAGTTCCCCGAACCGGGCACGTTCACCGTGCCCACCGAGGCCGAGCGGCAGGGCGACTTCTCGGCGCTCCTGCGCCAGGGCATCGTGATCTACGACCCGCTCACCGCCGTGCGCCTGCCCGACGGGCGCATCCAGCGCCAGCCGTTCCCGGGCAACATCATCCCGCGCAGCCGGCTGAACCCGGTGGCCCTCAACTACCTGAACCTCTATCCCCTGCCCAACCAGGCGGGCGATGCGCAGGGCCGCGACAACTTCATCGGGCCCAACGGGCGCGGGGACACCTTCAACTCGGTGACCGCCCGGATCGACCACAAGCTCTCCGACTCGCATCGCTTCTTCGTCCGCTACACCTGGAACAAGCGGCGCGAGAACCGCGGCAACTGGACGGGGGAGCTGGACGGCGTGCGGCCGACCGGGAACTACCTCTTCCGGATCAACAACGCCTTCACGTACGACCACGTCTACACCGCCTCGGCCTCCACGCTCGTCAACCTGCGCGTCGGCTTCGCCCGCTTCAACGAGCCCAACGTCCGCCAGCACCAGGGGAGCTTCGACCCCAAGAGCCTGGGCTTCTCGTCGCGGACGGCCTCCTTCTTCGGCGACGCGTCCTACGTGCCGCGGTTCGAGTTCCCGACCAACCCCGACACGTACTCCAACCTCGGCGACTCGGTGGGGGACCGGCGGGCGACCAACGTGTACTCGGTCCAGCCCACCCTGACGCGCCTGGCCGGCAACCACTCGGTGCGCGTCGGCTACGACTTCCGCGTGCTGAGGGACAACAGCTATCCGAGCCGGCACTCCGCCGGCCGCTACGACTTCAACACCGACTTCACCCGCGGCCCCCTCGACAACTCGCCCGGGCAGTTCGGCCAGCAGCTCGCGTCGATGCTGCTCGGCCAGCCCACCGGCGGCTTCATCGACCGGACCGCCTCCCGGGCGAACCAGAGCCTGTACCACGCCGGCTTCGTCCAGGACGACTGGAAGGTGTCCCGGCGCCTGACGCTCAACATCGGGGTGCGCTACGAGTACGAGGGGCCGATCACCGAGCGCTACGACCGCAACATCCGCGGCTTCGACACGGGCCTGGCCAGCCCGATCGAGGAGGCGGCCCGCCGGGCCTACGCCGCCAGCCCCATCCCGGAGATCGCGCCCGCGGCGTTCCGCGTGAAAGGCGGCCTGACGTTCCTCGACCGCGACCACCGCGGGTTCTGGAACGCCGACAAGAACAACGTCCAGCCGCGGGTCGGCTTCGCCTTCCAGGCCGACAGCCGGACCGTGATCCGCGGGGGCTGGGGGATCTACTCGATGCCGGTCGTGATGGAGAACGCCCTGCCGGGGACGTCGGCGGGCAACGACGGCTTCTCCCCCTTCCAGCAGCAGGGCTTCTCGCAGTCGACGAACGTCGTGCCCACGCTCGACGGGGGCCTCACCTTCCGCGCCAACCTGATCGATCCCTTCCCGGACGGCGTCCTCGACCCGCCCGGGGCCAGCCTGGGGGCGGCCACGTTCCTGGGGCGCGACATCAACTTCGCCGCCCCGGATCGCAGGAACGCGCAGAACATGCGCTGGTCGATCGGCTTCCAGCGCGAGCTGCCCGGGAAATGGGTCTTCGAGGCGGCCTACGTGGGCGGCCGCGGCTACGACCTGCCGATGGGGGTGACCAACGACGACCGCCTTCGCGCGATCGACATCAACGCGGTGCCGAGGCAGTACCTCTCCACGAGCCCGATCCGGGATCCCGCGGTCATCAACTTCCTCACCGCCAACGTGCCGAACCCGTTCCGTGGCCTGCTGCCCGGGACCTCCTTGAACGGGAGCACGATCCAGCGCCAGCAGCTCCTGCGCCCGTTCCCCGAGTTCGGGAACGTCCGCACCGACCGCTACGACGGGACCAGCCTCTACAACTCCGGACAGTTCCGCCTCGAGAAGCGCTTCTCCGGCGGCTATTCGCTGCTGCTGGCCTACACCGTCTCGCGGTCCACCGAGCGGTTCAGCCTGCTGAACAACACCGACGCGAAGCCGGAGAGGCGCCTGGCCGACGCCGACATACCGCACCGCTTCGTCGCGTCCGGCATCTGGGAGCTGCCCTTCGGCAAGGGCCGGCGCTTCGAGCTGTCGGGCCTGGCGCGGGCGCTCCTCGGCGGCTGGAGCGTCCAGGGCATCTACAACCTGCAGAGCGGCCGGCCGCTGACCTTCGGCAACGTGTACTACGGAGGCGACCCGAGCACGCTGAAGGCCGACTGGAGCAGCGTGGACCGGATCTTCGACACGAGCGGCTTCTACTTCCACGACGCGGCGGTGCAGACGGGCGGGGCCGACGACCCCGCCAAGCAGCGCGCCGACCCGCGGATCCGCCTCGCCAACAACATCCGGACGTTCCCGTCGCGTCCCGGCATCCGGAGCCAGCCCGTCCAGTTCCTCGACGCGTCCCTCATCAAGACGGTGAGCGTCAACGACAGCGTCCGGCTGCAGCTCCGCTTCGAGGCCATCAACGCCTTGAACCACCCGATCTTCGCGACCCCCAACCTGGACCCCACCAGCTCGAACTTCGGCAAGGCGACCAGCCAGTTCAACATTCCGCGGAACATCCAGCTTGCCGCCAAGCTCATTTTCTAGGCGAATGCGGCGCGCTCCGGAGCAGACCCTGTTGAGCACCTCGCGGCGGGCGTTCCTGGGCACGGCGGCGGGCGCGGGGGCGGCGGCGCTGCTGGCGCGGGCGGCGCCGGCCTCGCCGCGGCCGCGCCGGCTGAAGGTGGGCCTGGCCTCCTACTCGCTGCGCAAGTTCAGCCTCGACCAGGCGATCGACATGTGCCGGGCGATGGAGGTCCGTTTCATCACGCTGAAGGACGTGCACCTGCCGATGACCGCGACGCCGGAGGAGATCAAGGCCGCGGTCGCGAAGGTCGCCGCGGCGGGGATCACGCTGATGGGCGGGGGCGTCATCTACATGAAGAACGACGAGGCCGCGGTCCGCCGGGCGTTCGAGTACGCGAAGACCGCGGGCTTCCCGCTCATCGTCGGCGCGCCCGACCCCGACGCCGTTCCCCTCGTCGAGCGGTTCGTCCGCGAGTACGGCATCCCGCTCGCCATCCACAACCACGGCCCGGAGGACAAGTCCTACCCGGCGCCGCAGGACGCGCTGAAGCTCATCAAGGACCGCGACCGGCGCCTCGGCCTGTGCATGGACGTCGGCCACACCGTGCGCGCGGGCGCCGACCCCGTCAAGACCGTGGCCGACTGCGGCGACCGGCTGATGGACCTCCACGTCAAGGACCTGCGCTCGGCCACCGACAAGGACAGCCAGGTGGAGGTGGGCAAGGGCATCGTGGACTTCCCGGGTCTCATCCGGGCGCTGCACCAGCGGCGCTTCGCCGGCCATCTCGCGCTCGAGTACGAGATCAACGAGAGCCACCCCGAAGCGGGGATCCGCGACTCCCTCGCCTACCTGCGGGGCGTCGTGGACGCCGTCGAATCGGCGTGAGCGCAGGCTTCGCCCTCGGCGCCTTCCTCCTCTCGACGGCGGTGGTCGCGGCGGCGGAGGTGCCTCGGCCCGAGCACCCGCGCCCCGACCGCGTGCGCGCCGAGTGGCAGACCCTGAACGGAACGTGGGAGTTCGACTTCGACGAGGCCGATCGGGGCCTGGCGGAAGGCTGGTTCCGCGGCACCCGCGCCCTCTCGCGCACGAT
>Ga0114129_10015537_pt1 | contig 10825 bp, 7 predicted proteins | sample RhiMetdeltSRZDD1_FD_80071 | JGI IMG/M metagenome (GOLD analysis project Ga0114129, IMG submission 80071) | Populus rhizosphere microbial communities from Tennessee, USA - Rhizosphere MetaG P. deltoides SRZDD1 (version 2) (version 2) | ecosystem: Host-associated > Plants > Roots > Rhizosphere >... | reverse complement strand
TGATGCGTGTAATCCAAAATTCAAAATGCAAAATGCAAAATGCAAAATGGTGATCTCCGTGTTCATTCTCCATTTTCCATTCTGCATTTTGCATTTTGCATTACTCGATTCCACCAGTCGCCCCCTGGTGTCGACGAGTGGTCCGCCACTGTTGCCCGGATTGATGGACGCGTCGGTCTGCACGTAGACCATCGGCGACTCGGGTTCGAGCTGCCGCGCCACCGCGCTGACGATGCCGCGGGAGACGGAGTTGATCCGCTCGCGCGAAGGGTCGTGACCAGATCGCGACTGGGCACGACGCCTTCGCTCGGGGCGAGGCTGGTCGTGAAGATCTGCACGACGGTCGGATCGACGGCTCGAACGAGCGCTTCGAACGAACCGTCCGGCCCAACGAGTGACTCTGAGGCCACGCTCGTTCCGCGATCCCTCTGCGCCAGCACGCCTGGACACCAGAGGACGATCACCACAAGACCGTCGCAGAACGTTGAACAGAATGAATGAGCCCTCATGAATCCCCCTGTCCCCGATCCCCTAGCCCCTTCCCCCTAGTCCCTTCCCCCTTCCCCCTCCATGCGTGACGCAACGTTACCACCAGCGGCGCTCGCCATCCGGCTGTGTCGAAACGGCGGCCTCGGTCCTAAAGCCGGACACTACGCGTGTCTCCGTCGGCGACGGGTGATACGATGAAACGGTTCTTCAACAAAATCCGCAAGGGGAACCGGGCACTCGCCACGCCCACCCCTAGCACCCATTAGCTCTGATGGCCTCGTCCCAATCCCGGCCCGACTCGGCAATCGTCACCGCAATGATTTGTTCTGGCGCTGTCAGCGCTCAGTTCATTGCGGGAAAAGCCACGCGCGACGCGCTGTACCTGGCGAATCTCGACGTGACGACGCTGCCGACCATGGTGATCGGGACGGCCGCGCTGTCGATCCTGCTCGTCTTCGCGAGCTCACGGGGCCTGCAGAAGGTTGCGCCGGCGACGTTCGTCCCGCTGGCCTTCGCCGCAAGTGCCGCCATGCTGCTGGCCAGCTGGGCGTTGACCGCATCGATGCCGGTGCTTGCGGCGCGCCTCGTCTACCTGCAAATCAGCGGACTCGGACCGATGCTCGGGTCCAGCTTTTGGTTGATCGCCACCGAACGGTTCGACCCGCACACGGCCCGCCATCATTTCGGACGTGTGGCGGCCGTCGGCACGCTGACCGGTCTTGCGGGCGCGCTCGTTGCCGAGCGGATGGCGGCGCTCGTCGGCGTCACCGCGATGCTGCCGCTGCTCGCTGCGCTCAATCTGCTGTGCGCCTGGCAGATTCGGCGACTGGCGAACTCCACGCCCGCGACGACGCACCAGACCATCGATGCCGCGCCGCCCGATCTCGCGGCAGCCTCGCCGCAGTCGGGGCTGCACGTGCTCGCTCAGACGCCGTACTTGCGCAACCTGGCGTGGCTCGTCCTGCTCGGCACGATTGGCGCCGCGCTGGCCGATTACATCTTCAAGGCTCAAGCGGTACAGACATTCGGCCGCGGCGATTCGCTCCTGCGATTCTTTGCGCTCTACTACGCGGGCGTGAGCCTGCTGTCCTTCGTCGTGCAAACAACTTCGAGCGCGCTCGCGCTCGAGCGGCTTGGGCTCAGCCTCACCGCAAGCACGCCGTCGCTGGCGCTCACGGTGGGCGGCCTGGTCGGGCTCGTGTTCCCTGGACTCGCGGGCGCACTCATCGCACGCACGGGCGAGTCCGTGTTTCGGGGATCGCTCTTCCGCACGGGGTACGAGATCTTCTACACGCCCATTCCAGCGGAGGAGAAGCGTGCCGCGAAGTCGATCATCGACGTGGGGTTCGATCGCCTTGGCGACGCCGTCGGCGGTGGGACCATTCGGCTGATGATTCTGTTGCCGGCGGCCCAGCAGTACAGCGTCATCCTGCTCGGCGCCGTTGTCTGTTCCGCAGTCGCGATCGTCGTCGCGCGACGTCTCAGCCAGGGGTACATCCAGACGCTCGAGCGGAGCCTCCTCGATCGCGCCGTGGAGCTCGACCTGTCGGATGTCGAGGACATCACCACGCGCACGGCCGTCCTCAAGACGCTGCGTACGCCGTTCAATGCCGGCATCACGCGCGATCGCACGATGGCGTCAACGATCATCGAGCAGCCAATGCCAATCGGCGATCCCGAGGTGCTGGAGATTCTGGCGCTCAAGTCACGCAACCGCGAGCGAGTGCTGACCGTGTTGCGCGATGAGGAAGGCCTGCCCCCCACGTTGATCGCGCACGTGATTCCCTTGCTCGCGTGGGATCCCGTCGCCGAAGATGCCGTCCGTGCGCTTCGCAAAGTTGCGGAAGAACGGATCGGCGAGCTCATCGATGCGTTGCTCGATCCCAATCAGCCGTTTGCCGTTCGACGCCGCCTCGCACGCGTGTTTTCGATCTGCGTCTCGCAGCGAGCCGTCGATGGGCTCCTGCTCGGCCTTGAAGATCTCCGGTTCGAGGTCCGTTTCCAGTGCGGCCGTTCCCTCGCCTCCATTGTCGAGAAGAACGGCCGGATCCGTATCGATCGTGAGCGCGTCTTTGATGTGGTGCGAAAGGAAGTCGCCGTCGGGCGACCGGTGTGGCAAAGCCATCGCCTGCTCGACAGTGTGGATGCCAACGATCGGTCCTTTGTCGATGAGTTTCTGAAAGACCGCGCGGGACAGAGCCTGGCGCACGTCTTCGCGCTGTTGTCGCTCGTACTCCCAACGGCACCGCTGCAGATTGCCTACCGTGGGCTCCACACGGACGACCCGAAGCTGCGGGGAACTGCGCTCGAGTACCTGGAAGGCGTGCTGCCGGCCGATATCAGTCAGCGGCTCTGGCCGTTCCTCGGTCGATCCGAGCACGCGCCGAGCGATACTCGGGCGCGCGATGAAATCCTCGCGGATCTCCTGCGCTCGAATGAATCGATCATGCTGAATCTCGAGGAGCTCCGTCGGCGCGTCGACGGTGGAATGTAATCATGATTCCGTCCACAACCAAGGCCCGCCCGCAAGAACCGCGGATCATTGCTCGTCAGGAGAGCACCGGCACGGGCGCGACCGAGACGGGTCGCGCCACACGACTGCCGACGGAGCTGCTCTCGGAGCAGGCGCAGCGGCTCGTGGTCTTCAGCACCGTGGGGTTCGTCCTCTGGAGCTTCGCGCTGCTGCTAGACAGCCTGATCCTGCCGGCAGTATGGGAGGGCTACGACCACAACTGGCGAGCTATCGTGCTCGAGCTGTGTGGATCGATCGGCTCTGGCGTGATGTGCCTGTACCTGAGGCAATCCGACACCACACTCGAAGAGAAGAGCAACGCCGGCATCGTCATGATGCTGATGCACGCCCTCGGCATTGCGATGTTCAACGCCTGGGCCGTTCCGCCCGTGAGCGGGGACCTCATGCGGCTGTCATTCATCTCGATACTGATCCTGATCTACTCGATGATTGCGCCGACCTCACCGCGGCAAATGCTCGCGGCCGGCCTGGTGGCCGCTTCCTTCGATCCACTTGCGTATACGGCTGCGTCGCTCCTCGGAGGGCCGTCACTCCCCCCGATCTACATCTTTGTGATCTGTTGGCCCACCTACGCGTGCGCCATCATCGCCGTCGTGCCGGCTCGTGTCCTTCAGCGCATCGGCAGAAAGCTGCGCGAAGCCGAAGATTTGGGCAGCTATCACCTGGTCGAGCCGCTTGGACACGGTGGCATGGGCGAGGTCTGGCGGGCCGAACATCGCTTGTTGGCTCGCAACGCCGCAATCAAGCTGATGCGACCCGAAGTGCTCGGCGCCCGCAACGAGAATGAAGCCCGGCTCATGCTCAAACGCTTCGAGCGCGAAGCGCAAGCGACGGCCGCCCTCAGCTCACCGCACACGATTCAGGTGTTCGACTTTGGCGCGACGAAAGACGGCACGTTCTATTACGTGATGGAACTCCTGACTGGACGCGACATGGAGTCGCTCGTCCGAGAGTTTGGACCGCTGCCACCCAACCGGGTCCTCTATCTGCTGCGTCAAGTCTGTCACTCATTGGCGGATGCGCACGCGCGCGGCTTCGTCCATCGGGACATCAAGCCCGCCAACATCTATGTCTGTCGTATGGGGCTCGAATACGACTTCGCGAAAGTGCTCGACTTCGGCCTGGTCAAATTCCAAGAAAGCGCGCGGCAAGGCCAGTCGCTCGTGACGATGGACCATTCGACACCGGGGACGCCGGCGTATATGGCGCCAGAGACGATCCTTGGAGAAGGTGACGTGGATCGGCGGGCCGACGTCTACTCGCTCGGCTGTGTCGCGTACTTTCTGCTGACAGGTGAGTTGGTCTTCGAGGCGGATACCTCGATGAAGATGCTGATGCAGCACCTCCACGCCAAGCCAGTCGCGCCGTCCGAGCGAACTGAGCTGCCAGTTCCGCGTGCGCTCGACGACCTGGTGCTCGCCTGTCTGCAAAAAGACCCGAACCTACGTCCCCAGCATGCCGGCGAGCTCTTCCAGCTGGTATCGGCGTGCATTCCCCGCGACGCGTGGGAGTTGGAACAGGCCGAAAACTGGTGGCGAATCCACCTGCCTCAGCTCACGGGGCCGCTATCGGCCAATCAGCGAGAACGTGATACAGCCGTGGCCGTCACGATGTAGCATCTCTCTTCATGCTGGACAACGACAGGCTTGCAGCCCCTCAACCAAAGGGTCCGCTCGACAAGGTTCTCTCGCTCGTCACGGATGTGCGTGCGGGCGAAGGCGTAAGTGCGCTGTTGCTCGCGGCAAATGCCTTCTACCTGCTGGCGTTCTACCAGGTCCTCAAGATTGTCCGCGAGGCGCTGATCCTCAGCGAGTCAGGTGCGGTGGCGGCCAGCTATGCCTCGGCCGGCATGGCACTTGTCCTGTTGGTGTTCGTCCCGGCCTACAGCGCGTTCTCGGCGCGGGTGAATCGCGTCTGGTTGATCTGCGGCGTCACGCTGTTCTTTGCGTCGCATCTCGTGATTTTCTACCTCCTTGGCAACGCGGGTCTTCGGATCGGCATCGCGTTCTACATCTGGATCGGCGTGTTCAACATGGTCGCGGTCGCTCAGTTCTGGGCGTTCGCGAACGATCTCTACAGCAGCGAACGAGGCAAGCGCCTGTTCCCGCTGGTCGGCGTGGGCGCGACGCTTGGAGCGGCGCTCGGAGCCGGGCTTGCGACGCTGCTCTTCGGAGGTATCGGCCCGTATCGGCTGATGCTGATCGCCGCGTTCGGCCTGCTCGTCCCCGTCATCCTCACAATCGTGGTGCATCGACGCGAAAGCGGGCGCAACCGGGAGCAGAGCACCGTCGTCGAGCAGCCTCTCGCCAAAGCCGACGGCTTCAAGCTCGTGCTCAGCAATCGCTATCTGCTCTTCATCGCGATGATGGTGCTCGTGTTCAACCTGGTGAACACGCTCGGCGGATTCATGCTGAACAGTCTCATCACGCAGGAGGCGGCCAACCGCGTTGCCGCCGGAGCCGCCGGTGGCATGAACACCCGCGCGGTCATTGCGACGCTGTCAGGAACGGTGCAAACCTCCGTGAACATCCTGGCCTTCATACTGCAGACCTTTTTCGTGTCGAGAATCTTCAAGTACATCGGCGTGCGCGGCGCGCTCTTCGTGTTGCCGGCCATTGCGCTGACCGGGTACGGCGCCGTCGCGTTGCTTCCGATCTTTGCCGTCCTGCAATGGACGAAAATCTTCGAGAACGGCACGGACTACTCGGTGCAGAACACGACTCGACACGCGCTCTTTCTGCCCACGAGCCGCGAGGCCAAATACAACGCCAAGCAGGCCATCGATGCATTCTTCGTGCGAGCGGGCGACCTGCTGCAGGCGGTCGTCGTGTTTGCCGGCGTCCAACTGGCGCTGACGATCCGGGGCTTTGCGCTCGTCAATCTCGTGCTGGTGGCCGTGTGGCTGGTGCTCGCCGCCGGCATTGCCCGCGAGCATCGCAAGCTCGTGGGAGCGGAAACCACGACCCGACACGCCGCCTGATGCACCACGCGACGATCGTTCTTTGGTTGGCGTTTGCCATCTGTGCGCTCGTAGCGGAGTTCGTCTTCGCGCAAGAACCTGCCACTCGCGCCGAGACGCTGCAGCGGCGACGCGAAGAGAAGGCTCAGCACCTGCAACCGCCCAAGCCAGGCCGCGTCGAGAAAACGCTGCTCGACCTGGAGAGCGGCCGCCTCTTCGAGCGGCTGTTGAACCCGGCCGAAGGTCTGTACCCGCGCATCGGAAACATCACATCGGGCAGCGGCTTCTCGCTCGGCCCGGGCTACCGGCAGGCGGGCATCTTCGGAGGACACGCGAATTTCAGCACGTTCGCGGCGGTGTCCCTGTCGAAGTACTGGATGCTCGACGCACGCCTGCATCTGCCTCGACTCGCCAACAATCACGCCGCATTCGAGGTGCACGGACAGCGCTACGACTTTCCCAAAGAGGATTTCTTCGGTCTCGGTCCCGACTCGCGCCGTGAGGACGAAGTGACGTACGGCCTGGGCAACACGGTCGTCGGTGTGACCGGCGCCTATAAGCCGACGCCATGGCTCAGCGTGAGCGGAGCCATCGATCATCTTCAGCCAACCATTAACGCACGCGCAGAGCCGGGCGAGATTCTGAGCCTCTTCTCCGACGGACAGGCGCCAGGAGTCCTCGACCAGCCAACGTTCTTCAAGTACGAAGCGATGATCGACGTGAACACGCGACAGCCGCGGGGCAACCCGCGCGGCGGCGGACGCTACGCGCTGACGTATCAGCGCTTCAACGACACCGACGACAATCGGTACTCGTTCCATCGCGTCGAAGCGGACGTGCAGCACTACGTTCCACTGCTGCGCGATCGACGCGTGCTCGCGCTGCGTGGCCTCGCGTCGTTCTCCGACGCCGACGAGGGCGCGGAAGTGCCGTTCTACCTGCAGCGCACGCTTGGTGGTCCTGACGATCTCCGCGGCTTCCGGCACTTCCGCTTCCGCGATCGCAACGCGCTGCTGCTCCAGGCGGAGTACCGCTGGGAAATCTTCACGGCTGTCGACGGGGCGATCTTCTATGACACCGGAAAGGTGGCCTCGCGGAAAGAGGATATCGATCTTCACGATCTCGAGTCCGACTATGGCATCGGATTCCGGTTTGGCACGATCAACGGCGTGTTTCTCCGCGTCGAGGGCGCGTTCGGCAGCAGTGCCGGCGCGCACTTCGTGCTCAGGTTCGGCAATGTCTTCTAATCGCTTGCCAACTCTCGTTGCGCTGCTTTGCGGCTTTCTCGTCATCAATGGTCGCAGTGCGACGCCGGCGTTTTTCCCGGACGATCCGCTGCAGATCGACGCCGACACAGCACTCGATGCCGGCAAGGCCGTGCGCATCGATGGCAGCAACGCGTTCGACTTTGCCGAGCATACGTTCCTGAAACCTGGTGACCATCGCGATATCCACGCGGTCAATGTGAGCACGATCGACGAAGTCCCCGACTCGACGTGGTTCACCAACCGCATCGGGCGGCGCGCGATGTCCATCGACGAGATCGTGCGCGGCCCAAACACGGAAACGGTCCCAAACGTCGACGATTGGCCGATCGTGGAAGGAAAGAGCAGCGGAATCACGCCCGGATACCGAATCGAAGGTCCCGGCGGCCGCCTGTATCAAGTGAAATTCGATCCGCCGAGCAACCCGGAGATGGCCAGCGGCGCCGAAGTGATCGGCGCGGCCATCTACCACGCGCTCGGCTACAACGTCGTTCAAGGGTATGTCGTCGAGATCGACCCGACGCGAATCACGATCGCGCCGACGGCAACAGCGGTCGATATGCGCGGGAACAAGCGCCGGATGACGCGTGAGGACGTCGACCAGCTGTTCGCGCGTGGCGCGCGTTTGCCGAACGGCAAGTACCGCGCGACGCTCAGCCGCTTCGCCGATGGAAAGCCGCTCGGCTATTTCAAGTATTTCGGCACGCGTCCGGACGACCCGAACGACATTCATCCGCACGAGCACCGACGTGAGCTTCGCGGCGGTCGCGTCTTTGCGGCATGGCTCAATCATGACGACTCGCGCGGGCTCAACAGCCTCGACATGCTCGAGGGCCCGCCCGGCCGCCAGTTCATCCGGCACTACATGTTCGACTTCGGGTCGATCATGGGCAGCGGTAGCACGATGGCGCAGGTGCCGCGCGCCGGCAATGAGTACATCCTCGAGTGGACGCCCGCCCTCAAGACGTTGGCCACGTTTGGTCTGTATGTCCGCCCCTGGATTCTCGTGGACTATTGGGAGGGCGCGAAGTCGGTGGGCCGATTCGAGAGCGACTTCTTCGATCCCGTCGCGTGGCGTCCGGAGTATCCAAACCCCGCGTTCGAGAATCTCAGAGCCGACGATGCGTTCTGGGCTGCGCGGCTCGTCTCGAAGTTTTCAGACGAGGCGATTCGAGCCGTTGTCGGCAAAGCCAACTACAGTGAAGCCGGCGCGGCCGATCATGTGGCCACGACGCTCATCAAGCGGCGTGACAAGGTCGTACGAGCCTGGCTCACCGGCGTGAATCCGCTGGTGAATGCTCGACTTGCGGCTGACGGGACGCTGACGTTCGAGAATGCGGCAATTGACGCGGGCGTGGCCAGGCCGGGCGCCTCGTACCAGTTGACGTGGTCGCGATTCGATAATGCGACCGGCGCGGCGGTCGGGACGTCTGAGGACACGCGTTCGACCGAGCCACGAGCATTGGCACCCCGCAGCATCGTGAACGCAGACTTTGTAACAGTCATCGTCCGAACAATCCACCCTGACTATCCCACCTGGGCGACCACCCCTGTGACTTTCACATTTCGTCGGGCCGACACACAGTGGGACACGGTAGGCCTCGACCGAAATGGCAGTTCGTCCGTCAAAAACATATCGGCACCGTAAAATCCTTGTGACGTATCCAGGATTGACTCTTGCCGCGATGCGGCTGACCCAATGAGACACGCTGCGCCCGCTCTGGTCCTGACCCTATCCTTCTCCGGCATGTTGGCCCTGAACTCGTACGAAGCCGACGCCCAAACCCTAACTGCTGCACCAGTTGACGCGAACACGGTGGTCCCGTCGAACTCGGTGTTCTCACCGAGCTTGGGGCACGTGTTCTCCGATACGCTATCGGATTTACGGCGACTGCCCTCTCTCGATTCCGCGGTGATCCTGTCAATGGGGGGCTTGGCCGCCTTGGTGGGGCACCCGTCCGATAACCGAGTGTCCACGGGGCTATCGGGGTCGCGGTCGTTGCAGGATTTCTTCGGTCCTGGTCAGACGATCGGAGCGGCCACGACGCAACTGGCCGGCGCCTTCGCCACCTATTCGATCGGTCGCGCCACCGGTCATCCCAAGATCAGCATGCTCGGGGCAGATTTGATTCGCGCGCAGCTCGTCTCTCAAGCGATGACGCAGACGGTCAAGATGGCTGTCGGTCGCACGCGTCCTGATGGCACATCGTTCTCCTTCCCGTCCGGTCATTCCGCATCGGCCTTCGCGACGGCCGCGGTCGTCCAGCGTCATTTCGGTTGGAAGGCGGGCATTCCGGCGTACACGGTGGCGACCTACGTCGCCGCATCCCGCATTCAGGTCCAGCGCCACTATCTGAGCGACGTCGCGTTCGGCGCGGCAATTGGCATGGTCGCTGGCCGCACCGTGACGCTCGGCCACGGCAACGCACGATTTGCGGTGGCGCCAGCGGCGGCACTCGGTGGCGCCGGCGTCAACTTCACCTGGGTCGGTCGCAAGTAACACGTCCTTCACATCGTGTTTGCGGCGCAGTGATGCCGCCGACATCGCGCCGACCTAGCATCGCGCGATGGCGCGTGCTGTACTCGCTCTCCTCTTCGGTGCCGTCCTAGCCCAGGCAGCCTGCCACGATCGCCCACCGAGTGATCCGGTCACCGTCGACGGGTCCAGCCGCCTATCCCCTCTCTGATGCCGTGGCGCACGAATTCATGAAAGCCAATCGAGGGTTGATCGTCAACGTCACATTCTCGGGTACGGGCACCGGGTTCGTGCGCTTCTGCCGGAATCAGCTCGATATCGCTGACGCCTCGCGGCCCATCACCATCGATGAGCAGAAGGCCTGCGAGATCGCAGGGGTCGCGTATGTGGAACTGCCGGTGGCCCACGACGCGATCACGATCATCGTCAACGCGAAAAACACGTGGGCATCGTCAATCACGGTTCCGGAGCTCCGGATGCTGTGGGAGCCCGCTGCCGAGAAACGCATCATCACGTGGAATCAGATTCGTGCGGATTGGCCGGAGAGGGAGATCCGCCTGTTTGGTCCGGGCACCGAGTCCGGCACGTTCGACTACTTCACCGATGCGATCAACGAACGCACGGACGCGAGCCGAAAGGACTACACGGCCAGCGCCGATGACGAGGTGATAGTTCGGGGCGTCGCCTCCGACGAGCTCGCGCTTGGCTACGTCGGTCACTCCTATTTCGAGCGGCACCGGGGCCAGCTCAGGGCGCTGGCCGTCGACGACCTGAACGACCGCATCGGGAGAGGACCGATCGAACCCAGCCTCGAGAACGTGAGCCGGGGGCTCTATCGGCCGCTGGCGCGCCCGCTCTTCATCTACGTGAACGCGAAACGCGCGGAGCGACCTGAGGTCAAAGCGTTCGCACGATACTTCCTCCGCAAAGCCCGCGAGTTCGCGCCAGACGCAGGCGCGGTGCCGATGATGGGCATGGCCTACACACTTGCCGAACAGCGGCTCGAGAAGATGGCCACGGGCACGATGTTCAAGGCCCCGAACGCCGCGGAACTCGGCGTCGAGCTCTTACTGACGCAATAACCCCTGGTCCAAGGCGGGTCT
>Ga0114129_10015536_pt1 | contig 10825 bp, 6 predicted proteins | sample RhiMetdeltSRZDD1_FD_80071 | JGI IMG/M metagenome (GOLD analysis project Ga0114129, IMG submission 80071) | Populus rhizosphere microbial communities from Tennessee, USA - Rhizosphere MetaG P. deltoides SRZDD1 (version 2) (version 2) | ecosystem: Host-associated > Plants > Roots > Rhizosphere >... | reverse complement strand
CCTTACCCGACTCCCGCTTCAGCTGCTGAACGGCCTTCCCCAGATCCCCGCGCACGAGCTCCGCGTTCCAATCGACCCGGTCCAGGGTGCTCGACACGACGTATTTCTTTGCCGCGTCGATCGTCCGGGCGAAGGGTTCCATCCAATCAGGCCTCGCTCCCGTCCGCGCCGGCGGCCGAAACGCTGCCTCCATCATTTCGTACGTCACCCGGCCAAAGAGGAGAGCATCGGCCTGGTCGAGGTTTTCCACCGCGTGACGATGTAAGTCTTCGTCCGCGAACATTGCACGATGATCGCAGCACCCGTCCAATGTGACGTTGATGGCATACCGAAGGGGTCGCATTACGTAAGAGTAACGCCGATGGGGTAGCCCGGTACGACGCCGCACGACGTGTTTATGAGATGACTTCTAGTCCCCGAACGTATCCCAGCCCCAAGACTGCCCCGACCGAGGTTTTTCTCGGGCGGCCTCAGATCAGTACCGAGAGTCGGGGCGAAAACGCCGAACACTCAAGCAGCAGGAAGACGCCGGAGCGAAGCGCGCAGCGCCGAAACTCTAGGCACGCGAAGTCGACGGAGTCAGAACTATGATGGTGCGCGGCCGCTGACGTGGTTTCGGCCAAGGAGGAGCCCCGATGAGAACCAGGATTCTACTTGTCGTGGTCGGAGTTGCCAGCCTCTCCGCGGCGGCCGACGCGCATTTCGTCCTCGTCTCGCCGGCTGCCTCGCTGGTGCAGAACCGACTGGGGGATCCGCAGAAGATCGCGCCGTGCGGCGGCGTGTCGGCGAACGCCGCGCGCGGGACACCACCCAACCCGGGGACGCCGAGCAACGCCGTCACGCAGCTCACAGGCGGATCGGCGTTGCACCTGCTGATCCAGGAGACCGTATTCCACCCGGGCCACTATCGCGTCGCGCTGGCGCGCACCGCCGCGCAGCTCCCGCCTGATCCGGTTGTCACGACGCGCGATTCGGAACGTGGACCGTGGTCGGTGTCCGCCGCGATCCAGAATCCGACTGCAGCGCCGGTGCTCGCCGACGGCCTCTTCGCGCATACCGAGCGACCGATGGGACTGCACGAGACCGACGTTCAGATTCCGAACATCAACTGCATCAACTGCCTGATACAAGTGATTCAGTTCATGGCGGAGCATGCGAAGAATGCCGACGGTGACTATTCGTATCATCACTGCGCGGTGGTGAACATCACTGCGGATCCTGCGAAGCCAATCGACTCGCGCTGGGGCCAGGCGCGGTGACGGGTTCAGTCACCGCGCGCTGACGTGCGCTAACGTCCACCGGACATCACCGGCATGAACTTCTGAATACGCTTCGCCTGTTCGACCTCGCCCGTGTAGATGTTCCCCTTGGAGTCGATCGCGATGGCATTGACCCAGTGAAGCTGGCCCGCGTACCGCCCGTTGCCACCAAATGACCCGAGCGTCTTGCCGCTCTGGCGATCCAGGATCCACACACGGTTGTTCGTCCCGTCGGCAACGTACAGATACTTTTGCTGCGAGTCTCGTGACATCGCCAGCTTGTATGTGGTTCCGCACGGAGGCATCTTCGTGTTGTTGAGCCCCCCGCACCCCTCGCCGCGTGCGGGCGTGTGGGGCGCGACGGAGAAATCCTTCACCCACTTGCCCGCGGTCGTATACACCGAGATCCGGTTCTGGCCGCGCTCGCCGACGTAGACCAGCCGGTCGTTGGCGATTTCGAGGAAGTGCAGGTCAGGGACGAAATTCTTCTCGTCCGGCGGCGGCCCACCGGTCCACGTGTACGGTGGACTGGGCTCGTTGGAGATCTCGCTCAACGGCATCCCGTGGCCGCCCCAGCCTCGTTTGAATGCGCCGGTGTCCATGTCGTAGACGAGCACGCGCTTCCAGTTGATGATGTAGATCTCACGCGTCATCTCGTCGAGCTGGAAGCGTCCTTTGGAGACGAGGACGTCGGTCTGCTGGTTGTTCTCGGGCAGCTGCACGCCTGGCGGCGGGCGATGGCCGAAATCCCAGACGAATTTGCCGTCACGGGTGAACTTGAGAATGCTGTCCTGCGGTGCGGTGCCAGCGACCCAGACAAACCCCTGCGTGTCCGCGATGACAGTCTGGAGCGCCGACGGCCAGAGCGGGTGATACCCCGCACCGCCCCACGCGTTGACCACACGCCCGTCCTGATCGAGCTCGATGACCTCGGGCCCGCGCACGCAGCACTCGATGCGCGGCGGGTTGTCGCCGCCGCCGATCTCATCGCCTTCCGCCGCCGCGCCGCGATTGAGGAACCAGATGTGATCCAGGTGATCGACGTGGATGCCCGTCACCTGCTGCATGCTCCATCGATTGGGCAGAGGCTTCGGCCAGAACGGATCGACTTTGAACATCGGCGCACCGTTCGCGTCGACGGCCTGGACTTGCCGCCCTTGCGAGTGCACAGTCGACCAGATCGCGAGCGCGATGATGCAGGAGATGACACCTGCCGCGACAAAGCCGCGAGGTCGTTCGGATCGTGCAGTCATGACGGTCCCCTCCGGTAGCGATGAGCGCCGCGCGAATTATGCAGCAGTTCCGCATAGAATCCGGCCGACATGAGCCGCCACACTCGGGCCACAGAAGGCGCATCGAGAGAAACCGCGCGAGGCCGACTGCGAGATCAGCGTTCGCCCAGAAGCGCGCGGCCTTGGCTGATCGCGGGCACGGTCGAGCGAATCATGTTCCAGCCTTCCTTCACGCGTCGCGCCACGTCGGTGCCCGAGTTGGCGGTAATGCCACACGCCACTTTATGTGCTTTGCACGCCCGCAGCACTTGTTGGAACGCAGCCTCCAGCTCCGGCGCACTCGGCCGAACGCCAAGAGAGCGTGACAAATCCGAACCAGCGCCGAGAAAGAGCGCGCCGACACCCGGCACCGAGGCGATCGCATCGAGATTCTTGAGCCCTTCGACCGATTCGATCATGACGACCGCCAGCAGATCACCATCCGGATTGAGCGGCCATACGTCGGCATGGCGTTCGTACTCGGCGGCACTCAGCCCCCAGGCCCACGTTGCCGCCGCCGTTCCGTAGCCGCGGATGCCAGCCGGCTCCTTGTACGCCGAATCTCTCAACGGCGGATAGCGCATCGTTCGCACCGCGATGAGCGCCTGTTCTTTCGAGTCGACGCCGTTGAAGATCACGCCCATCAACCCGATGTCGAGCGCCTGCTTGACCACCCACTGCGACTGGTCGGCTTCAGGCGGAAAGCGCGCGAACAGGGCGACGTTCGGTTGCAGGTTGCCCTTGGCCACGATCGTGGCCTTGTCGATCATGCCGAGAAGGAACGTGCTCAGGCCGGGGAAGTCGAGCGGGCTGTGCTCCATGTCGGCGTAGACGAAGTCGACCGGAGCACGGGCCGTTTCCCGTGCGTTCGCGAGCGATAGATCCCCGGCGTTGATGAGGCCGTAGACCGTTTTTCCTGCGGCAAGCTTGGCGACGACCGGGTTGAGGTGCAACCTCGCTTCTTGTGCGAGCAGCGTCGCCGATGAAAGAATCACCGCCAGGACGACCGAGACTGCTGATACCGTGCATCGCATGCGCGAATGCTAGCACCTCATTGACCACCGGTAGCACAGGAGGCCGAACCATGATGCGAGACAAACGCGGTGACGCCCGAGACGATGCGTCCGCCTCCGCCGAAGGCTACGGCGGGACCTCGCCGAAGCGCGCTTCGCGCGAAGGCGGGTTGTCGCGCCGCGACATGTTCAAGGCCGCTGCAGGCATTGCAGCAGCGCCGTTCGTCCTGCGTGAAGCGGACGCCGCTCAGCGGCCTCCGGTCGTCGCCGAGGATGCCGGAACGTTGGAACGCCTGTGGCGACAAGGCCCGGCCAGCTCTCAACCGATCCTCCTCAAGGGCGGCACCATCGTGAGCATGGACGCGAAGGTCGGCGACTTCGCGAACGGGGACGTGCTCATCCAAGGCAAGAAGATCGTCAGCGTGGGACCGTCAGGTCAGGCAAAAGCGCCGCCGCAAGCGCAGGTGATCGACGCCACGAACACGATCATCATTCCAGGGTTCGTCGATGCGCACCGCCATTCGTGGGAAGGACAGCTTCGCCGCATCATCCCCGACGGGGCGATCAGCGATTACATGGCCACCACGCACAATGGATTCGCACGCTACTATCGCCCCCACGATATCTATGTCGGCAACCTGATCACCGCGCTGGGCTGCATCGACGCCGGCATCACGTCCGTGATCGACAACTCGCACAACTCGCGCTCGGCCGCGCATTCCGATGCGGCGGTTCAGGCGCTGATTGATTCGGGTATACGGGGCGTGCACGCCTCGGGCGCGCCGCAGACCGGCGAGTGGGACCGGCAGTGGCCGCAGGATCTCGAGCGGCTGCAGAAGCGGTTCTTTGCGTCAACCGACCAACTGGTCACGTTGCGGATGTTCTCAGGGATGAGCCGCGAGAATTGGGCCCTGGCACGCCGGCTCGGTATCAGGATCACGACCGAATCGAACGCTGCCGGGCCGGAGTTCGAGGAATTCTGGACCCAGAAACTGATCCGCTCCGACAACACCTTCAACCACTGCCAGGGATGGCCCGACCAGGTATGGCGGCGCATCAAGGATTCAGGAGCGACGGTCAACGTGTGCCCCAGGTCTGACGCGCAGTACGGACTTGGAGAGGGTGTCTCCGCATTCCAGAAAGCGATCGACCACGGCATGCGGCCCGGCTTCAGCATCGACAACGAAGTGTCGTACGGCACCGACATGTTCACCGAGATGCGCGTCGCGTTCAACGTGCAACGTGCGATGGCCACGTATCGCAAGGTCAACGGCGACGCCAGAGCACCCGCGCTCGTCAGCGTCCGCCAGGTGCTCGAGTGTGCGACGGCCGGCGGCGCCGCCTGCGCTGGTCTGCCCGACACGTGTGGGACGCTGACACCGGGCAAGGAGGCGGACATCGTCATGATACGGACCGATGACATCAACCTCTATCCGTCGAATCATGCGATCGGGACTGTCGTGTCGGCAGCGGACGTGCGCAACATCGACACGGTGATCATCGGCGGCCGAATACGGAAACTCCGAGGTCGGATGGCAGGTGTGAATATGGACAACTTTCGCAAGATGGCCGATGAATCGCGTACCTACCTGTTCACGAAAGCCGGCTACACGCTCGATATCTTGTCGAAGTAGCCTTTGACCTTTGCCTTTTGCCCTTTGACCTCATCGCGCCAAAAGGCGCGATGTCACTCCAGGCCGTGCAGCTTCCGGACGTAGTGCAGCCGCGATTCAAGTTCGCTGAGCTTCGCGCTGGCGTAACGGGACGCGTCGGCAAGAATCTTTCGTGCGTCCGCGTCGTGACGGGTCAAGAGCGTGTGAAGATCCTGGCCTGCACTCGCAAGGTAGGTCCTGATCAGCTCCCGTTCGAGCTCCGCCAACGGTTCCTCGGCCGGTAAACTGTAGATGTCGATTGGACGCATATCGTCCCCCTGTCATCGACTTGAGTGTACGCCTTGCGAGGTGTCCGAGCGGCCTATCCGACGATGAAGTATTCCTCGCGGTCGCTTCATCACCACCGAATCCGCGCCAGCAACTGAACGACGCGGGCGGTGTTGGTCCCGGTCAGCGTCGTGACCGCGTAGTCATCGGGATTGCTGCCGTCGGACCGATTGAAGTTGTTGGCGGCGGTGGGGATCGTCATCCCGCTCACCGGCACGAAGTTGACGTGGTTGAACGCATTCAGCACGTCGACGTGGAACTCGGCGTAGACTTGGCCGGCCAGCGCAACGCGCTTCGTGACGCTGAAGTCGAACTGCTTGAACAGCGGCCCGGTCACGATCACGGACTGTTGACCGCAATCCCCGAACCCGCGAATGGTCTCGATGCAGTCGACACTGTCGGCGGGCGCGATGTAGCGTCCACTGGGCGGGCCCAGCGGCCCCCACCCGCTCAGTGACGTGGCGCTGGCATTGAACGCCTTCACGCTCTCGTCGATGACGTCCTTCGGCAGCATCCACACGCGGCGGTCGGAGTCGATCCGAAGCTTGAAGATGCTCGCCAGTTCGTCATTCGTCATCCCGACCAGCCGAACGTTGCCGAAATCGAGGAGCCGCCCGCTCTGGACGCGCGCGTTGCCCGCCACGAGCCAGCCGCCGACGATGCGATCGAGCACTGCGCCCGCGCCGCTCGCGAACCGCTGTCCGCTCCCGAACGGCAGGGGGTAGATCACGTTGGCTTTGAACGCGTGCGTGACGTCCCCTTCCGCGCCGCCATTACGCACCATCGGATTCGCGGCTCGAAGCGACATGAACTTGGATTCGCTGGCGTGGCCGAGAACATAGCTCGTCTGGAACCCCAAACCCGACGTCGAGCGGCGCCTGAACTCGAGTGCCATCGAGTTGTACATGGTGTTCAGAGTGTTCTCGCGGATGTTGGCGCCGCCGAGTAAATCAGGGTTCGCCAGGATCAAGTTCGCCGGCAGTCCGGCCGCCAGCGCTCGTGCCACGGACGCCGGGTCAGCGTCCAGTGCATCGACGGCTGCATATGGGTTCGGATTGAACCGAGCCAGCGGATTGACAAAAGTTGGGCTGCGGAAATTCGTCGATGTGTACAGAGACGGATCGCCGGCACGGTCGCGCGGGACGCCGTTGAAGTAGGCGAGGAAGAGCGGGAGGGGTGCCGTGCCGGTGCCCGGTCCGAAGTACGCGAAGGTCGCTCCACGCCCGCCAGCGATGTTGGCTTGAAGATTGGTCATCGCGAGCTTGAATTCATCGAGAAACCCGTTTTCAAGGATGTTCAGCTCGTTGTAGTTGTTGGTCCGCCACGTGCCCCACGACCGCGCACCGACGTACCGGGCCTCCACCGCCATCGCTCTCCCAACGGCACGGGTGACGCCGGCTTGCCATGTATCCGCATAAGGGACTTTCAAGTCGGGACTGAAAACAGTGATGTCGCCGGTGACGACATCCTGGAAGGGAAAGACCGGTGTGCTGTTGAACTCGGCGGGGCCGAGGCGGCTGCTGTCGCGCATGAGCAGCGGCAGCGGGCCGAGATTGCCAAGCGCAAGCTGCCGGAACACGTTGAGTGACACGCCCGGATTGTCGCCAATCGGTGTGGTGAAACTCGCAAGCCCGAGCCGCGTGAACGCCCGGGAGTACCCGCCTCGAACGGAAAGATCGCCAGCCTCTCCGGTCAGGCGTCGTAACAACCCGCCACGTGCACTCGGCGCCCAGACGAGCCCGACGCTCGGCGCCAGGTTGTTCCAGTCCATCGGATACGGTCGCTCGCCTTCACTCAGCTGATGGAACTCTGGCTTGCGGCCTTGCAAGACGCCCGGCCTGAAGATATTGCCGACGCCGGATACTCCGAACACATCTTCCACGTTTCCGATCGAATAGCTGTTGTTCATCGCGACGAAGGGAAACTGCATTTCGTAGCGAAGGCCGTAGCTGATCGTCAGATTCGATCGCAGCCGCCAGTTGTCCTGTGCCCAGAGGCCAACCTCCCGCTGTCTGGCGCGCTGAACGCCCAGCCCCAAGTATTCGTACTGGCCGCTGTCCTCGTTCAAACGCGCGATGCCGCGAACTTCGCTGACGCGGCCCGTGAGGATTGCGTACAGCGCGCGGGCCGCATTCACGTTGGCCGTAGACGCTCCGGGAAAGTTCGCTGGATTGTTGAACAGGGCTTCTGCGGGGTCGCCTTGGAGTACGCCGAACCGGAGTTCGGGCACGAGCTGCTGGTTGTTCATCCACAGGTCCAACTGCGTCAGCGATCCGCCGACGTTCAGGGTGTGTGCTCCCTTTTGCCAGTTGAGTGTGTCCTCGACCATTCGGTGGTTCGCGTCACGCGCCGACGGCGTCGCGGTCGCGCCCGCGTTCGTGAGGCCCGTCTGCGCGGTCGGGCCTGGCAGCGCATTGTTCATGTTCAGATGGAAGCCACCCTGATTTGCGAGGTTGCCACTCCACATCTCGGGCCTGAAGTCCGCGCCGAAGTTGACCGGAGCACCTCCGTACCCAAGACGCAGCTCGTTGACAACGCTCCCGCCCAAAACGGATCGCAGCCAGCCGCTGGCCTGTCTTCGCGTCGATCCCTGATTGCCCACGACTGGAAAACCCGGGAAGTAGGACTCGCGATTGTTCGTCGTATCGGGGCCTCCACCTGCGTACTGAAAGTTCATCGAATAGGTCAGGCGATGCGCGTTGCTGACCTGGTAGTCCACGCGAACCGTCGGATAGCGGTTCATCGACGTGACCGGCACCAGGAACGAGTACTCCTGGTACAGAGGATCGGTGAGATCTCTGAGGCTGCCGCCGGACGCGGTCGCACCGCGAATGTCTGCCAGGAGCCGCGCGATGATGGGATCGGCAGTCGATGTCTGGCCGGCCGAGGCCGCGAGCTCGAAGAGGTTGACCTCCCGCACGCCCTGTGCCGTGTTGTATCGGAAGATGCCGAGCTGCGCCTGCGGCGACAGAATCTGACGGGTCCGCCGAATGCTGGACGGTTCACGCAGCTCCTCGTAGTTCACGAAGAAGAACGCTTTGTTCCGGCCATCGAAGCCAGGCAGCATGATCGGTCCGCCGACGTTGAACCCCGGCTGATTCCGCAAGAGCTCCGGCCTGGCGAGGCCGTCCCGCTTGTTGAACCACGTATTGGCATTGAGCTCGTCACTGCGGTAGTTGTGGAACGCGCTCCCGTGGAACTGGTTCGTGCCCGACCTGGTGACGAAGCGAATCTGTGTCGCCCCCATGCCGCTGCTCTCACTCCCCCCGGCAACGGTGGTGAACGTGATCTCCTCGACGGCATCCAGCCGCGGCCCGACGATGGCGAAGAAGCCGTCGGTGGTCTTGTTGGTGTTGTCCTGGATGTTGACGCCGTCGAGCGTCATGTTGATCGTGCTCTGCGGTAAACCGCTCACGATCGAATCGCGGATGCCGGCCGCCGTCTGCACTCCGGTCAGGAATGTGATGAAGTCCGCGGCGTTGCGGCTCGACAACGGCAGGTTCAGCACCTGCCGCGTATCGAGCGTGGTGGACACGGTCGCAGTCTGCGTTTGCACGAGCTCCGCGTTGGACTGCACCAACACCGTTTCCTCGAGCCCTCCGATTTCGAGCGTCGCTCGCACGTTGACCGGCACACCCGCGTTGAGGACGACAGTGTTGAGGACGACGGTTTTGAAGCCTTGGAGCGAGACCGTGACCGTGTAGGTGCCCGTGATGAGGGACGGGACCGAAAACACGCCCTGCTCGGATGTCACGGTCGTGAACGCCTCCGCCGTGCCGTCGTTCTTCACGACGACGTTGGCGCCGGGGACGACGCTTCCGCCCGAGTCGACGACGACGCCGGAGATCGTGGCCGTCGAGCTGCCCTGAGCAAAGGCTTCGATGCTGGAAACGAGCGCGATGAGTATCCACGCCGCTACGCTTGTACCCCGTCGTGTCATGGCAGGAACTCCTATGTGAATCCCGCGTGTGTCGACGTAGGCCCGATCTTGCTTGGCCCGGCGGAAGGCCCAGGCCCCGGAAGGCTACGAAAAGCTACGCTCCCCGTCAGGCGGCGTCAAGGGAAGATTACGGCGCAATCATCTTCGTGACTCTGCCAACGCTGCCTTGCCGCTCTTCACTCACCGTGCCGCGCCGTACGGTAAACACGCGGCCGCCCGGTCGCGCACGCGCTCCAGCACGCGGACGGCCGAGACGCGACCGGACAAGTCAAAGCGTGCCTGGTCCGGCGCCGCAGGCAGACCGAGACCCGTCATGGCCTCGTACACGCACGAGGCGCCGCCCACCGCGCCGACGCGTGTCAGGGAACGACGTCGTGAGAAGCATCGTCCCCCCCCGGTACCGCGTTTAAGCGCTCGTAATCCTCTTGCCGGCGAGCACGGTTCCACCTGGGAAGAATCGCTGACGTCCTGTGATGATCCCTTTATAGTTGTCGAGGAACTCGAAGTTGCCTTCGCGCAGTTCGAGCAGCGCCACATCGGCCGGCGCACCCACCTTCAGCGTGCCGCGGTCTTTGAACACCGGGAAGATCTTCGATGGATTCACTGTTGCGCGAGCGATTGCCTCGCTGACCGTCATGCCGTAGCCGAGCAGCTTCGACATGCAGTTGGGCAAATCGACGACGCCCGTCGTCTTGCTGTTCGTGTTCCAGTCGGTCGAGAACGTATCAGGCCAGAAGCGGGCCTTCATGATCGCGCCGATCGTGTCCCACCGCATGTGTCCGGTCTGACCGTTGCCGATGTCGAACCACACACCGCGTTTCCTCGCCGCCAGCACTTCGGGCACGATGTGACCGCTGTCGTCCACGATGGCATTGGGTGGCGGCGCGAACATGTGCGTGACGATGTCGCCGCGTTTCAACAGACCGACCAGCTTGCCAATCGGCGACACGGTCTGCCCCATGTGAATCATCACGGGCAATCCAAAGGACGAAGCCACTTCCTGCGAGCGCCGAAGCACCTCGTAGTCATTCATGCCTGCCACGTCGCGCGACAAGCGAGCCTTCACGCCGACGATGAAGTCGCGGTTCTTCGCAATGGCATCACGTGCCGCGGCCACATCAGCGCGCGCAAGATCCATGGTGTCGCCGTCAGGCAGGATGCCGGCGCGCCCGATGTTGATGAGGACGCGGCCCGGTTGCGGTGACGATCGCGCGACGGCCACGATATCTGCGACACGGTCCGCGCCTTGCGACCCGGCGTCGATCCAGCCGGTGACACCGTCGCGCAGCACCAGGACGGGCCCCTCGGCCGAACGTCCCGTGTGGGTGTGAATGTCGATCAATCCGGGAACAACCAGCTTCCCGCGCGCATCGATGATCTCGACTGCATTGGCGGCGATACT
>Ga0114129_10015535_pt1 | contig 10825 bp, 7 predicted proteins | sample RhiMetdeltSRZDD1_FD_80071 | JGI IMG/M metagenome (GOLD analysis project Ga0114129, IMG submission 80071) | Populus rhizosphere microbial communities from Tennessee, USA - Rhizosphere MetaG P. deltoides SRZDD1 (version 2) (version 2) | ecosystem: Host-associated > Plants > Roots > Rhizosphere >... | reverse complement strand
TCGAGGCGATCCAGATGCTTGTGGAATTGGGCCTCGATGTCAATGCCAGTAACCATGACGGCCGGACACCGCTGATGGGGGCCGCGCTGAAGGGCAGGAACGAAGTCATTCAGTACCTTGTCGACCACGGTGCTCGGCTCGAAACGCGTGATAATGGAAATCGCGATTCCGACGACCCGGGATCGCTACTGGCAGGACATAGCTGGCAGGCTCTCGATTACGCCGACGGCCTTGTCCGCGTGGGTGTTCAATCTGCAGTCGCGCATCCCGAAACCGCCGCTCTTCTCCGCAGATTAATGACCGACCGGGGGCTACCTGTGCCTCCACCGAATCGCGTCGTAGACTCGATCTGTATTGTGGAAATCTGCAAGGAACGAGTCTGGCAGTAGCTCTGCCGCTCGGCCGCTATGGAACAATCAGGCTTGAACGCCGAGTTGCGCCATCGGCGCCTTCATTGGTTTCTTCCACGCGATTGTTTTCCTGACATACGTATTCAAATAGTTCCGCCCCTAAGTTCCATCGAAGATTGAATCCGCCGGTCCATGTTTTGGTGTACGCGCCCGGATCGTCGACGGTAACTTCGTACTTGAGAATATTGAAATCGGCTCGCGTGAAGCGTTCGATCAAATGCAACTTGTCCGTATGCGGAAGACCCTCGGCTTCGATCCACGATCCTTCGTTGAAACCGATAGTATCGACCACAAACGTTTCTCCTTCCCACGTTCCGATCGAATGACCTGTATACGTCGGTTCCAGATCCTTGGGATGCGTGCTTCCGTCCGTGTAAATGAGGCGGAAACTATAAGGTCCGCCTATATCGAAGATGAGGGTGCGCTGGAGCTCGGGCATTTCGACGACTTCAAAACCATACGCAGTGCCGACCTGGCGCGGACCGGGCGACGGTTTGCAGCGCGAGTGCGGTGCGTCGCGCTCGAAGTTCGCCTGCCTGTACTCATACAAAGCTCGTGCCCAAGGCTGGAAAGGCACATCGATCACTTTCAGGTTGGTGGAGAGTCCTCCAGGTCCTGCAGCAATAATGCTTTCGGGATTGCTGGCGAGTTGCGCTCGACCCTGTCGTATCCAATGACCCTTCTCGCCGGGAATCGTCCCCAGATTCACGTGGCCGTCAGGCCAGCGCGGGGTTGGCCCGCTCGGCGGCCGATTTTGGCGAGTCTGTCCGAGTGACAAAAGGCTAAGGAGAAAAACAGCCAGAAACGTAATCGCTGCGCGCTTGGCCATAAAGATCCTCAACAAGTTCCCAGTGGGGGACTACCAAATACGAACATCAATTTCCACCACTTTTGATAGGATCACCAATACCGTAAGAGCATCACGAACCATACTGATTAACACTCGCGTAGACTTTTGATGAAGAACAATATGATGAGCAAAGATACTTCGCTAAATCGAAGACAATGGTTTTCCGCGGTGATTGGAGCGGGAGCATTGGCTTCCGCTCCCCCTTTGAGTGGGCAGGCAAGCAAAGTTCAACTCAGCATGTGCCTTTCGGACAATGATCGCACTCGCCCGCTGCGCGAGGGACGTGTGAAAGCAGACGCTCTCGATCTCGTCATCAGTACGGCTCATCCATCCGAAATGTTTTGGCGCGAACTGCACTTTTCGGAATTCGATATTTCCGAAATGTCGTGCTCATCTTTGCTCATGGCGATTGCGCACGGCGACAAGCGCTTCGTCGCAATCCCTGTTTTCACGTCGCGTAGCTTCTTTCATACGGGCATCCTCATTCGCGCGGACCGCGGAATCGAGAAACCGGCGGACCTCAAGGGTAAGAAGGTTGCGGTGCCGGAATACCAGCAAACCGCAGCATTGTGGTGCCGCGGGGCATTGCAGCACGAGTTCGACGTCAGTCCACTCGATATCGATTGGTACATGGAGCGTACCGAAGAAATGAGTCATGCCAGTGCGACGGGTTTCCAGCCGCCGAAAGGTTTGAAGTTCCAGCGCATCCCCGAAACCGAAAACATCGGCTCGATGCTCCTTGCCGGCAAAATTGACGCGTCGCTTCTTTACTTAAATGAAGTGAACCTCGTCGATCGAAGTCGCGTGGACCTGCGTAACCGCAGTGATGTGAGAACTCTTTTTCGCGACCCCAGTGCCGAAGGCGTTCGATATTTTAGAAAGACAGGATTTTACCCAATCAATCACTGCGTCGTTTTCAGGCGCGAAGTTGCAGACAAATATCCATGGGCAGTTTTGAACGTCTTCAAAGCTTTTGATGAAGCCAAGAATCTCGTCCGCGATCAAGGCCGAGCGGCAGCGAATGTCTATTTTGACCTCGGTCTTCTTGCGCCTGAGCAGAAGGCGGCCCTCGATACCGATCCTTACGCGTATGGATTCAAAGCCAACCGCAGAGTGCTGGACGCCATCACGCAATTCTCATTCGAACAGGGTCTGACGCCGCGAAAGCTCCAACTCGATGAAGTATTTCATCCTGCAACGCTCGATCTTTAAGTTTTAGGCAGCCGCGGCTTCTTGATCCTTTCGACGGTTGTTGTGCAAAAGCTGCGACCAGGCCAGTGACGTCTGCCAAAATCCGGCGAACGATGGTTCACGCAGATCAAATGCCGGATCGCGATGCATCCGCATGTATACTATTCCCATTCCTTATAAGCGGAGGTACAGCGTCCATGAAACGCTTGGTACTGGCGATTGTTGCGGCAGTGCTGACGTTGGGGGCTTTCCTTGGCTTTGATCACGCCGCCGGACTCTTTACGCAGAAACTTTCCCCCGAAAAACAAATCATTCACGCTTTGAACCGGTTGACGTTTGGTCTGCGGCCGGGCAACGTGGAAGAAGTTCAGCGGATCGGCCTGGCTAAGTGGATCGAGCTGCAACTGCATCCGGATCAGATCCCCGAAAACCCTGTCCTCGACGCGAAATTGAAGCCGCTCGAGACGCTGCGGATGAGTATGACGAACATCGTAAAGGAGTACACTCCGCAGCAGCAGGGCATGATGGCTGCTGCGCCGCCACTGTTGAATTCGCTATTGTCACAAGACCAGCTCCGTATAGTGATGACTGGGACTGCCGAGGAGCGCTCCGAAGTTCTGAAATCTCTGTCCGCTGATAAGCGCAAAGATGTGCTCGCTGGGCTGCCGCAGAATGTCCTGGCCTATACCCCGGACTTCAAGGAAGAAGCTGCCGAAGCGCAGAAGATGCGCCAGCAGGAAATGCAGATGGAGAATCGCCGGCGCAATCCTCAGTTGCCGGACCTCTTGAATCAAGATCAGATCAATGCCGCGCGCTCGGGCAATAAAGACCAGATGGCTGCGCTTTTTGCCTACCTCGATCCGGATAAGCGTGCTGTGGTGGCTTCGCTGCTTCCTCCAGCGAGCCTGGCCGATTTTCCGGAGTTGCGGCGTGCGGCGGCGTTCAAACGGACGCCGCGGCAGGTTGCGAGCGACGACCTGAAGCAGGCGAAAATCTATCGCGCCATTTACTCCAACCGGCAACTCGAAGAGGTGTTGGTGGACTTCTGGTATAACCACTTCAACGTCGATCAAGACAAGAACACTGCGCAGGTGCAAAATCTGGAACATCTCCTGATTGGGAATTACGAACGCGACGTTATCCGTCCATATGTCCTTGGACACTTCAAGGATCTGTTGCTTGCCACTGCGCGACATCCGGCCATGCTGTACTATCTCGACAACTGGCAATCGATTTCGCCGGTGGATCTTCAGGTCGGTCCGTTCGCGCCGCGCCGCGGCAACTTTAACGGTCAGGCCAATGCCATCCTGCCTGGACCTTTCGATCGGATCGCGCACGGGCTGAACGAAAACTACGGCCGTGAGGTCATGGAACTCCACACGTTGGGTGTGAACGGCGGCTACACTCAGGACGATGTCATCGCCGTCGCCCGATGCTTTACCGGCTGGACCGTCACCAATCCCGACAATCCGCAGTTTGTGTTCGCGCCGTTTATGCACGACTTCGGCGAAAAAACAGTCCTCGGACATAAAATTCGCGCGGGCGGCGGCGAGCAGGACGGGCTACAGGTGATCGACATCCTCGCGCACCACCCTTCCACCGCGAAATTCATTTCGAAGGAACTGGCCCAGCGGTTCGTCGCGGACGACCCGCCGCAAACGCTCGTGGATCGGATGGCGCAAACGTTCACCAAAACCGACGGCGACCTCCGTGCTGTCCTCCAATCCATGTTTGCGTCTCCCGAGTTCTTCTCCGAAGGCGCGTGGCAATCGAAGATCAAATCTCCTGTCGAGATGGTGGTGAGCGCCGTCCGCGCTGTGAACGGCGATACGACGGACACTTACGCACTGGTTCAGAAGGTATCGGATTTAGGCGAGCCTCTTTACGGCAAGCTGGAGCCGACCGGCTACTCGAACAATGGCGAGACGTGGCTCAGCACCGCAGCCGTATTGGGACGGATGAATTTCGCAACGGCACTCGTCTCCGGTTTGATTCCCGGAGTAAAGCCGGATTTTGCGAGTCTTGCCGGCAAGGATGCAGCGGCTATCGGCCGTCAGCTGCTGGGGCGCGATGTATCTGAGCAAACCGCGGCGGCAATCAATCAGGGCATCCAAAACAGGAATGCCACGGCGCCGTTTATCGGATCTTTAGTTCTCGTTTCACCCGATTTCCAGAGGAGGTAAGACACCATGTTGACGCGACGCGTTTTTCTACGCGGTTCTGCGATAGTGATGGCGGGCATGGGTGTGGCGCCCGCCTGGCTCGGCCGCGCGGCTGCGGCCCAGAGCAAGCAGCGCAAGACGCTCGTGGCGATCTTCATGCGCGGCGCGGCCGATGGACTCAACATCGTGGTGCCGTTTGGGGACAAAAATTACCGCGAATTGCGCCCCACTCTCGCCATTGCTCCGCCGTCGGGCCAGGCCAACCCTAACGGCGGCCCATTTCCGGTAAATGGCGGCGGGATTGACCTCGACGGAACATTTGCGCTGAACGGTGCAATGCAGCCCTTGAAGAGTCTCTGGGACAAGCAGCAGCTGGCGATCGTCGAGGCAACCGGTTCGCCCGATCCGTCGCGATCGCACTTCGACGCACAGGATTCGATGGAGTCGGGCACGCCCGGTAAGACGACGGGTGACGGATGGCTCAATCGAGCGCTGCCGGCTGTGGGCGACGCCAGCACGGTGTTGCGCGCCGTCGCCTTGGGAAATCAGCTACCCCGCTGCCTTCGTGGCGGCCACGACGCAATCGCCGTCAATAACCTTCAACAGTTCAATGTCGGCGATCAGGAAGCCGTGGCAATTATGCAAAACATGTACTCAATGACTACAGATGCCTCCCTCGGCCGAACGGGTAAGGACGCCTTCGAAGCCATGAAGCTGATCCGATCCATCCAAAACGTCGGACCGGGCGTGCCGCCGGTTGTTGGTGGTCCAGCCGGCATCCCACAGTTCGCTCAAGCGGCGGAGTTCGGCCGTAACTTGCAGCAACTCGCGCGACTTTTAAAGGCGGAAGTCGGCGTCGAGGTCGCTTTCGCTGATATCGGTGGATGGGATCACCACGGCAATGAGAATCAACTGCTGCCGAATCTCCTCCGTCAGTTTGCGAGCGGCATCGCCGCGTTCTTCCAGGAAATGGGTGATCGCATGGAGGACATCGTCCTGGTCACGATGTCGGAATTCGGCCGTACTGTCCAAGAGAACGGCAACGGAGGAACCGACCACGGCCACGGCAGCTTCATGATGGTGATCGGTGGTCGGGTTCAGGGCGGGAAGATTTACGGAAAGTGGCCCGGCCTGGAAAAAGAGCAACTCTTTGAAGGGCGCGACCTGGCCGTCACAACGGACTATCGCGACGTGTTGAGCGAACTTGTGCGCGATCATCTCGGTCAAAAAGATGTGAGCCTTGTTTTCCCGGGCTTCCACCCTGGTCAACCACTGGGTCTCCTGCACGTGTAGGCGCTCCAGAATGTCGTCCGTCGGCTGGGATCTGAATGCGTGAGGCCATCCAATCTGGTAGACATCAATAAATGTTGTCTACCTTGTGAATCCGGATTTCGCGGCCGATCCGGTTACATCCCTTTTCACCACGATACAGGAACTTTTGGTCTGAAATTGGAGCCAGCCAAAGGGCCGGTCAAGTTCTCGTCGTTGATTCCGTTCGAAAGCCGACTGAAAACTAGCCGCGTTGCGTCCGCCTCGTAGTTGGTGATCCTCCGTAAAGCCTCTGTTCAACAACGAAATTTTGGAGCAACGGAAGCTTCATTACCGAATCGGCTGATGGTCCACGCCCAGGGAGGCTGATAATCAAGGAAGTTTTCCGGTGAGGTCTTTGTACATTCGTCGGACGGTCGTCTCTCGCTGCGCGGCGTAGTTTGGCATCTTTTCATACTGTTCGAGTTTAACGGTGGCCGCGGCCTGATCCTCAGTTGCGCCTCGCGCAATTTGGGTCCTGAGTGCGTCGCGCATATCGACGAAGATCTGCCGCAAGCGGTGCAGGCCGGCGCGGGTTGCCTTGGGATCATCGGGAATGGGACCATGGCCCGGGATAAAAATATCCGCGCCGAGCGCGTCAATCCTGTCCAGGACCTCAAGCCATGAGACGCCGTAACCGCCGGCCATATTGGGGAATTCTTCCGAGAAGAAGAGTTCACTCAGATACGCGATCCGATCCTGCGGGACAAAGACGATGCTGTCGCCGTCTGTGTGCGCGCGGCCAAGGTAGAGAATCTGAATCTCCTTGCCGCCCAGATAAAGCGTCATCCGATCGCGATAAGTTGCATTGGGCAGTCTCGTCCGCTGCTCTTCAGCAGACGCGCCACCAGTTTGCATCTGATTGATCAGACCGGCGCGGTAGTTTTCGTGGCCGATCTTTAACACATCGCCATAAGCCAGGTTCCCCTTGCTGAACTGATCATGGAACGGTGAGGAAAGGAGATAGCGGATGGGCTGTTTGATGACAGTCGCAATCGATTCCCGTTCCGCGCGTGCGACTGCGTCCGAACCCAACGCGTCGATGACGAGTGCGCCTTCATTCGTAGCGATAATGCCACTGTTGAAAGGCCTCCCACCGTTCATCACGGAGTACACGTAGTGGCCCGGAATGATTTGCCTCAACGTTCCGGAGTTCCCGTTTTGTGGCGCCTGCGCCGACACGAACGCGATCGAAGAAATAACGACCAGAGAGAGGTTCGCTAATCTTGTCATCGTGTTTCCGTCTGTCCTTCCAACGCTTTTGAGTGCAGCTTAGCACTCGGTGTTCGTTTCCTCCAGCAATCGTATAGGCCTTGCAGCAAAGCCACTGGATGTTTACGCCCTCACTACGCGGCGAGTCTATCTTGACCAAATATATTTATCGTAGATATAGTTGAAGGCATGCCGACACGCAATGCATATTTCAACCCGGAATCATTGCTTCCGCTGCCTTCCGCTGCGTTTCACATTCTTGTCGCGCTTGCGGATGGCGATAGTCATGGTTACGCGATCATGCAAGACGTCGCAGCCGGCACGGGCGGTCGTCTCAAGCTGAACCCCGGTACGCTGTACACCACGATCCGGCGGCTGCTCGAGCAAGGACTCGTCGTCGAGCTGGACGAGCGTCCCGATCCCGAAGAAGACGACGAACGCCGCCGCTACTACCGGCTGACCGACATGGGCCGCGATGTCGCAAAGGCCGAAGCCGCGCGATTGCAACAGGCCTTGGCTTTCGCGCGCCAGGCCGGGCTCACTCCGAAGAGAACCTGACGTCATGGAATCCGAGAAGGTCTACGCTGCGCTGCTCCATCTCTACCCCGCTGCCTTTCGCGAAGAATATGGAGGCGAGATGCGCGCTGCCTTCCGCCGCCGCCGGCGCGAGGAGCCGAACGCGCTACGACGTAGCTTTCTTTGGCTCTCCGTTTTTACAGATACGGTCATTACTGCCGCACGGGAGCATTTCGATATGTTGATGCACGATATTCGCTACAGCTTGCGAACGCTACAAAAGACACCGGCGTTCACCATTGCCGCTTTGACGACTCTCGCGTTAGGTATCGGCGCTACCACTGCGATCTATAGTCTCGTGCATACCGTGCTGCTGCGGCCGCTTCCGTATGTTGAGCCCGATCGTCTGGTTCAAATCGTCGAGACGAACAAGCCGCTGAACATTTCGCAGTTCTCTGTTTCGTACTTGAATTTTCTTTCGTGGCAAGAGAGGTCACAAAGTTTTGAATCGTTGGCGACCTTAGGAGGTTCGGCTGGAACGTTGACCGGCGATGGCGAACCCCAGCGTGTAGCCGGCGCGGCCGTCTCTCCGGATTTCTTTTCGATGACGGGGCTGAAACCGGTTCTCGGCCGGACGTTTCTTCCTGAAGAAAGTGTTCCGGGAAAAGACAACGTGGTCATGCTCGGCGAAGGACTTTGGCGATCGCGCTTTGGCGGCGATCCGAACATCATCGGAAAAGCCATACTTCTGAGTGGCACCCAACGTGTCGTTGTGGGTATCGCGCCGCAAGACGCCGGTTATACGTCGGCCAATGAAATCTGGACCCCATTGGTGCTAAATCCGGCTGAGGAAGAGCGCGGCAATCACGTCATGAGTGCGATGGCGAGACTCCGTCCTGGAGTGAGCATGGCCCAAGCGGAAGCCGAGCTAAATTCGATTGCGGAAGCTCTGGAGCGCGAATTCCCAAAATCCAACGCGGGATGGCGCGCACGCCTGAGGTCCGCTGAAGATTGGATTATCGACAAAGAATCTCGCACGAGCCTGTATGTCTTGCTTGCCGCAGTGGGTCTCTTATTGACCGCCGCGTGCGCGAATGTCGCCGGCCTGCTCGTCACGCGCGCAACCGCTCGCGCTCATGAATTCGGTATGCGCCTGGCGCTCGGCGCGGGCAGATCGAGACTGACGCGCCAGCTCGTGACCGAGAGCCTCGTCCTTGCAGGTACCGGAGGTGCATTCGGGACCCTACTCGCAGTTGGCTCCATTCAATGGCTTGCAAAACGAGTGACGAATCAACTGCCGCGGACGACCAACCTAACACTGGACTGGCCGGTTCTGCTCTTTGCGTTCTTTCTGACGATGTCCGTCGGCCTCGTGTTCGGACTCGCCCCTGCTTGGTCGGCGCGCCGTGCCGATGTGATGTCGACGTTGCGCAAAGCAGGCCGCGGAATGACGGGAGGTGGCGGGGCATTGTTGCGTTTGGGATTGGTCGGCGGGCAGATCGCGATCGCGACGATGCTCGTTATCGGCGCTTTGCTGCTCATTCAAAGCTTTGCGCGCTTGCAGAGAGTAAACGTGGGATTTCAGGCAGATCACCTCCTGACCGCAAATCTAAATCTGCCCGTCACGGACTATCCGACGCCGGAGAAACGCGAGGGATTTTACGAAAATTTGTTGGCGGAGCTCCGCGGTTTGCCTGGCGTCGTTTCAGTGGCCATTACCAGTGCAGTGCCCATGGGACGCCGCGGCAACACCAGCATGCCGATTGTTCCAGTCGATCGTCCGGCGGACGTTCCCGAGCAAGGCGTTCAAGCGCAGTGGCGCTGGGCAAGCGAGGACTATCTCAGTACGCTGCGCGTGCCGTTGTTGCGCGGCGCCTTTTCCAACTCGGCGTATTCGAAACGGTCCGGCATCGTGTTGAGCGAAACCCTGGTGCGGCACCTTTGGCCCGACGGTACAGATCCGATCGGCCGGCAAGTCCGGCTTGGTAACGGTGCAGTCTTCACGGTCATCGGCGTCGCCGGTGACGTGAAGATGACCGACCTTCGAGCGGAGCCTGTCGGAGAAATGTATTTCAAGCCGTTCTATGGCGGCACGCTGACGTTAGTCGCACGCACGACGGGCGATCCCAACGGCTTGATCGGTCCGCTTCGCGATACCGTTCGGCGGCACGATCCGTCGCAGGCGGTTTTCTCCATCCGCAGTATGGATGAGCTTGTGGAAACGAACGCCGACAGGTCTCGATTGCAAACGACACTGTTGACCGCGTTCGCGTGCCTGGCTTTGGTTCTCGGCGCCGTCGGCGTTGCGGGCGTGGTTGCGTACACCGTCGAACGGCGCACGCCGGAGCTCGCGCTGCGCCTGGTTCTGGGCTCGACGCCCGGACAAGCGATGCGCAACGCCGCGCAGGCGGCGCTGACCAGCTCATGTGCGGGACTTCTGTTGGGGTTGATCGGCGCGTGGGTTTTGAGCGAATCCTTATTGACGTTGCTTTATGGCGTGAGGCCTCATGATCCGGCAACCTTCATCACTGTCGGCACTGCACTGCTCGCAGTTGCCGTCATCGCCTGCTGGCTCCCCGCTCGCCGCGCGACGCGAATCGATCCCGGCGCCGCGCTGAAGCAGGAATGAAATTTATTGCGCCACCACAATTCATTTGAAATTTTAGAAGGTCGCCGCACCGCTGTCGGCTTTCCACCCGTCGCTTTCCTGCTTGACCTAAGACAGATTTGGGTTCGATGATCGATCGCGTTGAACAGGTACTGGGAGGAACCATGCCATCAGTCAGCTTTCCGCGCCTGATATGTGTTATCGCGGCCGTTGCCCTTTTTGTCGCGGTTCCTGTGGCGAGATTCGGTCAGAGCACGACCGGAAGTGCAGCGAAGGTAGATACCATCTTCGAGAAGTGGACAAATTCATCGAGTCCCGGATGCGCCGTAGCAGTTGGAGTGGATGGGAAACCGGTTCTGGCGAAGGCTTACGGGATGGCGGATCTCGAACATGACATCAAAAACACGCCGGATACCATTTTTGAAGCGGGCTCGGTTTCCAAGCAATTCACAGCTGCGGCAGTTCTGCTTCTGGCGCGCGACGGCAAACTTTCGCTTGATGACCCAGTGCGTAAGTACATCCCGGAATTACCCGATTATGGCACCGCGTTAACGATCCGCCACATGTT
>Ga0114129_10015534_pt1 | contig 10826 bp, 7 predicted proteins | sample RhiMetdeltSRZDD1_FD_80071 | JGI IMG/M metagenome (GOLD analysis project Ga0114129, IMG submission 80071) | Populus rhizosphere microbial communities from Tennessee, USA - Rhizosphere MetaG P. deltoides SRZDD1 (version 2) (version 2) | ecosystem: Host-associated > Plants > Roots > Rhizosphere >... | reverse complement strand
TGACGCCGCGACGAACCTTGGGCCGCTCGTGAGATACCTCGGTGAAGCTGCGAACGCCGACTTCACGGTGGCCACGATTCCAGACATCGACCACTGGATGTGGGTCTGCACGGAGCCATCTGGGCCCGGAAAACCATGCGCCCAGATGCAGTTCTCGCCCAAAGTGCTCGATCTGATCACGAACTGGATCCAGAAGCATTAGAACGAGGTTTGAGTGGTGGCGCGACGCATGAGCCTCCCAGCAGCCATGCGACCGACGTTTCGCCATTAACGTCTTGGCAAACTCCGGCCGTTCGCGTCAGAATCCGCCCCGGCAGACGTGATGTCCGTAGGACTTGGCAGAGGAGCTGCCGGATGAACGTGACGCAATTGTTCGTGGCGGTTCTCGCGGCTGGAATCCTTGGTGCCGGAGTGACGCTCGTTGTCGGTCAAGGTCTCCCGGGCGGGCCACCAGCAACATCAGCGCAGCCCTCGACGAGTCGGCCGGCCCCACCGGCTCGCGACCCGCGAACCCCGGGGTATGTCACAGCCACCAGCGCGACGGAGCTCGCTGACGGGACAGTGCCGCCGGTCACCGCGACCGGGAATTTCATTCTCGGCCCGACGCACCCGACCGCGGCAGAAGTGACGGTCCAGCCAGGGGTCCCTCAAGGCGCGGTCCACGACTTCACCATGAATTCGGCGGACAGCAAGATCTATCCAGGCATCGCTCGTGCCGAAGGCACTCGCCCGATGGTCGATCCGAAGGATCCCGCCAGGCGCATCGTGACGAGCGGTCCTGCGCCGTATACGCGACGCGTCGCCGTCTATGTGCCGCAGCAGTACAGGCCCGGAACCGTCGCTCCGCTCATCGTTGGCGCCGATGGACCCGATCAGATGTTGTTCACGACGCTCGACAATCTGATTGCGCAGAAGCGCGTGCCGGTCATGATCGCCATTTCGATCGGCAACGGCAGCGGGGACGCGCAGGGAAGTCAACGCGGCCTCGAGTACGACACGATGTCGGGCCTCTACGCGCAGTTCGTCGAATCTGAGGTGCTGCCGCTGGTCGAGAAGCAATACAACGTCAGGTTGACCAGAGATCCGAAGGCACGCGCCACGATGGGTTGCAGCTCGGGAGGCGCGGCCGCGTTAGCGATGGCCTGGTATCGCACCGATTTGTACCAGCGCGTGCTGGCCTACTCCGGGACGTTCGTCAATCAGCAGTGGCCTTATAACCCTGAGACACCCGGCGGCGCGTGGGAATTTCACCGGACCCTGATTCCGAACAGCCCGGCAAAGCCAATTCGCATCTGGCTCCACGTGAGCGATCGAGACAACTTCAACGACAGCGACGGCATGCACGACTGGGTTCTTGCCAATCAGCTGATGGCACGGACGCTGGCAAGCAAGGGCTACAAGTACCAGTTCGTCTTCGCGCGCAATGCGGGCCACTGCGATCGCAGCGTGAAGCAACAGACGTTGGCGCAGGCGTTGGAGTGGGTGTGGAAGGATTGAAAGTATTTAGGAAAACCTTCAATTTCTCCTAACACCACCCGTAGTACGGTGGACGTCGGTGGCGGTGGGCGCCGCTACGTGGCCCCGACATCAAGGAGCTGAACCCATGCGTCTGATTCGCAAACTCGTCGTGCTGGCGATCATCGGCGGTGGCGGCGTCGCCGCCTACAACTACTGGTCCGACCACGGCTGGCCGCTCCGCTCGCGCGCAACAACACTGGACACGGCGGACGTCAAGAGGGAAGCCGTCAGACTCGCGACCCGCGCCTCGGCGAAGGCGAGTGTTGCCGCGACCCAGGTCGGCGTCACGATGAGTGAGGGCGCGCTCACCGCGAAGATCAAATCGAAGATGGCGCTCGACGATCACGTCAACGCGCGCGCGGTCGGCGTCGATACGTCGGGATCAGTCGTCACTCTCACGGGTGTGGTCGGCTCGGCCGCCGCGCGCGAACGCGCTGTCAGTCTCGCGCGCGACACGGAAGGCGTCACACGGGTCGTCGATCGGCTGCAAGTCAGACAGCGATAGCTCAGGCACGCCGGTGCGACCGGCCGCTATAGTCCGCTACGTAGGTGTGGAACTTTGTCCGCCGATGCCTCCGCGGTCGGTGAGAATAGGGCCGTGAAAGGCGCCATATTCTTCCTGTTCGCCGTTTTGGGCCTCGCGGCGCCCGCTCATGCGCAGAGCTTCAAAGCCACCGTCGTCGGCACGGTAGTCGACTCGACGGGCGCCGTCCTGCCCGGCGCAACCGTCTCGATTGCGCAGGAGGGTACGGGCCTGATAGTGACCACGACGACGAGCGGGGACGGAACGTTCTCGCTGACGCAGCTTCCGCCAGGACGGTACGACCTGACCGTCGAGCTCGCCGGCTTTCGGAAGTTCGTACAAAGCGGCCTCGTGCTGGAGACCGATCAGGTGCGGCGTGTCGCTGCGCCACTGCAGCTGGGCAACGTCGCCGAGGCGGTCACCGTCGCTGCGAAAGTCGCGGTCATCAACACCGACACGTCGAACAAGGGTGAAGTGATCACGGCGCGGCAGGTGGCCGACCTTCCGCTGAACGGCCGGAACTACACCGATCTGGCGCTGCTCGTCCCCGGCGTCTACCGGCGTCCGGCGGACGACGACCAGGGCGAGGGGCTGGCGACGAGCGGGACGCGGACCGATGCCTCGAATTTCATTCTCGACGGCGTCGTGAACCGGTCGGACCGCAACGCGAGCAGCGGCGTCAACGCGGGCGTCGACGCGATCCGCGAATTCAACGTGCAGACGTCGACCTATTCGGCGGAGTACGGGCGGACGGCCGGCGCGCAAATCAACGTCGTCTCGAAGTCGGGCACGAACAGCGTCGATGGATCCGGGTTCGAATATCTGCGCGACGACATGTTCGACGCGAACAACTTCTTCACGCAGCCGGGCGACGACAAGGCGCTCCGCCGGCATCAGGCAGGCGGGACGATCGGCGGTCCGGTCCGCCGCGATCGCACGTTCTATTTTGGCAGCTACGAGCACACGTACGAACGGCGATCCGAAACGCGCAACACGACCGCGCCGCAGGCCGACTGGCGGCGCGGCGACTTCCGGAACGTACGCGGCGCCGGCGCCAACGGCATCCTGGGCGACGCCGACGATACGAACCGCATCGTCAACCCATTCACGCGCGCCGAGTTCCCGACGCCGAACGTCATCCCCGAATCGATGTTCCACTCGATCTCGAAGCAGATGCTCCCGTTCATTCCCGCGGCGAACGTTGCCGGGACACTCGAGACCTACAACTCGCGCGGCTTGAGCCGGACGAACCGCGATCAGCTGCTCGCCAAGATCGATCACCGCTTCTCGAACGCCAACAATGGATTCGTCCGATGGGCGCGGCAATGGAGCGACGGATACGATCCGTTCCCGTCGGACCGCAACTTCTATCCAGGGTTCGGCCGTGACACCATTCGTCGCAACGACTCGCTGGCGGTCAGCGACGCGCACATCTTCTCCGGTCATTTGGTCACCGAGTCGCGCGGCGGCATCTTCGATCAGCGGAACCAAAACCTCGGCGAGCACCGGGATGCCGACGTCGTCGCGCAGTTCGGCATTCCAGGCCTGACGATCACGCCCGACCTGCAGGGCTGGCCCGCGGTGCGCATCGACGGCTATTCGGAGTTCGGCGACCGGCCGAACGATCCGTTCATCTACGACATCCAGAACATGCAGTTCCTCAACATGACGACGTGGGTGCGAGGGCGGCACAACGTCAAGATTGGCGCCGATATCATCCGATCGCACTACGTCGAGGCCGACGTCCGCAACGTGCGCGGCGACTTCCGCTTCCGGGGGCGCAACACCAATCCGAGCGGCGCCACGTCGAGCGGGTTCCGCTCGGTTGCCGATTTCCTGCTCGGCCTGCCCGACGCGACCCAGCGGCAGATCGGCGCCGACCCCGCGGATCTCGTCGGCTGGCAGTCGGCGGTTTTCGTGCAGGACGATTGGCGAACGACAAACTGGCTGACGCTCAATGCGGGATTCAGGTACGAGTATCAGTCGCCCCTGAAGGAGGGGACCGGACGCCTTGCGAACTTCATCCCGCAGACAGGAGCGGTCGTCATCTCCGGCGACGGCGCGTATCCCGATACGCTCGTAGAGAAAGACCTGGACAACTTCGGGCCTCGTGTTGGTTTCGCGGCGCGGCCGTTCGGCGACGCGCGGACCGTCATCCGTGGCGGAGTGGGTCTTTACTACAGCCTCGAGACGTTCAATCCGATTCGCCAGCAGCTCGCAGTCACGTACCCGTTCCTTGTGCGCGAGCAGTACAGCCGGCTGTCGACCGACCCGTCGCTCTTGCGCTTCGACAATCCGTTTCCATCAGGCCGCGGGGGCGTGCAGGGACTCAACACACCGTTCGGCATGGACGTCGCGTATCTGACGCCAGAGTTCTATCAGTACAATGTCACGGTCGAGTGCGATCTCGGATATGCCGTCTCGCTGGAGGCGGCTTACGTGGGATCGAAGGGTCGCCATCTTGGACGGCGGTACAACTTGAATCAGCCGATTCCGACCGGTGTGGGCTCAACCGGCACGCTGGTGACGATCCGACCGTATCCGCAGTTCGGCGACATCCAGTATCAGTCGCAGGACGCGAGCTCGGAGTACAACGCGCTGCAAATCTCCATGCGCCGTCGCACGGCGAACGGGCTCACGGCACTGGTGTCCTATACCTTCTCGCGCGCGTACGACAACGCCTCTTCGACGAACAACTCGACGACCGGCACACAGAAGTTTCCGCAGGACGTCTATAATATCGGCGCCGAGTGGTCGCTCGCCGATTTCCATCGCGAGCATCAATTCACCGGCAGCTTCAACTACGAATTGCCCTTCGGCCGCGGCTGGCAGGTCAATGGCATCGTCACGCTGCTGTCCGGGCGGCCGTTCACGCCGCAATACTCGGCGGCCGACATCTCGCAGCAGCGTCCGGACCTCGTGGGCGATCCGCACGCAGATATACCGGCAGTTCTCGCGTTCAATCCGGCGGCGTTCGCGCGGCCGGTTGCGACGGCGCAGAAACCGAATCTCTACGGCAACGCCGGACGGAATATGCTGATTGGTCCGGCATTCACGAATGTCGACCTGTCGGCGTCGAAATCGTTCCGGCTGTCGAGCGGCCTGAGGGTGCAGGCGCGAGCCGAAGTGTTCAACGTCTTCAGCACTGCAAACTTCCAAGTGCCCGTCTTCCTGCTCGATCGGTCCGATGTCGCCACCTTCACGTCGACCGCGAACGAAGCGCGCGAGTGGCAGTTCGCAATCAAACTGCTTTTCTAGCGATGCGTTACAGCCCGAAGCACATGATGGTGGAGCCGACAGCAAGAGCGAGGAACTGCTGTCCGCCGACCGCGAAAGTCATCGGCGACGTTTTGATGGTGGCGTTCAGCGGAATGCGAAATAACGTTTTCCCGTCGCGCTCGTCCACGGCGACGAAGTAGCCGCTCGCGTCTCCGTAGAACAGGACGCCCGCCGCGGTTCCCAGCACACCCGCATCTCTCTTGCCGTCCACCGGCCCGGCCTGCGGGATCTCCCACACGATTTTCCCGGTCTCGATGTCGAGCGCGCGGAGATACCTCGTCGGTGGATCCACGCGCGGCCGTTCGTTCTTCCAACTACCCGGCGACAGTCTGACGTTGCACTTCTCGGTGGCCTGAACGTAATAGAGGTGCGTGGCCGGACTGAAGGCGGTGCTGTGCCAGTTCGTCGCGTGGTCGGGACAACTGACATCGCGTTCGGGAAGACGCTGAGGCCGTCCGTCCCGGCCAATTCCGGTCGCCCACGTCAGGCGGCGGACGAATTTCTCCGCGAGCAGCAGCTCACCGGTGGTGCGATCGAGAACGTAGAAAAAACCGTTGCGGTCCGCATGCAGCAGGAGTTTTCGGTCTTGCCCGCGAAAGGTGGTGTCGACGAGGACATTCGGCTCCGTCGCATCCCAGTCGTGCGTGTCGTGCGGCGTGAACTGGTAGTACCATTTCAATGTTCCAGTCGTGGGATCGAGCGCGAGGACGCAGTCGGTGAACAAATTATCGCCGCCGCGCTCGCGATCGTCGGAGTTCGGCCACGGATTGCCTGTCGCCCAATAGAGCGTATCTGTCTCGGGATCGTATGAACCGGTTTGCCAGGTCGAACCACCGCCGGTGGCGACGGCCGTTCCCTTCCACGTCTCAAAGCCGGGATCGCCTCGGGCCGGGATCGTCCAGTGGCGCCAGACGCGCTCGCCGGTGGCGGCTTTGTACGCCGACACGAATCCGCGGATGCCCCAGTCGCCTCCTGAGACGCCGACCACAACCATGTCTTTGACAACCAGCGGCGCCATCGTCCCGCCGTAACGCTGCGGTTCGTCGAACATGACGACTTCCCACACAGGGCGGCCGGTGACACGATGCAACGCAACCAGGTGCGCGTTATCGGTAACGAGGAAGATGTGCTCGCCGAGAATGGCCACACCACGGTTCGTCCCGAGTGACGGATCGGAGACCAGATCGGGAGTGCGCGGTCGCGAGTAATGCCAGATCTGATGGCCGGTGCGCGGGTCGAGCGCAAACACCTGGTTCGGCCCCGTCACGTACATCACGCCATCGGCAACGATCGGAACGGTCTCCAGTCCGAAGTACCGCATGTTCTCGCGATAGTACGGAGTGTCCGGCAGGAACTGTGTCCAGAGCGGGATGGTGAAAGTCCATTTCACGCTGAGCGTGCTCACGTTCGACTTGCTGATCTGCGTGAGCGGGCTGTAGCGGTTTCCGCTCACGTTCCCGTTGAACGTCACCCACTCGCCCGGCCTGGGCTTGAGGACTCTGCTGAAATCTATTCCCGTGTCGGAGCGCCGCGGCGAGATCACGGCTCCAGGTGATACGCCGGTCAGTCGGCTCAAAAACGCAATCACGTCGCGCAACTCGTCGACACCCGCGTCCACGCGTGCCATGTGCGACGTGTTCTCCTCCGTGACGGACGCGACTTCGTCGAGCGACACCGGATGGAACGCGCCCGTGAGGTCTTGGACGGCCACGTCGAAACTGCTGCGGCTGCGCGCGAATCCACGCAACGTTCGACCATCATGCAGGCGCACAGAAACCACGCCATAGCCGGGAGCGATCCGCGCGTCAGGATTCTGCAGCGCCTCACGAATCTCATCCACCGTCAGCTGGAGTCCGATATCGGAGAGGTCGGGTCCAACGGGTGAACCTTCGCCCTGCACCAGATGGCAGGATCCGCATCGTCCCTTCCCGAAGAAGAATCGCTTGCCGGCCGCAGCATCGCCAGGCACGGTGCTTTTTGCCGCCACGGCATTGAGCGAAGCAATCATCGTGACCAGCGCATCAAGCGTCTCAGCCGGAAGATCGAACGCGGGCATTCCTGCGGCGGGAATCCCATTTCGGATGATGTTGCGCACGCTTTGCGCGGATCGCGCGCGAACCGACGGATTTCCGGCAAGTCCCGGGCCCTGCTGCGTGCCGCGGGCATCGTCTCCATGACATCCGCCGCACATCGTCGTGTACGTCTGCTGGATATCAGGGACGGTCGGCTGTGGCGTAGTCGGCTGCGCCCACAGTACCGGGCTCAATACGGTCGCGATGACGATCGAGCAGCATTTGATCATCTCGGCACCATGTCATCGGGAATGCCGAGCCCCGGCCCGCCGATGTCCGCCGTGCGCATGTATCCATCGGTGATCGCAAAGATGCCGGGAAAACGTTGGCGCCATCGCTCGTTCGCCGCGGGAACGTACTCTCGCGCGTTCGCTTCGATGCCGGCAACCGCCGGCACGTGAGCGGCGATGCCGACCGAGTGGATCAGCGACGCGCCGGGACACGTGAGATCTTGCACGCACAGGAACATCTTGTACTTCTGCGCGGCGGTGGCCATCAGCACTGTCTGGCTCTGGCCTTTGCAGGCCTTCAGCGCCACACCCGTGTAGCCCATCTCGCGCGCGAGCACGAGGCTTTCGAGATCGGTCAGCGATTCGTCGATGACGACCGGCCGCAAGCGTGAGGCTTCGTGCATCACATTCTGCCTGTTCGCTTTGAGATCCCGTGCCGTCGGCTGCTCGACATAGAGAATCTTGTTGAAGCCTTCCGGCGACCGCTCGCGGATCCGGCGGAGACACTCGAGAACGTACTGCACGTTGGGACAGCGCTCGTTGAAATCCAGGCAATACGCCATATCGTCGGCACCGGCCTGCCCTGCGCGAGCGAGTCGAAGGGCCGACGCGATCCGATCGATCGCCAGCGTTCGCTCGACGTCCCACGAGAGATCGTCGCCCTGCAGCTTGATCTTGATGCGCACGAGACCATCGCGCCGAATCCATTCAGGCAACGTTTCAGGCAAGCCGTCACGAACGGGTTTCTCGACATCCTTCGTCTCGAGCGGATCGAGTCCGCCAACGCTGTGAAACACAGGTATGCGCCCTCGTGGCTTCGACAGCAACGCGCGGTCGAGCCGTGTGCCGCGAAACTCAGGACCGAGATAGCGCGACATGTCGTGCGTCAAGAGATCGGAGCCGTAGGTGTCGTAGACGTTGCGGCCGTGAACTTTTCCGAACGCATCGTGGAGCGCCGCGTCGAACGGACTGGCGACGACGAGCGTGCACAGCTTTGGAATGGGTTCGGTGAGCTTGCGCTCCGCCGAGATCTCCGCGGCGGCCTTCAGCCACTCAGGCTCGAGGACACGCGCAATGTCGAGTGGATGTCCGATCTCGCGGCAGTCGCCCGCCAGCCGCGCGATGCGCGACGCCAGCGCCTTCATCGCCTCGAGCGTCGTGTCGTACGACATCGTGGCCGATGGAAACGCCCACATGTTGCCCATCGTCATCGACGCGAAGCCCCAGGCGGTCCGTCCGTTTCGCGTGGTGACACGGCAGCGAACGTTCAGCAGCGTGACGCGGTCGACCACACGGCCGCCGAACTTGTACGGCGCGCGGTAGACGTAGTCCTCGTAGCCGTGAACGACCTCGTTGAAGCGGATATCGGTGGATTTCGGCGCGACGATCGCAGCGCCGAGCGGCATGGCCGACGCCTGGCGCAGAAACTGCCGGCGTGTGACGTTCAAATCGTCGTCCCTGAGTAGGCTTCGGCGACGCGTGCCTTGACGAACGCCAGATCGCGCGCGGCCGCGGCCAGCGTGTTCTCCTCCTGCGCCGCCGGCGTACCGCCGACGACCTCATATTCCAGATGGAGCGACGCCGGACCGTGAAAACGCGCTTTCGCGAGCATGGCGAAGAACCGGTTCCAATCGACCATGCCCTCGCCCATGGGGCAGTTCCGCTGCCGCCAGGAGCCGCCGCTCTTTTCCCAGAAGAAGTCCTTGAGCGCGATCATCGACAACCGCGGCGCCGCCAGGTTGAACGCCGTGCGCCACCCGCCGTCTCCGCCTTCGACCACGGCATGACGGACGTCGAAGTAGTACCCGACGGTGGCCGCGTCGAGCGGTTCGATGAATGGGGCAAAATCCCAGACCGAGCCGCCGATGTACCCCGCGTGGTTGTGATACCCGAGGCGCATCCCGTGGCGTCGGCTCAGATCGGCAAGCCCTCTCAGCTGTCGGCCGGCGGCTTCGAGCTCTTTGCGAACATCGACAAACGTATATCGGTAGTAGCCTGGTTTGTAGAACGGAATCTTCAACCGCGCTGCGGTCTCGAGTGTCGGCTGCGCGACCGGATCGGCGTCAGATAACAGCTCGGTCGTGATCATCGGCACTGTCAGACCCTCGTGCCGGATGCCGTCGACGAACACGGGCAGGTCGGTCGCCACACGCTTCGGATCGACGTGCCCGCCCGGGCGCACCGTGAGATCGACGCCTTGGAACCCGAGCGCCTTCAGCGACCGGCCGAGGTCGCGGCCGTTCATCCGAGGCAGGTGCTTCGAAAAGAAGCACAGTGGACCGTCGAAGCCCGCGGCGCGCTGCGAAGCCTCAACGCGCCTGCCCTGAGCGAGCGTCAGCGAGTCGAAGGGTGATGCGAGCCCCAGAGCCGCCGCACCCGCCGCGGCCTGAATGAAATTGCGCCGGCTCAGAGTTTCCATGGCTGCATCGTATGTCAGCACCTTCGCTCCGTCCAGTGAGCCTCTAGCGAGTTGCCGCCGTCGCTTTCGGCATGAAGGCGTTGCTGGCGACGGCCGTACCGTTTCGAAGCGACTACCGCAACCTCGTCATCGAGATCGTGAAGTTCTTCCAGTCCGGCGTGCCGCCGATTCCGCCGGACGAGACGCTGGAGATCATGGCCTTCTTGGAAGCCGCGGACTTGAGCAAGGCCTGCGGCGGCGCGGCGGTGGCGCTCAGCGAAGTAGCGCGATCGACATGAGCTGACAGGGTGCGCAGCCGCGGCCGGCCCGACTTCCTGGGCCGCGGCTACAACAAGAGCGCGGATCTTTTTACCAGCCGAGCCGCACGCCGAGTCGCACCTGCCGCTCGTAGGTCGCGTCGAGGATCTCGGCGAACCCGTTCAGATCGCGGATCGTCCCGTCGGGGTTGAGCCGAAGGTTCGAGACATTGCCGCCTGGATTACCGAACTGTTGCTTGTCGAGCACGTTGAACACCTCGAACCTGACCTGCAGGTTCGCGCGGCTCGGCAAATCGAACTGGCGAAACACGCCGAAATCCCAATTCGCCACGCCGGGCCCGCGCAGCACGCGCCATGACGCCGTGCCGAACCTCGCCTCGTTGACCGGCTTGAACGCGAACGGATCGAAGTACGCATTGCCGCGGCCAATGCCGCCGAGAATCCTGACGTCGGAAACGACCTGATCGGCGAGCTGGTTGCTTTCCGGAGCGTTCAACGACGTGCCCGCCGCCGTGACGTTGAACGGCG
>Ga0114129_10015533_pt1 | contig 10826 bp, 10 predicted proteins | sample RhiMetdeltSRZDD1_FD_80071 | JGI IMG/M metagenome (GOLD analysis project Ga0114129, IMG submission 80071) | Populus rhizosphere microbial communities from Tennessee, USA - Rhizosphere MetaG P. deltoides SRZDD1 (version 2) (version 2) | ecosystem: Host-associated > Plants > Roots > Rhizosphere >... | reverse complement strand
GGGTCGGGAGCAGGAAATCGGGGTGCTGCGCGAGCGCTGGGCCCAGGTCAAAGACGGCCTCGGACAGGTCGTGCTCCTCAGCGGTGAAGCCGGCATCGGCAAATCGCGCCTGGTGCAGGTGCTGACGGAGCAGGTGGCCACTGAGCCCCAGGCCTGGCTCACCCCGTGTCAGTGTTCGCCCTACCACCAGCACACCGCCTTGTATCCAATGATCGACCTGCTGGAGCGGGTGGCGCTGCGCTTCGACCGGGAGGAGTCCCTCCTGCAAAAAGTTGGCAAACTGGAGGGGTTTTTGGTGCAGTATGGCCTGCCACTGGCGGAAGCGGTGCCCCTCTTTACCGCCCTCCTCTCCCTGCCGCTGCCGGCAGACTATGCGCCTGTGACGGTGTCGCCGGAGCAGCAAAAGCAGCAGACCCTCCAGGCCCTCTTGACGATCGTGCTGCGCATTGCCGCCCAGCAGCCCGTGCTCTTTGTCATGGAAGACCTGCACTGGGTGGATCCGTCCACGCTGGAGCTGCTCAGCCTCCTGGTCGAGCAAGGCCCCACCGCCCGCATCCTGGCGCTGTTCACCTTTCGGCCGGATTTCAGCCCGCCCTGGACGGGGCGAGCCCATCTCACCCAGCTCACAGTCGACCGCTTGCCCCAACGCCAGGCCATAGAGGTGATCCGCCAGGTGGCCCATGGCAAGGTGTTACCTCCCGAGGTGGTTGCGCAGATCGCGGCTAAGACTGATGGGGTGCCCCTGTTTGTGGAGGAATTGACCAAGATGGTGCTGGAGTCGGGCCTGCTCCAGGAGCGGGACGAGCGCTATGCGCTGACCGGGCTCCTGCACCCGCTGGCCATTCCTGCCACGCTGCACGACTCGCTCATGGCGCGGCTCGACCGCCTCGCGACGGTGAAGGCCCTGGCGCAACTCGGGGCGACACTGGGACGTGAGTTTTCCTATGAGTTGCTGCGCGCCGTGGCTCCGTGGGAGGAAGGAATCGTGCACCAGGGACTGCACCAGTTGGTAGAAGCGGAGTTCCTGTACCAGCGCGGGGTGCCGCCGCAGGCCACCTACACATTCAAGCACGCGCTCATCCAGGACGTGGCGTATCAGTCCTTGCTGCGGAGCACCCGTCAGCAGTACCACCAGCGTATTGCCCAGGTGCTGGAGGCGCAGTTCCCGGAGATCGTCGCGACGCAACCAGAGCTGGTCGCCCAGCACTACACTACGGCGGGCTGCGCCGAGCAGGCGGTGGTCTACTGGCAGCGGGCGGGCCAACAGGCCAGCGACCGCTCGGCTCATCTGGAAGCCGTCAGCCACGTGACCACTGGCATCGAGCTGCTCAAGTCCCTGCCAGAGACACCTGCGCATACCCAGCAGGCCCTCGCCCTCCACATTGCCCTCGGCGCGGCCCTGCAAATGATTAAAGGGTACGGGGCACCCGAAGTGGAACAGGCCTACACCCAGGCACGTGCGTGGTGTCAGCAGATGGGTGAGATGCCAGAGCTGGTTCCGGTCCTGTTTGGGCTGTGGCGATTTTATGGGGTACGGTCACAGTTGCGTACCGCGCGCGAGATCGGGGAAACTTTGCTGCGCCTGGCGCAACGTGCCCATGACTCCGCGATCGCGCTCATAGCCCACTATGCCCTTGGAGCGACGCTGTGGTGGTTGGGCGTGTTGCCTACAGCCCGCTCACACCTGGAGGAAGGCATCGCCCTCTACACACCGGAGCATCGCCGTGCGCTGGTGTTCCGCATGGGCCAAGATCCGGGTGTGGCCTGCCGCACCTATGCCGCCGTGACCCTCTGGTTACTGGGATACCCGGAGCAAGCCCTGGCACGCATCCATGAGGCCCTGACGTTGGCACACGAGCTGTCGCATCCTTTTAGTCTGGCATGGGCGCGGTATTGGGCGTCCTTCGTGTTGCAGTATCGCCACGACGTAGCGGCTCTGCATGAGCAGGCAGAGGCTACTGTCGCGCTCGCGACCGAGCAGGGATTCCCGCTCTGGGTAGCTGGGGGAACGGGCTTCCGTGGGTGGGCGCTGGCCATGCAGGGCCAGGGCGAGGCGGGGATGGCCCAGCTCCGCCAGGGGATCGCCGCCTGGCGGGCCACCGGGGCAGTGGTGCACGTCCCATACTTGTGTACTTTACTGGCGGAAGTCTATGCCCACCTGGGCCACCCGGCAGATGGCCTGCAGGCGCTGGTTGAGGCTGACACTCTGATGGAGCAGCAGGAGGAACGCTGGTGGGAAGCGGAAATCCATCGCCTCCGTGGCGTCTTGCTCCTGAAGCAGACGGGGACGCCGCCAGCCGAGGCGGAAGACTGGTTGCAGCGGGCCCTGGACGTAGCCCGCCGCCAGGAGGCGAAAGCGCTGGAGCTGCGGGCCGCTATGAGCCTCAGTCGCCTCTGGCTGCAGCAGGGTAAGCAGGCCGAAGCGCGTGCGCTGCTGGCACCGATCTATGGCTGGTTCACCGAAGGGTTCGACACCGCGGATCTGCAAGAGGCCAAGGTGTTGCTCGCTGCTCTGGCGTAACATGCTGCCTGCAGACCCGCTCTCACCCAGCCGTCATGTCCGGGCTATGCGGTGGCTGACCCACCCGCTCCAGGGTGCCTAGCCTCACGCCGTACTCGCTGGTGCGTTGTGCCGTGCGCTCGACATACATCGGAAGGTGCAAGGCGGTGAACACGGCGTGGGCCGCATGGCAATGCGCTGCAGTGGCCTCCCGGTGGCCCTGCGCGTGGGCGAGGGCCGCCAGATCCAGGTGGGTGCGCCCCCCTCCAACTTGCTCCGGATCGACGTGAAGGTCGCCAGGGCAGTGTTGGGAGCATGGTGCGCGGCTTCGAGCCACCAGTTCGACGTATGGGGCGGTCACTATGACCATTATCCATGAGCCAGGTAAGGCCAAAAAGGCGTAAGGCAAGACCGTAGTCTTGTCTTACGCCTGGCTCAACGTCATGAGCAGTTCGGGAGTCAGCGCCGCAGGATCGGTGATCGGGCCAACCTGCTTCTCGCCCATCTGCACCGTAGCACTGGCCGGCCGACTGTCTGGCCGGGCGTGCAACAGCAGCACCACATTGCCATGTCGCAGGCGTGTCAGGCCGCTGCGTGCCAGCGCCAGGACGTCAGGAGCACCAGGGGCTCCGGTAATGGCGATGTACAGGGGTAGGGTGAGAAGCTGTGCCAGGGCATGGCCGAAGCCGGCGGCAAACGCTTCGTAGTGGCGGTGCGCATTGGGAAAGCTGCGCAGGGCCCAGTAGGCGAGTTTGCGATAATCGGTGTGGCCACTCAAATCGGCGAGCCGCACAAAGAAGGTGGCAACGCGGGCATTCTGCGTCAGCACGGTAATGGGCACCTGCAGGCTGGCAGGGCCGGTCTCACTGACGTCGAAAAAGCCCCCGGTGGGGCTGCGATGCCGCTGCACAATAGCTGTGCCAAGCTGCATGGCGCGTTCGAGATAGAGCGGCTGTCGCAACAGCGCATAGGCGTCCAGCATGGCCAGGCCAGTCATGGTACTATCCATGAGCAGCCCCGGGGCGTATGGTGCCCCATCCCAGTAGTGATACATCCCGCCTGTCGGTGCCCGCAGGGTCTCCCAGAGGTGGTGCAGGATCTGCTCAGCCCGGTCGCGGCAGTCGTCTCGCCCCAGGAGCCACCACGCGTCAAGATAGGACGAGGCGGCTCTGGCATTGGCGTCGCAATAGACATACTGATCAAGCAGCGATAGTAGAGGTAGTGGGCCAGAAGGATGACTTTTGGGAGAGGGCAACGCTGGCCTGAAGTAATCCTGGCAGCCCCAGAAGCACGACTGCGCGGGGTCTGTCAGCGTGGTGTTCAGGTAGTCGATCAGTCCCTGGGCCGTCTCTTTATACGCGTCACGCTCGGTGAGAAGATAGGTGTAGAGGTAATTGCGTAGGAGCCCGGCCTGATCGTCGAGGAGCTTTTCCGGGTGCGGCTCGCGCCAGTCAGGGCGTGACGAGTAACGGAAGAAACCGCCATCTTTGTGGTCGAAGGTGCGGCTTTCCCGCATCTTCTCCAGGGTGAACGCGACATGGTCGAGATACGTCCTGTCGCCGCTGACGCCAAAGAGGTAGAGCAAGAAATCGTTGGCTTCCGTATGCAGGAATTTCGCTTGCGTGCCGTAGCCGCCGTGCACATGATCAGCAAGCCCTTCCAGCATGCCAGCGATTTCGGCCACAATAGACGCCCCCAGAGGCGCTGGCGCCGCGTCGGCTTTGCGCTGCTGGGCTTCCATACGGTTGCGGGCCGCCGTCTCCAGCATCGTGGTTTTATCCCGCTGATAGGCATCCACCAGCCTGACTAAGAGACTAATAAACGGCTCTGAGGCCAGATAATTGACGCGCAGGATGTCATCGCCGGTTGGAGTCAGAAAGGCAATGGTGGGCCAGCCGTTCTGGTTGTAGCGCAGATCGACATCCGGGCGCTGCGACTCCTCAACGCGGATGGGTACGAAGAAAGCATTGAGGAGCGCGATGACCTCATCGTGCGACAAGGTCGTGTCGTCCAGGCGCTGGCAATAGCCGCACCAGAAGGCCGTGAGGCACAGGACAAGCGGTTTATCCTGCTGCTGCGCTTCTTGGAACGCCTCGACACCCCAGGGCCGCCACTGCACCAAATGTGCCCGGTTGGGGCGCGGCGAAAAGCGGAACATACGCTCTCTTTCAGCCATTCTCGGCGCTGTGCTGCAAGGCATCAAAGGCGCGCTTGAGGATATCGTGCCGCAGCTTCTTTTCTTCCTCCTGGGGCAGATCAGCATCGCCAAGGACGTGCACAATACCACCACCCTGCACAATACGGTTCGAGCCGACCATCTTGGCCACTGGCATGACCGAGGTGACCTGCACGACGGGAATACCAGCCTTTTCGAGTTCGGTCGTGATCGCAGCACCGCTGCGCGTGCTGGTGCCTCACGTGGAAGTCAGAATTACGGCCTCTACCCCATCGGCCTTGAGCTTCTCGGCAATCTCCCGCCCCAGACGGCGACTATTGGCGAGCGGGTTGGCGAGTCCCGACGTGGACACAAAACAGTCATGCAACTTGCCCACCACCCCGGCTTTTTCGAGTTCACGCAGCACATCCACAGGCACCAGCCGGTCCGGATCTTGCTCCACATAGCGAGTGTCATATCCCCGGTGCGATACTTCGTAGTCCTCCCCGTGCAGATCATCGAGGCCAGAGATATCGTAGGCGCCCCAGTTGGTGGCGGCATAGGGGGAAATCTTATCCGGGTTGCCTTTGGGCACTAGACCACCATCCGTAACGAGAGCCACTCTGGCCTTGGAGAGGTCCAGAACAGGGGCCGGGGCCGGAACCGGTGAAAACGTTGGTGGTGTGAATTCAGACTCAAAGGGCTGTCCAGTGGTTTTGGCGTACACCATGGCCACCAGGCGTTCGGCAGCGCTGGGTTCGACAAAATCGTCCCGCAAAATCCCCTGTGGAATATACCCTTCCTCGCGTGGCCGACCGATGGCTTGGTTGTTGATCAGCTTCCAGGCGAGACGCGCCATGGTGGTCAGGACATCCCGCATGGCCTGGACCTGGGTGCCGGAATCGACGATATAGATATCCGGGCGATATATATCCACACCAGGGTTTTCGACTACCATGCCAGTGATCACTGGGATCCCGAGCGCGGCTTTGACGGCCTTGCACAGGGCACCCGCTGCCATGCCGTAGCGCCCTGCTTCAAAACATGGGCCAGCCACGAACAGGTCGGCCTGGCACTGTTGGACTTCTTGCACCGCCAGGGCGCTCAGGCTCTCGACATGTTCCGCGGCATAGTTGTCACCCACCACGATGGTACGCACGACCTGTGCGTCGGCTCCCAGGACTTGCTCTAACAGGCGCCCTGGGCCAATGGCTCCATCCTGGATGTGCGGAGCCAGGTGCGCTGCTTCCTCGCCCCCTTGGCCGCCAAAGAACTGATTCAGATAGTGTACGACACGCATGATAAGCCCTCCTCGCGAAGCCAGGACTACAAACAGATCACTCCAGGGAGCACCCCGCCAAATTGGGTACTGCGTACGGCGAATAGCTATGCCTCCCCTGCCAAACTGGCGGGGGTAATTAGCCCTACGCCGTATGTCAGGAGATCATCAATCTTATAGCTGCCCAGATACCCCGCCAAACTGGCGGGGGTAATTAGCCCTACGCCGTAGTCGGGCGCAGCACTAATGTACAAAGGCGCGCAGATGGGAAGCCCCCTGCTGGTTGGTCACGCCACAGAGCCTCCCGGCGTCGAGCACCTGGGCGGCCTGCAGTGCCTCTGCCGCCGCAGGAGTGCCAGCAATCACCCGCGAGACCGCTGGAACGGTCCAGCGTGTATCAGTGCCCCCGACGTATACAATAGCATCGACCTCGTCATAGTTGAACAGCAGCGCTGACTCGGCCCGGCGGTCCCGGGACATATCGGACACTTGCACCGCTGTGCGCATGTCAAGCTCCTCACACAGCTTCGCCGTTAACGCCATATCGGCGTGCGGTGCTCCGCCGCCGTACTTGGTCAGAACGATACCCTCAGCCGCGAGACTCCATTGCGCCTGATGGGCTGCCAGCATGGCATTCCTGGCGCGATCATCATTGTCCGAACCGGCCATGGTAGCGATGGTCCCGACCAGCGTGATTTTGCTATCGCGATGCCAGTGATAGAGTTCCATAATAACTGGATGATTTTGGTAAAAATAGGTCTCCACAGTGTTGCGAGTGTAGCTGGTAACGAGCGCTCCGTCCAGCCACTCGTTGGGGTGCAGCAGCACTGGGGCCATGCCCGCCGTGTTGGCGCCATAGAGGATTGGTTCGTCAACCTCGGCCACCCGTTGTCGCGAATGAATCTGGCCAATGTAAGCGATACGTGGGAGCCCCGGGCGGCTGGCATCGACTGGCCCCAGGCTTTCGAAAATCGCACTGTTGGCCGGGCTATGACTAACAGCCGTACGTCCCAGATAGACGGCTGCCTTCACGCTAGCGAGGCGTAGGGCATGCAACGCCCTGGGCCGTTCGAGCCCTGGGACAACATGCGGCACGACGACCAGATGCGACAAAGCGGCATAGGGGCATGCCTTCCCGGCGTCACCACTCATCTCAACCACCTGGCCGCCGGCAACAGGTGCTGCCGCGTCCAGGACAGTGACCGCTGCTCCCTGCAGGACATGGGTGATGCCCTGTCCAACCATGGCAATCGGATCTACAATGCCCGGGAAATCAGGGCCGGCGCCTGGCTCCTTGGCCCGCGGTTCTACAATGTCAAACACCACGCCAAAGCGACAGGCCTCACCAGGATGCACGACGGCCAAGTTCACACGCTCTAGCCGCCGATCTTCTAAGAGATGCTGACGCAAGGCTGTCTCGGAGATTTCAAGCGTGGTGCCTTGCAACTGCGTGGTAGCACCGAAGCGCACGTCAGTAACCGGGTGGTAAGCAAGAGTTAAACGCATAGGCTTCACCAGTGGTATCCCATGAGGCTAAAGTCGCCCTTTTACCTTTGCATCAGCCGTGCACAGCGGTCAAGAAGCGGCAGCACTTCGTCGGCCTGAGCCGGTGGCAGATTAAAGACCAGTCGCGCCACCCCGGCATCCCGGTAGCGCTTGATCAGGTCCGGGTCCTCGGCCACACCGAAGATCGTAATCGGGATAGTAGCGGGATCACGCCCCGCTGCAGTCACCATCTTCGTAAAGTCAGGCAAAAGATTCAGCACCTCGCCATAGGCTGGACGGCGGGCGTGTGGCACCCAGCCGTCGCCATAGGCGATGGCGCGGCGGGCGCCGTAGGGATAGGCACCGCCAACGATCACCGGCGGGTGGGGTTTTTGGATCGGCTTCGGCCATGTCATCATCGGTGGAAACGTCACGAACTCGCCGTGGTACTCGGGTTTGGACTGCGTCCAGATTGCCTTCATGGCCTCGACCCGCTCCCGCATGAGCTTGAAGCGCGACGCGAACACGGTCCCGTGATCGGCCATCTCCTCCGCGTTCCAGCCGGCGCCGATGCCGAACAGAAAGCGGCCTCCCGAGAGCTGGTCGAGACTGGCGACTTGTTTTGCCGTCTGGATCGGATCACGTTGCACGACCAGGAAGATGCCCGTGCCCACCTTCAGCCGCGTGGTCGCCGCGGCGGCCGCTGCTAGCGTCACGAACGGGTCCATCACGTCGTAGTATTTCTTCGGCGGATCGCCGCCCTGTGGAAACGGCGACTGGCGCGACAGCGGGATGTGCGAGTGCTCAGGGGCCCAGAGCGATTCGAAGCCACGCTCCTCGAGCGCGCGTCCTAGCTCGACCGGCCCTATGGCATAGTCCGTAAAGAAGATCGCCGCCCCGAATTCCATGCTTGCTTCCTCTCGTTTCTTCCTGACCACTGTCGTATGATAGCCTCTCCGCGGCTTGAAGCTGTAGAGCCCTCGCGCTCCATACCTCCTCCGAGTTGGTGTATTATCTGAGTAGTAGACTGCCCTGTCAATGCGCCACGGTGCCATGCGGCTTTTGGCAATGTGTTTGCACAGCGCCTGCCTCAAGGGTTATTGTCACAGACATCCGGACACTCCATGAGACACGAGAGGGAACACCAGCATGAAGATCGCCGTCATTCACGACTACGCCGATGTCTTTCGCACCACCCGTGCCTACCCCAGGTTGCAGGAGCACGAGATCATCATCCACACCGATGCCTACACCGACCCGGCGCGCGTGGTCGCGCAAGTCGCGGGGTGCGACGCGTTGTTGCTCACGCAGCAGCGGGTGCCCATGACCCGTCAGATCATCGAGCGCCTGCCCGATCTCAAGTTCATCAGCCAGACGGGGCGTAACACCAATCACCTCGATGTTACTGCCTGTACCGAACACGGTATCGTGATCTCGGCTGGCGGGGGTAGTGGGGGCGGCAGCCCTTATTCCACCACCGCCGAGCTTACGTGGGGTATGATCCTGGCGTCGCTGCGCCATCTGCCCTATGAAGTGGAGCGCTTGAAACACGGCCAGTGGCATGCGACGGTCGGCACGCGCCTGTTCGGGCGCACCCTCGGCATCTATGCTTTCGGCCATATTGGCTCCGCCGTGGCACGTGTAGGGAAAGCGTTCGGCATGCGCGTCGTATGCTGGGGCCGCGAGGGCTCGACGGCCCGGGCCAGGGCCGAGGGCTTTGAGATTGCTGCCAGCCGCGAGGCGTTTTTCGAGCAGGCCGATGTCCTCAGCCTGCACCTGCCTGGCAACCGCGAGACGCGTGGCATCATCACGGCAGACGACTTGGCCCGCATGCAGCCGACCGCGCTACTGGTCAATACCAGTCGCGCCCCGATTATCGCGGAAGGAGCCCTGGTCGCCGCGCTGCGCCAGGGGCGGCCTGGCTTCGCGGCGGTCGACGTGTACGAAACAGAGCCGGTCGTCGACGCGCAGCATCCGTTGCTGCAGATGCCGAATGCCCTGTGCACCCCGCACCTGGGGTATGCTGAGCGTGGCAGTTACGAAGCCCTGTACACTTTGGCCGTCGACCAGTTGCTCGCGTTTGCGGCGGGGACGCCCATTAACGTGGCGAATCCGGAGGCTGTTGGCAAGCGGTAGCGTAGGCTGCACTCCGTCCGTGGCGCAGCCGCGCATCCTCGTAAGCAGGGGAGGGTAATTGAGCGATGCGGCGGATGCGCTATGGGGTAAACTGGGCATGATGCTGCGCTATCCACTGCTCCACGAGGGCGCGAAACTCCTCGGCTTTCTCCACGAGTTCTTTCGCCTCAGTCTCTGTCACGACCTGGGCAGAGTCATAGTCGAGGATGTTGCGCTTGCGCCGACACGTATCAAAGTAGCTCGCCAGATTTGTGACGCTTAGCCCCAGCGCAAGCTCGATGGCCTCGACGGTGGTCTCTGGTGATGTCCGCTACCGACAACCCGATACCCGACACAGGCAATGGCCATTTTAGCAAGCTGGAGGACAGCATTATAGGCTGTGGCAAATTGGCGATCGGTGGAGAGGCCAGGCACCCGCGCGTCTTTGAGGTCGCGCTCAACGATCGCACGCAATCCTTCAAGCTCTCTGCGGCTTGTGCTATGCGTCTGTACCCGGTGGTTAGCCAATAGCTGCTGCCAGCTCATGCGGATCGCCTAAAAGAAAGAGCCTTGCTCCGTCCAGCACAGAGGCCAGAAAATGGTCTCTGGCACGCAGCTTTGTACCAAACTCCTCGCGCGTGTACCAGGTGGGATTCACCGCGCGGCTCAGGCGCCTTTCAGTGTGGCGCAGTGCTGGGGCAAGCTCGGCTAAGCCAACCTTGCCGATGATCATGAGGTCGACGTCACTGGTGGCGAGCTCCGCGGCGCGCGCCACCGAGCCATAGATGAAGGCCCAATGGATACGCTCTTGAAAAGGCGTAAGTGCCTCGCGCAGCACGTCCACCATGCCTGCGGTCTTGACCAGCAACCCTTGCAGCTCTGGCAGAAAGGGGCAGTCCGGGTTTGCTTGAAAATAGACGCGGTTGCCGTCACGACGCTGGCGTAGGATGCCGGCGCTCAACAAGGCGGCGAGTTCGCGTTGCAGGCTTGAGGGAGGCACACCGAGGTGTTTGGCCAGGTCACTGAGATACCACCACCGATCAGGCTGGAGGAGCGTGGCGGCAAGGACGGCCTGACGAGTTCGGGGGAAGAGACTATCGAGGGCTCGCTTCTTACGCATATGACGTAAATATATACGCAACATGCATAAGTAGCAATCGCCTGCCCAAGAGGGATGGAACCTTGTCACACCTGGCTTTTTCCCCGCATGGAGTCCCAGCTGAGGTTCTGGTAAGATAGGCTCCAGGAAATGCGTCCCGCAGAGGGACCCGACGCGTGGAGGGGAGGCTGTG
>Ga0114129_10015532_pt1 | contig 10826 bp, 9 predicted proteins | sample RhiMetdeltSRZDD1_FD_80071 | JGI IMG/M metagenome (GOLD analysis project Ga0114129, IMG submission 80071) | Populus rhizosphere microbial communities from Tennessee, USA - Rhizosphere MetaG P. deltoides SRZDD1 (version 2) (version 2) | ecosystem: Host-associated > Plants > Roots > Rhizosphere >... | reverse complement strand
TGATTTCCTGGATGCGCTCCCGGAGCAACGCCGTGGATACTGCTTTGAATTGACCAAACTTTGAATCGATCGTGTAAGTATTTAGGAAGCCATCGTTCACGACGCGTTCTTGAACGTGGTGGTTGGGTCCAGCCAAAAGCTCCGGCGGCAAGATTTTTGACGCGCTGAGGACTGGCACCGACTCGTAGCCGCTCTGTGCGGCCAAACTAAAAGTCGTTTGCAAAACCAAGATGCCGACGAGAACCGATGCTAAACACGCGACGGCACGCCGGCAATGTTGAACCAAATGTTGTGACAGTATCATTTTCGTTTTTCCTCCTAACGCGCACCAATGCTTTCTTCTCGTTTCCGTCAGATATTTGTATCTTTCTCTTATCGCGCTAATACTCTACGCGCCTCTCAATCTTTGACCGCGCTTCGCTTCAGGGCTTCGCAGATCGTTTTGATCAACAACTCGTCGTTGAACGGCTTGCGCAGGAAGGCTACCGCGCCAGCCGCAAGCGCTTTCTCGCGGATACCGACCGCGTCGTGCGCCGTAATAAAGATCACTGGAACCGGGTTTCCACTTCTGGTCAATCGCTCCTGAACTTCGAGCCCGTTCATTCCCGGCATTTGCACATCGAGAATCAAACAATCGGACTGAAACGAAGGCATGGCGTCAAGCAGATCGAGAAACTGTTGCCCTGAGGTGAACGTTTCTGCGTCCATTGCCAACGACCGCAGCAGACGCTTCACAGCGCGGCAGACGGATTGATCGTCATCCACGATGGCAATAAGCGGTTTGGATTTTTGCAAGACAATAAGTCTCTGCCCACTTGTCGAGAGCATTAATAATAATAGAAGACGCAACGTGACCGTGCTGAGCGAATCTAGCGAAGGAAGAAAAACGTGTATATTGGACTTTGGTCCAATACGGAGAGGCGGAAAGAAGTGATTAGCGAGAGGTGATTTGTAAACAGTTATCAGTAAACCCGCACCGACTGATGACTGTCACTGATTACTCGCTTTTCTGTGCGGTCGGCCGATTTTTCACGCGTTCGGCGATGCGGACTAGTTCGGCGAACGATTGCACTTCCATTTTTTCCATCACGCGCGCGCGGTGGACCTTCACGGTCTTTTCGACTGTTCCCAGCTCGAAGGCAATTTGCTTGTTCAACAAACCCCCGACGGCTAAGGTCATCACTTCTCGCTCTCGGGGCGTTAAGCTTTTTACTCGCCTTTGTATATCTTCGAGTTCTCGTCGCTCCGCGTGATCATGATTGGCCCGCGTAAGGGCCTGGTCAATCGCCCTTAAAAGGTCCTTGTCCTTTACCGGTTTGGGCAGAAAATCTACGGCGCCCTCCTTCATCGCTTTCACGCTCATTGGAATGTCGCCATGACCGGTGACAAAAATAATAGGAAGGAGCGTGTGCGCAGCCTGTAATTCATGCTGGAGGTCCAGCCCGCTTAGGCCGGGCATGCGAACGTCAAGAACAAGGCAGGCCGGGCCTTCGTCCGTAGCGCGCCAGTAAGCGAGAAAATCACGCGCGGACGCGAACGCTTGCCCCGTATAGCCGACCGACTTGATCAGTCGTGTCAGCGCTCTTCGCACGGACGGATCGTCATCCACGAGAAAGACCGTACGGGATTCGCTCATCATTCCTTGGATCTTTCCTTCCTTATCCTGAACTTGTTTCCGCACGTTCACGGCTGATAAACGTTCCGTTTAATTCCGCGACTCTGCGCTGCGCCATACCGGGACAGTAAAATAAAATGTCGCCCCGGGTTTAGAATCGTTGCACTCCGCCCAAAGTTCCCCACCGTGCACTTCGATAATCGAACGACTGACCGCAAGTCCCATACCGAGCCCATCGTGTTTGGTGGTGTAGAAAGGTTCGAAGACCTTATCAAGAGTTTCGCCCGTGATACCTGTGCCACAATCGCGCACGCCTACCTTTAATCTGTCGTCGCTTTCTGCCATAACCCATAGCTGGATTTCGCGTTCGTTTGCCGGAACATCTTTCATCGCGTCAAACGCGTTAAGCAATAGATTGAGCACGACTTGTTGCAAGTGCACGCGATCGCCACAGACCGGCGAAAACCCGTGGCCTAGATCAAGCCGGATTCGCACGTTGTGCAGAATGGCTTCGCTATGAAGGAGCGTAACAATGTCTCTGACGACCGTCGGCAGATCGAGCGACACCAATTCAATATTTTCCTTTCGTATCAATGCCCGCATGCGCCAAATGATCGCCCCAGCTCGGTTGTTGTCCTCTATAATGTCCTTAAGGATTGCGCCGACTTCCTCCAAGTCCGGCGGTTTGGCTGCCATTAAACGCTCTGCTGCTTGCGCATTGGCTAATATCGCGGTCAGTGGTTGGTTCAGTTCGTGTGCCAGCGATGCTGCCAGTTCACCCATCGTAGAAACACGTGTCATACGTGCCAATTGTTCACGCTCTTGCTGGAGGTTTGTTTCGGCCTCTTTACGTTGGGTGATATCGATAGCGGAACCGATGTAGCCAAGAAAGCTGCCATCAGACGCAAAGCGCGGAACTCCTTTGTTAAAAATCCAGGAATATTCGCCGTCATATTTGCGCAATCGGTGTTCCATCGAGAACTCTTCCCGTGCGCTAAATGAACTGTCGTATTTTTCGAAGAAGCGATGAAAGTCCTCAGGATGCAGTCCTTCGGCCCACCCGTTCCCCAGTTCCGGACGCAGTGTACGACCAGTTAAGTCCAACCACGCTTTATTGAAAAAGTTTAAACGCCCGTCTAAACCGGACATCCAAATGAGGGCTGGCGCGCTGTTGGCCATCGAGCGAAACCGGGCCTCACTTTCGCTCAATATTTTTGACTTTTCACGCTGTTCCTCGACTAAACCTGCGAGAAACATGATCGGCAAAGAAATTGCCACCAAAAACATTTGTAGCGAGAACACATTATCTGCCGATGAGGCACTGACAAAAGGACCGCCTCCGTTGGCGGCGCCGAAGATCGAACCGAGCACGACAATCAAGAGGGTTGTACTCGCTCCAGCCGCGCCACAGCGCATCGCGGCCCATAATAGAAACGGCAGCGGCAAGTATAGGGATGCCGGCGTGGTTTTGGCTCCGGCCGTCTGCCAGCTGAAAACCAAAACACTCACGACTATCAATCCGCCGATAATGAAAACGGGTTCGAGATAGCGGTGCCAAGGTGCGCCTCTTAGCCATCTCACGCCTCGGGAAGCCCAAAGAAGAATTACCGGTGGGATCGCCAGCGTCGCGAGAACATTCGATGGAAAGCGTGTCAGCCAAACCTGCCAATAGGTTTGCTCTTTCCACCCGACCAGCGACACGAATCCGGCATCGAGAAATGAGCTTAGGAAGGGAGCTAGTAAGGCGGCAAAGACAACATACAAGAGAACGCACCTAACGCTAGAAAAATCCACCGGCCCTGTGATATAGCGCCGCAGGCAAAATGCCCCGATTAACGCTTCGCTTGAGTTGCTGATAAACCAGCACAAGATCATTGGCAGAGGCACACCGCTTTGCAACTGAGCGGCAAGATGCGCAGGAAATGCGCCAAGGAGAACAAGCCAGTAACTTTGGCGAGGTTCTAACAACAGAAAGGCGAGTAAAATCGCGTTAGGCGGCCAAAGCGTAGAGACCGAGTGAGTTGGTAACGTCAACGCAAAGCCGACCATCGCGCCCAGGTAATAGGCGATTCCCACGAGCAGGCCGGTCAAGATCGATCGAGTCTTCGCTTCCATCTTTCGTTTGGTCTTCACCCGGGCCAGCATGGGTGAGTTCTACACTGGCGGGAAGGTATTCCCGGCGCACGAGGAGCAAGACCGCGAGGCGTTGAATACGAATTGACCGCCGCTTTTGTTTCCTTCGCTTGGCACGAAAGTCACTTAGATGCCGGCAACCAACCTCTTGGGCCGGTCGGATCTTCCTTTTGTTCCACCGCTACCCCGGTAACCGGCAGGGTGAAATAGAATGTTGCGCCGTGATCCGCATTGTTCTCGGCCCATAGCCGCCCGCCGTGAGCTTCGACGATCGATTGGCTAATCGATAATCCCATCCCCAACCCCTCGCGCTTGGTGGTGAAAAACGGTTGGAAAATCTTATCGAGCTGATCGCTCGTCAAACCCGTCCCGTGATCACTGACCGAAATCTGCAGCATGTCCCGACCGTCCAGTTCAGCTCGCACCGAAACGTCCCGCTCGTTCGCCGGACAATCTTTCATCGCCTCAAACGCGTTGAGCAAAAGATTGAGCAGGACTTGCTGCAATTGAATCTTGTCGCCCCGCGCGCGCGGCAGATCTGGGTCGACATCGAGCCTTACGCGCAGGTTGCGCAATACCGCGTCGCTATGAACGAGCGACATGATTCCCTGGATAATATCAGAGAGATCAATTGAACTGAAGTCGAATTCTCCCTTCTTAACTAGCGCGCGCATCCGGCGGATGACTTCGCCGGCGCGCTTGTTGTCTTCAACAATATCATGGAGAATTTCGCGCACTTCGTCGATGTCTGACGGCTTGCCGGATAAGAAACGTTGAGCGGCCTGTGCGTTACTAAGGATGGCCGTAAGCGGTTGATTCAATTCATGCGCCAGCGAAGCCGCCAGCTCGCCCATGGTCGTGATTCGCGTCACATGCGCGAGCTCTTCGCGGTTGCGCCGCAGTTCGGCGTCGGCGTGTTTGCGCTCGGTAATGTCGCGTATGATCCCTGTGAATACACGCTTGTCGCCTATCCCAGACTCGGCAAAAGCGATCTCGAGACTAATCTCTCTCCCGCTCCGGTGTAACCCGGGAAAGGAAACAGCACTCCATGAAAGGCTTCTTCCGCCGGTTTTCAGATAACGACGCATGTCTTCCATGTGACGGTGACGCAGCAGGTCTGGCATTAGCGCGGTGATTTTCTGGCCGATCAACTCAGCCGGTACATAGCCGAAAATTTTTTCCGCAGCCCCGTTGACGAATAGAATCGTATTGTCTCGGTCCATGGTGATGATCACATCACTTGCGGTCTCGGTCAAAGCGCGGTAGTGCTCCTCGCTCTCGCGCAGGGATTCCTCCGCCCGTTTGCGCTCGGTAATATCGAGCATAAGACCGCGAAGCTCCGTTGGCTTGCCATCATGATACTGACAATTGACGATGTCGTGAATCCAGACGACTTCCCCTGCTGCCCCAATCATTCGATACTCGAAATCGAATTCCTGCGCGCTCTTGCTCATGGTCAGACAAGTGTTGACTGCCCGCTCCCTGTCGTCGGGATGGATATGAGATATCCAAAAATCTTTTTTGTACCATTGTTCCAGCGGATAACCGAGCAGCTTGACCGCCTGTGGACCGACATAGCTAAACACCCAGGTATCGATATCGGCTTGCCAAATGACGGCCGACGTATTCTCTACCAGCCGGCGAAAATTCTCTTCACTCTCCCACAGTTTCTGCTCGGCAAGTTTACGCCCGGTGATATCAATCATTGTGCCCATCCGGCGCAGGAGCTGGCCTTGAGGACCGCGCATGAACTGACCTCTAACGGCAATCCAGCGTTCCGGTGTGCCAGTAATCGCGGTGCGAAACTCCAGGTCAAATGGGATTGCGGTGTCTTCCGCGCGCTGGATCACAGACATCACTTGAGCCCGGTCATCGGGATGGATGCGGGCCAAGACCTCGTCGACGCCGAGCACATCGGCTTGACCGAATCCGAGCAAAGAACGCAGGCGAGGATTGACCCACAGATCACCCTTGGCCAGGTCGCGAACCCACAATCCGATCCCACCAGCTTCCGTGGCCAACTCCATGAACTGCCGGTTCTCCACAAGGTCGGCTTCCGCCCGGCGCCGGCGGGCGCGTTGCAGCAGTAAGTCGGCGATTATCGCCGTCTGCATAGCGATAATGATCAGCGCGCCGATGATATACCAATAATATTGCTCCCACATCGACCGCGGTTTAAATCGCACCATGCTGTCTGGTGGCAAACGGCTTTCTGAAATACCCCAGCGTTTCAAAGCCCGCCAATCGAAAGTCGCCACGCTGTCGCTGCGGATTTCGAATGGCAGCGATGCCGGAGCTGTGCCGGTTAAGATCTGACGTGCCAGTTCGCCAGCCCGTTTCCCAAAAGCCTCGATACTTGCCAATGAGCCACCGACAGCGCCCGTGCCGAAACTCGCATCCGTCATCACATAGACGGGCACGTTAGCGGACTGAGCGATCCACTCGCCCACCTCAGAAGAAATAAAAGCCTGACCGGCCGCGTCCCGAAACATCCTTGCGTACAGAATCGCGGTGTCTCGTGGCACTGCGGCTACCGCCTTTCGCAATTCAGCCATACTCAGATTGTCCCAAAAGTCGATTTCAATTCGGCCCTTAATCGATTCCGCGGCCTCTTTAACGCGCTGGAGGACTTGGCGATCGACCGCCGCTGTACCGCCAATAACGACGACACGGCGAACTTCGGGTTGCAGGCGGAGAATTAATTCGAGATTCGCGCGCGGATCAACACGTTGCGCTAAGCCACTCACAAAAGGACCGAACTGATCGGTTCTCAGTTCCTCTTCTGTCAAGCCGGCGACGATGATCGGCGTGCCTGGAAACAGTTGCGGCAGCAACTTTCCGGCGATCCCGAGGTTGCCGACGTAGACTAATATGACCAGATCGGGAGGGCTCTCTGCATATTTCGCGGTTAAATACTCGGTCAAAATCTTCCGATAACCTTCGCTCGGGAAGCGAACCAGATCGAGATTCTCGGCATAGGTCTCGATCCGCACCGATGGAATGTTCTCCAACGCCTGCAGCAACTGCTGGTCGACGATCATAAATCCCGGCGCAAGTCGGCTGCCAGTGGAAATAATCAGTACTCTCTTGGGCCGTTCGCTCTCTGCACCGGTCGCCATTGTTCCGGCCGCAAACATAAAGAGTGCACAGAGAGCCCCTACAGCGAATAAATTTAACCGCCGCAATTTCGTCTCGCGGAGATCGACGCAAATAGCCTCAGGGATCGAGCAAAGCGAAAAACGCATACGCCGGCCTAATTTAACGAGACTTTAGCTTCTGAAACCTGAGAGTGCGACGCTGAGTGTTTGAAAAGGTAGTAGAGTAGGATCGCCGGAACGATAACCCAGACCAGCAATTCCGGCCAAGTTTCGTCCGCTTCGCCAGAGAACAGCACATCGCAGTAACCGTCGAAATACGCTTTGTCTACGGAAGCGTACGCCCCGCCAACAACCGTAAATATTCCCGCATGACGAAGAGACTCGAGAATCTCCAGCATGCGTTTTTTCTGAACGATCATCCCGGTCACGCCCACGATGTCGAAGCGTCTGAGCGAATCAAAATCGATGGCCTCGACGTTCTCGTCGAGGAGGCAAACTTCATGGTTCGGGATCAAGCCGGCGAGATGAGGCAACGCTCCCGTGATCATCGTAGATTTGATGTTGCCGGGATAGAGTGGCAAAGCGTAATCAAAGCCCCAATAGGACGGCTCGAATTTTGGATTAATCAGGCAGATCTTTAGTCGCTTCATGAGCAGGTCATCGTCAATCGCCGGCAATCGATCACATTTAGGATCTTCGCAAAAGCTGGTACCCGCCCAGTAGCACCAGCACCCCGATGATCACGATGACGAAACCGCGAAAACCGAAGCCGAGAATATCATCGTATCCAAGCTGCACGGCAATGAAACCGACGATGACCGCGCCGACAATCCCGATAATTAGTGTAATGGCGGCTTCTCCCGGGTCGTCTCCCGGCATGATCAGTTGCGCAAGCGCGCCCGCGAGCAGTCCGAAAATGAGCCACGATAGGATTTCCACGTTTACCCTTCCGGTGTTTTGACTGTCCGTTTCGCGTTGGCGGCTAATTACTTCTTACGCCTGCGAGATGCTTTGCTCAACTCAGCAAGACACAATTTTTCAGCCCCGCTCTTCACTGCTTCTCGCGCGCACGATGTAGCGGAAACTCATAAGGCACTTCGAAGCAGCCACAGGTTGTGCCAAGGGTAGGGCGGGTCGGCAGCGCCGGCAATAAATTTATGAATTCTGCTTTCGCCCGAACTGCCGAAAACCATGAGGCAGCGAGGCAGGCGTTCCCGGTTCATCCCGACTCGCACAAACTGCTCGCTTGAGCCAGACGTTCCTCAGTAGGATGATTCGGATCGCCGGTATAGCCACGGTCAAGAAAGTCTTTGAATAGTTGGATCCAAATCCGACAATCCCAGCCTGTCTTCTGCCAGTACTCGATCGCTTTTCGGTCGGCCGCCAGCTCTGAAGTCAGCGAATGATTGCGGAGTGAAATGAGCGCCGGCAGACCCAGGTCACGCCCTTTAATTTCGCCGGGAGAGCGAGAAACGGCATTTACGTTCGGGGCACGTTCATCGTTAGTATGCCCTAACACGTCATGAGCAATTTCATGAGCGAGGGTATGCCTGAACAGCCAGAGGTAACCGTTATGCGCATAGGCCCGACGTGTCAACTCATAACTTATTAAAATCCGATGTTCGCCAATACTCAGGCCCAAAATGTCCTCACGCGGAAAGTTTGCTAGAAAAAATTTATATAGCGTTGCATGGCCCGCGTTCTCGGTGACTGTCAGAACTTTCGAGGCCTCTTCACGTACGAATGCCTCCAACCTCTCGTCGGTGACTGTCGGGAAGAAAAAAACGGGAAGCGATGCGCATGAAGATGACAGAATGACAGCAAGACAAATAATGAAGACTCGATTCACCGAAGAACTCCGAGACTGATCGCAGCGATTGGCACGACGCGCCGGATAGCCGCTGTCTCGGCGCGCTCCGCCCTTGGACGTGAGTCGATTTCTATATTACTGCTGGTGGGTCTAGTATCAGGTTTTTCACTGATTGTCGCTTCCAAATCCCTTAGGCCAGAGCTCGAGGTTTGAGTGTTGACCTTGAGCTCACGGGCTTCACGTGGGGCCTCTTTGAGTGCTTGACGTCTCCGACGGGACAGATCAGTTCGGCTTTCGCGCACGCCTGAAACTCTGCCGGACCCACTGGAAAGGTATTTTAATCGGCGCTGCAAATAAGTATCCTTTGGCCAATCCCAGTAACGCCTCGGCAGCTGGTCTCCCCGATACATTGCGCCGTTCACGACGCTGCGGATAAAAATGCGCCGCCAGATGCTTTGGAGCCTAAAGCAATTTCGCCGACCAATCATCGTCACTCCTTGGGTGACTGAGCTCAGCCGAAGCCCTCAACTTAATGAACTCTCCTGTTTTCCATTGAACTCATCGAGTATCGTTTTTGTTGGTCGATCGCCGGTACTCAACGAATCAGTTTTTGCCGCGCTGCTACGATCTTGAGAGACAAACTATTTGACTGTCACTCCGTCAGCCATCGGGACGTGCCTGATTTTGGGAGTCGATATTCCTTAACCGGCGACAGGCAACGGTAACTCGGATTGCCCTAAGGATTTTCGCAAGCCAAAATCAGCGGAATACTGATGGTTCTTTTCTTATTGATTGGATAGGTTCCACAAGTCCGACCCACTTAGGCCAATGTACCGCGCATCCAGAATCATTACTGCGGCGATTCTCCTGTTAGCGACTTCTTCATGGAATCCACCCACCGCGACCGCCCTCACGCCAGCGGGACAGTTACAGGAAACCTGGGAACAAATCGTTTTCATCCTCAAGTCAACCTCGTTTGATTCCGAACCCGAAATTAATGTCTTCAGAATCAAGGTGATGCAAATCATCACTCCCAGGTTTGACTTCGCTGAAATGGCGCGGCGCTGTTTAGGCGCTCACTGGGGAAATCGCACGCGGGCGGAGAGGGAAGAATACGCCGAGCTTTTCGTGGCGATGTTGGCAAGATCATATATCGGCGGCATCCGCGACTATAAAGACTCAACGGTTCTCTACATCCGTGAATTTAACGATGCCAATAGTACGCAGATCGATACCCGGATCATTGCCAATGGCGCCAAAGATTTGTTCGTTAGTTACAAAATGCACTTTGTCGAAGAAGATTGGAAAGTCTATGACGTCATCATCGATGACGTAAGCCTCGTTGACAACTATCGCTCCCAGTTTCACCGGGTAATCGCGCGATCATCTTTCGAAGGGCTCATTCGCATCATGAGGAAAGGGAACAGGGCTGACATGTCCGATTAGTGTCGCAACCACCCAGAAGTGACTATCGATATTACCGCTTAGCCGGCGCATTAGTTAAGCACGACATCGCCAGCAAACTGCCACGCAAGGTTCAATTTTGTCGCGCGATTCACATAGTCGACTCGGATTTCATCTGCCAGTTTCTCAAGCCTTGCTTTGATTCCGCCCTCCGCTTTTGCCGTACGCTCTTGCAACAAAACAATTTTCGCCTCAGCCTCGCGCTTGATCGATGCGGCATGCTGTCTGGCTCGGTCTTTCGTCGCCTCGAACCTGGCCCTCGCTCGATCCAGCTTCTGCCGCAGTTGTGCTTTCGACTCCTCGGGCCATTGTAATATCTGTGTCTCCATGGTTTGGATTTCGCTGTGCAAAGCGTCCAACTCATCGGCGATTTGAACGTCCAGGAGTTCCCGCCGTACGCAACGAAATACAGTTCCTCCTCGAGATTCGAGGAGAGTGTCCAATAAATCCGTCGCTTCCTCTTCGATTTCAGAGACGATGGCAGCTCGCCCAGGCAAGAGGTGGTGTGCTACTTCATCGGTAAAGATGGAGTCAACGCCGGCGTTTGCCACTTCGATCATCCTGTCGCTTGAAGTCGGCGAATTGCCATTGTCGACGGAGTCATACGGCTCTGCGAGTAATTTGATAACGCTTCGGGTAGCTACTCCTAATGCCGGATCCCTGCAATCTTTTATCTTGAAATCGACGACAGATACTTTGGCAAGAT
>Ga0114129_10015529_pt1 | contig 10827 bp, 4 predicted proteins | sample RhiMetdeltSRZDD1_FD_80071 | JGI IMG/M metagenome (GOLD analysis project Ga0114129, IMG submission 80071) | Populus rhizosphere microbial communities from Tennessee, USA - Rhizosphere MetaG P. deltoides SRZDD1 (version 2) (version 2) | ecosystem: Host-associated > Plants > Roots > Rhizosphere >... | reverse complement strand
TCCAAATCCCGCGCCGGCCGTTCAAATCACCAGTCCAGCGAATGAAGCAATGTTCGCTGGTCCGTCAAATATCACCATCACTGCTGTCGCGACAGATAGCAATGGCATCAACAAAGTCGAGTTCTTCGATAATGGCGAGTTAATCGGGCAGGGCACTTTTGTGGGCTCAAACACGTACAGTCTAACGAAACCGAATGTGCCTCACGGAGTCCATGCACTGATTGCACTGGCCACTGACAATCTCGGTCGCACAGCCAGGTCCGACTCTTCAATCGTCTTGGTTAATGGTCCAGCCACCGTCAGTTTGATCAGCCCGACCACCGGCACGTTGATAGCGCCCGGCTCGGACATCTCACTGGTGGCGTCTGCCACTGATTCAACGAACTCTATCGCGGAGGTGGAGTTTTTCGCTAACGACGAAGAGGTAGGCGAAGGCACCCTGGCGAACGGCGTCTATTCGTTGGTGTGGCAGGACGTTGCGGCGGGCTCTTATAAGATCAGAGCGACAGTAAAGAACAGTGCGGGAATCCACACCGTCTCATCTCCAGTGACCATTAACGTGGGAACGCCTCCAACCATCGCAATCAGCAATCCAATCGAGGGAACCGTATTTCCGAGCCAGTCAAGCATCAGCCTTTCGGCAGCGGCCCAGGCGACGAATGGAAGCATCGTGAAGGTCGATTTTTACGCGAATGGAACGCTTATCGGCAGCGCAAGTGATGTGGGTACGTCGCGATTTACGATGACGTGGAGACAGGTGGCCGATGGCGCTTATTCAATCACCGCAATCGCATTCGACCAATTGGGATTGAGCACTACCTCCGAACCGCTGAACCTGGCGGTGAATACCAGTCCATTAAGGCCGGGCGAGGTGGTCTGGTTCGACGATGCCCTTCCCGCCGGCGCCAATCCGGACACGAATGGCGACGTCGCATGGTATTGGGTAACCGGGAACCCTGGTCCGTTTTCAGGAAACAAGGCGCATCAGTCGCTAAACTTCAGGCAAGTGGCGCCGCCGGCTATTCATTCACATTCGTTCGCGGGCGCGACCGCCAAACTTCACGTCGACGCAAATGACAAACTCTTCACCTACGTCTTTCTCGACCCCAACAACATGCCACGCGAAATAATGTTGGAGTGGAAGGATGCAGGTGGTTGGGAACATCGCGCGTACTGGGGACAGAACATAATCGATGCGGGAGTGGACGGAACTGCGAGCCGGCGTTTCATGGGCTCGCTCCCAAGGTCGGGTGAATGGGTACGCCTCGAAGTATTGGCCTTCAATGTCGGTCTCAGCGGTAGTGACATCGACGGCATGTCGTTCGTGTTAGCAGGAGGGCGAGCGACTTGGGACATGACAGGAAAGACCACGCCTGCATACGTGCCTCCGCCTGCAACTCCGATCGAAGATGCGACCTGGATTGACGGTTCGTTACCGGCCGGAGCTGCCACTTTTACCCAAAACGATCACTGGAACTGGATTCCTTGCGAAGTCGCGGTCAGGTGCCATCAATCGGTGGATGCGGGCGACAGCCAGATACGACAGCACTCTTTCACCGGTGGTGCTCCCCAACGCATAAATGCCGGGGATCAAATGTTCACGTACGTGTTCCTCGACCCCAACAGAAAACCGGACCAACTGTTTATTCAGTGGTTCGATGGAAAAAACTGGCGTCGAGCCTTTTGGGGAACAAATTGGATCGACATGGATCGTGCAACTGGCACGGAGAATTGGCGTTACATGGGTGGGCTTCCCACCCCGGGAACGTGGGCCAGACTGGTGGTTCCGGCAAGTTATTTAGGATTGGAAGGAAAGTTTGTCAGCGGAATGGCTTTTGGTTTCTACAAACAAAAGGACAACGCTCAGATATTGTGGGGCCGCTCTGGAAAAACGAAGTCGTTGGGACCAGTGCCGGTTACGCTTTCGGCCATGACTCCGGTATGGCAATTTTTCCGACCTGAACACGGGTACTACTATCAAACCAAGGATACCCCACTGCACAGCCAGGATCGTCGAGACGGCATAAAGTTCTATATCCATCCGAGTCAGGCGGCGGGAACGGTTCCGGTTTTCCGGTTCACTAATGGGCCGGGCCCCGAATACGTTTACACAAATTGCGAAAACTGTCCCGACGTGAATGTCTGGCAACGGGATGGAATTGCATTCTACGTCTTCGAGAATGGCTCTACTCCGGGTACGGTGCCTCTTTACTTGTTCCGTAATACCACTACCCAACACTACTTCCTCGGACTGAATCCGACCGAATCCGGCATGGCAAACGAACGGCTTGTGGGCTATGTACACCTGGGAAACCCCCTGGTACCGGCCCGTCCTTCCTTCTTGACCTTGAGATGGAGTTCGCTTAAGTGCTCGTTAGCCTGGCTCGACAATTCTTCCGACGAAACGAAGTTCAGAATCGAAAAAAGAGTCGGCGACACCGCTCCCTGGGGCGCGATTGCTGAGGTCGGCCCGAACGTTACTAAGTTTTCCGATTGCGCTTTGGTTACCAACGCATTTAAGACGAATTATCGGGTGTTTGCAGTCAATGATGTTGGAGACTCGATGCCGTCGAACGAGATCTTTGGAACGTATAAAAAACTTTGCAAAGGTTGCATCTGGATCCTTGGCGATGCCGTAGGCGATCCCGATCCTGAGAGCGACGATCCGTCTGTCACTATCGCCAGTCCCGCTGACGGCGCAGTCGTTCCGAAAGATCTGACGATCACAGCCGACGCCTTCGACGCGGATGGCAATGGCAGTCTCGCCAGGATGGAGTTTTACTCAGGGACCACAAAGCTAGGCGAACTTACGGGCCCTGCTCCGTACAACTTCATGTGGAACAATGCACCGAATGGACCACACACCCTGACGGTAGTAGTTACGGACGGCTCCGGCATGACCGCCATTTCATCGCCGGTACACATTACCGTGACCGGCGCGCCGTCAGTTAGCCTGACCAGCCCGGTGAACGGCGCCGTCGTGACAGCTCCCGGAAACGTTTCGCTTGCGGCGACCGCCTCCGACCCCGAAGGCAGCCTCGCAAAAGTGGAGTTCTATCAAGGTGAGGTGAAGATCGGTGAAGACACAACGTCACCATATTCTTTCCCCTGGAACAGCATTCAAGCAGGCACTTATGAGATTACGGCGAGAGCGATCGACAGCGTTGGGTTAGCAAGAACTTCCGCACCCGTTGTGTTGACTGTCAATAGTCCTCCGACGATAACGTTAACTACTCCGAGCAACGGCGAGATCCTTCCAGCACCGTCTGACGTCCAGTTACTGGCGGACGTTATGGATACGGACGGCAGGATCACGAAAGTTGACTTTTATCACGGAACTACGTTGATCGGAACAACGACGACAGTTCCATTCATGTACAACTGGACCAGCGTGCCGTCTGGCAACTACACGATCACCGCAAAAGTGACTGATAATGACGGAGCGGTCACGACTTCTGCCGCCGTGAACCTCATCGTCAATAGTGCTCCGACCGTCAGCATCACCAGTCCTGCCAACCACGCGATGGTGACGCCGTGGTCGAACGTCGTCGTCAACGCCAACGCCAGCGATCCTGATGGGACAATCACGCAGGTTGACTTCTATCAAGGGACCACGCTCATCACGACCGATACGACTTCACCGTATTCCGTGAGCTGGAACGTTGCCTCCGGCTCATACACGCTCACGGCGAAGGCAACGGACAATCGCGGAGTAATCACGACCTCGTCAGCGGTCGTGCTCACGACGCCGGTCTTCTTCGACGACTTCAATGATAATTCCTTGAATGCGACCAAGTGGTCCGTTTCAGCGCCAACGTCGCCCGCGGTAGTCACTGAACAAGATCAAGCGTTACGCATCACCTTGCCGGCGAGTACTGCAACCTACAACGGCATCCTGTCCAACGCCACGTACGACTTGCGCGGCGCGACCGTGCAAGTGGAACTTGCGCAGGCAGTAAGCCAGGCAGGTCATGTGGAGAACATGCTGAAGCTGGAGAAGGATGCGCAAAACTACCTGTTGATCGACACTGGCGCAGGTAATACCTTGTTCCGCTCGATGGTCAACGGGGTAAGCGATCAGTTGATTATTTCTTTCGACTCCGTCGTGCACCGTTACTGGCGCATTCGACACGATCAGAGCTCCAACTCCGTCAGTTTCGAAACCAGTCCTGATGCGGTTTCATGGACCATCCGTAAAACCGTCACGGCCGGGTTCTCTCTGTCATCCTTGCGGTTCGCTTTGATCGCCGGCGCCTTCGGTACGGGCAACGGTGCTCCCGGAGCGGCCATTTACAACGACTTCCAGTACATCCCGGGTGTCGCTACCGTCCTTGCCGACGACTTCAACGACAACTCGATAAACACTTCCAAGTGGAACACCAGCGACCTGTTTAGCGGCTTCACTGACTCTTCCTTGCCCATAAGTGAAACCGCTGAACGGTTCGAGATCGGACCGTTGCTGCAAAACACCGGAGGCTCTCACTATCGAGGCCTTCGCACTGTTGACACCTATGACTTCACTGGTGGCGCTGCCTCCGTTGAATTAGTCCAGCCGCCCGCGGCAACTACTCAAGGCGACGCAATGTTCACCATAGGATCCAACGTCGACAACTACTATCGTATCTACGTCACCGCCGGAAACCTGATTGGATTGAAGAAAATCGGCGGCACGAAGACGACATTGTTTACCGTGAGCTACGATGCGGTAAACCATCGGTACCTGCGTATCCGTCATGATGCGGCCACCAGCAGTGTGATTCTCGAAACGGCTCCGAACAGTGGATCGGGACCGGGAACATGGGTGCAGCAATTCGCCCAGTTGTGGAATTCGTCGGTCCCGGTAACGTCGGCTTTATTCGAAATCAAGGGTGGGACGTGGCAAGCCGAGGCAAACGCGGCCGGTAAAGTCATCTTTGATAACTTTCTGGTCACGCGCAACCCGCAGGTTCAATCTCCGACGCTCACCAGTGTCTCACCGTCATCAGGTCCGGACACGGGTGGAACAGTTTTGACGTTGAGCGGAACTCAATTCGCGGCGGGAGCGACGGTCAGCATCGGAGGCGCGTCGGCGACCAACGTAAACGTCACCTCCAGTACCAGCATCAGCGCGACTACGCCGGCCCATGTTGCCGGCGTGGTCAGCGTGACTGTCACTAACCCTGACGGAGGAACCGCTACGCTCTCCAGTGGATACACATACACGGGATCCACAATCACGCTCTTGTCGGATGATTTCAACGACAACTCAATAGATGCTTCCAAGTGGACGGCCAACGATCTGTTTAGCGGTTTCACCGACACCGCCGTGCCGCTTAGCGAGACGGTGCAGCGCGTCGAGATAGGCGCGTTGCTGCTGAACACAAGCGGATCGCATTACCGAGGTCTGCGTAGCGTTAACGCGTATGACTTCACCGGTGGTTCGGCCTCCATCGAGCTGGTCCAACCGGCCGCGGCGAACACCCAGGCAGACGCAATGTTCACGATCGGCACCAGTGTTGACAACTACTATCGTCTCTACGTCAGCGGCGGCAATCTAATCGGCCAGAAGAAAATTGGCGGAACCAAGACGCCTTTGTTTACCATAAGCTACGACTCGGTAAATCATCGCTACCTGCGCATTCGTCACGACGCGTCTAGCAACAACATGATTTTGGAAACTGCGCCGAGCAGTGGGGCCGGGCCGGGAACGTGGGTGCAACGGCACAGTGAGTCGTGGAATTCGGGCGTCACGCTGACCACGTTAAAGTTCGAAATCAAAGGTGGCACGTGGCAGGCGGAATCAAACGCCGCCGGAAAAGTCATCTTCGATAATTTCTCGGCGATCAAGTAACGGGACGGGAACAAGGATTAAAGCAATGTCTACTCGACTCTTAACTCGACCTCTTGTGAAGCACCTCGCTTTATTGCTGATTGCAACCTGCGTTTTCGCTGCAACTAACGCCACGGCGCAGACGCGCCAGGCGGGAAGTTCGAAGACGCAGGCGAAGACCGTGTATTCGTGTCCGATGCATCCCGACGTGAAGTCGTCGAAGAAGGGTCGATGTCCGAAGTGTGGAATGGACTTGCGGCGGACGAAGGTCGAGACGCCGGCAGCTAACACGGATACACAGCCTGACCCAACAGCGACAATCCGACTGTCGACACTCCCGAACGGCTGCAGGAGTTTGCGAAAAAGTTCAAGGCGGAGACTGGCTGGACTTTTGTAACCGGCGATAAAGCCGAGATCGATTCCGTGCTTCAGGCGCTCGGCGTCGCCGTCGTCAACAAGAACGATCACACGCCGATGGTCTTGATCGGCAGCGACGTCAACGATCATTGGACGCGAACTTACGGACTATCTTCACCCGCGACGATCGTCGATCGGATCGAAGCTTCGGCAAAAAAGTAGACGCTCAAACCCGCCGGAAATCGTGACAAATTCCAAGAACTTTCACGCCGCCGCTCACTCGAACGGCGGCAGTATTTCGTCTGTGAGCAATAATTAGCTATTCTTAGGACCAAAAGGGATCTTTGATGGGAGACGCTTCAATGGACACCACCTTCGCATTGTTGCCGCCTGCGCCTGCACACAATCCGGTCAAGCAGGCCGTCGCCAGGGCAAATGAGCTCGGCGAGAAGTCGATCGCGACAACATTGGGTTACTTTGCCACGATGCCGGCATCGACCGGAATTATCGCCAATCCGGTTTTGCATCACACGCCAGTCGACTGCAACGGCACCACGATCACGCTCGATATAAGATCATTCACTATTCGCGGAATCATTCCGGAAGCCGACATCGTGCGCGGCAATGCCGGACCAATCGACGTCATTTTTACCGGTCTCTTCAGTGGAGCCGCCGAACAAGTCGACACGTCAAGCGGCAAAGAGAAGCTGGCGGCTTTTATCGATCAAAAGTTTTTCAATAGCCTGGGAACACGCGAGGGCGGCAGTTTTCGTGGAGGGTCGCTGCTCGAGGAAGTGGCTGGTTTCGTGAAGAAGTATCCGCGCCTCGGTCCCGAAGTAGCGATTCAACATTTGGCGGCGCTCGAAAAGGCGCGGCTCGTACGTACGGAACCGCAGGACCACGGCGTACACGACGATCGCGATCCGGTTTCGCTGTTGATGGAGATGATCAGTCTGCACATGCAGAACGTCGCAGTCGGCGGCGTCTCGGCGTACATGAACTACATGCTCGCGGCAAATCCGCAGGCAAGTGAACGTGACCTCGGGGCTTCAGCAAACGAGTTTATCGCGGCGGAAGTGGCGGAAGGACGAAACGCGTTTCAGATCAGTTACAGCTTGATCCTGGGCCGGCACGCCAACGAGCACGAGCGTTCGATCCTCGAGCGCATGGGGACAATCCAGATACATCACGGATCGGCCGGCTCGAGCATGGTCGCGCGTTACATGGCGACGTTGCACACGCTCTCCGTGTCAGACTTCTTCATCGCTTCGCAAATGGCGCTCGACGGCGCACGCCACTTCGGCGCGATTCACGACATGTCAGATTTCGTTCAGGAGTTGGAAGCCTTGTCCGCCGATCGACGCGCGGATCGCATTCGCGAAAAGATGTTGAGCGGCGGACTGCCGACGTTCGGCCATCCGGAGATCGCAGCCGCCGGACGCGGTAACCAGGTGCAACAGGATCCACGGCCGGCGATCTACATCGATCCGGTTTTCAAGGCGATCGATGCCGGGAAGTTGACGATGTCGCCGCGGCAGCGGGAACGGCTCGCGATCGCGCGGCTCATCTATCTCACGGCCTTCGTTAACGGAGTTTTGAAGCCGGACCGTCAGGACGAGCCGCCGCTGCGTTTGACTGCCAACACGGATTTCGGCGCGTGGTGTGTGCAGGAGGCACTCGGAATCGAAGAACCGGATCGGACTTTGCTCACGTACGTGTTCCGCGGCTTCGGATGGATGATGGACGCCCGCGAGCAGCTACAGCAAAAAATGATTCGCCCGGTCATCGCGCCAGATCCGAAGATCGTTCCGAAGTCGAGTGACGACCCGACCATCCCGACGCTGGTCGAACGGGTCCATCGCCGTTTAAGCCACGGAAACGATCCCTTCAGCGCCCAACCCAGCGACTGATTACATGCCGATTCTTTTCAGGTGATAGCGGTTGGTGTCGTAGTCGCGATCGACGTTCACCACATTGATCTGTCCCTGCACCGTCGAGATGTCGACGAGCGATAACTGACACGCCGGCGCCACTCCGCGCGCCGAGATCATCTTGCCGAACTCTTTATCGGCAACAGCTTCCGCCGCGCGCGCGCCAAACATGATTCCCATGATGCGATCGATCGGGCTCGGTGGACCGCCGCGCTGCGGATGGCCCAACACGACGGCACGAGCTTCGTACGGAGTCTCGCTCGCGATCCTTCTCGCGAGCACTTCACCGATACCGCCGAGGCGCACGTGTCCGAACGCGTCGTGCCGATCGTCGAGCGTCACGATCTCGCCGTCTTCAGCACGCGCACCCTCCGCCACGACGATCACCGAATAACGCGGGCTGTGACCGAGCTCTCTGCTCAGATGCGATTCGCCCAGGCGTTCCCTCAACAAGTGAAATACTCGTTCGTACCGAAACGGATGCTCCGGAATCAGAATCAGGTACGCCTGTCCGGCAACGCCGGACCATAACGCCAAATGACCGGCGTGGCGTCCCATGACCTCGACGATCTGCACCCAACCATGCGAGCCTGCCGGCGTCCGCGAACGTTCTATCACTTCCGACACGTTTCTCAGGGCAGTGTCGAAGCCGAGCGTGTAATCGGTGCCGTTGAGATCTTTGTCGATCGTCTTGGGCACGCCGACGATGTTGACTCCTCTCGGCGACAACGCCGCGGCGACGCCGAGCGTGTCCTCACCGCCGCAAACCACGAGTGCGTCGAGTCTGAGCCGTGCGATGTTGTCGGTAACTTCCTGCGACCGGTCGATCGACTCGCCTTCTTCGTTCACTTGCCGGAAAGGGTTCGTGCGTGACGAGCCGAGATTGGTGCCGCCGTCGCGGTCCCAACGCCGCACCGTCTCGCGGTCCAGCGTCAGCACTTCCGGCACCGGATTCAACAAACTGCGCCAACCGTCAAAAAGACCAACGACCTGGAGACCGAGCTCCGAGCCGCGATAAACCAGACCTTTAATTGCGGGGTTCAAGCCGGGAGCGTCGCCGCCGCCGGTCAGGACCCCAACGCGCATTTCAGCCATGTTCTCCGTTTTTCCTCTTGCGTTATATGAACTCTGCGTTCAGAGTATGACGCGATAGCAGAACCCGCAACTCCAAACTTTCGGTCCCGCCTTTGGGACCCTAATTCGAGGACAACTTATGAAACTTTGGCAAAAGAGATTCTTGATTACTGCGACCCTGTTAGTGATTACGAGTTCGATCGTGCTTGGATCTGTGGTTCAGGATAAACCGGCAGTCGTCACCGGCGCGGATCTGACGCGTCTGACGCCGACTAGTTTCTATTTCAAGGGCCAGAGCGCGCCTACGCAGATGCGCAACACGGCCGCTGCGCGATTCGGAGCCGAGCGATTTGTGATCGTCGGATTGGTCGACACGTCAGGATACTCGGCCGAAGTGCGCGCCAAGTACGAAGGCTTCTTCATCACCGATTCGCCGATCAAGATCAACGGGGAGTCGCTGGGAACGGGAGCTTACGGGTTTGGGTTCTCGAATGACGGCAAGATGAGAGTGATGGATTTAGCAGGCAACGACGTACTTACGGTCTCGTCAACAAACGACAAAGCGCTGCGGCGCCCGCGGCCGTTGACGATGACGGCGTCGGAAGAGGGAATCAGGTTCTACAGCCGGCGCGATTACGTCGTGATCACGGCCAATTGAGTTTCATTTGGGGCTGAATGCCTAGATCAAGCGGTATCCTGCTTCATCCGACTTCGCTGCCGAGCCCTTTCGGTATCGGCGATCTCGGGCCCGAAGCTTACAAGTTCGTTGATTTTCTCGCCGAAGCCGGTCAGAGCCTGTGGCAAGTGTTGCCGCTTGGGCCAACCGGCTACGGCGACTCTCCTTACGCCTCATATTCGGCTTTCGCTGGTAATACAGTTCTGATTAGCCCCGAAGAGTTGGTTCGCGAAGGACTACTCGAGACTGATCCTGCGCAGCAACCGAAAGCCGATCTTCTGCGCGCCGCTTATGAACGTTTTAGAACCACGGATCAGGCGGATCTTAGAGCAGCATTCGAGGCGTTTAAGCGACAGCAGGCGCACTGGCTCGACAATTATGCTCTGTTCAGAGCGCTGAAAGATGAACACGGCGGGGCGGCCTGGACCGAATGGCAGGACGTCAAAAACGCCCGCGAGCGATTGAAGTCTGAAATCGAAGCGCAGCAGTTTTACCAGTTTCTGTTTTTCCGTCAGTGGCTTGCCTTGAAGAAGTATGCCAACGATCGCGGCATCAGGATCATCGGCGATTTCCCAATCTTCGTGGCCCATGACTCTGCTGACGTTTGGACCAATCCTGACCAGTTCAAACTCGACGCGGACGGTAAGCCGCTCGTCGTCGCCGGTGTCCCGCCCGACTATTTCAGTTCGACGGGCCAACTTTGGGGCAATCCGCTTTACAACTGGGAACGCATGCGAGCGGATGGTTTCAAGTGGTGGATTGAACGCGTGCGCGCTTTGTTCGCGATGGTGGACATCGCCCGCGTGGATCACTTTCGCGGTTTTGCAGCGGCCTGGGAAATTCCAGCCGGCGACACCACCGCCGAGCGCGGACGCTGGGTCGAGACTCCGGGACGCGAGTTGTTCAACACGATCCGCAAGGCGCTGGGCGAGCTGCCGATCATCGCCGAGGATCTGGGCGTGATCACGCCGGACGTGGTC
>Ga0114129_10015528_pt1 | contig 10827 bp, 11 predicted proteins | sample RhiMetdeltSRZDD1_FD_80071 | JGI IMG/M metagenome (GOLD analysis project Ga0114129, IMG submission 80071) | Populus rhizosphere microbial communities from Tennessee, USA - Rhizosphere MetaG P. deltoides SRZDD1 (version 2) (version 2) | ecosystem: Host-associated > Plants > Roots > Rhizosphere >... | reverse complement strand
GAACTCGGTGCCGGAGTCCTGCTCGGGATCGGGGTACGGCGCCGCGAGCGCGTTCTCGACCGCCCGGTCGATCCGGGCATCGATCTCGGCGTCCTTCGCCGCGAGCTTCTCCTCGCTCAGCCCCATGTCGAGCAGCCGGGCGCGCGCCAGGTCGAGCGGATCGCGGGCCAGCCAGCGCTCGACCTCCTCGGGCGGCCGGTACTTCGCTGGGTCCGACTTCGAGTGGCCGTAGTGGCGATAGGTCTGGCACTCGAGCAGCGTCGGCCCGTCGCCGCCGCGCGCTCGCTGAACGGCCTCGAGCGCCGCTTCACGCACGGCCCACAGGTCGTTCCCGTCCAGCACCAGCGACTGCATCCCGAACGACGCGGCGCGGATACCGATCTCGCCGCCGGCCGTCACGCTCGCCATGGGCGTGAACTCGCCGTAGAAGTTGTTCTCGCACACGTACACGACGGGCAGATCGAAGACCTGTGCCCAGTTGAGGCACTCGTGGAAGTAGCCCTGGTTCGACGCGCCGTCGCCGAAGAACGCGACCGCGACCTTGCCCTGCCGTTGTGCTGAGATCCCCGCGCCCGTCGCCGCGGCGATGCTTCCGCCCACGATCCCGAAGCATCCGACGAGCCCGTGGGCCAGGTCGATGACGTTCATCGAGCCCGCGCGGCCACCGCACACGCCCGTCCGGCGCCCAAGCATCTCGGCGGCGAGCGCCTCGGGATCGGTCGCCTTCGCCAGCGCGTGCCCGTGCCCGCGGTACGTGCCGGCCACGTAGTCGTCGGGCTCGAGCGCCGAGCAGACACCGACGGGAACGGCCTCCTGCCCGGCCGAGAGGTGAGTCGTCCCGTGCACCTCGCCCTTGAGGAAAAGCCGCTGGATCTCCTGCTCGAAGCGACGGATCAGCCGCATCCGGCCGTACCGATCGAGGTACTCGGGGGCCGATTCGCCGGGCCGGTCCTGGCGCTCGTGAGCACGCTCCGTCTGTGTCCCGGCCATTGCGGCCACTGTACAGCAATCGTTTGCAAAGATTCGCGCGTGGCCGTCCAGACGCTCAGCTCGGCGAAGAGACTCGCGCGAGAGAAGGTGAAGGGGCTCTGGATCGCGATCCCGACTCCGTTCACGGCGGATGGGCGTCATGTGGACGAGGACGCGCTCGCGCGCTCAGTCGAGTACTACGTCGACGGCCTCCGTGTGGACGGCATCTTCTGCGGCGGCGTCATGGGCGAGTTCTGGGCGCTGTCCGTGGACGAGCGCGAACACGTGCACGAGGTCGTTGCGGGCGCGGTCCGTGGCCGAGTGCCAGTAATGGCGCAGGTGGGACACCACGCGTTTCCCGACACCGTCCGTCTCTGCGAGCACGCCCTCGCGAGCGGCATCGCGTTCGGCATCGCGATGAACCCGTACTACCCGCCGAGCCCCCCGCCGGAGCTCGTCCGCGCGTGGTACGAGGCACTCGCCGCGGCGTCTTCGCTGCCGATGTTCCTGTTCAACACGATGTACGCCGGCTACACCCTGTCGCCGGAGCTGATCGCGGAGCTCGCCGACCTCGGCAACGTCTGCGGGATCAAGAATCCGCAGACCATGGATCACCTGCTGCGCGTGCAGGCGCTGGCCGGCGACCGGATCGTCGTGACGGACGCATCCGAGCGCCACTGGCTCGAGCTCCACACCGAGAACGGATTCCAGGCTCTGATGTCCACGCCGGCGCTCGCGCTCTACCAGCGCCCCGGCGACCTGCCGATCGTCGAGTACACCCGGCTGGCGGATTCCGGCGACGCCGACGCGGCGCGCGCCGTGAGCGAGCGGCTGGATCCCGCCCGCGACGCATTCGACCGCTGGATGCGTGCGCCGTGGCTTGAGCGCAAGGTCATCCCGATCGCGGAGCTGAAGGCATGGCTCGACCTACTCGGCCTGCCGCAGGGGCCCGTGCGGCCGCCGCTCGTGCCGCTGGCGCGCGCCGAGCAGGCGGCGCTAGCGCGCGACCTCGACGCGGCCGGCGTCCTGTAGCCCGTCGCTCACCTCGACGTTCTCCGGCACGAGCTCGAGCGCCGAGGCGCGCGCCTCCAGCTCGAGGAGCGCCATGAAGTCCACGTCGTCGTAGCCGAAGCCCATGAGCGCCTGGACCGCCTGCTGGGCCGCCGCCGCGACCGGCATCGGTACGCCGTGCTCGTCGGCCGCTTCGAATCCGAGATGGAAGTCCTTGTACAGCAGGGCCGGCGTGAAGGTCGGCGTGAAGTCGAGGTTCACGATCGCCGGGGTCTTGTAGCGCGTGAACATCGAGCCCATGACGCTCTTGTTGAGGAACTCGAGGAACGCGGCACGTGAGACCCCGCCCTTCTCCGCGAGCACGGTGATCTCGGCCAGCGACTGGGCCACGACGCCGAGCATCAGGTTGTGGCAGATCTTGACCAGGCGGGCGGCGTCACCCTCGCCCACGTACGTGGCGCCTGCCCCGAACAGCTCGAGGTACGGGCGCGCGGTCTCCCAGGCGTCGCCAGGGCCCGACACCACGACGGTCAGCTTGCCGGCGTCCACCACCGACGGGTTGCCGCTCACGGGAGCCGCCAAGAGAGCCACGCCGCGGTCGTCCGTGGCGGCGCGGACCTCGGCGGAGGCGTCCGGCGAGACCGTCGATGAGTCGACGATCACGGCCGGGGCGCGGTCCGGCGCCGAGAGCAGACCGCGCTCGCCGGTAACGACCTCCTTGAAGTCGGCCGGCCCGGCCACCATCGTGAAGACGATGTCGCGGTCGGCGAGATCCGCCGGCGCGTCGACGACGGTGGCGCCCAGCTCCGCGAGCGGCTCGGCCTTCGCGCGGGTGCGGTTGTACACGGCGAGATCGCAGCCGGCGTCCAGCAGGCGAGCCGCAAGCGCATAGCCCATCCGGCCCGTCCCCACCCAGCCGAGCGTCTTGGACCTGAGGTCGAACGCCATCGCTGCAAACGTTTGCACAGATTCGGAGGGCCTGTCAAGTTGGCCGGGTTGACGCGCCGCAGCGCTGGTGCAATCGTTTGCAACATGGCACTCCACACGTACGGGACGATGGCCGTCGACTGGGAGGAGCGCGTGCGCTTCGACCGGCTGCGTGAGGAACGGCTCGCGCGAATCTCCTCACTGCTCGCGGAGTCGGAGCTGGGCGCGCTCCTCTGCTTCGACATGACGAACATCCGCTACATCACGGCCACGCACATCGGCACGTGGGCGCAGGACAAGCTGAACCGGTTCTGCCTCCTTCCCAAGGGCGACGAGCCGATCATGTGGGACTTCGGCTCGGCCGCGCGCCACCACCAGCTCTACAACCCCTGGCTCGCCGACGGCCGCTCGCGGGCCGGCATCTCGACGCTCCGTGGCGCCATGTCGCCGGAGTCGGGCCGGGCGGAGAACGTGGCCGAGAAGATTCGGGTCGAGCTCGAGCAGCGAGGCCTTCTCGGCGAGCCGGTGGGCATCGACGCAGTCGAGCCGGCGGTGCTGTTCGCGCTTCAGAGGGCGGGTGTGCAGGTGGTGGATGGCCAGCAGCTGATGCAGCGGGCGCGCATGATCAAGACCCAGGACGAGATCACACTCCTGAACACGGCGTGCATGATGGTCGACGCCGCGTACGAGGAGCTCTACCGCGCCATGCGGCCGGGCATGCGCGAGAACGAATGCGTGGCGCTCGTGAACAAGGTGCTCTACGACATGGGCTCCGAGTTCGTGGAGGGTGTGAACGCGATCTCGGGTGAGCGCTGCAGCCCGCATCCGCACGTGTACACCGATCGCACGCTGCGGCCGGGCGACCCCGCCTACTTCGACATCCTCCACAGCTTCATGGGCTACCGCACGTGCTACTACCGCACGTTCGCCGTGGCGAGCGCCTCGAGCGCGCTCGTGGACGCGTACAAGCGCTGCCGCTACTACCTCGATGCGGCAATCGACCTGATCAGGCCGGGGGTCACCACCGGCGAGGTCGTGGAGGTCTGGCCCAAGGCCGAGGAGTTCGGCTTCCCGGACGAGGAGGCGGCGTTCGCGCTCCAGTTCGGGCACGGGGTGGGCCTCGCCATCTGGGAGAAGCCGATCTTCAGCCGGCTCGTGTCGCTCGACCACCCTGAGGAGATCCAGGAGGGCATGGTGTTCGCGCTCGAGACGTTCTGGCCCTCCAGCGACGGCTGGTCGGCCGCGCGCATCGAGGAGCAGCTCGTCGTGACCGCCGACGGCTGCGAGGTGATCACCCGCTTCCCCTCCGAGGATCTCGTGATCGCGGGCAAGCCCTACTACACGGTCGGCGGCACGCTTCCGCTCGAACGCGAGCACCAGTCGAACCTCAACACGCGACTCGACGCGGACTCTCGCGAGGCCGTGCCCGGCGACGGCCGCATGCCGGCGGGCGACCCGGTCCGGCTGTAGGCCTTGCGCGCCGCGGTCGTCGAGGGCCCGGGCCGGGCGCCGGCGCCGGCGGAGGTGCCGAAGCCGCGGCGGGGCCGGGGCGAGGCGCTCGTGCGGATCCACGCCGCGGCGCTCAACCCGGTCGAGCTCCACATCTGGAACGGCCACTTCTTCGACGGCCCGCCCAGGCCGCCCTACGTGATCGGGCTGGAGGGAGTCGGCGTGGTCGAGGAGGGCGAGCGGCTCGCGCCGGGCACGCGCGTGCGCGTGGAGTTCGTGCATCCCGGCTACGGGCGCAACGGCGCGGTCGCGGAATACGCGCTGGCGCCCGAGGAGCCCGACGCGTCCGACCGCGCGTCGCAGGCCGCCGTGGCGGCAATCGACGACGAGCTGGATGACGTGGCGGTCGCCGCGCTAGGCGTGCCGGTGTTCACCGCGCTGATGTGCCTCGAGCGGGCGCAGCAGGCCGGCGCCTCGCTCGGTGGCGCCCACGTGCTCGTCGTGGGCGCCACCGGGGCGGTCGGGGCGGTCGCGGTGCAGCTCGCGAAGCTGCTCGGAGCCGCCCGGGTTGTCGCGGCGGGGCGCAGCACCGAGCGCCTCGAGCGCGCACTGGATCTGGGCGCGGACGCCACCGTGGCCCTCCACGGCGATCTCACCGCCGACGAGCTGCGGTCGCGCTTCTCGGATGCCGGACACGGGCGGATCGACGTGGCGCTTGACCCGCTCTGGGGAGTGCCCGCGCGCGCCGCCGTCGACGCGCTCACGCGCGACGGCGTCTACGTGAGCTTCGGCCAGGCCGCGGCGCCGAGCGCCGAGCTGTCCGGGATACCGCTGCGGAACCGGCGCGTCACGATGGTCGGCCACTCCGGCGCGTGGGCGACACCGCAGGAGCGCCAGGCAGCGCTCAGGCGTGCGCACGAGCTGGCCGCGCGGGCCGGCACTCGGCTCACGCTCGACACCGACGAGATCCCGCTGAGCGAGATCGGGACCGGCTGGGAATGGCTCGCCCGCTCTGCCGGCCGGCGCCTGGTGGTAAGGCCGTGAGCACTCCGGTCGAGACCTCGCCCTACCCACGCTTCTCGGACATTGAGATGAATCGCCGGCGCGAAGCGCTCGCTGCCGAGCTCGACGCAGTCGGCGCCTCGCATGCGCTCGTGTACGGCGCGAACCGCTCGGGGCCGGCGGTCGGCTGGCTCACGCGCTGGCCCGTCACCCGCGAAGCGCTCTGCGTGTTCACCCCCGGCGAGCGGGACGTGCTCCTCGTGAACTTCTACAACCACATCCCCAACGCGCAGCGCATCGCCACCGAGGCGGACGTCCGCTGGGCAGGCGCCAAGCCGATGGCGACCGTGATGGAGGAGCTCGAGCGGCGCGGCGCCCGCCGCGGCCGCGTGGCCCTGATCGGCCCGCTCGGCTACCGGCCCCACGCCGCCCTGGCGGAGTTCGCAACGCCGGTCCCGCTCGACGACGCCTACACGCGCCTGCGCCTGCGGAAGTCCCCCGAGGAGCTCGACTGGCTCCGGATCGGCTGTGGCTTCACGGACGACGCGGTGCGAGCGTTCCACGAACACGCCGGCCCGGGCATTGACGAGCGCGAGCTTGGCAACATCGCGGAGCGCGCCTACGCCGGGCGCGGCGGGACGACCCACATCCACTACTTCGGAGCGGGCGTGCCGGCCCAGTGGCCGGCGGCGCGGACGCTCGAGCCGGGTGACGTGCTGAGCTGCGAGGTCAGCGCGTCGTACTGGGACTACACCGGCCAGCTGCTGCGGACCTTCGCCGTCGGCGCCCGGCCCTCCCCGCTCCACAGCGAGCTGCACGACGTCGCGGACGCGGCGTTCGACGCGCTATTCGAGCGCGTCCGTCCGGGAACGACCGCGGCGGAGCTGGTCGAGGCGTCCGCCGTGATCGGCGACGCCGGCTTCACGACCCGCGACGACCTCGTGCACGGCTTCGTGGGCGGCTACCTGCCGCCGGTGCTCGGCGACACCACGCGCACGCTCGACCAGGTGCCCGACTTCGCGCTCGAGGAGGGCATGACCATCGTGATCCAGCCCAACGTCGTGACTCGCGACGAGAGCGCGGGAGTGCAGACAGGTGAGCTGGTTCTCGTCACCGCGGACGGCGCCGCGCGCCTTCACGACTACGAGCGCGGCCTTCTGAGAATCGGCTGAGCGGGACGGCGTATCCTGGACGGTCGCCATGGCGCTGATCAAGACCGAGGTCACTCAGGAGGTGGTCGACTACCTCGCCCGTCATGCCCGGCAGGACGAGCTGCTCGAGCGGGTGGCCCGCGAAACGGCCGAGATGCCGCGGGCGGTGATGGCCACGACCCCAGACGAGGCGGCGCTGCTCACCATGCTCGCGCGCCTGGTCGGCGCTCGCCGCGCGCTCGAGGTCGGAACGTTCACGGGCTACGGCGCGATCTCGATCGCGCGCGGCCTCGCTGACGGCGGCCGGTTGACCTGCCTCGAGCTCGACGAGCAGTACGCCGCGATCGCTCGCCGGAATTTCGAGGACGCGGAAGTCGCCGACCGGGTGGAGATGATCGTCGGGCCCGCGCTCGAGTCCCTGCGCGCGATGCCGGCCGAGCCCACATTCGACTACGCGTTCCTCGACGCGGACAAAGAGGGCTATTCGGACTACTACGAGGAGATCGTCCCGCGGCTCCTTTCCGGAGGCCTCCTCCTCATCGACAACGTGCTGCTGGGCGGCGCGGTTACCGATCCGCGCGAGGAGCGCGAGCGAATCATGGATGCCCTGAACGACCGTGTGACGGCGGACGAGCGCGTGGACAGCGCGATGGTGCTGGTCGCGGACGGGCTGACTTTCGTGAGGCGCGGGTAAACAAGTCTGGAAGTCCGGATCTGAGACAGAGGAGTGGAACATGGATTCAGGGCCACGCATCAGCTACGTGCCGTACGAGGAGATGACGCCGGAGATGCAGGCCGAGATGGACCGCTGCGCGCGCGAGGGCACCCCGCGCCCGGAGAGCACGGCGGTCCGCGCCCACGTGCCGGCGGCGTTCTGGTTCTTCGCGAACTCGTGGAAGGACCTGTTCAGGGAGGGCATCCTCGACCACCCGTTGAAGGAGCTCTGCCGCGTGTACGTCTCGCACAGCGTCAAGTGCGAGTACTGCGGCAACCAGCGCTCGGAGAAGGGCCGGCAGGCCGGACTGTACGAGGGCAAGTACGACGAGCTCCTCAACTTCGAGTCGTCCGACTCGTACACCGAGCGCGAGAAGGCCGCGCTCGCGTACGCGGAGGCGATTGTCTGGACCGGTCAGGCCGATGACGTTCTCTGGGAGCGCCTATACGAGCACTTCAGCGAGGCGGAGCTCGTGGAGCTCGGCTGCATGATCGGCCTGACGCTCGGGCAGCAGTCGTGGCTGCGCCTGCTGAACATCGACCACCACCAGGTGATGCCGGGAACAAGCGCGTCCATGGCGCCGGGCTTCGAGACCGCCGATGCGCTCGCGGAGACCAAGCGGTCCGAGCGCTACTGGGCGAAGACCTGACGTGCAGGTCTTCGGCGAGGCGATCCGCTTCGGGGTCCACTCGGGCCCCCAGAACACGACGTTCGACGACTACCGCGAGCTCTGGCTCCGGTGCGAAGAGCTCGGCTACGACTGGGTCTCCGACTTCGACCACTTCTACCCCATCCACACCGATCCGACCGGCCCTCAGTTCGAGGGACTCACGCTGCTCTCGGCCATGGCCGCGCACACGACCCGCGTGCGCTGCGGGATGCTCGTCCTGGGCGTCACCTATCGCCACCCGGCTGTCGTGGCCAAGATGGCGGCGACGATCGACCATGTCGCGGGCGGGCGGCTCGAGCTCGGTATGGGCGCCGCGTGGTTCGAGCTCGAGCACGACCAGTACGGCATCCCGTTCCCGCGCATCGGCGTGCGGATGGACATGCTCGACGAGGCCTGCCGCATCATGCGCAGCCTGTGGACGGAGGAGACGACGACCTTCGAGGGCCGCCATTTCCGGCTGAAGGACGCGCGTCTCGAGCCGAAGCCGGTGCAGGAGCACCTGCCGCTCGTCATCGGAGGCGCCGGCGAGCGCCGCACGCTGCGGATCGTCGCCGAGCACGGTGACATCTGGAACACCTTCTACGGCGACGAGGAGGAGTACCGCCACAAGCTGGACGTGCTCTCCGGCCATTGTGCCGATGTGGGCCGCGACCCGGCTGACGTGCGGAAGTCGCTGACGTTCCGGGCCCTGCTCGACGACGACGAGCGGGCGGCCCGGGAGCGCGCCCGCGAGCTCTACGGCGACCCAATGCCGGAGCGCCTCCAGAAGATGATGATCGTGGGCACGCCGGAGCAGTGCGTAGAGCGGCTGCGCGCGTACGGCGATCTCGGCGTCGGCGACTTCCTCATCGGCGCGCTCGCGCCCGTCGACTGGCAGACCATCGAGCTCGTGGCGAGTTCCGTCGCGCCTGCGCTGAAGGAGGCCGTGACGGCCTAGGGATCCGCCGGCGGAAGCTCGTAGCCGGCGGCCTCCAGCGAGCCTGCGCCCTCCCAGCCCCAGATCAGGAGCACGTCTTCGTCGGACGTGTTGTTGAAGCCGTGCCAGTGCCCGGCCGGCGTGAACACGACGTCGCCGGCGCTCGACGACTCGGTGCCGTCGTCCGTGTAGATCTCACCTGAGCCGCTCATGACGACGAGAAACTCGTTGCAGTTCGGGTGGCGGTGACGCTCATGGCGCGCGCCGGGCGGCAAGACGGTGCGGCCCACGACGAGCGTCTCCGATCCAGCCGTGCGCCGGTCGATCAGGAACTGCACCCGCATGTCGACCCAGCCCTCGTCCTCGCGCAGGCCGCGCTCAGACGGAACCTCATCGATTCGCGTGCGGTACGGCTGCGCCCTCACTCCATCCCTCCGATGCGCAGGTACGCCTCGTGGACGCTCACGACGAAGTCGCGGCCGGCCGTCTTCGAGCTGCGGGCCGCGCTCAGCATCTCCGAGGTCGCGGCGCACGTGGGCACCGCCGCGCCGAGCTGCCGCGCCAGCTCCTCGGCAAGCACGAGGTCCTTCTGCTGGAGCTCGACGTCCGCGAACACGTCGGTGTCGTCCACGAGGAGCGGCGCGCGGTAGCCGAGCACGGGCGACGCGATCACGCTCTTCAGGACGGCGTCGACGGCCGCCGCGCGGTCCACGCCCGCCTTCTCGATCAGCGCAACGCCCTCCGCGAACGCCGTCACCGAGACCACGAGAGCGAGATTGATCGCGATCTTGGTCAGGATCGCCTGGCCGTTCGGCCCGATATAGGTGACCTTGGGGCCGATCGCCCGGAGAATGTCCTCGATGCGGTCGAAGGCGGCGCGGTCGCCGCCCACCATGACGGACATCTGGCCCGCGGCGAGCGTCGCGGGGCTGCCTGAAACCGGGCAGTCGAGGAACGAGGCGCCGGTGGCGCGGACGCGTTCGGCGAGTGCAACGCTCGTTTCCGGAGAGATCGTGCTGATGTCTGCCCACACGGCGCCCTCCCGGAGGCCGGCCAGAACGCCGTCGGGACCGCTCGCCGTGGCCTCTACCGCCGCGGTGTCGGTGAGCATCGTGAACAGCACGTCGACCGACTCCGCGAGCTCGCGGGGCGTTTCGGCCCATCGGATGCCGACCGCCACGAGGGGCTCAGCCCGCTCGCGCGTGCGGTTCCAGCCGACCACGTCGTAGCCGGCTTCGAGCAGGCGGCGTGCGATCCCGCTGCCCATCGCGCCGAGGCCGGCGAAGCCCACGCGTTCAAGCTCGGCCATCGTCCCCTCCTCGCATCTCGGCGGCGGCGTGCTCGACAGCCTCGATGATCCCGAGATAGCCCGTGCAGCGGCACAGGTTCCCGGCAAGCGCTTCGCGCAGCTCCTCGCGCCCGGCGCCGGGGTGTTCGCGCAGGTACGCCTCCATCGACATCAGAAAGCCGGGCGTGCAGAAGCCGCATTGCAGCGCGTGCGCATCGTGAAATGCCCGCTGCAGCGGATGCAGGCGGTCCTCGCCCGCGAGTCCCTCGACCGTTATGAGCGAGCGGCCGTTCGCCTGGACGGCGAGCATCAGGCAGGAGCGGACCGGCTCGCCTTCGAGTTGCACGGTGCACGCCCCGCACACGCCCTGCTCGCAGCCCACCTTCGTGCCCGTGAGGCCGGCGCCATGCCGGATGAAGTCCGACAGCAGGGCGCGCGGCTCGACCTCGCCCTCGTAGGCGCGTCCGTTGATCTCCACGTTGATCCTCACGCGAGCGCCTCCTCGATGGCGCGCCGTGCCAGCTCCGTGCACAGGGCGCGGCGGTACTCGTCCTGGACGTCGTCGGCCGCCAGCGCGGCTGCCTCGCGCGGCGTCGCCCCGTCCATCAGCGCGCGCTCGGCGGCCTCGGCGCGCGCCGGCGCCGGGCCCGCGCCCAGAAGCGCCACGCCGGCGTGGGCGCCCGGAGCGACCACAGCGGCCGCGCCCGCCGTCGCGAAGTCGCCGTGCGT
>Ga0114129_10015526_pt1 | contig 10829 bp, 11 predicted proteins | sample RhiMetdeltSRZDD1_FD_80071 | JGI IMG/M metagenome (GOLD analysis project Ga0114129, IMG submission 80071) | Populus rhizosphere microbial communities from Tennessee, USA - Rhizosphere MetaG P. deltoides SRZDD1 (version 2) (version 2) | ecosystem: Host-associated > Plants > Roots > Rhizosphere >... | reverse complement strand
GGGGCCCCGTCATGACGAACAGGTTCGCCGGCCCGATCATCCTGCCCGGCAGCGCGAAGCCGGCGCCGGTGCTGTTCACTCCCGGCAGCCACTACCTCTACGTCGGCGGCCGTGACGGCAAGCTCTACGAGATCGACGTGCAGCCGGCCGCGCCGACCTTGAAGCAGGTGCCGCTCGGAAATGGCCTCGCGGCGATCGGCGCTCCCTCGCTCGATCGCGTCCACAACCTGATCCACGTCGGCAGCGAGGCCGGCATCTTCTACGCCGTCCAGATCCCCTTGCCACCGTGAGCCGGGCGGGCGGCGGGCGCTCCGGGTGGACCCTGTCTCCGGAACCCGGGGCGTGACCGGCGCGTTCTAGCCTTTACGATCGTGCGGGGGGATCCAATGAAGCGAATTGCCTGGCTTCTCATCCTGGGCTGCACCTGGCTCCCGGTGCCGGTCTCCGGGCAGGAGGTCCCAAAGGCGGCGACCCCCCCCGCCACGGCCCCGGAGCCGAGCGCCGGCGAAGCACCTGCGGCCGACGCGCCCGCCGCGTCCGAGCAACCGCTGATCCTGGATCCGCACGCTCCCGCCAAGACCAACATCACCCTCGACCGGAGCACCCAGCTCGGGGCCGGAATCGGCTTCTCGGGGCCCCTCGGGGCGGCCGCCAGCCTGCGCCTTCTTCACGGGTTGGGCGCGGATGTGCGCGACGAATCCACCCGAGTGAAGGCCGTGTGCGCGATCCCCATGCCCCACTGCGCGCAGGGTTTCCTGATCCAGGCCGACGCCGGCTCGGGCGGGGGCAAGCTGAGCCTCGGCGTGGGCGCGCGCGCCCATGTGGACGAAGAGAGCTTCCGGGGCACGGCGGGAATCGCGCTGCGTCTCGCGCTCGCCCGCACCTGGGGCAACCCCGTGGGGACCGAGCCCGGCCTCAGCTATCTGGGTCCCGAGCTCGACCTGTCCGTGATCCGCGTCAACCTCACCTTGGGGGTGCTCTTCCGAGTCTCCGGCGACCGGGGCTCGAGCGCGCTCTTCAGCTGGGGCCTGGGGTTCGGGCTGTAGCTTACTGAGCCGTCCAGCCGCCGTCGACGAAGAGGGCCGAGCCGGTCACGAACGACGCCGCGTTGGAGGCCAGAAAGACGGCGACGCCGGCGATCTCGTGAAGCTCGCCCCAGCGCCCGAGCGGGATCTTCTCCACGAAAGCCTGGTACTTGACGGGATCGGTCAGCAGCTGGCGGTTCATGTCGGTGGCGAAGGGTCCGGGGCAGATGGCGTTGACGGTCACCCCGCTCTTCGCCCATTCGAGCGCCAGCACCCGCGTCAAGCCCAGCACCCCGGCCTTGGAAGAGGCGTAGGGGGCGCGTCCCGGCAGGGCCACGACCGACAGGATCGAGCCCAGGTTGATCACGCGGCCCCAGCCGCGCGCGCACATGGAAGCTCCCACCGCCCGCGCGCAAAGAAACGGAGCCTTCAGGTTGGTGCCGAGGACGGCGTCCCAGTCGTTCTCCAGCAGCTCCTCCGCCGCCCCGCGGATGTTGACGCCGGCGTTGTTCACCAGGATGTCGATCGCTCCCAGGCCGTTTTGCACTTCGCCCACCAGCCGCTCGACCTCCGCCGCCACCGTCACGTCGGCAGCGAAGGCCAGCGCCCGTCGCCCCGTGGCGGCCGCGATCTCGCGCGCCGCATCCTGGCACACGTCGGGCGTTCGGCCGGCGACGGCCACGTCGGCGCCCGCCTCGGCGAGCGCCTGGGCGATCACCCGGCCGAGGCCACGGCCTCCGCCGGTGACGAGCGCGCGGCGACCATCGAGGCGGAATTGGTCGAGCACGGTCATGGCTACAGACCGAGCCTGTCGCGGGCGAACGCCGTCGAGAGGCGCACGTTCTCGTCTTCCTGCGCCTGCATCGCCTCGAGGCTCGCACCCGAGACGCGCGGCAACGGCTCGACCCGCGCCCGCGCCAGGACTCGCTTCTCGAACGCAGAGATCCGCGCCTCGTCCCGCCCACCGAAGCTCGCCCAATAGCCGTCGTCGCGGTACGGGACCTTGAGCGGGTCGCGCGTGATCATCTCCAGGCACAGCGGGACCTCGGGGCGCTCGGCGCGCAGGATCTCGATCATCTGCGCCAGCGGACAGATGCCGGTGCCCAGGGGCACCTCAGAGAGCTCGAAACCAAGCTCGTACGGTCTGAGCGCCATGTCCTTGAGATGCGTGGTGACCGCATGCGGCGCCAGCGCCCGGGCCGTGTCCAGGGGATCTTCGAGCAGCGCCACGTTGTTGCCGAAGTCGACGCAGGCCCCGAGGTAGGGGCTGCCCACGGAGCGGATCAGTTCGACGAGCTCTTCGGCGCGCCAGTCCTTGTGGTTCTCGATCCCTACCTCGAGCCGATGCCGGTCGAGCGCGGCTTTCGCCCGCGGGAGCACGCGCCGCCAGTGCTCGGCGAAGTCGCGCCAGGCGGCCATGGTCTTGAAATCCTCGTAGCGACGGCCGTGGAGCAGGGCGACGCGCAAGCGCGAGGCCCCGAGCCTGCGAGCCACGCTCGCCACCTCTGCGAAGTGCTCCGCGTCCTCGAGAGCCTTGCCGCTCACCGAAAGCTCGACGAAGAGCCCGGCTTCGTCCAGCCGCCGCTTGAGGCCGTCGAGGTACGTGCTCTCGGTGGACGCGAGCTGCGACAAGTCCAGCTGGCAGCCGTCGGCCCCGAAGGCGCGAACGAGCTCGAGGAACGGCTCCGCGGGAAGCGCGGGAGCACCCGCGCCGCGGATCAGGTCGCGCCCGCGCTGCAGCCTTACGGCGAAGGACGTGTAGGCGAGGCCGTAGCGCCCCTTGGCGGTCGTCGGAACGCCACGGGCCACGCCCGCGGCGCCCAGCGCCGCCGCACCCAGGGTGCGCAGGAAGTCGCGGCGGGGCTCAGGCACGCGGAAGCACCGCCCGCAGCTCGCGGTCCCATGGGCCGCGGTATTCCTTGGTGAGGAGTCTCGACGCCTCGGGATCGCCGACCACGTCTTGCTTCTGCTCGTCCCAGCGCAAGCTGCGGCCGAGCTTCATCGCGATGTTGGCGAGGTGGCACGGCACGCTGCTGCGGTGGCTGCTCGCGAGGTCGGAGACGGGCGTCGCGCGCGACTTGACGCAGTCGACGAAGTTGCGGACATGGGGCACGAACTGGTCGCGGACCTGGTCGTAGCCCAGCTCCTTGAGAGCCGCCGTGCGCGCGGGCGGCGCGGCCGGCGCCGGCCGCGGCTCGCCGAAGCGCGGGATCTGATCTTCGGGCGAAACCAGGAGCTCCGGCACGACCTCGAAGCCGGCGCGGCTGAGCGTGAGCATTCCGCGCGTGCCGAAGAACTCGAGACCGTCCTGCCCCGCTGCCGCCACCTCGCGGTTCGACCAGCTGGCGATGAAGCCCGGATACTCGAAGAGCGCCTCGAACACGTCGGGCGTCTCGCCGATCCCCTGCAGCGAGTAGCGGCCGCCCATGGCCGTTACCCGCAGCGGCGTCCGGTCCATGACCCACTGCACGATGTCGATGTGGTGCGCCAGCAGGTTCGTGGTCTGCCCGCCCGAGTAGTCCCAGAACCAGCGGAAGTGGTAGAGGCAGCGCTTCGCGTCGAACGGGACGAAAGGCGCCGGCCCCAGCCACATGTCCCAGTCGGACGGCGCCAGCGGCTCGCCGATCGGCTGGCTGAACCCAGGCAGGATGTTCCGAAAGGCACTCATGCGCACGCTGCGGACGTCTCCGATGTGTCCGTCTCGCACCAGGGCGGCGCAGCGCTGGTAGTGCCGGCCCGAGCGCTGCTGGGTCCCGACCTGCACCACGCGCCGATGTGCCGTCGCCGCCTGCTGCATCCACTCGCCCTCGCGCACGGCGTGGGTGAGCGGCTTCTCGACATACACGTCCTTGGCGGCGGCACAGGCGAGGATGGTCATGAGCGCGTGCCAGTGGTCGGGGGTCGAGACGACCACGGCGTCGACGTCCTGCCGGTCGAGCAGCTTCCGGAAGTCCTTGTAGCGCGCGGGAGCGTTGCCCGCGGCGGCCACGGCTTCTTCGAGTCGCGCGTCGGAGACCTCCGAGACGGCCGCGATCTCGACGTCGGGCTGCGCCTTGAAGTCCAGCAGGTGGCGCTTGCCGATGAGACCGTGCCCGATCAGCCCCACCCGGACGCGGTCGTTTGCGCCCAGCACGCGCCGGAGCGAGGCTGAGCTCAGCAGGCTCGCGCCTGCGACCGTCTTGAGGACCGTCCGGCGATGCGGCATGGATGCCCCCCGGGGAGTCGCGCGAATTCTGGTCCATCCGTCGCCACCGGGGCAAGCTCGGTCCGCGCGTCACACCCATTCGGGGAAGCTGCCCTCGGCACGGAGCGATTCGAAGCGCGTTTTGAGGGCGGCAAGGAACGCGTCCTTTTCGCTCACAGGATCGAACGGCTCCCCGACGAACACGTCGCAGAAGAACGGCACCGGCAGGAACGCGCCCTTCGGCAGCGCCTTGCCGAGCCCGTGCAGGAACACGGGCACGACCTTCACCCCGGGATGGCGCCGCGACAGGTGGAAGATGCCGCTCTTCATCTCCTGGAAGCGCTCCGGCTCGCCGCGGGTGCCCTCGGGAAAGAAGATCACGATGCTGGAGGCGTCGAGCGCGGCCGAGACGGCGGCGAGCGGATCCTCAGAAGCCGCGCGCCCGACTCGCGTCACCGGGATGATTCCGATCAGCTTCTGCGAGAACCACGCGAGCGGCCCGCTCTTCAGGAAATAGTCGGCGGCGGCCACGGGGCGGACGCGGTCGAGCAGGCGGGCTGGAAAAAGCGACATCAACACCAAGGTGTCGAGGTGGCTGTTGTGGTTGGCCACGACCAGCGCCGGGCCGCTTTGCGGCAGCCGCTCCGCGTGGCGCACGTTGAAGCCGGTCACGACGAGCAGGAACGGGCGCACCACGAGCGCAAAGAAGGCTCGTTTCAGAGAGAAGCGCATGGGACGAAACGGGCGGGATCGGGCCGCAAGAGTTGGAACGTCACTAGAAATGCAGATAGCGCAGGAAGTGGAAGAAGAGCGGCGCCGTGAAGGTCAGGCTGTTCACGCGGTCGAGGACGCCGCCGTGGCCAGGGATGCTCGAGCCCGAGTCCTTGACGCCAATGTCGCGTTTGATCGCGGACACGGACACGTCTCCCAGGAACCCGGCGAGCGGCAGGAAGAAACCGGCGACGAGCGACTCGTTGCGCGTCAGCGGAGTGAGCTCGGGCGCGAGAAAGTAGACGAGCACGAAGCTCGTGGCCATGCCGCCGAGCAGCCCCTCGTAGGTCTTGTTCGGGCTGACGCTCGGCATCACCTTGTGGCGGCCGAAGAGCTTGCCCCAGGTGTACTGCGCCACGTCGTTGAACTGCGTGACGAGGACCAGGAACAGCACCAGGCTCGCGCCGGCGGCGCCGCCCTGCTCCGGGAGCTGCAGCAGGTAGGCGATGTGGCTGAGCGTGAAGACCGTCGTCATCAGCCCCCAGTGGATCGTACCCGCGGCGCGCAGGAAGCCCTCGGTCTGGCCGTGAAGCACCATGCGCACGGGGATCAGGATGAACATGTAGACGGGAATGAAGATGATGAACATCCCGTACCAGTCGATCCACACCCACGCGTACTGCAGCGGTACGGCCAGGTAGACCCACAGCAGCACCCCGCGATCCGCCCGACGCGTGGGAATCAGCGACAGGTACTCCTTGAGGGCCAGGAAGCTCAGGAACGCCAGGAACACGAGCGAAACGGCGCGGCTCAGCAGGATCGCCAACATGAAGACACCGGCCATCAACCACCAGGAGCGGATGCGAGCGTTGAGCTCGCTCCAGTCCTTTTCGGGCCTGGCCCGCGCCAGCAAGGCTCCGAGCAGCGTGGCGGCCGCCAGCAGGCCGAGGATGCCGACGAAGACGTACAGCAGCGGTCCGCGCGGAACGCGCTCGAGCACTTCGCTCACCGGCCGGCCTCCTCGAGAGCGCGTGCCGCGCGGTTCCACACGGTCACGAGCAGCAGCACGAGGACCGCGCCCTGGATCGCCACCAGCCACGTCCCCGGCTTCACGCCCAACCCCAGCAGCAGGGCCAAGAGGCCGAACACGAAGGCGCGGTCGCTCTTCCCCATCGGTCCGTCGTAACGCCGGCTCGCACCGATCGTAGGTCCGAGCACACCCGCCATCTCGCTGAGGGCAGCGAGCACGACGATGCCGACGGCAAGGCGGGCGTCAAAGCCGGCGACGAGTGCGAGCGGCAGGTAGAGCGCCGTGTCGGAGACGACGTCGCCGAGCTCGTTGAGCAGCCCCCCGAGCTTGGACTTCTGACCGTGCTCACGGGCCAGCATGCCGTCGATCGCATTCAGCGCCATGCGGGCGAAGAGCACGGCTGGCAGCAGCAGCAGCGCCGCGCGTGAACCAGGCCGGAACGCCAGCGCGGCTCCGGCGAGGAGCGACAAGAGCGCTGCCCCGAGCGTCACCGCGTTCGCCGTGACCCCGGCGCCGGCCAGCGCTCGCGTGAGCGGCCGCAGCAGGCCCTGGAACGCGGGCTTCAGATCGTAGATCGAAGCCATCGCTCAGCCGGTCCGAGCGTCCATGGGCGTGCACGAGGCTAGTCTCGGGCGACGCCCCCGGTCAAACGCACGGCCGGGACTCGCCGAACGCGGGGCTCCGACCCTGGGCGCGTCCGGGTGCTTCCCGGCATATCCTCGCGACATCTCAACCACATCCAGCGGTCCGGCGAGCTCGGGCTCGCCGCGAGCCGCTCGCCCAAGGAGGCTTATCGTGAGCCAGGAAACCAATCGGATCGGGAAGCTGATCTTCGTACCGGCCGTGATCACGCTCGCCGTCACAATGCTGCGCCTCGTTGGCGAGCTACAGGGTTGGTCGCCGCGGCTCTTCAATCGCGAGCCCGGTGGCCCTGGCGCACTCGTCGGGATCGCGTGGCTCGTCCCTGTCTTCGGCGCCTGGCTCGGCTGGAAGCTCGCCCGCGCCGGGTCGGGACCCTCGGGCATCGGTCGCGCGACGGGGCTCACGCTGCTCGGGCTCGCCGTGGTGCCGCTCGCCGGCTTCCTCGCCGCAACGGCAGGCGTCCCGCAGCAGAGCCTCACGACGCTCGGGATCTTCGTGGTCGCCGCGATCGTCGGCGTCGCGATCGCCATGCAGGCCTGGCCCGCGCTCGGCCGCACGCTCCTCGGCTACGGCTTCGCGGCACGCGTCCCGGTGGCGGTGGTGATGCTTTTGGCCATGCTCGGCAACTGGGGCACCCACTACGACGTGGCGCCGCCCGACTTCCCCGCCATGAGCACGCTCGCCAAGTGGTTCACGATCGGGCTGGTGCCGCAGCTCACGATCTGGATCTGGTACACGATCGTGTTCGGCGGTCTCTTCGGCATCGCCGCGGCGGCGATCGCCCGCCGCCAACCCGCTCCAGCGGTGGCCTGAGCCCCGTCGCCAATAGGCCGCTTGCGTACCGTCGATGCGAGCCGGAAGCACGGAACGATCGGAACGCCAGCCTCGTCGCTTCCTTCGACAGGTCGGGGCGAGGTGATCTATGAATTCGATGCTGTTGTTGCTGCTGCTGGCCAACCTGGCCACGCCGCAGGACCAGGCCGCGAGCCCGGTGACGCGCTCGGTCACGATCGGGGTGTACACGAAGAAGGCCGAGCCGGTGAGCGACCTCAAGCCCGAGGAGGTCGTGGTCAGCGAGGGCGGGCGCAAGCCTGTCATCCTGGGCCTCGAGCCGGATCGCCGGCCGCTCGAGGTGGCGATCGTGATCGATTCGAGCGCGGCGATGGTGTCCACCTACCGCAGCGACCTCGTCGCGGCGCTCGTCGGTCTCTGGAAGAGCCTGCCGCCCGAGACAAAAGTCGCCGTGTGGACGAGCGGCCCGCCGTCCAAGGTGGTGGACTTCGGGACGGCCCTCGCCGCCGCCGAGCCTCGGCTCCAGTCGGTCGCTCCCGCCGGCAAGAACTACGCTTTCGACGCGATCCTCGACGCGAGCCGTGAGCTTGCCCGGCGCCCGGGCGAGCGGCGCGTGCTCGTCTACGTGGGCGGCGGCGACATCGAAGCGACGCGCACGAGGACGTCCGAGGCCACCCAGGCGCTCGGGCAGGCATTGGCGACTCCCTTGATCGTGCTGGTCCTGCCTGGGGGCGCCGCCGCTCCCCTCGGTGGCCCCACCTCAGGCGTCAGCCTCTCCTTCGACTTGCAGGAGTACTTCGAGCGGATGGCCGCAAACTACGGCGGCGCCTGTTGGGTCGTGCTCTCGACGCAGGCGGCGATGAAGTCGCTACAGGAGGCCGCCGCCGGCCTCGTCTCGTCGTATCGCGTGCGTTACGAAAGCACGGCGGGCGAGGCCGCGGCACCGAAAGTGGAGGTCCGCCGCAAGGGCGTCAAGCTGCAGGTCGGGCGGACGCAGATCGAATCGGTGAAGCGGGACTGACCGACGCCCGTCAGCCCGCCGCGACGAGCGACCAGGGACGGCTGAGGTAGTCCGTCAGCAGCAGGAACAGCAGGATCACGAAAAAAGCCAGGCTCGAAGCGATCACGATGCCGGTGAGCTTCGGGCTATAGCGGGCGTGCATGAAGTAGAGCACGACGAGCGTCGCCTTGGTGATGGCGACGCCGAGCGCCACCACCAGGTTGAAGGGGCCAAAGTCGTGGCCCGCCACCTGGACGGTGATCACCGTCAACGCACTGAGCGCCAGGAACACCGCCAGGTACACCTTCCAGGAGACGACGTGCGAGCTCATCAGTGCGATCCGATCAGGTAGAGCAGCGGGAACAGGAAGATCCAGACGATGTCGACGAAGTGCCAGTAGAGTCCGACGAGCTCGACCGGCGTGTGGTACTCCGGGCTGTAACGGCTCCGCCACGCGGCGCGCGCGATCACGAGCAGGATCGGGATGCCGATGATCATGTGCAGCGCGTGGAGCCCCGTCATCGCGAAGTAGAGCGAGAAGAAGATCTGCGCATGGCCGGCCGCCGGGCCTCCGAGGTGGAGCGCCGACGCGTCGAAGCGCGCTCCGGGCACGAGACAGCCCGTGTGGGCACCGTCGCCGAAGCAGGGCCGGATCTTCTCGCCGTACTCGAAGTACTTGACGCCCAGGAACACCGAGCCGAGCAGGATCGTCGCGAGGATGAAGCCGGTGACGCGCCGCCCCTTGCCGATCGCCGCCGAGTAGACGCCCATCGCCATCGTCAGGCTCGAGGCGATCAGCACCAGCGTGTTGAAGAACCCGATCTTCCAGCTCAAGTGGTGGCTGCCCGCGGAAAAGGCTTCCGGATACGCCGTGCGGTAGACGGTATATGCGGCGAACAGCCCGCCGAAGAACAGCACCTCCTGCGCGATGAACACCCACATTCCGAGCGAGGAGGCCTCGCGCTGCTGCTCCAGGCTCGTGAAGTGGTGCTGGAGCGCTGGGTGGTGCGTTGCGTGAGCCTGGGCGCCCAGCTCAGACACGGGGGGCCTCCTTGGGCGGGCTCGCGTAGTCGTAAGGCTCCTCGTCAACCGTCGGGATCTCGTCGAAGTTGTGCGTCAAGGGCGGCGACTGCGTCGTCCACTCGAGACCCTTGGCGCCCCACGGGTTGTCGCCCGCGGGCTCGCCGCGAAAGACCGAGTGGGTGAGGTACGAGAACGGGAACAGGTAGCCGAAGCCCAGAATCGTCGCGCCGGCCGTCGACAGCACGTTCAGGATCTGGAACTCCTCGGGGTAGGCGTGGTAGCGGCGCGGCATGCCGAGGTAGCCGAGCACGAACTGCGGGAAGAAGGTGAGGTTGAAGCCGACGAACACCAAAAGCGAGGAGACCTTGCCCCACGCCTCGAGGTACTTGCGGCCCGTGATCTTGGGCCACCAGAAATGGAGCCCGCCCAGGTAGCCCATGATCGCGCCGCCCACCATGATGTAGTGGAAGTGCGCGACCACGAAGTAGGTGTCGGTCAGGTGCACGTCGAGCCCGAGGTTCCCCAGGAACAGCCCGGTGAGCCCGCCGATCAGGAACAGACCGATGAAGCAGAACACGTAGATCATCGGTGTGTCCCACTGCACCGAGCCCTTGTAGAGCGTCGCAGTCCAGTTGAAGGTCTTGATCGCGGAGGGCACGGCCACCAGGTACGTGAGCGCCGAGAACACCATCGCCGAGTAGACGGCCATCCCGCTCACGAACATATGATGGGCCCAGACCAGAAAGCCGATCACGGCGATCGCAAGGCTCGACATCGCGATGAAGTTGTAGCCGAAGATGCGCTTGCGCGAGAAGCAGGTGACGATCTCGCTGATCACACCCATCGAGGGCAGGATCATGATGTACACGGCGGGGTGCGAGTAGAACCAGAAGAGATGCTGGAACAGGATCGGGTCGCCGCCCCGGTTCGGGTCGAAGAAGCCGAAGTGGAAGATCCGCTCGAGCGCCACCAGCAGCAGCGTGATCGCGATCACCGGCGTCCCCAGGATCTGGATGATCGAGGTCGCATAGTGGGCCCACACGAACAGCGGCAGCCGGAACCAGGTGAGCCCGGGCGCCCGCATCTTGTGGATCGTCACCACGAAGTTGAGGCCGGTCAGGATCGAGGAGAAGCCGGCGATGAAGATGCCGATCGCGGCGAGCTCCACGTTGCTCTCGGCGAAGACGGTGCTGTAGGGCGTGTAGAAGGTCCAGCCGGTCTCGAGCCCCCCGCTGAGCAGCGCCCACATCGTGAGCGCGGCGCCGATCACGTAGATGTACCAGGAGAGCAGGTTGATGCGCGGGAAGGCCAGGTCCTTCGCCCCGATCATGAGCGGGATCAGGAAGTTCCCGAGCGTCGCGGGGATCGACGGGATCAGGAAGAAGAAGACCATCACGACGCCGTGGCCGGTGAAGGCCTTGT
>Ga0114129_10015525_pt1 | contig 10829 bp, 8 predicted proteins | sample RhiMetdeltSRZDD1_FD_80071 | JGI IMG/M metagenome (GOLD analysis project Ga0114129, IMG submission 80071) | Populus rhizosphere microbial communities from Tennessee, USA - Rhizosphere MetaG P. deltoides SRZDD1 (version 2) (version 2) | ecosystem: Host-associated > Plants > Roots > Rhizosphere >... | reverse complement strand
TCTTCACTCTTAGCGTTCCGGCGCACGCGGCACAGAGGGAATTGCAAAAATTAACGGTTGGCTACACTCCGGTTTCGGGAGCAGCGCTGCCGTTTTTTGTCGCTATCGAAGAAAAGCTTTTTCAAAAACACGGCCTCGAGATTTCTCCCGTATTCATGGGCGGCTCCCCGCTGATCAATTCGGCGATACTCGCCGGTGAATTTCCCATCGGTTACACGGGGGGCGGCGCGGTCCTCCCAAGCCGTCTCAGCGGCAGCGACCTGATCGTGATCGGATCGCCGTTGCCGGTTCTGACCATCGATGCTTGGGCAAGACCGGAGATCAGATCGGTCGGCGATCTTAAAGGCAAGAGAATCGGTATCACTCGTTTCGGCGCATCGACGCATTTCGCCGGGCTCGCGATGTTGGATTCCGCGGGGATCAAATCCAACGAAGTTGTTTTTATCCAAAACGGCGGCGTCGGCGAGTCACTGGCTGCGTTGTTGGGTGGACGGGTGGACGTGACCATGGTCGGATATCCTTTTGGCCTGAACGCTAAGAACGCGGGCTTCCACCTTCTCTTTCGTCCTTCCCAAACCGAATACGGTCTTTTCCCCACGGCTGTGATCGCAGCGCGAGAGTCGTGGTTAAAGGATATCAAGAACCGCAGGACGGCGATGGACTTTTTACGCGCGCTCACCGAAGGACTACAGCTTGTTCGGGAAAACGCAGGAGCGACGAAGAAGGCGCTCAGAAAATTTACCCGAGTCGAAGATGAAGCGGTTTTGCAAGGCAGTTTTGAATTTTATCGGGAAGCTTTCCCCAACACCCTCAGGACACCGGAGAAGGCGATGGCTAACGCGCTGAAGTTTGTCGATCATCCCAAGGCCAAGCAGGCCGACGTAAAGCAGTCCTTCGACAACAGTTTGGTCGACGAGGCGATCAGATGATTTTGGATTTGCGATTTTCGATTACGGAGAAAAACAAATGCGCAACACATTTCGAATTTGGTTTAGTTTCTCTCGCCCCGACAATCGAAAATCTAAAACCTGTACTGAGATACGTCGAAGTATCCAAAATCAAAAATTGGCGGGGATTGTCGCCATCAGCGTCGCATTCGCGATGTGCGGGGCTGTGGCTCAGGCGCAGCAGCCGAAGAAAGTCCCGCTGATAGGGTATTTATCGTCGAGCGACCCCATTACTGAGTCCACCCGTTCCGAAGGAATTCGCCAAGCGCTGCATGACCTTGGCTACGTGGAAGGACAGAACATCGCCTTCGAGTACCGATATGCGGAGGGGAAACTCGATCGGTTCCCTGAGATTGCGGCCGAGCTGGTGCGTTTCAAGGTTGATATCATCGTGGTAGCAGGAGGGAACACGCTAATCCGGGCGGCCAAGAATGCGACCAAGACGATTTCCATCGTTATGGCGGGAGCTGCGCCTGATCCTGTCGAGGCAGGCTTCGTTGATAGCCTTGCCCGTCCCGGCGGCAACGTCACCGGCCTTGCTCTCCTCTTCAACGAACTAGCCGGGAAGCGCTTGGAGCTGCTCAAAGAAGCCGTTCCAAAACTTGCCCGTGTCGCGGTTCTTCACGATCCGGCTCTTCCGCCCAACATACTGGAGCTGAAAGAGGTTCAGGCTGCCGCGTCAGCGCTGGGGTTGACTATTCAGCCTTGGGAGATACGACGCGCGGGTGATTTCGACAGGGTTTTTACCGCGATGGCTAAGCAGCGCCCGGATGGAGTCTATGTAATCTCAGGTCGGATAGTGACTTCTAACCGAAAACAGATCGTCGGCTTTGCGTTAAAGAGTCGGTTACCATCGGTGTACCCCCAAAGAGAATATGTAGATGCCGGTGGGCTCATGTACTACGGGGCGGACATCGCGGACAGCTACCGGCGCGTCGCATATTTCGTGGACAGGATTGTGAAGGGAGCAAAGCCCGCCGATCTGCCGGTAGAGCAGCCGAAAAAGTTCGAGCTGGTGATAAATCTCAAGACTGCGAAGCAGATCGGCGTGATCATTCCGCAGAGGGTGTTGGGGCGGGCGGACAAAGTAATTCGATAGGCGAGCGACAGCTGGATATTGCTGAAAGCGGAATGTTGGAAACACGAACGTGAAGTAGCGCTGTTGCCGACTTCAAATATATTCGGACAGTACCAGCACTTCGATTCCGTCTACGTTTTTCAGGCGTTTGTCGTTCGTAATGAACAGCGTGGCTTCACCTTGAATCGCGGCGGCCATCTGCAGAGCGTCGGGCAGGCGGATGGCATGACGAGCCCGGACCAGTGCCGCGACTTCGGCCAACTTCTCGTCGATGGCGACCATGGAAAGGGTCGAGAATGTCTTTAACGTGAACTTGATCTCGTCGACGAGAGTGAAATTTTTGTCGGCAAGCGGTTTGGTGAGAATTTCTGCGAGAGTGATAGTGGACGTCACAGCGGCCAAGACATGACGTTCCAATCGATCAAATACTGGATGGAGGAGATCGGCATAGGGCGTTACGTCCTCGATGAAATAGATCAACGGCGCGGTATCGACCCCGACGACTCTGTGCTTTTCAATGGACCGGCGAAACTTAAGTGCGTTCCCATTCATCGCGCAGTTTTTCGAGGTAGGCGTCGATCTTGGTTTTGCTTCCCCAGGTCCCTTTGCCGATACCGCGCAAGCGGCTGGCTGAGCTTTTGGGCTTTGGTCGCAGAACGATCTTGTTTCCCTCTACGGCCGCGGCCAGCTGGTCTCCGGGCTTTAGTCCCAAGCTTTTGCGGATGTTTTTGGAGATAACGATTTGCGACTTTTGATTCAATGTTAATACGTTTTCCATAATCGTAACCCATTACGTTGATTTAGGCTAAATATAGCACTAGTGGGTGAAAAACGTCAATTGACAAAACGACCAATAGAATTGGCCGGACGATCCCGCTCAATGTCCATTGTGCCGACGGATAGAGTAACTCGGAGAGTTTTCGGATTTGATTGTATGACTGCATGGGTGTCATGAATAGGATCTTGGCCAATGGCCAAAAAAATACCGACAGGAGGGAAGTGTATGATCCGGCTCAAAGCGCTTGGCACGATGCTGTGTTTCGTGGAAATCTTTTTGTCGATGACTTCCTCCGTAGGGGCGGCTCAAGGTGTTATTTACAAAGCTCCTGACGCCGCCGGGGTCTATTGCCATTTGAAATTCCCGACGATTCGGGAAGATACGCTTTTTTCAGATCGTCCGGAGTTGAAGGATCCAAGCGACGGCGATATCCGCGACTTCTACGGGCCTTGCGGTTACGATCCGTTGAGTAGAGAAGAAGTTCTGCGACAGCGAGCGGATCTGATTCGCGAGCGGCGCCGGCGTTATGGCAGTGACTGAGTAGAAAGCCACACAGAGCGCGATCGTGCTGGTGCGCTGATCGAGCTACCGGATCTCTAACACCGGTTCGTGTCGGAGTGAGATCGTGGATTTTTAGTATTCTGTATGCAGATTTGCTTGCTCTCTTGACCGAAGTTCAGCAGATCTTTACTATCGCGTGCACGCGGATTTTCCGATTCCAATCTACTAATAGATCCGCATCGGCTTGAGGAGACAATAGTCATGACGCGATTTGCAACCCCCTTTTTTCTTACTGCACTTTTGTGTTTAGTCGTGCCCGGTGCCGACGCCGCTGAGAAGCTCATCGCGGACTACGGCGGACACGCGGGTTTTCAAAGCGCGACCTGGGTCGGCAGAGATTTGCGCATCTTTGAAAAGCACGGCCTGGACGTGGAAATCGTGATGATTACCGGTGCCGCGCGCTCCGTCGCGGCGCTGCTGGGAAATAGCACTCATTTCTCAACCGGATCGGCGACCGGTCCCTTGGCGGCCGCGGTCAGAGGATCCGACATAAAGGTCATCGCGGCATCCTACAACAAGTTTCCTTACGCCTTCGTCGCCAAACCCGAGATCCGCAGTCCCAAAGATCTTCGCGGCAAGAGAGTAAACATCCTCAACTACGGTGGCTCCAACGATCTCGCGCTGCAGTTGGCGCTCAAAGAGTGGGGCATGAAGCTTTCGGATGTTCAGGTGATTATCGGCGGCGATGCCCCGACGCGTATGGGCGGGCTCATGTCTGGACGCATCGATGCGACGATTCTCTCGCCGCCGCATTTAACCATAGTGACCAAAGCGGGCTATCGCATTCTGGCGGACATGGGGGACATGAGCGCCAACTTCACACAGTCTTCACTGTACGTAAAAGGCAGCTCGCTCCGAGACAATCGCGATCGGGTGAAGCGTTTCTTGCGCGGCTACGCCGAAGCGATTCACGTCATCAAGACGGACCGCAACCGAACGATGAAGGTCTTCGCCAACCGCATGCGCATCGACGATCCGGAAACCGTCAGGACGACCTACGAATATTTTGCGCCGCGATTCTCCTTTCCGCCGCGCGTAAATCTGGACGGTGTGCGCGACACGATCAATTTTTACGCCGAGCAGAACCCCGATTTCAAAAATCGCAAGCCGGAAGAGTTTGTCGATCACTCCTTGATGGACGAATTGGAGAAGGAAGGGTTTTTTAAGAAGCTGGGGCAGTGAGTGAAACTGCCCAGCATCGACGTACACAAATCTCCCCTTCCCCTCTTTTTTAAAGAGGGGTAATACAACCGAACCGCCGAATGCGGACTTTGGCTGTGGGAGATCTCCCCCTTTGGCAAAGGGGGATTAAGGGGGATTTGCTTCTACGGCTCGAAAGATCTCTTCGGCTACGGATTCGAGTTCCAACAAGACCTGCCGATCGTCGAAGCGCAATACTCGTACGCCAATTTGGTTGAAGTACGCCGTGCGGTGTTTGTCGTGTTCGACTTGTGCAGGCTCGAGGTGTTGTGAACCATCTATTTCCACAATCAGTTGCACAGCGGGCGCGTAGAAATCGGCGATGTAGTTACCGATTGGTTTTTGTCTGTAGAACTGTATGCCTAGGATTTGCTTTCGGCGCAGGCGAGCCCAAAGGCGCTGCTCCGCATCGGTTAGGTTTGCTCGCAGTGAACGGGCTCTCCCTTTGAGTCGTGGATCGTAGCGAAGCATGCCCACGGATTATTTGATCTTCAACTCGGCCTGCGCCTTCTTGGCGAAGCTCCAGTCGAAGATATCGGCCATGGTCTTGTCGTCTTTGGATTTGCGCGTGTCGCGCACCAACTGAACGACGTTTTTCATGGTGTCTTCGGAGGCCATGCCGTCGCGGCTGAAAAGACCGACCATGTCTTTGTAAATACTTTCGCGCACGTCCGCTTCTTTGATCCCCCATTTGGTTTCCACAAAGGAGAGAATCTCCGGTTTGCGGGTGCGAATGTAATCAGTAGCCTTCAACACCGCCTTGATCATCTTGACGATCTCGTCGGGTTTTTCTTTCATTCTCTGCGTGTGCACGGCGAGTCCGCCGAGGGGGATGTTCATGATCTCGTTGAAGGACATCAATTGATTAAAGCCGCGCTTGGTGGCGAAGTTGCTAAACGGCGGCACCAACATGGCGGCCTGCACGGCGCCGCTTTCCATGGCGGCGAAGCGTGTCGCGCTGCCGCCGATCTGCAGAAAAGTCACGTCCTTTTCAGGGTTCATCCCGTGCTTGCGCAGGATCATGATCGCTTCACTGTGCGGCGTGCCGCCAAAACTGCTGATGCCGAAGTTTTTCCCTTTGAGGTCTTCGACTCGTTTGATATTCGGGCTCGTCACCAGGTAGTGATCCGACCCGTCCATGGCGGACATCACGATGCGCACGGGCAAACCCGTGAGCGCCGCGCCGACGAAGTTGGAAAACGTGCCGCCGTAGTCGACGTTGCGCGCAACCACGCCGTTCACCACGACCTGATTTTGCATGATCACGACGATCGCATTGAGACCTTCCGCTTTGAAAAATCCCTTTTCTTCGGCGATGACGAAGGGCAAGGAAGTGCTGCCATTGCGGGTGGTGAGGCCCAGGGTGATCTTTTCTTGAGCGGATGAAAATTGGACCGATAAGACAAAGGGAACCCATAACAGGAATAGAGGGTTTCGCAGGCGTGGCATACTCATGAAACTTTCCCGTTCGGTGACGATGGTTGCCGGTTAGCGGCTCTTCAGACGTTCCGCGTCGATGCGCGTGTCCCACAGCACGGCGTCGCCGCCCAGCGTCGGGCTGAACATGTCGACTTGCAGCTGCGTGGCGCAGCCGGGGCAAGTGTAAATATGATACTCGCCGATGTATGGCTCGCCGGACGGGAGCGGCGGCATCACTTCACTCAAGTGCGTGACGCGATGAAGCGCGTAGAGTTTGTAGTTCTCTGCGGCGTTGCAGAGCAGATGACCGCAGCGCGCGCAGCGGATCACCTTTTGTTTGCCGTCTGTCGAGATCTCCAAAGCGGCGTGAAATTTGAGCAGCCGGCGCCAGCCGTTTTGCTGCCGGGCTGAAACGCTGCTGGTTTTTCCGGAAACCGGTTGCGCATCGCGCCTTCGCTGGTCGCGAATTTCGCTGCGGCGCGCTTCCGTCGCCGGGCCATCGATCGCTTTTCCATCTGCGGAGAGAATCACCCCGTAGATCCGTTCGGCGATTGCTCGACTCAGCCAGCCGCGGCCAAAATCCTTCAGCACCGCCTGGGGGTCACGGTCGATTGGATCGCCGAAGCCGCCGCCGCCGGCAACGTAGTCGACGAGCAAGCTTCCTTCCGGTAACGAAACTCGTTCCGGCACGCCCTCCGGTAGAAATGATTTTCCCCACTGGCCCGCGCGCATGGTGTGACCGGTCGGGTGCTCGCCGTTTTTAACTCTGGCGAGGACCTCCAATCCAGCTTCAACCATGACGCGTGTCGCACCGATACCGGTCGGAAAGCCGCCAGCCAAGCCGAAGCCGCCTTGCGCTACGCCGCCATAGGGTTTGTAGTCGACGCTGCAATCCTTCGAGCCGTAGATCAGATAGATGCGATAGCTGCCGAGGCCGCCGCGGTGTTGGCCGAAGCCGCTGCCGTCGGGATTGTGCGAACGCGTAAAATAGAGAAAGGGATATTGCATCTCGATGCGCTCGACGTCGGTGATGCCCGCCGAGGGAATATTCATGTGGCCGCCGGTATTGACGCCGTCGCGGTGCGGCGCGGCGCCCATGCCGGCGCCGTGAATATCATAGAGGCCCTGAGCGACGGCGATACCTTCGCGGGTGTGGCCGCCGTAGAAATAGCCGGGACCGCCGACGAATTCCAAATTTCCCGTCGTCGACGCATTGACGTCGTCGTAGCGTCCCGAGGCATAGATCATCTTTGCCACGGCTTCACAGACGGTGGAGACGAGCACGTTGCCGATGCGCGGTCCTGCGCCACAGGCCGCGGGATATTTACAATTGAGGATGCTGCCTTCAGGCACGTGAATTTTCACCGGGCGCATCTTGCCGTCGCTCCAGGGCACGTCCCAGAAAAGTGTATTCGTGAGCGCAAGCGCAAGGTGCGCGATCGTGCTGGGCAAGGTGGAGTTGTGATCGGTGTCGGTTTGCGGACTGGTGCCGGTGAAATCGAAGTGCAGCTCGTCGCCTTTCTTGGTCATCGTGCAGTAGAGCTGCTGCGCCACCGATTTGCGCGTCTTGCGATCGAGCGTGGTGACGTACTGGCGGGTAATCCAGGTGCCGTCAGGCATGGAGCGCAGCTTGGCGCGCGATTTGGCCTCAGAATCTTCGATCATTTTCTCGCCGGCGCGCTGAACGAATTCGAGACCGAACTTATCCACCAGGCCGAGATAGCGCTTAGCGCAGATGTTGTTGCCGGCGATCATCGCTTTCACATCGAGACCGACATACTGCGGGTCGCGGCACATGCCGGTCAAAGTTTGAAACACATCTTCGCGAAACTCGTCTTTTTCGACAATCTTGAGACCCGGCACACAAATGCCTTCGTGGAATATTTCCTGAGCCGCGCCGCGCAACAGTCCGCCGGTGTCGGCCGTGTGCGTGCTGGTCGCCGTCCAGGCGATCAACTCGCCGCGATAAAAAATCGGCTTGACGATCATCATGTCATAGGTGTGCGAGCCGGCGACGTAGGGATCGTTGAAGAAAAATTGATCACCGTCGAAAAAGCCCGGCGACTTTTCGAACCGGCGCATCAAGTCTCTGATGGCGTCTGAGGTCGCCGCGGCAAAGCGCAGATGGCCGGAGCAGGCCAGCACCATGGTGCCTTTCTCGTCGTAAAACGAGCTCATGCACTCGCCGCCTTGGGACACGATCGGTGAGGCGGTGACCCGTTGCAGCGTCATGCGCCCTTCTTCGCCGATGGCCCACAAGCGATGGAGATACATTTCATAGCGGATGGGATCGATTTGTTTGGTTTTACGCTTCATTTTTTGGTTGTTCCCTCTAGGAGGACGAAGGTTCTTGTCCGTCTCGGCGAGTTGACAAACCCGCCCGCAAACTTCATCGCTTCTCTATGGTTGGCGTTTTCGTTAACTCGTCCAACAACGATGTATCGACGAAATCTTTCGGTTGCGCCTGCTTGGCTTTCGGATCTTTGTCGGCGAGAAAATCCAGCGCTGCTTGGATGCCTTCGAGCGTCGGATAGGGCAGCGGGCGAAAGAGCGGCAAGCCGGTGTTGTAACTGTAATCCAGCACGACGTTGTCCTGGGTGCTCATGTACTTGGAAAGAGTTTTAATCGTAAACGCTTTATCGGCTTTGATGCGCTCGATGGCAGAGCGGTAGGCTCTAAGAACTTTCAGCGCGGTGGCGCGATTCTTCGCCAAATATTTTCTGCTCGTCGCCAGACTGGTGTGCTGAAACGAGATGCCGATTTGCGGCAGAAAGACGAGCTCTTTGAAGCCGGCTCTGATCGCGATCATGTTGGTCGGCGGCGACATCACGCCGCCGTGGAGCGCGCCCGAAGCCATCGCCGGCAAGATTTCCGGCACGCCGCGCATTTGCAAAATACTCACTTCGCTATCCGCCTTGATGCCCCATTTTTTTAGCGCCAGGCGCAGCGCGAAATCCGTCGCTGAGCCGAAGGTGCTGATGCCGATTTTTTTGCCGCGCAGGTCTTCCGGCTTATCGATTCCTTTGATCGTGACGATGGAGAAAAACGGTTGATTGATCAGTCCCGCGACGATCACGACATCGGCGCCGGTGAGCCCTGCAGCCACTAACGCGCCCCCGTAAATCTGCGCGAAAGGGACTTCACCACTGATAAGAGCCGACATGGTTTGGGGCCCGCCGCGAATATAGATGAGCTCCGCGGGCACGCCTTCGCGCGCGAAATAACCGCCGTCTTGAGCAACCCAGGTCGGTAGCGAAGCGACGCTCGCCGCGCCGACGGCTATACGCACGGGCTGGGCCGGGGCAACCACCGCCCCGACGAGTGTCCCCAAAAAGGCTATTGCGCAACAAAACAACTTCAGGCGCCGGAGCACCGCAAAATGTTGCATATCAATTTCTCACCGCGGGAGTGATGGAGTGTTGGAGTAATGGAGTGATGGGAACTCGGAATCGGAGCACCATACGGAAGGCAGTCCGAATACCCGATACTCCAACACTCCAGTACTCCATCACTCCGTTCTTCTTCATGGTACTTCCATCACCAAGTTCATATACGGATCGACGGTCACTCTATGTTCCGGCGGTATCAGCGTGGTGGTGAAAGGCAACTCGATGATCGCGGGCCCGCGCACCACCGCGCCGGCGGAGAGCTTTTCATAATCATAAACCGGTGTGTCGATGAACTTCCGTTGGGGCCGGGTGAAGAACACTTTTCGTTTGCCCTTGAGCGCGGTGCGCGCGTTGCCGCCGCCTTTGCGTTTCGCGCTGAGTTTCGGCTTGGCGACTTTGCCTACGGCATCGACACGGATCTCGCTGATCTCGATTCCCGCCTTGGCGTAGCCGGCGCCGACGCCATAAAGTTCTTGATACTTTTTCTCGAAGGCTGCGTGCATTTCCGTCAATCGCTTGGCGTTGAATCGGTCAAAAGTCCCCGGCATCTCGACGCCGGCGGTTTGGCGCCGGTAACGCATGGTAAAGTAGCGGCGAAACTCCACCTGGTTTGGTTTGAAGCCTTCACCAGTCATTGCCGCGGCCATTTCTTTTTCGACGGCATCCAGCCGCTGATTGATCGCGATCGGGTCGGCAGGCATGACGTACTGGCAACTCATCACGCGGGTGCGAATGACATCGGCGGAGGCCGCGCCGAAGGCGGAAAATACCGGCGAGGTGGCGAAAATATAGATTTTTTTGATGCCCAATTCCGCCGCGAAACCGGCAGCGTGCACGGGACCGGCGCCACCGAACGCGTAGATGACGAACTCTTCGGGCAAATAGCCGGTACGCACCACTTGGCGACGGATCAAATCCGACATCTTGGCATTGACGATGTCATACACGCCCGCAGCGGCTTCGTGAGTTTTTAATTGAAGCGGCTTGGCGATTTTCTCGTCAATGGCGCGAAGAGCTTTATCCTTGTTCAGACTCTTGCGTCCGCCGAGAAAATAATCCGGATCGATGATGCCCAGCGCGAGATCGCAATCGGTGACCGTAACCTGTTCGCCGCCGCCATCGTAGCAAACCGGCCCAGGGTTCGCGCCCGCGCTGCGCGGACCGACGAGGAGCCGGCGGGTCTCGGCTTCGACCTCAGCGAGGGTGCCGCCGCCGGCGCCGATCGATTCGATATCGATAATCGGTTGCAGCATGCGAAAGCGCTCGACGATCGGTTCCGCAGCGTAGCGCCAGTAGCCTTCGGTGATTAGACCGACGTCGAAGCTCGTTCCGCCCATGTCGGTGGTGATGACGTTTTTATGCTTGAGTAGGCCGGCAATATGCGCCGTGGCGATCATCCCTCCCGCCGGACCGGACTGCAGATTGGCAATGGCGCTGACGTGTTCGCGGTGCGCCAC
>Ga0114129_10015524_pt1 | contig 10829 bp, 10 predicted proteins | sample RhiMetdeltSRZDD1_FD_80071 | JGI IMG/M metagenome (GOLD analysis project Ga0114129, IMG submission 80071) | Populus rhizosphere microbial communities from Tennessee, USA - Rhizosphere MetaG P. deltoides SRZDD1 (version 2) (version 2) | ecosystem: Host-associated > Plants > Roots > Rhizosphere >... | reverse complement strand
GTGGTCGTTAAACGCGCCGCAGAACTGTGCGACAAGCAGGCCGCGGAGGCGATGGCGTGAGACATCGATCATCACCCGCGTTCCTTTGGGAAAATAGGGAGCCCCTCCAGTTCCATGATCCTCAACGCATTGGTGGTCGGGCAGGGACCCGGACGCAGTTTGTAATCGAAGGACAAGGCGCCCTGCGCGACGGTTTCTTGGAAATGCGCGTTGGTGAGCGACGGGATGTCTTTCTCCAAATCGGTCAATTCCAGGTCATGCGTGCTGACCAATCCGAGTCCGTTCCCTGTCGAGAGGATCTTGATGTAAGCCCGGCTGCCGATCAAGCGCTCACGGTTATTCGTTCCCTTGAAGATCTCATCGATGAGAAACAGCACGGGCGGCGCCCGGCGGTCCTCCACCGCGTCGAGGATCGCCTTGAGCCGCTTCACTTCCGCATAAAAAAACGACAGCCCGGCGTCAAGTGAATCGTCGATGCGAATGCAACAGGCCAGCCGGCTCCAAGACCATTCCAGACGTCCGGCGCAGACCGGCGCGCCTGCCTGCGCCAGACACAGGTTGATACCGATGGTCCGCAAAAACGTGCTCTTGCCGGACATGTTGGAGCCTGTCATCAGTAGAATTGACCCGCAACCTTCGAGCTGAAGATCGTTGACCACACGTGTGCGAGCGGGAATGAGCGGATGGCCCAGACCGGAAGCTTTCACCGCGACATCGGCGATCGGAAGCGGCCAGGCATATGACGGGTGCAGGTAGGCGAAGGTGGCGAGCGCTGACGCCGCTTCCACGTCCGCCAGCCGATCGAGCCACGTCGGAAGATGGTGCCGGATGTCTTGTTGAATCTGCTGAAGGCGACGGGTGAACCAGAGATCCCAGGGACAGAGGGCATTGACCGCCAGGTGGACGAGCGGATGGGCTTTGATGCTGATGGCGTGAAGGGTGCCGGCGGCACGCTTGAGGTAGACTGACGGAGCGGCTCGGCTATTCAAGAGCGGCGCACAGACCTCACTGAGCGCAGAGCGGCTCCGGCGCGCGTGACCTTCCACGAAACTCAAGACGGTCCCCAACCGCTCCATCTCGCCATGCAATCCGACCGCATGTTCCAGCAATTCCTCTCCTTGGTCGGTCATCAAATAGATCAGCGCGTAGGCGCCGAAGGAAAACATCCAGTAGCCGGGCAGCCAGTCGAGCAGCGCAGCCAAGCCCAGCGTCATGGTCAAGATGGCCAGGATTGCTTGAATGGCGAGGGTCAGAGTGAGTCTCGGGAATCCGATGGGATGGCTCAGCACCGCAGCCAAGCGCCGGCCATTGATCTCCTGTTCGCCAGCTAACTGCGCGTGCAAGACCAAACGATCGCGGAACAGTGAGCGCGGCGCGAGTTCCTGGATCAAACGCCGACGGATTTCCCACTCAGTTGAGGCGAGCCGCTGGATGAGCAGCCAGTCGGTCAATCGAGCGCGCCCATGGTCCGATACGGTGGTATCCAGGAGATGGAGGAGCGAATGGGGTCCGACAAGGTCAAGGTCGTTGGCATAGAGATGGGACTTCTGACGCTCGGCGCTTCGCCAGGGAATCGAGGTCCAATCCAACTGCAGCCGCGCGAGATGGACTGACTTCACGGCCTTCCAAAACCGCAGCCTGTGAATCCGCTGTTCCAGCCTGTTATGATACGCCGCGACCACGAGGAAGAAGCCGATAAAGCCGGCGAGCGTGTAATTGCCGCCGCTGTACCACGCGGATTTGTAAAGCGTGATCGTGCAAGCGAGACCGGCCAAGAATATGGCGAGGCGCCATCTGCTCAAACGGGAGCTGGCTTCCGTTCCCCGCTTGATGAGCCGATCAATTCGGGCAATCAGCCGCTGAAGTAACTCTGCTCGGCCGGTTTCTGTCATTGTTCGGTGGACGATACTGGAAGGCTCCGATGTCGTCAATGCCGGATTGGGGGCTGTCTTGCAAAGGCGCATGCGATGACTGATTGGATAGATGTTCAGGTCAAATCGACGTTCGATGCCGGTGAATTGCTGGCGAGGCTGGAAGATGCGGCCGTTCAGGGCGCCTGGCAAGATGCCGGCACCATCCATTTGTACTGGCCGACTGAGCGATGGTCGCATGACCGCTACGCCAGACTGAAACAGGTGCTGCAGGGCTTGGACGAGATGGGAAAGGCCGGACCGGGTATCTCGATCCGGCGCATCCCACATGAAGACTGGAACAGGACCTGGGCGCAATCCGTCAAGCCGTTGCGCATCGGCACTCGGATCATCATCCGACCCAGTTGGGAGACGGTGACTCTGCAGCCGGACCAGATCGAGATCGTTCTCGATCCCAAGCAGGCCTTCGGGACAGGCCGTCATGCGACGACGAGGATGTTGCTTGAATGGCTGGAAGATCTTATTCAGGGCGGTGAATCTGTTCTGGACGTCGGGACAGGCAGCAGTCTCCTGGCGATGGTCGCGCTGCGTCTCGGCGCTGCCCGCGCAGTGGGGGTCGACATCGATCCGGTCGCCATCGAGTATGCAAAAAACTACGCGCGGGAGAACCGCTTCGGCGACGAGCTGCTGTTGCAATGCTCGACGCTCACGGTAGAAGAGACCTACGATCTCGTGCTGGCCAATCTCGATCGCCAAACGTTGTCGCTCCTGGCCGGTGACCTGGCCGCTTGTACGGGACAAAGACTTCTTATTTCGGGCCTGCTGGTCGACCAACGGCAGGAGATGATCGAAACGTTTTCCCGCTGTGCCCTCTATCTGCAGGCCGAAAGAGAAATGGACGGATGGCTTGCCATGGAATTGGCACGAGCTCAATCTTGCGCAGGAGCGTCATGACGAAGGCAGGCAGGCCGCCCTATCCACATGTGCATCAGATCAATGTGTCCGACGGAGGCGTTCCGAAGCGACCCATACTTGAAGCGAAGGTGACCAAGTTGGGAGTCGACGGGGATCGCCAGCGCAACCTCAAGGTGCATGGCGGGCCGGACCGCGCTGTCTGTCTCTTTTCGCTGGAACTGATCGAGCGGCTTCAGGACGAAGGGCATACGATCGATGCCGGCTCGTCCGGTGAAAATCTCACCTTTACCGGGCTCGAATGGGAGAAGCTCACGCCGGGTACCCGGCTGAATATCGGGCCTGACGTCAGGTTGGAGATTGCCAGTTACTGCGCGCCCTGCGAATTGAACGCTCAGTGGTTTCTCGACGGAGCGATCTCGCGCATTTCTCAAAAAACAAATCCTGGCTGGAGTCGGCTCTATGCAAGAGTGCTTGCGGAAGGGATAGTCAGGCCGGGAGATGTGGTCGAAATTCAGAAGAGCAGATAGCGTATAGCTTATGGCGTATGGCAGGAGAGGCATTAGGATTCTTTGTCAGCGCAAGTGCCATGGCTATAAGCCATCGGCCATACGCTCTTGGAGTTGATGTGATGGATCGTCTGCTCGAGCCAGAGCTCATGGAAGACGAGGCGCAGGTCCTGGCGTACGCCAAAGCGGACTTCGAAAAGGAAAATCAGGGTTTCATCGATCGATTTCGGGAGTATTTTCCGGATTTCACCCAAGGGCATGTCCTTGATCTCGGATGCGGTCCGGGCGACATCCCCATCAGATTGGCACGTGCATTGCCGGCCTGTCGGGTAACGGGTATCGATGCCTCGGCCCCGATGATCAGGTGGGCGACACAAGCTGTGGCGGAAGCCGGTTTGTCCGACCGCATCACCTTCCATTGCGAGCGAGTTCAAGATCTCGCCGGCGCGAGCCTGGCCGATGCCGCCATTTCCAACAGTCTGTTGCACCATCTGCCCAATCCTCTCCAGTTCTGGAACAAGCTGAGACAACTGGTAAAGCCCGGCGCTCCGGTGCTGATCATGGATCTACTCAGGCCCGCATCGATTGAAGAGGCGAAGGCGATCGTGAATCGCCATTCCTCCAACGAACCCGACATCTTAAGACGGGACTTCTACAACTCGCTCCTCGCGGCCTTTACCGAAGACGAGATCAGCGCGCAGCTCGCGCGAATGAACCTCACGCGCCTGCTGATCGACGTGATTGACGATCGGCATTGGGTAGTCGGAGGCATCATCCATTAGCGAGACGGTGAAAACGGTCACCAACGGCGTTCTCAGTCGTTTGTTCCCTTCAACGTACCAAACGCGTACGCCTCGGGGACCAAACTTGCTGCAGCCTTGCCTGCGGAACGGCGTGTCTCGGCACGCCGGGGTCGGGTGGGTGAGAACAGTCACCGTTTTGACCATCTCGTTAGCGCTGATCGGTGCTGGATATGTGACGATTGGTTACGCTCAACTCGATCGACTGAGGAAATCCAAGACAGTCGAATCACAGACGGGCAACGGCACGCCGATGGTGACGATTCCGGAAGGGGAATTCGTCATGGGATTTGACGGCATGCAGGCATTGGAAGACGAACGACCGTCGCATCGCCCGTGGCTCGACACTTTTGCGATCGACCTTCATGAAGTGACTACGCATCAATATGCGGTCTTCCTCGATGCCGCCAAGCGCCCGGGACCCTGGCAATGGGAGACGGTCGATCTCTCGTTGCACGGTGATCGTCCCGTCATCGGCGTGGATTGGCCGGACGCCGACGCCTATTGCCGTTGGAAGGGAAAACGGCTACCAACCGAAGCAGAATGGGAAAAGGCCGCCAGAGGGACTGATGGACGTCTCTATCCGTGGGGCAGTCAGGCTCCCATGAAGGACTTCGCCAATTTCGCCTTGGGAGCACGGTTCAGTTACAGCCTGGTGCTGATGCCGGTCCGTTCGTATGACCAAGGCAAGAGTCCATTCGGGCTCTATCAGATGGCCGGCAATGTCTATGAATGGGTGGAAGATTGGTATGCCGCCAATTATTACGAACTGTCGCCGACCCGAAATCCGCAAGGACCGGACCATGGGCAGTTCAAGGTATTGCGTGGAGGATCCTGGTCGGACCTGCCGAAGTATCTGCTCACCTACGGCCGTTTCAAGCTCCCGCCCGAGACGCGGAACAGTTATACGGGTTTCCGCTGCGCCAAATAGGCAGAATGCTGAAAATGGCAACCAGCTTTGTTCTCGGTCGCCTGTCTCCTGGCGGCGAAGAACCAGAGTGACAAAGTACGGGAGTATTTTGCTGAGGGCTGCCTGTTGAGTGCTGAAAGGTCGCTCTTTCACCGGTGAGTGCGTCGCAACTAGATGGACGACTGAGAACGACCTTGGTCAGGCGTGTCTTGGCACTCGAGGTCAGGAGATGAGAAGGCAGTGGCTTACCGGCTTGCGTGAGATTCACAAAAGTCATTCGGTAAGGCAGTCTTGCGACTGCTCAAACCGTTTTTCCAACTAGGCCGCAGGGAGTCCAGCGACTGAGGCGTACCCTCGGGGTACGTCGCAAGGAGATGGGCGACTGAGAACGACGTTGGAAGACGGTTTCAGCAGCCGCTAGTAGATGCTCTTGCTGACTTCGGACGACAGCGGACTACTATTGCCCGCGTTGTCATAGGCGGACAAGGCAAAGAAGTAGGTTTGTCCAGCCGGGAGGTTGGTAATTGTATAGCCATTGGTGCGGCCAACCGTGAAGGGCGAGCCGGGATAGTTGTACAGACCCGAGGAAGTGCCCACATAAATCTTATAGCCGGCCAAATCCGATTCGGAACCCAAGATCCAGGATAGCGAGGCGCTTCCGGTCGTGATTCCCGGAGGCGCCGGGGTAGGTGGAGTGCCGGGTGGTGTCGTCGGTGGACTGCCTGGCGGCGTCACGACAGGAGGCGGTGGCGCTTGAAGCAAGTTCATGATGGCGGGAGTATGAAACAAACTCAATGCCGAACGTGAACCACCGTTGTTAGTGGGTGGTGCGGCCGGTGGTGCAGCGAGAGTTCGAGCAAGAGCAGCACTGGACGACGGCGACGGCGCTTGCGAGATGGAGGCAGCGGCTGTAGGTACGGCGCCGCTCGTCGACGACACCCCGGTGAATGGCACCGTCGTCTGATTGGGAATGGCAATTTGCGGCATCGATGAAGCTCCTGCCACAGCATGTGCGACAGGAGCCGGTTGGACCGGAGGGGCTGCCGGGTGGTTGGCGCCAGGGAGCACTGGCTGAGTAGCTGAAGCGGCCGAAGGTATGAGCTGGAGAGGACGCTTGGTTAGTCTCCGATGCAGCGTGGGCGTCGCGGGCGGCGAGGTTGGATTCTCAATAGCCCGTCGGGCCGGTAGTTGCTCTGTCGGAGCAGTCGTAGAAGGTGAGAGCGAAGGCGTTCCAGCCTGTTCATGGATCCGGTCGGCCCCAGGTCTGACAATCAGGCTGTGTCGCCGAGTGCCATCATGGTCTGTCGCGAAGACGGGAGTAAAGCAGGCTAGGCTGGACACGAGACAGACCACTAACGAGAGCAGGCCGTCGGAGCGATGGTGCCAATGTGATGGGATCATCTTTTGTCGAAGCGTCGATTCCCTGCTTAAACCCAGTGATGCGCTTCGCAATGAACATGCCGAATATCGGGGGAACAGCTGTTCGAGGAATCAAGGCATTGGGGGGCAGAAGTACTTGATATGCGGGAAAAACTCCGTTTCTACTCAATGGGATGCAGGATAGGAGAGTGCAGGGAACCTCCTGCGAGAAGTACGAACACGTACGTAGCCCAGCGTCTAGGACCCCTGCCCAGACAGCTCTTTCCCCTTGCCGTTACAGCCCTAAGCGGTGCGGGACAGGCATGGTGGAAGGCGCGTCTCGCCGCGGCTGGGCGGGTCAGAAGAGCGACTGTTTCAACAGCCTGCTAGTCGAGAAAGAGGGCGAGCAGCACGAGCCCAGTCAACAGACAGAGCGTGAAGAGATAGAGTGTGCCGCTGCGATCGTTGAGCCAAGCGGTTTTCCATCCCTCAGGATAGAGCGCTTGATTCTCGAGGAAGAGCCCTTCCTCATAAAACCCCAATGCCTGTTCGAGCTGGATGAGAATCTGCTTTGCCAATCGATGACGGTACTGCTGTTGAAGGATGAGGGCGCAGAAAAGTCCGCACCAGGTCAGGCCGGCGATCCCCAACAACAATGCGTCTTGCGATGTCAGGCGATGCGTTCGAGGACCCAGCAGTAAGGCGCAAAGAACGGCGATCAGTGCGAGCGCGCCGAAGGCCGTCAATCGCATCATCTGCTCGCGGCGTTTGTACACTTCGTCTTTGTAGAGTGGATACAATACCGTAAGAACCTGTTGGACGCTTTTCATCATGGTTTCTTACGTCGTGGGCGCTGCTGTGAGATGCCTACAAAGCCAGTCTGTGATCGCCGACGTCATGGTTTCAAAATCTTCCCCTCGGCTGAATTGATGATCGGCGCCAGGTAACAGGTCCAGTCGTTTAGGACCCCCCAGGAGTTCCAGCAAGCGCCTGCTTTGATGGAGAGGAACCAACTCGTCACAATCGCCTTGGACGATCAAGGTCGGCACCGTGATGCGGGCCGCCGGCTCATAGGCGATATGCCGGAGGCAATCTTCGTAGAGAAGGTATTTCATCCGCACTCGCTCCGAACCTCCCGTGATGTTGGGAATGGTATCGGTAGTCTTCCAACGAGCCAGCTCATCGGGGCCAAATTCTAAGCGAAGTTCCTCCGCAAAATCCACCACCGGGCACTTGAGGGCCAAGCAAGACAGGTCGGTTCGCCGAGCGGCGGTGAGAAGTCCCACGAGCCCTCCGAAACTCGAGCCCACCAGCCCGATCCGGTCGTATCCACGAGCCGCGACGAAATTGACGGCGGCCATCGCCTGGCCGATGGCCGCGGACACGGTAACGTCCTCGAAGAGTCCCTCGCTCTCGCCCTGACCGAAGAAATCGAAGCGAAACGTGGAAATTCCGCGCTCGTTCAACAGGCGAGTCAGCGTTTTATTGGTCGTGCTGTTCTTATTGGAGAGAAATCCATGGCAGAGGACCGCGATGGCAGTGGATTGTGATGGCACACTCAAGACCCCGGCCACGCGATGGCCCCACTCGTCGCGAAACATGAGCGCTGTTTCCATGGTTATGAAGCCGATCGGGAAGGACGGAGTCCGCTGATCCAGGCCAGTTTTGCGCTGAACAATGTCAGCCCGCTGAGAAGCAGGCCGATGGAGATCCACGTGCTGATGCGGACGGAGAGTGAGCCGAGAGGAACGGACCAGGTCAGGGCAGCGACGACGGCGAGCCCCATGCTTCCAAAACTGATCCCCACAAGCTGCACGGTCCGCCAGCGGTTCATGACGGCGTAGAGGCGCTCTTGGTAGGGTCCCCGCTTTTTTGAACTGGGCACTCGGCTCGTTGCCAGAAAGGCCGGAAGGCCGTAGGACAGGGCTCCACAGACGATATTGGTCATAAACCCAATAAACGCCAAGTGTGTATAGGCGACCAGGTGCAGGGAGCCTATGGGAAATATCGGCGGGTCAGGCAGAAAATTTACTCCCATGAGAATGCCGGTGGCAGTGGCCAGTACGAGAAACACGATCGCGATCAACAGATGATCGGCCGCGGCGTTTCCGGCCGATCCCGATTCAATCCAGGTTCGGAATAGATTTGCAGCATAGAGGCCGAGATTCGCGAGCAGGAAGATGCCGATTGCGAGTTCGAATCGAAGCGAAGAAGTGACGAAACTTCCCACGAGGGCGGCGAAGCCCGCAAGCAGCAGGCCGGTGGTCAGTTTGCCGATCTTCGGACTTACGAGTTCCCAGCGCAGAACGAGCGGCACAAGATGTTGGGTGAAGGCCAGCATGGCCAGGGTGAACCATCCGAGCACAATGAGATGAAGATGCAGCAAGCGTGCATGGGGATAGTATTCGGCAGACAGGTGAAAGGGCATGCCGCTGCCGACGAGGAGTCCGGTGAACAGCGCGCCGAAAGACGCTCCATAGACCCATGCAGCACATGCGGGACCAACGAATTGCTCCCGCACGTGTCTCCACGCCGGTTTTGCCAGCGAAGCAACGATGCCTGCCAATAGAAGTCCCATCGCACCAGCGAGCGGATCCTGTTTCAGTCCTAAGAAGGCGAGCAGGGCGAGCGTGGCGCCGTTAAAAAAAAGAAACAACCACGGGCGCGAATCTGAGAAAGCCTGGTTGCCTTTGAAGGCAATGGATGCCAGCAAACCCCCGATCATCAATTGCAGCAGACCGCCAATCAAGATTCCGTGCACATGGACCGCTCTCAACCACGTGGGCAACGGCGTCCCGTAGACTAGGCCGAGGAGTGTGGCTATTCCGAGCAGGGAAAAAAGGACAAGCCAGGTAAACCCAGTGAGGAGAAACGTCAATGGCGTGCAGCGCAGGCTGACCATCGGTTACCCCAAGCTCCTTGTTGGCGTTGAGCCTCTGGACAGTGCGAGAACAAAGCTTGGCGAAGGGCGCGTCTCGGCGCGCCGGAGTTGGGCGGGTGATAAGAGAGCCTTTTTCATCATTCCGCTAGGAAGTAGAAATGGTTGGTCGGTCCAGTGCCGTGGCCGATCGCCAGGCCATGGCGAATGGCTTCAGTCAGATAGGTCTTGGCGGTTTGTACCGCGTCGTTGAGGGGCTTACCTCTTGCCAGGTGTGCCGTGATTGCGGACGCGAAGGTGCAGCCGGTCCCATGGGTGTGGGGCGTGTCGATGAATTCACCCTTGAAGACGTGAAAGAACCGGCCGTCATAGAGCAGATCAGTCGCTCGCTCTGCGATCAAATGGCCCCCTTTGATCAACACGTGCTTGCAGCCGAATCCATGAATGACCTTGGCGGCGCGGCGCCCATCGGCCAGCGTCTTGATCTCAATGCCGGAAAGCTGTTGCGCTTCATGGACATTGGGTGTGACTAGGAGCGCGAGGGGAAAGAGGTGAGTTTTTATCGCTTCCATAGCGTCAGGCTTGAGCAGCGGATGCCCGCTCTTTGACATCATCACCGGATCGACGACCAGATTGGCGACAGCCTGTGGCTTGAGCAGCTTTGCGACGATCTCGACAACGGCGGCTGACGACAGCATACCGGTCTTGACCCCCGCCACATCGAAATCGTCGAAGACTGCGTCGATCTGTGCGGCAATGATCGAGGTCGGCAGCTCGAATATCTCCGTGACTTCCTCCGTATTCTGCGCCGTGATCGCTGTAATGACGGACATCGCGAAGACGCCGTTGGCCGACAGAGCCTTGATGTCCGCCTGAATGCCGGCGCCTCCGCCGGAATCCGATCCGGCGATCGTCAGTACTTGTTTGAGTGTCGTACTCATGCGTGGAGTCCGGTTCCCTCTCTCAATGGCTAAACAGGCGCTCTTATATACTGTGTCGTGGAAGGCTGTCTACAACCGGTTATTTAGAATGGAAAATCTGACAAGTTCATTGGGTTGAATAGAAAGTACTGTGAAGTGTACTACTCGACGAATGCGTTCCAAGTGCTGTAATGGTTGATTTGTTTGATTATGGTCGGAATCAAATTCGGTTACGGCGATACCATAACTTGAAGCCCTGATTGTGATGTTTTCATTTGTTGGATTCGTTATCTCGGCATCAAGTAAGAAGGTTGCACGCATGACCATTCATTTGCCGTTAAGTTCATCGAATTGCTCGATCAAGCATCTGGGACTAGCGGCTGCTCGGCGACTTGCGAAGGATCGGGTCACCGCACTTGCCGAACGGATGCGGTCCGTGCAGCGGACGGCGAGCACTGTTCGACGCTGCGTTCATGCGGAGCATGGAATGCAGCGGGTTGCACAGCCGAGCAGAGGTGAGGCGTAGTGCGGTCGAGCCGGAGTGCCGAAGCCGGCAGGCACTGGTCTCATCCCTCCATCCATCTTCTCTTGGCCGGTGACCCACATTGCAGGGCCGGGGCTGGGAGGCTCTCGGAGCGCCATCAGAGCGCCCTTAGGCACCGCTCTTGCT